>Ga0307507_10005798_pt1 | contig 19819 bp, 11 predicted proteins | sample 7_EM_MG_FD_207223 | JGI IMG/M metagenome (GOLD analysis project Ga0307507, IMG submission 207223) | Populus trichocarpa ectomycorrhiza microbial communities from riparian zone in the Pacific Northwest, United States - 7_EM | ecosystem: Host-associated > Plants > Roots > Unclassified | place...
AAAATAGGCTGTCTTGATTAAAAAGCATTTTTAAAATTATGATTAAAGAAAAACATGGTTTAAAATACATTACGTGTAGATAAAAAAAAACTCAACGAATCATCTAGGTGGTGACCCAGTGGTAAGAGCTTGGGACCAAGAGGTTTGCTCCCTCTGTGGTCTCAGGTTCGAACCTTGTGGTTATTCATATGATGGCCACTGGAAGTTTACATGGTCGTTAACTTCAGGGCCCGTGGGATTAGTCGAGGTGCGCGCAAGCTAACCCGAACACTCACGTTAAACTAAAATAAAAAAAAAAACCCAACGAGTAAGTTTTTGACGACAGTATTCCGTATGCATCGAAAAATACCAATGGAATATTTCAATTTTCAGTAGTATGCTAGCCAGTTTACATGGTTTGGCTTATATATGCAGTAGCAGGTTCATAAATCCACTTCCCTAAAAGCTGGAGATCAGGAAAAAAAGACGAGCTGCAATCTAACCATTTATAAGAAGATATTCCCTTAAACCCTGCAATTCATGTTAACTTGAACCCTTCAAACACTTGGAAGAAGTCTTTTCCAGTCCAAAATCATGCCTGATAGACGGCCACCGGGCCATCAAGCGAGCTTCATGGAACCTGTGAGCTGAATCTCCTCCTCCTCTAGGAGCCCCGGCTGCATATACTTTGAACAAATCAGGCAGAGGTCACTGCCATGCTTTATTTGATTAATTTACCCTCACATCAACACACTTGTTAACATACTTCTTATCAGCATGCTTTTTATTTTCAGAATTTGGATGCATTGGCTTTTATATTTATATGGAGATTTGCTACTCTAACTGTCATACTATAATATAATAAGGATTTATCAATATTTAAATAAAGATTCTAGTTGACTAGTAAAACATAATTTTTTTTTCATTAAGAATTCCTGCATTAACTAGAATTTTATTTAACAAACTCTCACTCAATTTAACAATGAAGAATTTGTCTTTGGCATTTTAGGATTGTGGGATTAGTTGAGGTGCACGCAAGCTGGCTCGAGCACCCACGTTAATAATAATAATAAAAATTTGTCTGACATTGTCTTGCACATCCATTTTACACTTGTGATTTTTTGTGCTTTTGAAAGCTACGTTAGTTCTAGAGTATTGGTTTTTTAATAAAATCAATTTCATCATCAATAGTCTTTTTTTAATTTATTTTTTATAGCATTTTTAAAATTTATAGGATCACAATCCCAGAATAGAATAAAATAAGTAAATGGATCATCATATTAATCGGTTTAGTTACATTATAATCATGCATCCATTATGTGTGTTTAAAAAATTAACTCATTTTATAATATTTGTATTATTTAACCTGTTCAATTCATTAAAATTACAGATTAAAAAATCTAATAAATAGATATAACGTTAAGATTTTTAAAAACTTTCTAAATTTTAATATAGATATACTGAGATCTTTGTAAATAAAAGATAGGTTTGATATGGACATAATATTTCCTATCATAAAGTATGGAATAATTTATGGATCTTTTCATTTTTATTACTAAAAAAACATCGAGTCAGTGACTCAGTATGGCTGCCAAAACTGGCACAAAAGGAAGCTATAATTAAGAGCATTTAGCTCAATTCATTCTTTTCGGGATTTATCATTTATTTTATTTTATTAAGAACTATCTAATAAAATTACGATGATTTAATTAGATATTTAATCTCATATAATTCATACAAACCCAATTAACTATGTGATATTATACTAAGCCTGCCCCATCTGTCAAGGATTTAAAAGATGATAAAATGCATCCTCCCTTCTTTTTTTAAGAGTATTTGAAGCAAATGAACGGTTCAACCAATTCAAGGTCTAGAATGGTTGAACGGTTGACTCATCCAATCGAAGTTTCGGCTTAAAAAAATGAAGCAACATTGATTTGGGAAAAAAAAAACTGGGTTGTTTGGAAGTGTAGTAGTGGTTGTTTTTCAAAATGTTTTTCATTTGAAAATGTATCAAAATAATTTTTATTTTTTAAAAAAAGTATTTTTGATATCAGCACATCAAAACAATAAAAAATATATATATAAAAATAATTTTAAATTTTAAAATTTTTTTTGACCAATCTTGTTTGGAACATAATACCAAAACGATGGCTAAGTCTTGTAGGAGTGTGGTTGCGGTTGCTTTTTAAAGTGTTTTTCCACTCATAAATGTATCAAAATAATATATATTTTTTATTTTTAAAAAATTATTTTTAATATCGGTGCATCAAAACGATCTAAAAATACCAAAAACATATTAATTTGAAGCAAAGAAAAAAATAAAAAAAATTTAATTTTTTTTTAAATATTTTTAAAACATAAAAACAAATAAAGCTATTAAAAAAATGTTATTTGAAAGTGGATGAACCGCAAGTGATGCTCACATACTCTTCTGAGCGAAAACAATCAAGTAATTGTACCATAAGCTAAGGAACATTCTGATCTACACAGCGAAAACCCTTTGGAGCCAACCTGTAAAGGTCAGGCTTGAAACCCTTTAAATTTAAATTAATTCCAACTAGTTTAGCAAACCTAGGTGAAATGGTAATTAATAGAAAAAGGCCGAAGTGGACACCTCCCTTTTGCTTTTTACATGCTTTCTCTCAAGCTATGTGTAGGAGAGGTTTGGTGGCTTGGCTTTGTCATGAAGTTAGCTTTATATTTGTTTGTGTTTGCATCAATGATCCCCTTTTCGAAGCTTATCTCCCCACAAAACTCTTTTAATTTAACTAACGTTGTATGATTGATTAATTGACCCGTGAACAAACAATTTCTTAGGTATAATTCCTTATCATTACAGAAAAAATTGTTGCAGCCCCACATAATCATCTCATGCAATCATGTTTTTTAAACTCGGTTTGGCGATCGATCTAATTCAAGATCCAGATTACGGGTCTTAACCAGATTATCAAGTCATTCTAAGTTAACTTTAACTTTTTTTATTAAGCAAGACAATGTCTTTTTTGTTAAAAAAATAAATTATCAATGAATTACAACCAAGTTTTTGTCTAGCTATTGCCGGGCCAACCAAGATTTTTGACCGGATTATCCAAGTTCTTGCACTCTTTTATTTTTCCTAGTCAACCCACAAGCAAGGTTTTAACTATGCAAAGTAACATTTGTTAAATACCTTGATGACCCCATGCCACCGGGAAAATAAATAAATAAAAAAGCATAAAGTAACATGCGGCCGGCCGGGCAAAACTTAGTCAGACCATCGGCTAGTAAAGAAAAGGCATGCTAGCCGAGTGTTCTTTCATAGTGGTCATGAGCAACTATAAACTCTGTCCATGAAAAAATAATAGCGGATCGTTTATTAATTCAGGTAACACAAGGCATGTGATTTGGCACAATACTAGCAATGTGTATATTCCGGCAAAGTTTTTATTGTCGGATTTCTTTGTGTATCGACAGAAACTAAAATTAAATTTTCTTTGAATTATTTTAAAAAAAACATTTTTTCTTACCGATCTGATATATTTAAAGGAATTTTAGATATTTTAAATGTTAGTTCTGGGATTTGAATTAAAAAAATAAAAGAGAGAGTAAACTTTTTTAACCATTAAAACAATTTCTTAAAATTATATTCCAATAAAGAGAAAACAATAAAAACATTATGAACCTCAAAGTGAAAAAATCAAAACAAAAACAAAAGGAACACGGTGAAAATCACGTTCCTAAAAAATTTAATTTTTTTTGCTAAAAAATAAATTTTTTATGTGTTTTGGATCGTTATGATGCGCTGATTTAAAAAATAATTTTAAAAAAATAAAAATAATATTATTTTAATATATTTCAATACGAAAAATACTTTAAAAAACAATTATAACAACATTTCTAAACATGCAAATATAGCCTGTATTATAGCTTTCAAGGTAATGAGAGTTATGAAAGTTTTATCACGTCCTAATTCCTTGAAGGCAAATTAAAGTCATGGTCTTAGTTTAACTTAAATGGTAGTATAAGAAAACTACTTACCCATCAATATGTCTTGGATTTTTGAACTCTAATATTGAAATCAACATCTAAAAAAAAAATCATATTTTAAAATATATTAGATTGATATAAGATGTGTTTTTAAGATTGTCAAAAAAAAAAATTAATTTTAGTCAACATACAAATTAATCTTACAAAATGCCAGAGAGACATTTAATTTTACTAGATTTGTTTGACTATATGACATAACAACTTGCGATTGTTTTTTTTTATTTTTTAAAAATTATATTTGATTTTTTATTAGACATCACATGACAAGATTCACATTTTATAACTTGAATAATTTTTTATAACAAAACTGCATATTTTTTATGCTCTCGTTCCTGTATTATGCCTCTAAATTAAACCAATGCTATAAAACTTGGTATGTCTCATGACCCGACTCAAGTTTCAAGTTTCAGATCACAAGTTAGGCAAATAAATTTTAAATTAATATGGATTAATAAAAAAATAACATTATTTTAATTAATTTATTTCTTAATTTGAAACAATATTGTTTTGACTTTTTTAGAGTGGAATTAGGTTTAACTTGGGTTTTGACTGGTCGACAAGTTTGAAAGGGTCAACTTTTATGTAGTTCGACATAAAACCTAGCTTATACTAGGGCTCGTTTGTTTCATCTGGAAACTATTTTTCAAAATTTTTTATGTTTGTTTATCATTAGAAAAATTAGTTAACAAAAAATACTTTCCAGTTAAAAAGAAAATTTACTTTTGTGTTCTAGAAAAGTATTTTTCTTTTATTTTGAGAGGACAACATTTTTTAGGAATTGTGAAAAACTCAGAAATATCTTGTTATTTATTGATAATATCAAATTTGGTTCACAATTTTTTTATTGCTCTATATTTAGTTTTGATTTTTTTTTCAATTTTATCATTTAGAATTTCATTTAATTTGATTTTTATATAAATTTTGATCCTTATTTTATTTATTGTTATTTGCTTTTCTCTTATCATTTTCTTAATTGAAATTTTTTACCTATCATATATGATTCATATTATTTTGATTGCTATTTATTATTATTTAAAATAATTTATGAAATTATATTTTTTTTAAATTTCACCATCTTTCAACTTTTAAACATGTTTGATTTGATCTTCATTATTTTAATTATTATTTATATTATTTAAAATAATGTATTAAATTATTTTTTTTTAATTTCATCCTCTAACGTTTTTATTTGTAAAATTTTGTCCTTATTATTTTAATAAACTTGAAAAAAAATTCAAAATATTAATACGTTATTTTTAAACTCATTTTTCATGACCTAGCTAAACATTAGAAAGTCTTTCTAACTCATTTTTTTATAACACTACTAAATATTGAAAAATAATTCATTTTTTAGAAATTTATTTTCTAAAAAACCATTTAAAAAACACTTTTCAATAAATAAACAAGGCTTTAATTTCATGTCAAAAATCACCAAGTTAACTCACTAAATTAGACCGGGTTTAATAATACCTAGAATCTATAAACAATAGATTTATTATCTATCTTGTTTCCTCTCATTGCATTAAAGTAGTGTTTAGTATTGTGATAGTGATTGTTTTTTAAAATATTTTTTATTTAGAAATGTATTAAAATAATATATATATTTTTAAAATTTATTTTTAATATTAGCACTTTAAATTAATAAAAAAATATTTTAAAAATTCAGAATTTGTTGCCAAACACACCCTAACCACTCCTCCAACCCACAGTGGTACATTCCGTAAATTAACCACAAAACTGGTGGCAAAACCGCAACCACTCCAACCCCCACCATTTTATAGTTAGAGAGAGAGAGAGACAGGGAGAAAAAAGAAAAGAAAAGAAAAAAAAGCGTCGCACTATCTCCTCCTACTCCGCCTGTCAAAGCAGCGGAGCCACTTTACTTCACTCTCTCTAAACCACCACTTTCTCCTCCGCTAAATCTTCCTCTCTTTACTTCGCTGTCACCAACACAGCCTCTTCGCTAATCTTGTTTAATCCTCATTAATTAACTAAATTAAGTTAAATTCAGTTAATTCGTCGTCAGATCTGAGCGAACCGCACCAGATCCGACAATCAAGAGACTTCAAAATGGAGGAGGCGCTGGAACTGGCGCGCGCGAAGGACACGAAGGAGAGGATGGCAGGAGTCGAGAGGCTACACCAACTTCTTGAAGCTTGTAGAAAGAGTTTGAGTTCGTCCGAAACGACGTCGCTTGTCGATTGCTGCTTGGATCTTTTGAAAGACAACAATTTCAAGGTTTCTCAAGGTGCTTTACAGGCGTTGGCTTCTGCTGCTGTTTTGTCTGGTGACTACTTTAAGTTGCATTTCAATGCGCTTGTTCCTGCTGTTGTTGAACGCCTAGGTGACGGTAAACAGCCCGTTCGTGACGCCGCTCGACGCCTCTTGCTCACTCTCATGGAGGTTTTTCTTACTTTTCACTTTTTTTTTTCAAATTTGAAATGTTTTTATACACGCGCACACACACAAATGGTTGGATTTTTATTTATTTAGTTAAAAGTTTAAACTGTAATTAATTTGATACTTTTTATCTAGTTAAGAGAATTAATTATGTTTTTTTTAATAGTAAACTGTTAGTTATTTTTGTTGGTTTTAATTAATCTTTCACTTTGAAAGAAAGATTTACTGAATTTGTTCTGAGTAGAATTAAATAATTTGAATCAAAAGTCATTACGATTGATTACTCTCTTTCATTGATCTCAATTGAATTACTGTTTTATCCTTGGGTTGAAATCGTAATAGCATAATACCATGCATTAATTTAGGTTGACATTGGAAGAATATGAATAATCTGGGATCTAAAAGCACCGGTTCATTCTCTTTGTGGTAGAGATACTTTTTCATCTTGTCCTTGTAGAGCGGCTCGAATCTTCTCTAAAAATTAGACCGAGTTTCTTTGTGCATAACTTATCTTGATAATGGCCTCCGTATACATTGTTAATTTTAGTGAAAGAACACAAACACTCAGTTGTAGTTGTAGTTGTAGATGGTCGCTTGAATTTTGTAGCTCAGCAGGGACAATAGTACAGGACTTGTAAAATCTTTATAATTTAGACACGGGGTAGTGGCAATGTATTTGATTGGTGTTGATTGAGTATATGTTTGGGTGGAATTTGTTATATTTTTTTCTTGCCTCTAATTCCTTTAGGAGTCAATGACACCATGCTCATGAGTTGCATGTTTGTGTGTGCAAAGAGAATGGACAAACATTAAATATGGGGTTATATCAATATGTGTTTGTGATTCAGGTTTCTTCGCCTACAATCATTGTTGAGAGAGCTGGCTCATTTGCCTGGACACACAGAAGCTGGAGAGTTCGGGAAGAGTTTGCTCGAACAGTAACATCTGCAATTAATCTTTTTGCATCTACTGAGCTTCCTCTTCAGCGGGCTATTCTACCTCCTGTATGATCCAAAACATTTCTGATTTTCCAAACTTACACCATTTGCATAAATAGTTCTTTGGGTGGAGATAAATTAATTATTGAAAAATTTCTTCAACCAGATTTTGCAGATGTTGAATGACCCGAATCCTGGTGTTAGGGAAGCAGCTATATTATGCATCGAGGTCAGTGGAAGTTGTTGCATTGTCGTTCCCATGTTATTGTTTCTGCGAGCTTAACTATTTTTCATTGCTTTTCAGTCGCATTAATCCGACTATTCGTCTTTCAGGAGATGTACTCACAGGCCGGGCCCCAATTCCGTGACGAGCTTCATCGCCATCATCTTCCTAATTCCATGGTGAAGATTTAGCAAAAACCAATCTGCAGTTCCCTCTTCTATATTATTAGGTGCTAGGATCTTCAAATGTAGGCTAGTTTGGTCTTTAGTGCTCATGTCCACCATATCTAGATGTAATGTAGTACTCATTGAAATTATTCTCTGATTAATGAATGTCTTACCACTGCCTGCCAAAGAAAGGAAGCTATAGCTTTATTTTTAACGTGGTAGTACAATACATAACTGCAGATGAAAGATATCAATGCCAGATTAGAGAGGATTGAACCACAAGTACGCCCTTCAGATGGACTTGGCGGTAACTTTGCTCCTGTTGAGATGAAGCCCACAAGCCTTCATTCCAAGAAAAGCAGTCCAAAAGCCAAAAGTTCCACGAGGGAGATATCTCTTTTTGGAGGTTAGCATTCTTTTATCTAAAATACTGTGGATGTTAAGATATCCTAGACATTATTATGGTACGTTTGATTCTGTGTTATTTAATACTTTCTGTCCTCCATTTTCTGTTTTTTTCTTTCTCCAATCATGGTAAATTAATAACTTTAACATCCCCAGGGAGCACATCAATTTCGAACATTGAGTGTAGAATTAATGTTCATCCCCTCCTCTACTTAGAATAAGTTGGAAAACTTAAATTTGCTTGAAACAGCTTCCAAATAGCTATTTTGTGCCTTTGTGTTTGCATGGAGCCTTTTATTATATCTCGACAAAAGTCTTCACAACAATTGTATCAAAGCCACTTCACCTGTTTGATCAAAATTAGTTGTATCTTTAGTTTAGGAATTATTATAAACATTAGGATGAAGATTTTCTTGATTATCAGTAAAAATTACTACAAGTTTTTTATTTTTATGAATGAATCCCATGATCCTCTGCCACGTTCCCTTCATTTTCATCCTCATGTTGTTGCAAATGGTCGATTAATTTGTTTGGCCAACGAGGAATTTGTTTACTTATTTCTTTTTTATTCCTGTAGATTTTTTTTTCTAATTTCTTATTCTTGGAATCCGCTATAATTGCATCAAATGAAATCTTTAATTTGTTTTTAAATATTTTGTGGTATTAAAAAATTTCTTTAATTCAAGTCTTGATGTTGCAAAAAATTGTGTATATATTGATACAAGCTACACTGTAGCTAGTGTCCTTGTTTGGCGAAGTAAGGAAAACTGTTATAGCATGAATTATTGTTGTTCACTATGGTTGCTATTTCACATTATGCAGCGGAGAGTGATGTCACCGAGAAACCCATAGAGCCAATTAAAGTTTACTCAGAAAAGGAGCTAATTAGGGAATTTGAGAAGATTGCGGCTACCCTTGTTCCTGAAAAGGATTGGACTATCCGCATAGCTGCCATGCAGAGAGTTGAAGGCCTTGTTTTGGGAGGTAGCCCTTCTTTTTTCTCCTTGTATCCTTCTTTCCCTGCCAAAGTATTATGCTATCAGATTATTGTTAGCCTGATCTATGATATTCTGTTAAATCTTCTTATTTCTTATAATTAGTAGAATGTGCAATTGAATGATTGAAATTGTTGGAAAATCCCTTCTGCCGATCATTCGAGGATGCTAAAGTACACAGACTGAGTTTTTTTTTTTAATAATTTCCTCAAGAAAGGGATGTTAATGATTTCTTCATATCAGGTGCTACTGATTACCCATGTTTTCGGGGGCTTCTGAAGCAATTTGTTGGCCCTCTAAACACACAGTTATCTGATCGAAGGTCTAGCGTTGTGAAGCAGGTCAGCCAGCATTTTCTTCTGCTGTAGATGGTGGTTTATAGATTTCTTCTTTTGGTCTCTTCCTTTAGAGATTAGCTCCTCATCCACCAGTTCAAGGTTTATAGTTGCTAAGTGTGTGTGTGTGTGTGTTTGTGTTTTCAAGGCTTGCCATCTATTATGCTTTTTATCGAAGGATCTGTTGGGAGATTTTGAGGCATGTGCCGAGATGTTCATTCCTGTAAGTTACTTTCATTTTTATTTCACTGATTGTTGCAAATCTAATATGGTCAAAGAGTTCTGTTAATTCTGTGCTATGATAATCAGGCCCTTTTCAAGCTCGTTGTGATTACTGTACTTGTAATTGCAGAATCTGCAGATAACTGCATAAAAACGGTAATGGATTTTTATTATTACGTGCAAAAAAATTCTTTTAAATGCTACTCCCTCATAGTTTCCTTTTTGGCTTCTCAGATGTTGCGTAACTGTAAAGTTGCTCGTGTGCTTCCTCGCATAGCTGATTGTGCAAAGAATGACCGCGCTGCAGTACTCCGTGCAAGGTAAGGCAATGCGACTTGTTCTCCAAGTCTGGCATTCGATTTTTTGTCTAGGATATAATTGATTTTGGTCACTATTATGTCTCTCTTTGGATTGCAGATGTTGCGAATATGCACTATTGATACTTGAACATTGGCCCGATGCTCCTGAAATACAGCGATCTGCTGATCTCTATGAAGATCTGATAAGATGTTGTGTTGCAGACGCAATGAGCGAGGTATGTGTGTTCAGATCTTTGATGTTGTGCATGCATGTATGTTTGTCGTGTCTGTCAGTTTTGTCAGGCTATTGCGTTATGATTTTGCTTTGCCTTTCATGCTTCAACAAGCAAAAACTGTGTTCTGATGAAGTTTTTCTCAACTATTTTTTTGTGAATGAGTAAAAAGGAAAATATATTGAAGGGACTGTGTGGATACTGGCCTAATCTAACTTCAGAGAGGTGGAAGTTTAGTTTCAAAATGATGTAAAGTGCAGACCACAAATGGCTGAGGGTAAATATACATCTGGTAGGATATAATTTCAATTAGCTAACAACAAGCATCTCTAAGAGAAGGAATTGTTCAAATCATTTAATTTTAACATCCATGGCTGTATCGAGGAGCTTACATCAGGTGGAGCTGTCAAATGGTAGGAGTAATTGGGTTTTTTCTCCCGCACAATAACTGGGTCAAGTTGGAGATGGTTGCTAGACCCAAAAGACTTGAGATGTTGAAGATGGCAGGATAAGTAATTAACTTTACTGCAATTTTGTGTGCTTGCGTGGGATGTGAGGCATGGAGAGCATAGAAATGGACCTGTATGGAATGTGGCTCTGCTATGTCTGGTGTGGAGCATTTTGTGTGAGAGGACTAATCACAGTTTTGAGGGTGCACAGTGTGAAGCAACCATTTTACATGTTCTTTTCTGTTTTTGGCTTCCTTGGCCTGCCAAGTTTTGCACTTATTTTCCCCTGATTTCCTACTTTGGCCTAATCTTTTCTGCCATATTCACTAGTTACTTTCTTTTCCCTTGTCTTCTTTCATGGAGCATCTCTTGTATATTACTGATACTTGTATGGTCCTGTCTTCCTTTAAATACTAGATCTTTGCTGCATTTCTCTGTTAGGGTAAGACTTGGCAGTGTTTCTGAAACTATGAATGCATCTTTCTCTCAATGAATGTGAGGAAGAACGTAGAAAGTTTCATCTAGGTGGAATAATGATCAGAACTGTATCTTGATTCTAGAATAATCTTTGTTAATGCTGCCATGGAAGGAATTTTGGATTGCAAGAGCATGAATCTTGGCTTGAGATGAAGTCAGTTGTTTTGTATGTGTAGCTTCCTTCTAGCCAATCTCCTTTGGTTCATCATGATACTATATATTTCAGCATGAGATGTATTTTATTGGTCTATGGACTTTTCTTTTATTCTCTCAATCATTGGTTTTCTCTGTAAGGCTCCAACACCCAAGAAAAAAATGATTTGAAGTGGATGAGTGTTCTATGTATATTATATGATCAACTTTGATGAGTTGTTAAATGTCATAAAATAAGGAAAGTTTCTTCCATACAGTTCCTCTGTATGATGCATCTGTTGTTTGTACTTCTTTTTCTTATTTTGTTTTTCACCTTATTTTCCATTAATTCTTAGTATGTGTCTGTGAAGGCTCTGGAAGTGTGCCTGATATATGTAACTTGGCAGGTGCGCTCAACTGCAAGGATGTGCTACAGAATGTTTGCAAAAACTTGGCCAGAGCGTTCCCGTCGTTTATTTATGTCCTTTGATCCTGTTATTCAACGGGTATATTCTTGTGTACCCAATGCATTTATCTTAATAACTTCACTGATTAGATCATATTTTCCTTATGTGTTCTTTATTTTTTGGAACAGATTGTTAACGAAGAGGATGGAGGCTTGCACAGGAGACATGCATCTCCTTCCATCCGTGATAGAAGTGCTCAAACATCATTTACCCCTCAGGCATCTGCGGCTTCACATGTACCTGGATATGGAACTTCGGCTATTGTTGCAATGGATAGAACTTCAAGTTTATCCTCTGGGACATCTCTGTCTTCTGGTCTTTTGCTCTCACAAGCAAAGTCCCTTGGTAAAGGTACTGAACGTAGTCTGGAAAGTGTGTTGCACGCTAGTAAGCAGAAGGTCACTGCAATTGAAAGCATGCTTAGAGGTTTGGAATTATCCGACAAACAAAATCCTTCAGCTCTCCGTTCATCAAGTTTGGATCTAGGTATCAAATGACTTTGCCTGTCAATTTTCTTCCTCAATCTCATAAATTATTTGTCATTATCAGTATACAAGCCTTTTCTTTAATTCAACAATAAATCATTCTAAAAAAGAATACTCAATTTCAAAATGATTGAGGACTGTAGCTTCACATTGTTTTGTGAACGGCTAAATTTCTCTCTTATTGCCCCTAGTGCAGGAGTTGACCCTCCATCATCTCGTGATCCACCATTCCCTGCATCTGTTCCTGCCTCTAATCATCTCACAAACGCTTTGACAGCAGAATCAACTGCTTCTGGTATTGGTAAAGGCAGTAACCGCAATGGTGGCTTGGTCTTGTCTGATATTATTACCCAAATTCAAGCTTCCAAAGATTCTGCTAAGCTATCATATCGGAATAATATGGCAGCCGAGTCTTTGCCAACATTTTCATCATATTCAACAAAGAGGATTTCTGAAAGAGGTTCAGTTGAAGAGGACAATGACATTAGGGAACCTAGGCGATTTGCGAACCCACATGTAGACAGGCAGTATATGGACACGCCTTACAAAGATTTAAACTACAGGGATTCACATAGCAGTCACATCCCCAACTTCCAGAGACCACTTTTGAGAAAGCATGTGGCTGGACGAATGTCTGCGGGCAGGCGAAAGAGTTTTGATGATAGTCAACTCTCACTTGGAGAGGTGTCAAGTTATGTAGAAGGTCCAGCATCTCTCAGCGACGCATTGAGCGAGGGACTTAGTCCAAGTTCTGACTGGAATGCTAGGGTTGCTGCTTTCAATTACCTCCATTCTTTGCTGCAGCAAGGCCCAAAAGGTGTTCAAGAAGTAATTCAGAATTTTGAGAAGGTAATGAAGTTGTTTTTCCAGCATCTGGATGATCCGCATCATAAAGTTGCACAAGCAGCTCTCTCGACACTTGCAGATATTATTCCATCTTGCCGAAAGCCATTTGAGAGTTACATGGAACGGATCTTACCCCATGTTTTCTCCCGATTAATTGACCCAAAGGAGCTAGTCAGGCAACCTTGCTCCACAACTTTGGAAATTGTCAGCAAAACTTATGGGGTTGATATTCTTTTACCAGCATTGCTCCGTTCACTAGATGAGCAGAGGTCACCAAAAGCCAAATTGGCTGTTATTGAGTTTGCCCTCAGTTCATTTAACAAGCATGCAATGAACTCTGAAGGCTCTGGGAATACTGGCATTTTGAAGTTATGGCTTGCTAAGCTGACACCGTTAGTACATGATAAAAATACTAAGCTCAAGGAAGCTGCTATTACTTGCATTATATCGGTCTATTCACACTTTGATTCCATAGCTGTCCTCAATTTCATTCTTAGTTTATCGGTTGAAGAACAAAATTCCTTGCGACGAGCCCTTAAACAGTACACTCCTCGTATTGAAGTGGACCTAATGAACTTTGTGCAGAGCAAGAAAGAGCGACAGCGATCTAAGTCCTCTTATGACCCATCTGATGTTGTTGGAACATCATCAGAAGAAGGATATATTGGTGCATCAAAGAAGAGTCACTATTTTGGAAGGTATTCTGGTGGTTCTGTTGATAGTGATGGCGGCAGGAAGTGGAGTTCTACCCAAGAATCAACCCTGATATCGGGAAGTATTGGCCAAGCAGCTCCTGATGAAACTCAGGAGAACTTGTATCAGAATTTTGAGACTAGTTCTAATACTGATGTCTATAGTTCAAAAAATAGGGATTCGAATTATGTGGTTGGTTCTACCGGTCTGAACTTGGGATCCCGGCCTGGCCGGCTGGAAAACATGGACAATGGCCTTAACTTTGAAGGGCTGTTGACCCCAGGTATGGACATTAATGGATTGATGAGTTCTGAACCTCTACGTGCTGCTGAAGGCTATGGGCATGACAATAATGTTCTTTCTGAGTTGGACCTTAATAATCATAAACCTGCAGCTGTGAAGATTAATTCTTTGGCTGACACTGGTCCTAGCATTCCTCAAATTCTTCATCTGGTGAGATATTTAACATCAACAGTTTCCTTATTGATAATTAATTTTCCATTAAAAATGCTTATATATAGTAACATAGTTAGTTTAATAGAAATAATTGATAAAGCCTCTCAATGAATACTCACCTCCCTTTTGTTTCTAGATATGCAATGGTAATGATGAAAGCCCTACCTCAAGCAAGCGTGGTGCACTTCAGCAGTTAATTGAAGCTTCTATGGCTAACGATCCCTCTGTTTGGTCCAAAGTATGCTCATTTTCAGTGCCCCCCCCCCCCTCCTCTCACACACACACAAATGCACGCGCGCACTCGCACTCATTTTTCTGGCTGGCACTATTATGCAATAGGGTGCTTCTTGGTCATAATTGAGAAACTAGTTCTTGGCATTTTGCATCTTTTATTAAGCTTGTCCATGATTCCTTGTCTTTATAGTGGAAGAGTAATGCTAGGGGTACTCATTTTTTTGTTGTTGCAAACTTCTTTACTAAATGACATGGCATCTTGTAATTGTTGTTTTGTTAACCACTCAATCCATTATTATAAATTTTCCATTAAATGTGAATTTGTACATTCCATGATTAGAAACACCTTCCTATATAGTAAATACCATGTCATTTAGTAAGAAAATCTCTGAAGATTTAAGTTCCCCTAGCATTATTCATAGCGAACAGCTCTTGTTGAATGTTGGAGGGACACCTCAATTAATTGGACAGGTTCAGATTTTGGGAAAATGAATTTCAGTTTAATTTTTTATATAAAAAAACAAAGAAACGAAAAGTTGATAATGATTGTGTTATTATAGCCAACGGCGCTGCCTCTTTTGTCTGATGGTTGCCCTGTCCAACCTGCAATTTTGCAAATGGGATGAAGTCTGTCCAGGTTTAGAGCCTGGCATCTGTCTTTACTTGGCCTGGAATTGAGGGGTGTGAGGGGCATAATGGTAGATGTGCCTTGTGTCTTTACTCTGGTAGTAATATTTGTTTAGACAAATTTAGCTGGAATGATTTCAGGATGTTCAAGTCTTTCTAGCGCATTTAAACCATAATGTGTGGCTCCTATTAATTATAATTAAGAGCTATGATCTGAAGTTTATTAGGATTGTGTGTTTTTCCATCATAAAAAGGGACACTGCAACATTGTGGGGGTAGACATTATGATTAGCAATAAAATTTACTGTCTCTTACTACTTCTGCAGATTGAGTTTTCGTACATTGATCATTTTGTGCTCTCATGGTCATTCTATTTTTCATGTTCTTCTGAAAAAGTGTCTTGTTTGTGCGAGTAGACACTTTTGTGCTGTTATATCAGTTCTAGCTTAATGTTGATGATTCATTTATAATTTCAGTACTTCAATCAAATTTTAACGGCTGTACTGGAGGTGTTGGATGATTCTGATTCATCAATCCGAGAACTTACTCTTTCATTGATTGTGGAAATGCTAAAAAATCAGGTGCATCATCATCTTTATGTGATTCTGAATGAAATGCTCCCTTTGTTTATTTAGTAATAATCATTGCAAAATCTTTTCTTTTTTCTTGCCATGTTTCCAGAAAGATGCCATGGAAGATTCTATTGAGATTGCTATTGAGAAGCTGCTTCATGTTACAGAGGATATTGTTCCAAAAGTAATTCTCTTTCCAAACATGTGCTGTGATTATTCTTCTTTGCTTTATGTCTCATTGGTTTCTGGTCCGTATCCAGGTTTCCAATGAAGCCGAGCACTGCTTGACTGTTGCATTGTCTCAGTATGATCCATTCAGATGCTTAAGTGTATGTGGTTGTGATATTCCGTGTCTCCCTCTCTAAACATTCTCATTTTTTCTTAAATAAGAGTTTATGGATTTGTTTCCTGTAACACTTGCATTATTCTGATACTGGCAATAACTGATTCACAGGTGATTGTCCCTTTATTGGTTACTGAAGATGAGAAAACTCTTGTAACCTGCATAAACTGTTTAACTAAGGTATTTCACTTAAACCATTGACTAAATTGAGAAGGATTAAGTTTTGATGTCTTATGCGATTCCATATCGTCTATTCATTCTCTAAACACAGTTTCATTCAAGTATCAAACTGGAAACTCTGTGCTATATTAATAAAGGATTGGTTGTTTTTTACTCTTTGTTTTCCACTTCAGCTTGTGGGTCGTCTTTCACAAGAGGAGCTGATGGTCCAGTTACCATCATTTTTGCCCGCGCTTTTTGAAGCTTTTGGAAACCAGAGTGCTGATGTTCGCAAGGTAATAGGGAACTGTTTGTCCTTGTTTGATAGTTCATATTTCTCGCTTTACAAATGATGACCGAACATATCACAATTAATTGGCAATGACGCTATTTGTCAATGACCAAGTGCCCTGTCAAACACCTTGACATCCTCTTTCAGGGGTTTTTCACTACCTAAGAATCTGTTTTTGTTTTCTAGTTCTTAACACATTACGTGTTGGTGTTTGGTGCTGCAGACTGTGGTTTTCTGTCTGGTGGATATATATATCATGCTTGGAAAAGCATTTTTGCCGCACTTGGAAGGGCTTAACAGTACACAGCTGCGTTTGGTGACCATTTATGCTAATCGGATATCACAGGCAAGAACAGGTACTGCAATAGATGCTAGCCATGATTAGTTCGGTTTCGTCTAGGAAGGAATTGTTGGTTTGTGGTGTTGGTTAATTCATTGTTGTGTATTTTGTATATCTGTGAGAATGCGTTGTGAGAGTGATTATCTTCTTTTCCGTTCTCATTTTCTTTTTGATCCCTCGGTATATTGATTTCCCTTTTCTTTTGTGTGCGTGTAAACCCTCGTGTTTGTTTGGTTTGGAGGGAAGAGTGCTTCAGTGGGAAACAAAAATTGAATTGTATTATTTTGCAAATATTTTGTAATCACTATTTTGAGAAGAGTATTAGTGATATGAAAGAAATTTTTTATCCCTTGTGGAAGTTGATTTGTGCTTTATTATGGTAATGGAAACATATCCACACCAAGCACTTTTTTAAAATAAAAGAAATTTAAAGACTTGGAAGAACACACAGTTCAGTACCTGGAAACCTTGTTAATTAAACCTGGCCCTGTCTGGCTGGTGGGTCGAACTGGGATCTGACTTGAGCTAGTTTCACTATAAATAGAGGCGATTGAGTCATTTTAATCTGGTTTGATCGATGATCAATCTAGTTATAACATGATACAAAATTGTTGATAATTTTTTTTTAAAATGAAATGCCGTTAATTTTTAAAAAAATTGGGTTAATTAGGGGGGCTGGCTAGAAAATTTTAAGTTTTAGTTTTATTTTAAAAGAAATAATTTTGGGTCTCCCAAACTGAAATTTCTAGCTACTTGTTATGAGCAATATAATTATGGCTGAAAAGGACGAGCAGTTGTCAATGAAGGACGAAGCTGAGCAAAAGCTCAGCGAACATAAACACAGCAGCTCTTTAGAGGTGGCGACGCCCTAGGATACGTGTGCCCAACAATTCTGTCCCCTAGTAGTCTTCTTCAAGAATGTGTTTCCTGCACTACAAAGGAGACGATATGTAATATGCATTTGACTGTCGGAATAGAGCTCCCAAGTCCAAAATTGCCATTTATCAGATCATGAAAACACCAACTTTAACCCCCACATGATCAAGAAACAAATTACGACAAGGGTAATCAAATGAAGAAAGTTGCTTGAAACGGCTATCAATCTATCTTAGCGTCTTAGTGACAGTGGTGAATCAAACGTGGCTAGAAACTGCTGAGAAATCTTCTTGGGTTTATGGAGGCATGCGTAAGAACGAAGAAGAAAGAGTCAAGTAGTGGGACTGCCATCCTCCTATGACATGCAATGCTGGGCATTATCTCTATTGTTTCGCGAACCGTGCAGAACTCCGTTTTACTAAGCTAATTTCCTTCACCTTGTGTTTCTTCCGTTCTAGTTGATCAGAATTTTAGAGGGTTCATAATAGTAAATCATCTTCTTTAATGATGATTGTATTGTCGTTGATAAAGAGTTTTAGTGAAAATGATGTGCATGCTGAGGTAAACATGAATTTCTGTAATGTATTGGATCAAGAGCAGTTCTTAAGAGTTAAGCTGTCAACACAATGGGATTCGAGGAAGAAAATATGTTGTTCATCAAAAAAATTACCGACGACAAGAAAGGATGGAGGTGTTCATTCCAGACTGATCCACAGGGATGTTATCAATCCTTTCACTGCAAATACGAAAACCATGCTCTCCTGCATTTCGAAACATTTTTTTGCTGAAACATGTTTTGCTGGTGTAAAATATTATGAATACAGGAAAAGAAGGAAATATTTATTTTTTTTCCCCTGACGGTCAAGGGTTTATTAAAACTTAAATTCCAGATATGCACAGAGACAAGAATGGAGGTAACCAACAGTAGCCTGCTCGTCGAGAACGTGGTGATTTTTCAATTTTATGTGTTTTAATGGGAAAGGCAAAACAAAATCTGATATACTATTAAAAGAAAGAAAGAAAAATCTAGCTAGCAGTTTTTCTGAATCCTTCAGCATAGCCACTTTTCCGCGAATCTCGGTTTTCTGACAAGACTTTTTGCCATTGCCTGTGCATTTTGCTCACTGGAATTCTGAAAGTAGGTGGAAAAGGTTAGCCCTGCTCTGCCTATATAAGCTATGTGCAGGCACTTGTATTGGCATCAACACTAGCTTTGCAAGACTTTGCTGGTAAGTCCCTTGCATTTCTCTTTGAGCTTTGGGATTATTACCCCCGGTATCCCTGTTATATTTTGGTTGATTTTATTTGGATCTATTTTATTATTTTATTTTATTTATATTAAATAGTTTTAATTAATGGGTTGAATCTAATAGTTGGAAGTTTATGATTATGCTATTTAAATGTTTCTCTCTCAACTTGTGAGATAAATTTGATGAATTAAATAAAAATTGCAGAGTTTCATATTTTTTTAACCCCCATTCTTCTCTTTTTTTGGCATTTTCTTCTCTTTCTTTGCTTCTTTCTCTCATGCTTTAATTCTTTTGGTTCATTGTTCCGCGTTAAATTTGATATCAGTGCTTAGAGTTTTAATTGTTCTTACAGTTAAATGATCTATGGGCTTGTTTAAAAGAGATTTCTTCGAGAGAGTTTGAGCCCTTATGGAGTGCCTGCTCTGTTAACACCTAAGAAAGATGGATAATGACGAATGTATATAGATAGCCGAGCCATCAATAGAATTGCAATCAAGTATTGTTTTCTCATTCCTTGATTGAATGACAAGCTAAATATGATGGCAGGAGCTCAAAATTTTTCTAAGATTAACCTGAAGAGTGGGTATCATCAGATTAGAATCCGTCCGGTAGATAAATGAAAAACTGCATTTAAGACTAAGGATGGATTATATGAGTGGCTAGTCATGCCTTTTAGCATTTCCAATGCACCAAGCACTTTTACAAGAGTAATGACATAGGTGCTTAGGCCATTTATGAGAAAATTCTTGGTGGTGTATTTTGATGATATCCTTATTTATAGCCAAACTAAGGAAAAACATTTAAATCATCTTATTCAAGTTTGTTCCACCCCACGAAAGGAAAGTTTGTTTGCCAATATCAAAAGGTGTTCTTTCCTTACAGATCGAGTGGTTTTT
>Ga0307507_10005799_pt1 | contig 19816 bp, 21 predicted proteins | sample 7_EM_MG_FD_207223 | JGI IMG/M metagenome (GOLD analysis project Ga0307507, IMG submission 207223) | Populus trichocarpa ectomycorrhiza microbial communities from riparian zone in the Pacific Northwest, United States - 7_EM | ecosystem: Host-associated > Plants > Roots > Unclassified | place...
TGATTTTTAAAAAATGAAAAAACATCATTGACATGTATTTCGGCACGAAAAGCTATTTGAAAAGCAACCACTACCACACTGCCAAACACCCTCTAAGAGGCCTCGAATGAGCGAGTTTATCCATGCAGATGAAAGATATTAACAGTTATTATTACATGTTAAGAAATAAGAAGCATTAATATATAATTATAAATTGTGAATTGAAAAGGTTGTAAGAGTTTCTATATTAAATTGTGAATTGTGAATTCAAGCAGCATGGAACAATACTCCCTTGGAGATTGGTTGAGACACGAGCTGAGAACCTCATGAATCATGATCCTGCAGTGTGTAATATAATTATATATCAGCAAAAAGATAATTAATTTCATAATTCAAACCTAATAAATATAGGATCGATGAGTTGGGTTTTTCTATGTATTTAATTTAGATAGCAAGAGGAGTTCCTATATACATATATATATATATATATATATATATATATATATATAAATGGGCGGGTGATGTTGAGTTCAAAGAGCAGGTTTACACAAGTTCTTCAAAACCTGAACCTGACCAAGTTTAACAATATTCCAATAATGAATTAAAAATTGATTTTCCAAGACTTTATTGGTAATTAAAACAATAAAAGAAACGTGACCAACTTTAACAAAGACACAGACCAGACCTCCTTTAGATATTATCATGGAAAACTTCGATTTGCACCTTAAAGTTTTGGTTTACCTATTTATTTGGTTCTTATTGCTTTATGTTTGGGCCACTTAGATGTTGAGAAAGAAAAGAAAAAATCACCTGTCGCTCTTTAAAAAAACAATTGGAGGCGTCCGCTCATTCAAAAAGAGAAAAGAAGAAGAAGCTGGGCCTCTTGCGCCCAAGCCTAGCCTGCTACGGCTAGCAGGGTCTCACGTAACGCGGGTTACAGAACCAGTGGCAGGAAATGATGGGAGGCTTTTATTTGCTCCTCCTTCTCTTTAATTTGAATACAGACACGAGGACAAATGTACACTATCTGTGCAAGGAAAAGGAGCATCAAAGAGGTGTTGCCCAGTCTACCACCCTTGGATTGTTGGCCATCAGAGGGTCTGTGGATCCTACTCATCCATGGGTGACAAGAACTAGTTCATCTGAGCAGAAGAGTTCGATATTCAATCGTGCCTTTCGCTTCATTGTTCGAATAAACGCAGGAGAAAAAAAAAAAAAAACATTCCTTTCTGTATAGTTGCTTTTCTTCGAAAAGCTACCTCATATTCTAAAAAAAAGAAAAAAAAAGTGTGGAACAAATAGTCATTGCCTCGATGGCCGAAAACCTCATTGCCCTAAGAAAACTAACTGTACAATGGCCCCATACCAAAACTTTTCGGAGAGCTGTAGCAGCAGCTCCATCAATGAGTAAGAGCACTACAGAGATGATATCTTACCTCTACCAAGAAACGAAAAGGAAAATTAAAATTCCATTACTGTCGAGGTTAGGCTAAGCAAAGGAACCAATGCACTTGGAGCGAACTTCCGAGCAAAGAGGTAGCAAACAGATGTCATTTCTGAATTATAGGAACATTGTGTGCCATTATTCCGAATGGACTGTATAAAGTCTTCGGTAATATTACCACCACCGTATCTTGCTGGGTGCGGTCCCCCGATGGACCAATCAACCCATGTCACGCTCCGGTTTGAATTAAGTGACCCGTGGAACATGTTCAGGTAAGTTGGAATGTAATGCTCGTCAGGATAGCAAGCAGGCCTACAGTATTTCTTGAAGATAGTGTAGTACTTGGTGTCTGAAACTATATAAACAGCCAGGTCTCGTTGGATCTCAAACCACTGTGACCCTTTCCTCCATTGGTACAGATGAATATCAGGAAGCATTTTCCGGCTGTAGCGGCCGCGTCCATAGCGGGTGGGTTCATCATATGACTCGACAAAGCTGTATTCTGAACGAATGAGATACTTGTAGACAGTAGGGAAATTGTAGATTGGGATGCAGCTCTCAGACAGAAGAACAAAACGTTCATTTGAGAAATCCAGTAGGGCATTGGCTAGAAGGCGCTTCTCAGCATCAACCAGTGATACTGATCCCCATTCAACATCCTGGAGAGGAGAAAAAAATAAAAAATTCATATGCAAATACAAGACATCACTTCTATTTGCAATTACACAAAGCAAATAATGCAATTACAAGCCCGACAAAATCTGCTAGTTAGTCCGTAACAAACAATTCGTTTCTAGTAACCAGAGAAGTTCATCAACAAATAAAAAACACCAACAGAATGCATCTTATTATGCCAACCACAGTGATTGTAGAGCATAACTGCAGAATGCATCCAATATCAACCTTTCTTGTCAATGCAAAGTGGCAAGATAGTTAATCGCATGCATTTTGTATGCTGGTGAGTATCTGTAATGGACATCCACGTGTAAGTTAATCGCAGGCATTTAGATGATTGCAAAGAGCTTCTCCATGCAAGATCCATAGAGTGATTTGACAAGGAAGAAAATGATTTGTTATTGCAGTGCACGATCTCAGGAGCAGTCCATTCAACCTTCAAATTGATGTTTCATGCGATCCCGGTATTTATTATGCTGCTATATTCTTAAGCTACAACAATTAGATGGGAATGAATGAAATGGACCAACTGAAAAGGTGATCATATGGTTGTTTTACACTGCCTCAAGAGAACCACAAATGCCCAAAACATTATAAAAGATAATCTTGTCAGAAATGGTCAAAAGATTCACCAAGCTTCTATCTATATTATACCAAGGAAAGCAAGACAAAGCTTGCAGAAATTATTTCCAGAAGTAATACTCCATCAAAACAACACCACAATAGTGGAGAATTATAACACTAGAACATGGAGAAGAGAACTAAGGGAAAAGGATGTGTATCCATTCAAATTGTGCGCATGTGTACAGAAACAAATTGTGGAAAATTCATCGACATACTTTCTCCAGAAAAGACATTTACATGCAAATTCATTAACATTTAGAATATTTATGCAACTTTTACATAGGGGTTAAGGACTTCCTCATGCAGGAGGACTTTTAAGCGAAAGTATCTGTTCCCTTAATTATTTTTATTCCTATTTAGTTTTAGAAAATATTTTCCTGTTTTTATTTTTATTTTTCAATTCAGTTTAGGAAAACAAATTTTAAGATTGGTAATTTTACTTTTCCTATTCGGTTTAGGAATCTCTATAAAAACTCTATAATTATTGATTGAAATTCTTTTCCTTTTTAAGATAAACCAAAAACTAGTATAAAGGGTTGTTATCTTAGAATTCTTAGGAGAGAAAATATTTAGTAATAAATTTTTAAATTAGGGTTTTGTGTAGTGACCCCATTCATAGAATTCTATGTTGCATCATTTCCCTTGACAAATAATGCACTTGTAATTGTTGTCTGTATTGAGGTTTAACTTGCTTTTCATAAAAAAAAATATTTTGATTTTAAATTAATTTTTTTTAATGTTTTTGGATCGTTTTAATATGTTGATGTGAAAAATAAATTTTAAAAAATAAAAAAACATTATTTTCATGTATTCCTTAGAAAAAAACACTTTAAAAAACAATATCTACCACCTTTCCAAACTCCCCCTAATTTCCTACCCCAACACCCAAAGCTGAATAGGCCACTAATCTGATCACCGGTGAGCACGCACAACTCATAACCTAATCTAGCCCTTTCCAACTCAATATAAAAAGATACTACATCTACAGCATCCATATCATGGAAATTTCAACTATATTGCTAATAGATATCAGAATAAACAGATACAATAAACTAAAACCATGTGGCTTTGGATACATACCTTGCTTGGAATCATTCTTCCATAGAATGGGGAATCACTGGAAACATTGAGCACATAATCATGAGGAGTATGAACATAGATGGAGAAATACTGGCCATGACCCCTAAAGAACCTCTCCCACAAAGGCAGCAGTGGCAAAGGTCCTCTAGTCAAAAACATGAAAGCAACTTTAGGTACTCTATCAAAGGGATACCCTTTCTTTTGTGGCAACAGAGAAGCCCTCCAAAAGACCTGATCGTCAGTCATGCTATGAATCACGTTGTCTGGATGAACAAACCTCTCCATATTCAAAAAATCAACCTTCTCACAAGGCTTCACAACTGTACAATTATTATCAGATAGCTTTGCTGAAGCAATGTTGTTAGTGAGAAACAACTGTGCTTGCGAAGTAAAGTAACGGTTGATGTGAGAACTAGTAGCTAAGCCTAGAATCACACCAGCAACAAAAATTACCAACAACGACAATATTTGAACCAGTTTAAGCAAACCCATGAGCTTTTCAGGTCCTTCTTCTTTATCCCCTCTATTCCTTGCCATCTATTTCCCTTTCTCTCTCACTTTTCATTCAATAAGTCAATACCCCAATCACTGATTCCCAATAATCTCTCAATTCTTTTCCTCAATCAAAGCTCAACTCTTTCACCGCAAAACTTGAACCCAGAAAAATAAATCCTAACCATCAACAAGCAACCCAGAGAAAACACAACTTTCAGTGATGCTGAAAGAAAATAAGGAAAACCCACCAAGTAAAACTCTGATTTAACCCCGAAAATCAAAGAAATCAAGAGTTTTGAAACCTGGGTTCTAAAATTATCCCACAAAAACAAAAGAAAAATTAGATCTTTGAATCAAACCCAAATGGGAAACTCGAAGAATTCATAAAGAAAAGCAAAAGGGCCTAAATCACTAGAAAAAGAATATCGATTCAACACTTGGCATCAAGTCACCATACTCCACAAAGAGAGAAAGAGAGAAACTTTAAAGATGAGTGTTATGATAGAAAGCAGTGTGGTTGATGATGGAGATTGAAAAAGAAAGGTGGTTTAAGGAGAGAGATAGGGATGCGGAGAATCAGAATCTGAGTCTTTGTTGTAATTGTATAGGTGGAGACCAGGGGAGGAGAGAGAGGAAGCAAGAATAGGTGTACAAGGAAGGAAGGAAGGAAGCAGTTGGTGTTTAGCCACCAAGTTGTCATTACGGTTAGTAAGAGTTAGAAACGGTCTACTGCTTTGTGCTGGTGCGAACCCATTGCCCTCGCCCCTTATTTTTCAAGTCTTCAAAAATGCAATTACTCCATTATAGAACCTAATAAGGTCGTGTGTTTTACTCTCTTTCTTTTTCAAACCATAATTACCATTTATTGATTAATGTCCGAAAGACAGATAAAAAATAAAAAAAAAACATGTCTACTTTAATAAAAACAAATACGGACATAAAATAAATTGGTTTTTAAATAGTCTTAAAATAAATTTATATATTTCTAAAACAAGAAATACAATAAAAACATGTCCTCACTTTATATTTTATATTCCAAGAGTTAATTTATTGAGAAGAAATTTCTTCTAAAGCCTATAAAAAAAAAATTATAGCTTAAGGTATATCCTGTATTTCTACAGTATTTTATTCAATATATCCCGTATTTTTTTTTTATTTAAGGTTGTTCTTTAAATTCTTTTTCTATAGTATTCTTTCTCTCCATATAAAATATACGTTCGTTCATGAATTTTCTTTTTCCACCTTCCTCATAAATCATGATTAATGTTAAAGAATGATATTAATCTTCTCTTTCCAAGTGAAAACATCTCCTTAACTCCCATCTTCTCAATTTTTTCATCCCAAGCTATCTTTTTCCTCAAAAGAAAAAAAATAAAAAAAAATCACCATCTTCTCTTATTCATTAAAAAAATAAATCAGTACATAAATATTATTTTAAAATTTGAACCAGAGACTAGTATAAGTTAAAAAAACACAAAAAACAAGATTAATTTAATCAAAAACTCGAGTTGATTTGATAATTAATTATCTAAACCTGATCCGCTAAAACTCAATTATCAATGTCTTTGAGAATGTAGTTGCGGTTGTTTTTCAAAGTGTTTTTCACTCGGAAATGCATCAAAATAATATTTTATTTATTTTTTAATAATAATTTTTTATATTAGCACATCAAAATGATTTGAAAACACTAAAAAAATATTAATTTGAAGTAATAAAAAAAATAAAAAAAATTTAAAATTCTTTTAAAAATATTTTTATAATGCAAAAACAAACAAAGAATAATACGAGGGAGAGACTCTCGTAGAATAATTAATGTCTTTTCAAAATATTAAGGGCAGAGGATTGGGGGTAAAACAAAATGTGAAGAAGTGCGGTTGCCTCATGGAAAGGAGACAAATGAACAAGAAAGAAAAGAAAAAAAACAAAGTTGCAGGCCGTCGCTTTGGTGAGTCCACTCAAGAGATTGGTGGGCACATGAACTCAGACTCATCTTGGATATATTTGACAATCCCAATGTACTTCTATAAAATCCCAATTGATACGACACCATAAAATTCATGGCAAATTTGTTTCCTTCATGGACATTAGAACTTGCGAAACGGTAACGTATCCCTCTTCTCTGATGCAGGTATACAGCACAATTTTATCAAATTTATCCCATTCAAGGTTTATATCATGCATGGATGTTCTAAATCAATTTAAAATAAAATAATATAAAATCAATTCCACGTAAGCTGGATCTTTGCGTTACAACGTGGCTCATGATTGATTTATTAGTGTGTATATACTTTGATTCGTGTAGTGTATCTTGTATTTCTTTAAATGATATAATACATTATATTTAATGATTTTTAATTCCTTAAGAAAAACATTTGTTTAATTGGATGATGGTATAAGATAAAAGTGACGCATTCATTAAGTAAAGGGTAGATACATACGAGAAAGAAAGAAAAAATCTTTTGAATTAAATTTATATATCTTCAAAATAGTTTTGAAGAAGAAAAAAAGTTGATAGATTATTTATTTATTTATTTATTTATAGAAGTAAACTGAGGAAATCAGATGACAAAGACATAAGTCTCTCTGTCTTCCCACGTAACGTAAGACAGACAACTCAAACTTCGCTTTTATCTGTTCAGGAAAGAGAAAAAGGTGGTCCCGTTGCTCTTGATTTGAACTTCAAAATCCAGCTTAAAAGGAAACAGATTTGTTACTGCTTGCCCCCCTCGTATAGTATATAGTATATACTTGACGTGCAAATACCAAGACCGAGAAAGTTTGAGAGAGATAGAGAAAAGGGGGAGAAGAAAATGGAGGAGGATCATAGTAGTAGAGAAGGGAATGGATTTGAGATAGAAGATGATGATGATAAGGAACACAGTGTGTCAATGTTGAGAGAGCCGTTTCTTGTTAGGAATATAAAGAATAATACTTCACAGATTGCCATTGTTGGTGCCAATACCTGCCCTATTGAAAGCCTTGATTATGAGTAAGTCCCAATCTTCTTCTTCTTCTTCCTTTTTCTTAAATATTTTTTTTCTGTTAAATGTGAGGGTGAATTGGTTTATTAGAAGAATTACTGATGGCTTCTTTATTTTTTTTTTAAAATCTTCCCATCATATCAATTCTTCTTTTCTTTTCTTCTTTTGGATAGCTAGAAACGGAGGGAAAATGACAAAAAAAGGGACATTTGTATTGTATGTTCTTGTTCTACTTTTTTTTTAGTGTATGTGCGCGCGCGCGCAAAGACAATTTAGGATAAATAAGAAACTAAATTCTGAATCTTTTGCAGTTTGATTTTGGCTTAGAACAAACAAGGTCGCTCTCGAGCGAGCCATGATGCTGATGTGGTAGCTTGGTAACTATTTGTAGTTTTCCAGAACTAAATTGGCTGTTTAATGCATTAATCAAACGTTGTAATTTTAAGAAATCACCATTTCGTGCTCGAGTTTATGCAAGGTTTTTACTGTGCAATCCGCCTTCCCTTCACTCTTAGGCACCGTTTTGCAACGCGGTGCGTCTCAGCAAAAGCATAATTTCTTATGCTTTTGCTGGCGAAATGCAGGTGTAACCGCAGTGCGTTGCCAAACGGGCACTACTAGAAGTTGAACAAGAAGCTATTTTCAATAAGAAGCATTTCTAGGAGTTACAGAGTGGAAGCTGTTATTGTTAGGAAAGTAAAGGTGGACTAACTACTGTAAATGATAGAGGCTGACGACCTTGATCTTATGTTTATCACCAGTCATTTAGTTTATTGAGGCTGTACTTGGTCTTACAGAATCGGGCTGTTAAATTTATGTGGGGGAACAGGCCTCTTTCCTAGGCTTGCTTTCCCAGATTTCTGTTCTCCCATGGCTTTCAGTTGGTGGCCGTAATTAGCCTTTCGGTAGCCATAGGATGTTCACTGGTGCCTTAGCACCTCTCCTTACCAAGAATAGAAATGCTGAAATGCTTAAAATAAGGTTATTGAAGGGGAGAATAGATTGTTGAAAGTTCTAAGCAATGCTTCATTTGATGTTAGAAGTAATCTTCTGTTCCTACCGCATTCTGACCCACTGGAATGTACTTTGGCAGGATTGCTGATAATGAACTTTTTAGACAAGACTGGAGGTCTCGAAAGAAGGTTGAGATATATCAGTATGTTGTCCTCAAGTGGACACTTGCTCTCCTCATTGGGTTAGGTACAGGGCTTGTCGGCTTTTTCAATAACCTTGCTGTTGAAAACATAGCTGGTTTCAAACTTCTGTTGACAAACAATCTCATGCTTGAGAACAAGTAAGCCAAATCATCACTGCAAGTGTTTTTCTTCATGATAAAGTGTTATTATTTTCTGTTAATTCTCTTGAGATATTATACCATATTCATATTTTATACTTCTACGAACAACTTTTTGGTGCACTCGGAGGCCCATCAGGCATTGAGCTATGTATGGGGGTAGTCCTCCCCAGCCCCCCCTCCACACCCAATCCTCAATTAGATCTCAACGTATGACCCCATGTCGGAACCAATATCTAGTATTGGGGATCTCCTTGAGGACACATAATTCTCTAGATATAACAGAACAACTTGATATTCTTACCTCATTTTTTTGTTGTTCTACAAATCAAGTTTTTGTTAGATTTTTGTCTTGTACTAGTGATATAATCGGCTATGTTTTTATCATGAAACAGGTTAGATGCTTATGTTAGTTTTCTTTTAATAAAAAAAAATGATATAAATGATTCTTTTTTCAGTGCAGGTACTATCAGGCATTTGCAACTTATGCTGGTTGCAACGTGGTTTTGGCTATTGCTGCTGCAGCCCTCTGTGCTTACGTTGCTCCTGCAGCAGCAGGCTCTGGTATACCTGAGGTTAAAGCATACCTCAATGGTGTAGATGCTCCTTCTATTTTGGCTCCTGCTACCCTCTTTGTAAAGGTGAATCACAAACTATCTGCAACTCTCTCCCCGCGAACTTTATAGGTTCTACCGGTCCCCTCTATAGAATTATTGGAATTCAGTGATTGTCTGAATGCTTTAAATCAAGTTGTTTCCCATAATTATTCAATGTATACAAAGACATAAAGGCCAGATCCAACTCTCATGTTTCCATAAAATTGTAGATTAAATCTGAAAACCCTGTTCTAGTTGTTACTAGACCTGCATCAAAATTAGACAAATCATTCTAATATTTCATCGTCTAGCCTCCAAACATTAATCTGTAACTAGCATTTTCCAACGAGTTCAAAGCTAGTCATTCATTCACCTATTTCATATGGGAAGCATGCCAATCTCTTGCATTGTCTAGCTGCTAGCATAAAGGACCACTTGAGTTCTGTTATATGCAACAACATTGTTGTTTGAGGCATAAAAAAAAACTATGCAGTTAACAAAGAATGTCATTGATTTTTCTGCATGCAAATGAATATTTTGGTGGCCAAGCCACTATATGCTCCTCGAAACCCAACTCAAGTCGAATTGCCTTCCTCATGGGTTTTGCTTACATGTTTGATGAGATTGGATGTGAATACACTACCTTGTCAGAATACATGAGGTGAAACAACAAGTCCCAAACCACGTGCATTAGTTCTTCCCATTGAACTTTTCATCAGAACACAAGCAAAATCTAAACAAAGAGAAGAATTCTGTTAGTGTCTCTTAATGTGAGAAGCTTTTGCTGCAGATGTTTATTATGCTGAGTATTTCTTTTATTCATGAAGTATTATACTTTCTTTTGTCTGTGGAAATGCTAGCTATTTTGATTCTCTGAAGCAGCTAATTTTCCTGCCTTTTGTTGTTGACTGTCTTCCTTATAACTGTTTCTAATACATGATGAGCTAATTCATCACTGACGTGAGTGGGGAGATCAATTTAGAAGCGGTTCAGGAAATTTGATCCTTGTTGGGTACTGAAGTTCTTATATTTAATTTGAACCTCTCAGATTTTCGGGTCCATATTTGGAGTTGCTGCTGGATTTGTTGTTGGTAAAGAAGGACCCATGGTACATACTGGTGCTTGCATAGCCTCCTTACTTGGACAGGGTGGTTCTCGCAAGTATCATTTGACATGGAAATGGTTGAGATACTTCAAAAATGATCGAGACCGGCGAGATTTGGTTACATGTGGTTCTGCTGCTGGTGTAGCAGCTGCCTTCCGTGCTCCTGTTGGCGGGGTCTTATTTGCCCTTGAAGAAGCTGCTTCCTGGTAACTCCCTGTTCTGTTATCATCCTCCCCTCCCCATTTCTACAAAAGTGTTCTTTTCTTCCTTCTTCTACAACTGGGTGAAATATATCATTTTCCCATTTCGTTCAGGTGGAGGAGTGCCCTTCTTTGGAGGACGTTCTTTACGACAGCTGTAGTTGCAGTCGTATTGAGAGGTCTCATAGATTTTTGCCGATCTGGAAAATGTGGGCTATTTGGACAAGGAGGTCTGATCATGTTTGACGTAAATTCTAGAAAAGCCTTTTACAGCACCCCAGATCTACTAGCAGTTGTGTTCCTTGGAGTGATAGGAGGCGTTTTTGGAAGCCTTTACAACTATTGTGTCGACAAGGTTCTTCGCACATACAGCCTCATCAATGAGTATGCCCTGAAAAGTCTCTTCGTATCAATGAGTATTTTACTGTTAATGTTCACCGCCATTTTTCTCATGAATAGTCATGCTTTATATTTATCATCATACTGAGCAGTTAAAACATGACTTTGGAAAAGAGTGTGTGTGTGTACATTTTCAGAAGGGACTGACCCAGCAATTATTTTTAATTTCCATTGTAGAACATTTTCCCTCAGCTACTGACTGTTTGACCTCATCTTTCCAACTTTTTTGAACGCTTTTGAATATTGCTTATTAGTACAGGATAATTTTCTGTCGCGCAGATTTGTTAATTTAGTTTCCCAGTTGTTTGAAATGCTGGAATTAGTGAATGACCGACAATATTTTTGTTGATGCTGATGGTTTGAACAAATTACAGGAGGGGTCCTTCGTTTAAGATCCTGCTTGTTATTGTCATTTCCCTTTTGACCTCTTGTTGCTCCTATGGTCTCCCATGGCTTTCGAAGTGCATTCCCTGTCCCCCTCACCTGGCCGAGAAATGCCCAACTGAAGGTCGCTCTGGCAACTTCAAGAATTTCCAGTGTCCACCAAACCACTACAACGACCTTGCTTCCCTCGTTTTCAACACCAATGATGATGCCATCCGCAACCTATTCACTTCCGGTAGTGAAAAGGAATTTCACCTCTCCACCCTTATGGTTTTCTTCTTTGCTATTTATTGCCTTGGCATTGTTACTTACGGCATTGCTGTTCCCTCTGGGCTCTTCATCCCCGTCATTCTTGCTGGGGCCTCTTATGGGCGTCTTATTGGAACAATGCTTGGCCCTCTGTCTAATCTTGATGCGGGTCTCTGTGCCCTCCTTGGAGCTGCCTCCTTCCTTGGTGGCACCATGAGAATGACAGTTTCTCTCTGTGTCATACTTCTTGAACTTACTAATGATCTGCTTATGCTTCCACTAATGATGCTAGTGCTCCTCATTTCAAAAACAGTGGCCGATAGTTTCAACAAGGGTATTTATGATCAAATGGTGAGAATGAAAGGATTTCCGTACATGGAAGCCCATGCAGAACCATACATGAGACATCTTGTTGCAAGTGATGTTGTTTCTGGTCCATTAGTTTCATTCTCTGGGATTGAAAAAGTAGGGATCCTGTTGCATGCTTTGAAAGTAACAGGGCATAATGGATTCCCTGTGATTGATGAGCCGCCTTGTTCAGATGCTCCAGAATTGTGTGGACTTGTCTTGAGGTCTCATCTGCTTGTGTTGCTAAGAGGAAAGAAATTTACAAAACAGAGAGTAAAGACGGGATCAGGGATCATGAAGAGTTTCAAGGCACATGACTTTGCAAAGGCTGGATCAGGCAAAGGGGTGAAGCTGGAGGATTTGGAGATCACAGAGGAGGAGATGGAGATGTATGTTGATCTCCATCCTATTACTAACACATCTCCATACACCGTGGTTGAAACAATGTCTCTAGCTAAAGCTGCTGTTCTCTTTCGCGAACTTGGCCTTAGACACTTGTGTGTGGTGCCGAAGACACCAGGGGTATGACTCTCCCAATGTTATACATGTGTTAATAATATGCATATGAACACTTAGCTTTAGAATCCATGTGGATACTCATGCAGAGATTTCCTCAAATTTCTCTTTTTTGCAGAGGCCTCCTATTGTCGGAATCCTGACTCGGCATGACTTCACACCAGATCATATACTGGGGCTTTACCCACATATTAAACCTCACAAGTAGGTGAGCAAGCTATGTAATCCTTGCTGCCCGTAAGGACTTGTTCTTATGGAGCTGTTACCTCCCCCTTGCCATTGTCAAACAAGGGAAGAAACAATGTAGGTTACAAAGGATTCATCAGGGCACAGATTTTACTATAATGTAACTGTGAAAGCAATAAGATGAAAGCTGTTTCTCCCGGAATAAGATTTTATGCGATATTTTGAAGACCAGAAAGGCCTAATTTGAGTTAAAGCTGGTTAAGTTCATCATCACTCCAAAGTACAGAGAACCCTAAGGGTTGTTGAACTCTAATATTAGCAGGCCAATGAAAACTGATAGCGATCTGCAGAAACGAAAGATTGAGGTGATGATTAATGCTGTTAAGTCACGTGGACTGGCTGATCTTTGAAGGGATATAGCCCCCCTAGGTTTTGAATAACATTACATTTTCGTCCGTGAACTCTTAAAAGTTTTAATTTTATTCCTAATATTGAACAAATTTATTTAATCAAGTGCCCTCAAATAAATTGTATATTGGTCTTTGATTTTTAAGAATAAAATTTATGTGCATTCACAAGTCAGGGTTAACTGTTTTTTTTTTTTTTTCAAACCTGAATTGACTGACACAAGCTTCATTCCCACCCCGGATCGGTCTAGATTTTACAACTATGCTCGTAATAACTATCACTTTTAGTCCCTAAAAAATAAAACAGAAACTTAGAGGACCATTCTGCAAGGAAATAAAAAACCCATCCCGCGATACATGCATTTTGTTGGGTTGGCTTGTTTATAAGAAAAAAGAAAAAAAAAAAGAGGCAACAAATTTGTAATAATTAAAAGAGAGCTGCATCCCCAATTTTTTGAATCAAATCTCCTCTCTACCCACCCAGATCCAATCTCAGGGTTCCTCTCCTCTCCTCTCCTCTCCTTCCTTCTGAGATCTGCAAATCTTCGCATTCATAGAAGTATATATACTATCATCGTCATTTTAATCAGTTATGGAGGCGATCGAAGAATTGACTCAGCTTTCGGAATCTATGAGGCAAGCATCTGCTTTGCTTGCCGACGAAGACGTTGATGAAACGTCGTCGTCGTCGTCCTCTCCTTCTTCTTCCAGACGCTCTTCTACTTTCCTCAATGTCGTCGCTCTCGGCAATGTCGTAAGTTCCTCTCTCTCTCTCTCTCAAGTAATAAATGCATGTTAGATCGTTGGATCTGTTTATAGGTTTCTTTGCAATTAAGGCTGTGTTTGGATTCAAATATAGAAACTGTTGAAAAACGCAAGATAAGGTTGTCTTCTCTTTTTGCGTCTGGATTAAAACAAAAGGAAAGAAAGAAAGAAAGGAGATGAATGCTTGAATATCCGAACTTTTTGACGAGCTTTCTCGTTTTTAACAGGGTGCGGGTAAATCTGCTGTTTTGAATAGTTTAATCGGACATCCTGTTTTGGTAAGCTTGCTTTTCCCTTGCACTGTTGTTGATTTGATGCCATTTTTCCCGCTGACGACAGTTTTTTCTTATGATTTTGGCAGCCCACCGGTGAAAATGGAGCCACTCGGGCTCCGATAAGCATAGATTTAAGTAGGGATAGTTCCGTAAGCAGTAAATCAATTATTTTACAGATTGATAGCAAAAATCAACAGGTTTCTGCGAGTAAGTTCTCTTACTAAATTTTCAATTGCATTTTGTTTGCCAATGCGGCATCTGTTTATCTTGAATTTTCTGTTTAATGTCTCTGATTCTTGTTGGTTTCTCTAATTTGGTACGTCATAGGTGCTCTTCGGCATTCTCTACAGGAAAGGCTTAGCAAGGTTTCCTCCGGCAGGAGTCGTGATGAAATATATCTGAAACTTCGTACCAGTACAGGTTTGTTCCTCACTTAAAGATTGTCTGTAAAGACTTTGTGGAAAATAATAGTAAAATGGTGCAATGCAGATCATTTATGGCATTTCCCTATGATTATCCAGTTACGTAGATGGCATGGGCAGTGTCAAATTAATGAGGTCTTAGTGCAGATTATTCATGCAAAGACACCAAGACAACATTCACCAATTCATGCACTTTCCCTGCATCAGTTTTAATTAATTTCTTTCCTCTGATATGTTCAGCTCCTCCATTGAAATTGATTGACTTGCCTGGGGTGGATCAAAGAATCGTAGATGACTCGATGGTGAGTGGTGTTATTTTATTTTTGGTTTTCAAGTTTTTGCAGTAGGTACATGTGCGATTCTTTTGTTTCTCTTTTCTGATTATTTCTGTGTATCAGGTGCTGTACTTCAAAGGTCAATCAATATTTTGGTTCTCTTCCTGCTGTATATGATTCAGATTTTCTCTTTTGTGAATGGGCTCTTTCTATAACTAATATTGTTATAGTTTGTGTGGGTGGCTACCCTTGATGCTCTGTTTTTGTATGGGTTGTACCTCTTGGTGCTTATTAAATAAAAATTGCTGTAGTTTGGAAAGTCTTTTTTTTATTTTTCCCTTCGTTTCTAAGTCAGTGCAATTGGAAGCTCTTTTAATGGCAATTTTTTTTTTGCTCTGCCAGATCAGTGAATATGTTCAGCACAATGATGCTATTCTGCTAGTTGTAATACCTGCTATTCAGGCGCCAGAAATTTCTTCCTCTAGAGCCCTCAGAATTGCAAAGGAATATGATGCAGAGAGTGAGTCAATGTTAAGCTTGCATCCTATCTTTTTTTCAAAAAGATCTATAATTTTAAAATTTTGAAGACTTTTTATTTGAGTTTTAAGTATGATTTGTGTTGCATTATAGGTACCAGAACAGTTGGCATTATTAGTAAAATTGATCAAGCAGCTACAGAGTCAAAAGCTATTGCAGCTGTTCAAGCTCTTCTTTTGAATCAGGGACCACCAAAAACATCTGACATTCCATGGGTTGCATTGATCGGTCAATCTGTTTCCATAGCGTCAGTGCAATCTGGAAGTGCATCATCCGAGAGCTCTTTGGAAACTGCCTGGCGAGCTGAAAGTGAAAGTCTAAAATCTATATTGACTGGAGCCCCTCAAAGCAAGCTTGGGAGAGTTGCTCTGGTGGATGTCCTTGCTGGTCAGATTCGTAGTCGCATGAAACTCAGGCTTCCCAGTCTCCTTTCTGGGTATTGCTCCTTGTCTCCTCCTCCTCTCCTCCTCCTCCTGCTGCTGCTGCTTGATCTTTGTTTCTATTAACTTATCTGTTTTTTTTCTTCCAAAACTGTCGTAAATATCATCTGCTGTCTTCATATTGCTTCCTTCTCTCTGGCATTTTCCCTCTTTTTGACAAGAATTAGAAAATTATTATCTACTGTCACTCTATCAGACAATTGCTAGATTAGGTCTGGGATTCTCCTGTATTATGATGCTTTGTGTCCATTAGACCTTTAATGCTGTTTATATGCTTTGATAAAACTGTAGGCTTCAGGGGAAATCTCAAATAGTTCAAGACGAAATGGTAAGGCTTGGCGAGCAAATGGTTAGTAGCTCTGAAGGTACAAGAGCTTTAGCTTTGGAGCTCTGCCGTGAGTTTGAAGACAAATTTCTCCTGCATCTTGTTGGTGGTGAAGTGAGTAGTTTCTTTTTGAAGCATCTTATGCATCATTTTTATTATAACTGGAAGAGAGACTAGTGACAGTACACTACAGATATTTCCCGTGTCAGGATGATTATAGTTTATATGAAAAGGAAAAAATGGCCTCTGAACTTTTGTTAAATTAATATGGTTTGCTTTCATCTTTCATCATGTAGACTTGCTTTTTCTATTGTAGATACTATTTGAAACTTTGACGCAACTATTTAACATTGTGGATCTATATTATGTGCCAGAAAATTATAAAATCTCAAAATGTCAGAGATTCCTCAAAGCTAAAAGAAAATGCCTCAAATTCACAGGATTAGTTGTTAATATGGTGCTTGCAGCCTGATGAATGTCACTGAAACTCCAGGGCTCATGTTCAAAGAATTTGAACTTGTGTGGAAATTGAATATGAATAGGGACTTCAAGAAATGAAAGTTTATAAATTTAGTTGAGGATATATGTGCTTGAGTTATGATGTCCTTATGAGCCAAGAATAATTAATACTGCATAGTTTCACTGTACTTATATATGTATATAAATGTAACTTCTATTTACAGTGCAAGAGTATGATTGTGCCTGCGGTTAATTGTCTCGCACTTCTTAAAGTTTGAGGATCATGACTGGGATTTGACTTACATTGATTATCTTTGTTTTTAAGGCTTGAAAACCATGTTCTGTTGTACAATCACTATAGTTTCTTTAACCCAGCTTATTTACAGGGTAATGGTTGGAAAGTTGTTGCGAGTTTTGAGGGTAATTTTCCAAACAGGATCAAGCAGCTACCTTTAGATAGGCATTTTGACATAAACAATGTCAAAAGGGTATTTCTTCTCATCTAACTTTATGCTGTATTTCTTTCTTATTAGAAATGTTTTGAAGTTCTCTTGAAGCATGTTTCCTTGATATCAGATTGTCCTAGAAGCAGATGGTTATCAACCTTATCTTATATCTCCAGAGAAGGGGTTGAGGTCCTTAATAAAAGGTGTCCTGGAGCTGGCAAAGGAACCCTCAAAGCTGTGTGTTGATGAGGTACAGTTTTATGTGTGCCACTTTGGAATATATTCCATCTTTGGATTCTTCTCGACTAACCAAAATATTTTACTTGAAATCAAAACCTGTTCAATCCAACAATTAAAAGAAAAGAATGTTGCAATTATAATATGATTACATGCGTGCTCATGCCTGTGGCTCCTTGGTCTTTGCACTAACCCTCACAGCAGCAAATCTTTTTGCAAAATGCTGATATCTTTCATGTTTTGATAAATCATGAATACACCTGATTCCCCTTTGCAAGTTGCGGAATCATCATATTCTGCAAGCCAATCTGAATGTATCAGATCACAAAAACTAGGCATAAACAATTTGGGGTAATATAATAGTTTTCAAATTTCAATCCCCAAGTAAAATTGTTGACGTGTATCATATGTTACTTTATAAAATTGGTGACCATTTTCATTTTTTATCAATTCTACTTTCTTTTTTTTTCAATTTAATATTCTGCAGTTCCCATATATTCCAGGCAATAAATTTTCTAGGGAAGAAGAGACTCCAAAATTTTGATGATTTAGTTTGTTCTTTTATTGGTATTGCTTAATCTAAAACTCTTATTCAATGGGTGTGCATGTAGTTTTTCCTGCTACCAATTAACTTGAGTTACTTTTTATTTGGGTGGTTGTAAAATAGGTGCATCGTGTACTACTGGATATTGTATCATCTGCTGCAAATGCCACTCCTGGACTTGGAAGGTATCCTCCTTTCAAGAGAGAGGTACTGCAGCCTAGCTGCTGTTTTTGTACACTTTATGTAAGAAGTTTTATTGTCTAGAACTCTGGATCTCAGTTTAAAATTTTATTGAACAGGTTGTGGCAATTGCAAGTTCTGTGCTTGATGGGTTTAAAAATGAAGCTAAGAAAATGGTAGTTGCCCTAGTTGATATGGAGCGTGTGTTTGTTCCACCTCAACACTTCATCCGATTGGTGCAGAGGCGGTATGTTTCAAAGTGAAATGTAGATAAATATTGAGCCTTTTATTTTTGAAATTATTATTATCATTGTTGGTGAAAAAGGATGTACTTCAATGTTTAACCTTGGTAGGTAAGTATATACTTTCTTTGTGTCTGTTGTGGCATCTGTATTTGATTTCATTTTGTTGTTAAGTTTCTAATTTATCATGTTGGTAAATGATTTCCTTATGTTTGTCAGTTTTAGTTTACGTTGCCTCCGCAATGTGAACTTTGTGTTTATCATCCAAGGTTGTTTCAAAAATTGATACCTTTCCATGTCATTTGTTGTCGGTTATTTAATAACTCGTTATATTGGTTACTGATATGATGTGTCAGCTAGATTATGAGAAACCCTGCCTCCCCAATCTGAGACTCCTGAATTGGAAGATGGGGCCATATTGATTTATTGGTTAATCAGATTTAAATTCGTAAGGGCTTCTCCAGAAGTTCTAGTAAGGGAGTCTCATGTGTTGTGATATATAACACATTGAATTTTCAATTTTCCTTTATCAAATTCTTGTCAGCGTCTAAAAGAAATATAGGAAAGAGAATAAATTACAATGGCAAGGGAAGCTCTTTGTATGCTTAAACTAAAGCCTTGTACTGACATATTCAAATGTAGGTTCTCAATAAATTTTTTCCTATAATTCACTTGCATGCATTTTTCTTCCCAAATGATTTATTGTTTTAATTTATAAAGTGTGCTTTTGTGATACGTGACAGTTTCCATGGATTTTCTTTCTGTCTATCTGATCCGTCATTACTTAATCTTAATCAGAATGGATAGGCAGCGCCGTGAGGACGAGCTAAAGAACAAATCTTCAAAAAAGGCGGTTGACACTGAGCAGTCTATCTTAAACAGGGTGACTATTTGCTGTTTCTAAATTTAATTGGATTTACATGCGTGTATCCTCAGCTCACACAAAAAAGCCTTTATCAGTTTTTCTCATCACATGTATTAATTATCTTCAATGTATCACTTAGGCAACCAGCCCCCAAACAGGTCAACAATCTGGAGGAAGCTTGAAATCATTGAAAGAGAAATCCAATCAGCAGGATAAAGATGCACCAGAGGGATCTGCCTTGAAAACTGCTGGGCCTGGGGGTGAGATAACAGCAGGTTTGTACTTTAACTTATTCATACTGATAATTTTGTCTAAACAATACAGAAATCAGTGTCTTCATCTGCAAGCATGCTTAAGGTGCGTGCACACATAAATTTTGCTTAACATGTGTGAAATATACTGTAATTGTTCTTTAGAAATTATGGTGGACCAATATTCTGGAATATCCTGGCAATTAAAATGTGACCAAACTGTGCAGAGAGCACTATTTTTAACAAATTCAGTTTGTTTTTCTTTCTTTTCCTTTCTTTCTTTATTGATATTATTATTGTTATGTTGGGAGGAGGGGTGATGAATGTGCAGCTGTTTTTTTTTATTATTATTATTTTGTTATTGGCTGCCTGCTTGTTGTGCGTTCTCTTGTTACTCAGTAAATTGTATCTGCAACTTTGATTTCAAAGATAGACTTCAGGTACTCAATAGGGAAAGGAAGATTGGTGCTGGATCCTTGTGGAAGTGCTTTTATTTGTTTTACTTCCACATGTCATTGATTCTGCTCTGGAAATGCAGGGTTTTTATTAAAGAAAAGTGGAAAACTTAATGGCTGGAGTAAGCGGTGGTTT
>Ga0307507_10005800_pt1 | contig 19810 bp, 15 predicted proteins | sample 7_EM_MG_FD_207223 | JGI IMG/M metagenome (GOLD analysis project Ga0307507, IMG submission 207223) | Populus trichocarpa ectomycorrhiza microbial communities from riparian zone in the Pacific Northwest, United States - 7_EM | ecosystem: Host-associated > Plants > Roots > Unclassified | place...
AATTATATTTTCATTAAAGCATACAAATCTTGTGAAATCTTTTAATTTTAAAGAAAAAGAAAGATTTTTTTGTTAGATTTTTATATATTGCCTTTAAATTATATTATTTGATTCATATTAGAAGTCCAATTTGACATTGCCCTAGATATGTAAGAAGAAAAGATGAGCACAACATTAAACTATAATTAACAAAAACCTAAAAGAGCTCACTTTTTCACTATAGACACAAACTCGAAGCATTATGGATTGTAACAGTATAATGATGATTTTGCTCTTCTCAACAAAAATGACTAGTTGGCTAGTTGGCAAGTATAATACACACGTTAGTGTGTAGAATATGTCTGTGTTATTCAAACGACCAAAAGTGAATTCCGGGGTGGCATTAAAATCATCTCAATAGCCTTTACATCCCTGGACAACGCGTGTAGTCAACAGACATGGTTTGGCATCGACGACTTTTTCTTTATTTTCCTTTATTTTCTCTTTCCTCCTCAATTTCCATGTCATCCTTCAAATTTTTCAAGTAGCCATTGAATTTGTTTTTCCTTCATATTTATTTTCTATTCTTTTTATTACTATTTATTTTATTTAAAGTAATTTATAAAATTAGAATCTTTTTAAATTTCATCCTCTTTTAATTTTTTTAGCTATCAGATAGTTCTCATTCTTTTTATTGTTATTTTATTTTATTTAAGATAATTTTTAAAAACATTTTTCACGATTTCATCCTCATTTAGTTTTTTTCTCTTATAAAATTTGACATTCATTCTTATTGAAAATAAATAAGGTTATCTCATGTCTTTTAATTTGTTGTTCTATGTTAAATTTAGATATTTAAAAAAAATATTGTTTTTGAATTGAATTGAATTGAATTAATCAAATATAAACATAAGATGTGCATTTCAAGATAACTCATTTTTTTATAGTTAATTATTGTTATTTTTTTATTGTTCACTTTATTTAATATCGATGCCTTTTTTAATCATATATTAAATTAACTGAACTTACTGAACTTAGTCAAGTCAATGACCTAAGTCTTAAAAAAAATAAAATTAAAAAACATTGTAGTCTCTTAAGAATCTTTTTTTGTTGGGAAAATTTTTACCTGGTCAGAAGCATAGTGCGAGCCACCTATCTAATAAGATGCTAGTAAATGTGTTTGTTGGATAAATTTAGAAGGATAAGATTGAACCTTTTCGTCTATTGCTCCATGCATGATATATGTAATTACAAAATATACTAAATATCTAGGTAAAATATTATAGCAAACCATAATGACAAAAAATATTCAATTTCATCCTCAAACTTTTTTTTAATTGCAGCCTTATATGTCCTAATTGATGACTAATTTATTAGAATTTATTTAGAAAAGAAAAAAAATTTAACAGCATGACCAAAATGTAAAACAATGAGAAATCTCATGGTCAGTCTCAAATCCACTAGAAAAAATTATGTTTAGTCCACCTGCTTTCTTTTTTTTTACTTTGCATTCTTTTTAGTTTTAGCAATTTTAATTTTGATAAAAAAGTTTAGATAAAAATCAATTTTTTACTTTTATTTTTTTAATTGTACTATTAAATTAACCATGCTTATTAATCCAAATCAAATCAATGACCAAAGTCATAGATTTTATTCTTCAAAACCACTAGTGTCTCCTCAACATTTTTTTTTCATGTTAAAAAAAATGGATCCAATACATAACGAAACCCATGTCACCAATCTAGTATTATTTCTATTTCAAAACAAACTTGTTAAATCTAAAATATAAAGATGTGAGCGTACATACATTTGATGGCTTGGTTTAAGACCAGGGAAAGGAGGTGTCCACGAACGGCGCTGTGATACACTTTCATGGACCCTTGTTACTCAAGCCCAATACCAGAGACTGGGTCAAGCCTAGAAAGACCAGATCCTCGTATTTACTTCGTGTTGTGTACCATCTTCGAATTACTCGTGACAGACAGATAGAAATTGCAGCTTACCGTAATAATATAACAACTGCCCTCTCTTCGATCTGTCTTTTGTTTTTGTTATTTATTTATTTATTATTGTACATATATTTTCACCATCATAGTCTCTTGTTCCTCGGATCCTTTAATCCGAAACCACATATCCACATGCTATAATCAGGTAATTCTTTCTTTCTTTCTTGCATGCTCATTTGATACTTCAATTATGATTTGATGGGTTTCAGTTTGGGTTTATAAACGTGTGATTGCATTGTTTCATGGGGTCTTAATTGGGTTTTTTTGTTCGGTTCGTGAAGATAGATCGCAGGGATCTTGTTTATTTTATGTTGAGTTATAAAAGGAAGGTTGGAGGTTTTGTTTCTGTTGTGAGTTTTTTCTTTCCTTCTAATAATGGCTTTTCACTTGTTTTTTTTTTTTTATATATATATGTATTTATAAATAGAAGGCAATTACAGAAACTGAATCACGGTTTTTTTTTTTTTTTTGTTGAACATACTTTAATGGATATGATTCAGTTCTTAGATTTCAGATAATTTACATCCTGATGCTTCGATGTTAAGTTTAGCTTAAGGAATGTTTCTTCTTCTTTTTTTAATTAAATACTGGTCTTAAAGACAGAATCTTGATCAAATTTGCTTGTTTGGCCTCTAATGGATCTGGGTTTTCTATTTTTAACATAATTTAACATAATGCAGTTATTTTGTATATCTGAGGGAGTGAAGAAGTAAAGATGGTGAAGCTGACAATGATCGCGCGTGTTACTGATGGACTTCCGCTAGCAGAGGGACTGGATGATGGTCGTGATGTGAAAGATGCTGAAATGTACAAGCAGCAGGTCAAGGCACTTTTCAAGAACCTTGCATCTGGCCACAATGACGCATCGAGGATGTCCGTTGAAACTGGTCCTTATGTTTTCCAGTATCCTGCAATTTATTTTTATTTGTTCATTTCATAACCTTTGGAAGTTTGTTCTTGATAGCCTGACATTTATGTATATTGCTCCTAAACATTTTTATTAGACTTGCTAAGCATGCGTAAACTTGTCTTTAACTTTCCTATTTTTAGTTTATCTTCCTCCAACTCGTTAAGGATTCTACACCTACGGCATAATCATGCAATCTCTTATTAGTTATGCCCAGAAGTCCAATATCTTATTTATGTTTCCCTAATGACCTAATTTATGTTCATGTTATGCTACTTGATACTATCAATTCACATGGTCCGTTCCTTTTTCTGAATTTTGAACTGTGGGATTTATGGGTTTTTTTTTTTTTTTTTTTTGTATCTTGTAAAACTTATTCCATGATTTCTGCTTTCTTATTATTTTTAAAGTCAACCAGACTAGATGTTTTCCTTCACCTGAGTAGTTATATCATTGAAGGACGTGTTTGTTACCTTACTATGTGTGACCGCTCTTATCCTAAGAAACTTGCCTTTCAATACCTGGAAGACCTTAAGAATGAATTTGAACGTGTCAATGGGGCTCAAATTGAAACTGCTGCTAGACCATATGCCTTCATTAAATTTGGTAAGTTTTTATTCCTATTGAAATAAAATTGTTCTTACAGATATTTAAATTCCTTTACACTCTCTTTGGCACTTCTACTAGGATTGATTTTGTTTTTCATGTTTATGTTCTTAAGATACTTTCATACAGAAAACAAAGAAGTTGTATCAGGACACCCGCACCCAGCGGAACGTTGCAAAGTTGAATGATGAGCTGTATGAAGTCCACCAAATAATGACTCGCAATGTGCAGGAAGTTTTGGGTGTTGGTGAAAAGCTGGACCGTAAGATTGATTGATCGATTTTATGATTATGGTGCAAGTAAAACATGATCCATGTCTATACTTGAAATGAATATATTAGTGTTTATGAGTTTTTATATATGTTTAGATGCGGTATTAATTAGATTAGGCGATGATTATATAAGCATGCTCAACTGGGATATACTAACAAGCTATGTGGATGTTTTATATGCTCTAGAGATGTCAGCTGGTATCTGTATTATATGCTATAGAGATGTATGCATTTTCCTTGTTCAATAAGTTAGTCCTTTGATTATTATGAAGCTGACAAAAGTAATAGGAACTTATTGATGTAGGGTGGAATGCATCACCTATTTTCCTTGGTCACATATCTCCACTTAGAAATTGTACTCAAACCATATTTTTTGGGGCTTGCCATTATTCTGCAAGGATAGAACACCAAATATATGAACTCTTGCAGGGAATCATATTTATCCCTTTTTAGAGAACTTTTTTCTTCATCAATGAGTGTGTGTTTGGTATTGTGGTGCAGAGTGTTTTTCAGAAGTGCTTTTCAATTGAAAATGCATTAAAATGATGTTTTTTTAGATTTTTTTTACATTAGCACATCAAAACCATTAAAAAAACACCTAAAAACATCAATTTGATCTTTTTCAGGTGAAAATTAGTTTAAAAAGTAGGTTGTAATGCAAAAAAAATAAAAACCGCACTGAATTCGTAAATTATTAAGCTTAACCAAATCGTGTTTCTTCTATATTTGATTTTGGCCAAATAAGACTTGTTCCTTGTATTTACATGTGAGTGACATGCTACACGCATCAATTGCTTTTTGCCTCATCATTTGTGTTTTAATCATTCCTTTCTTTCACTTGGATAAAAGATGCTACATTCTTACCTTTCATCCCCCACTCGATATATTCACAAAATTCTCTCTTGCATCTTTGGTGACAATGCAGAGGTCAGTCAAATGTCAAGTCGGTTAACATCAGAATCTCGCATATATGCTGAAAAGGCAAGAGATTTGAATCGACAGGTTAGTTTCATTTGCTAAGCAGTTAACATACAGTGTTAATCCAACTGACACTTCAGCAACTTGATCTCAATTTGTATGCTTTTATCCGATGTGCTCTTTACCAGCTGGCCTTTTTTTGGAGGCCATTTGGTTATATATTGTGGAGGTTTTTTATGACTAAATTTAATTTGTACCACTTGGGTTGCAAATTCTTACCTATCAAAATAAAGAAATAAAAGGTTGCTTGAGTACTATTGAAATCATAAATTATTATTTGCCAAAAGGTTGCACGCTCAAATTCTTGGAAACACCAATGTAATTGTATGAAAGGGTTTTCATGAAAAAGGTTGTCATGTATTTTAGGGCCTTTGTTTTCTTTACCTTCTTGACAATTCTTTGAAGAAGTCTTGGGGCACAAGTGGCCTTTATCTGTTTTTCAAATGGCAGTGAACTTTATCCTATTGTTGGTGTCATAGAGTCTTGTGGAAAGCATCTGCAACTGAGATCCATTTGGCATATTATGGTTAAACAGAGAATCATTCTCATGTCCTTTAAAAGGAAACAACTGGTTTTAGAATATCTATGATACATTCAAGTGTTTTATATTTTGTTTTCATAAGACTGATCCCGTGATTTTATTTTATTTTTTTTATTTTTGTTATTGTCCATGGTAAACCATGGGATTGCGACCAAAAAGATTTTAGAAGAATAGGTTGTTGTGGTTTATGTTCTTAAAATCAGTTAGGTGCTCCACTATTTCTGTGAGATTTGCACGTTAGGCTGGCTCTATGCACTGTGCTTTACCTTTGATAGTAGTTAGTTTCCTTCTTTCAGATAGAGTATATTTTTTTGGTTAATTTTTTCGGATAGAATTGGGTTTCAGGATTGTTTCCTGAAGGGCTTTAACTATAGGTCTTGTTGGAATTCAAAAATTTTCTCCATGCTTGTTTTAATATAATTTTCTTTATTATACTTGTTTTGTGATAAATGTTGGCATTGGTTACTGCTTAGTTCTTGACAAATGCTGAAACATAATTGCATGGAGTACATACACTTGAAATTTACTTATGATCTGCTTTACACGATTTGAGTGCAGGCCTTAATTCGAAAATGGGCCCCTGTTGCTATTGTGCTAGGAGTTGTCTTCCTCCTCTTTTGGGTTAAAACAAAGCTCTGGTGATCCAATGGCCTTCTGTGGTTTCTGAGAAATGTAGCATATTTTTCCTGGGTTTCTCTGCGTTGCAGTCAGTTGCCTGTGTTCGTGGTATAAGTTCAAACTTCAGAGACTTCATATTGGGGACTGGACACGCACATGAAGGCTTAATGTTTCAAAGTGGACTCTAGTTTTTGCCCATGGCACGCTAGTTAAAAGGACTCTAGTTCTTTATGTACACATCTGAACAAAATATGGAAATGTGAAAGAGAAACCCTTTATCGTACAATTAGGCAAGGATCAAAATATATTGGATTAAATTTGAGGATTTTCCGAATTCTCGACACTTTATAGAGGCCTTATAAATATCCATAATTCATCAGTATCCAATATGTGCTCTAGATTACATTGATATGCTGCCTGCAATTCTTATTTTACCTTAATGATTTATTCCGCACCCCTCTTGTTGTTTAGTTACCAGTCACCACTACTTTTTATGTAAGCATTATAACCATATAGTTTGCTGGAAGTTTTCAAGTGTCATTATGCTATGATCCGCCTCAGTCCACATGGTGAAGTTTGCCAATATTTGGACAACGTATTTTCTCGGATAAGGACAACCCTTGATGACTTTATGGTTTGTTGATGATTGAGTTTACGAGTAGCCTTGAAATTGCCGTGTACTGCAGCCCATGAATGGTAAAAATACTCGACATGGATTTGCTTCCCTTTTTCTGCTGAAAGAGAATGACATTTCTTCCTCATTTTATTACCAGGAATCATGCGAGGCTCCAATCCATGCTCTAATGCCTTTTTGAATCCTTGGAGAAGTATGCTCCGGATGGCTTCCAATAATCAGCCATAAACAAACAATTTACCACAATAACAAGAGAATATTATATATTTGGTGTTCAAGATTTTTTTTATTTTAAGTGTCCTTACCTTTATTTTTGTTGCTCAAGTGTGTAATGATTTTTTTTTTTTAGTGATTGTTCTTATTAGATTTCATCAAATACATGTTGATGTGGATGATAACTTGACGTGTTGATATATTAATGTTAATATATTGATGTGGTTGGAGAGTGTATTGGAAACCATTTTATCTGCTCAGCCTCAGCAGATGCTGCTGCATAGGGGTGAGCAAAAAAACCGATAAACCGATTAAACCGAGAAAACCGGAAAAAAAAAATAACCGAAAAAAAACCGAATTAACCGATTAAAAAATCACAAAAAAATTCCGGTTCGGTTCAGTTTCGGTTTCTAAAGTCTGAAACCGATTGAACCGAACCGAACCGAACCGGTTCAACCAGCAACCACTTAAAAAAAAAAAGCAAGTATAAATACCATGCTTTCTAACCCTAGAATAACATTAAACTATCAACTGCCGCCCACCCCCTCCCCTCACTTCTCTGCATCTCTCCACTTTTACTTTTACTTTTACTTTCACTTTACTTTTTGGTTGGCCCCCCTCCCCTCCCCTCCCTTCTTTGCATCTCTCTCTTTACTCTCTGGCTGGTGAAAAATCAAAGCAGAACAAGTTGGTCGTCGTTGGCTCTACTAAGACACAGAGTGACGAAGAAGATTACTTGGCTGAGTTAACTCACCAAACGGCTCACTCCGCCCTTGAAGATGATTTCAAGAGAAACGACCCCCCTTGCAGCACCGAAAAGACTAAGGTATTGCTTCCTTTATGTTTCTTTTTTAAAGTAGGACGACCTGCTCTGGTTTCTGTGATTATGTTTTCTGGGTCTGATGTTCGGGTCTTGGGTTTTTTGCCTGATTTGCAAGGTTGGGTTTTGTCTGGATCGTCTCCATCAACGTTATGTGTAGTTGGATGCAAGTGCAGTTGTAGACAAGGATCTAGCCGTGGAAGTCTGAATGTCAATGGGTCTTCACCTCTAGCAACTTGGGATCTACTGTATGAGGTTGCAGGAGAAGTAGAAAGGACCATTGGGTTTGAACCGGTTTGAAAGGAAAAAAAACCGAACCGAACCGAACCGAAATTAATTGGTTTGAACCGGTTTTCGGTTCGGTTGGGTTCACAAAATTAAAAAAAAAAATTCAGTTTGGTTGCTTATTTTGGTTCAAAACCGGACCGAACCGGAAATGCTCAGCCCTACTGCTGCAAGTCTCTTATATTTAACTTGATTGCATCTAAAAAAATATCAGCAATTGCTTCAAAATGAGGGATATGTTTATTAAAAATTTAAATTGATGAAAACTGGTTTGGTACTTTAATATTCATACATTTCAATATATAAGTTCTTGCGGATTATATTTATTACTTTTCACTATTCATATATTCTTCTGATTTTCTTATAAATGAATATATTTTAAATGTTTTTTGAATTAATTTGTTTGATATTTAGAGTCTAAATAATTATACATAAAGTTTAATTGAATTAGTTATATCACTAGGTAACTGGCCGTGCTTCACTGCAAGTCGAACTAAATTTTTTTAAAATATAAAATAAATTGTGCAAGTGTTGCTATTATCTTTTCTATTTGCAAGAAGAAATTTGACCGTGAACTCAAAATTTAATGTAAATAAAATTATAATTTTTTCAAAAATAAATGGGATGATATTTTTAATCGACTTGGGTCAACCCAAGCTAATCCATCATGCTCGTGACTCAAGTTATGGACTCGACTGGACTTAATAACATCATTTTTTTCTAAAATAACTGTTATTTAATTATATGATAGCAAAAAAAAAAACCTATTACAAAAGTAACGGATAAATTTAAAAAAAAAATAATCATGATGGGATGTAAAATAAAAGGTTTATTAATATTATAAAAATACTGATGTATTTTTATTCAAAAACACGTCATTTAATAAAATAATATAAAATTTTATTCTTTGTTAATTTAAGAGTTTAATTAAATAATATATTTTTAATATTTTTAATTAATTAATTTGAAGAAAAAAATAATTTTAAATTTAAATAAAAAAATTAAAAATTAAAAACAAAAACGAGCCAGGTACGTGAGCCTAGGTAGCCCAACATGTCTAGTCCTTTAAAAAGGACCCAAACGCATATGCCTTCCTAGCCATGTCCATGTACCTAGCCTGATAAACTTAGAGAGCTTTGAAAAAAAAAAAACTTATTTCCTCTAAGTGGAGAAATTCTCATTATATAGAAAGAGTACAAATTGTATAAGTTGATTTTTAGCCTTTAGATATACAAAACTACCATGTACAAAATTATCTACTATTAACCTACAATTAGTATATCCTAATTAAAAGAAAGGTTTATAACAAAGAACTTAGTTGTCATATAAAATTTATTGGTTTTAAAAGTTCAACTAATGATTGTCAATTTGAGAAAAACTTTCCTTTGACACCCCCCTCAAACTAATGCTGGTAAATTTACAAGTATAAATTTACTAACAAAAAAATGATGGTGCTAACATGTCATGGATTTGGTGAAGATATTTGCAATATGTTAAGTAGTGAAGATGTGTAGAAGAGTAATAACTTTGTGGTCAAAGACCTCCCGAATAGAGTGGCAGTCAACCTCTATGTGCTTCGTGCACTCGTAATAGATAGGGTTAACAGCAATTTGGATGGCATTAATGTTTTCATCATGTAGCAGAGTAAGGTGAATATGGAAGAAACCAAGCTCTGTGAGGAGACCATGTAATAAGATGATCTCGGAACAGGCAGCATACATGGCATGGTACTCGGCCTTAATGGATGACTTGGAGATGCAATCCTACTTCTTGCATTTCCAAGATATAAAAGCATTGCCAAGAAACAAACATCATCCGATAATGGATTTTCCAATCAGCATCACAGTAGGCTTGTAATTGGATTAAAAAACTAGTAGAGAAGAATAAGTCACGAATAGGTGTGCCAAAGATGTATCAAATGATGTGGCAAACAATAGCAAGGTGGAGATGTCAGGGGGTTGCATGAACTTGTTAATAGTGTGAACAACATAACAGATGTCGGGTCGAATGATGGTGAGGTAGAAAAGACTACCAGCTAGTTTCACATAGAGAGTGGGATCACCAAGAAGCTCCCCTCATCACATTAATTTCCATGGGAATTGTATGTGGGTCGTGTTAATTGAACCAAATCCTAAATATACTTGTTCTAATTTAAGAAGATACCTTAAAGCCAACGTTAAATCTCTAACCTCAAGAAAGGAGTTGCCTAAGATCTTTCATATGAAAAATATATTCAATAATTTTTTAATCTTAGAGATGGTCACCATATCATAACCAGTGACAATAATGTCATCTATATAAATATAGAGGACAACTATCTCATTAGGTGTTTTTTGTAGAAAAAAAGAGGAGTTATATTGACTCTGAATGAATGAAAAGCTGAGGATGTTGGTTTAAAATTTTTCAAACCATGCTCTCGGTGCCTGTTTCGAACAATACAGAGAATGATTTAGTTTCCAGACATCATTAGGTGATGAAGTGGACATACCAAAAGGAAGTTTCATTTAAACTTTCTTCTTATGGTCACCATGTAGGAATGCATTCTTAACATCTAGTTGATGTAAAGGCCAGGATTAAGAGGTGACAAGGGTTATAATTATACGCACGATGGTGATCTTAGCTATCAGTGCAAATATCTCATCATAGTCTAGGCCATACTCTTGATATTAATATCCATTAATTGAGCCTTGTAACGGTCTATGGATCCATAAAAAAATCTTAATAAAAAACACTCACTCACAATAGGTTTCATAGAGGGACACATAACAACATCTCAAGAATGGTTTTCTTCAAGTGCTAAAAGTTTTATTTCAATAGCTTTTCGCCAACATTCATGCATCATTGCATGTTTATAACTTGAGGGAATAATTATAGAAGACACGGTGGTTATAAAAAATAAACGAGTATCGAAACAAAACCTACATCAGTACTATGTCTAAGATGAGTAGGTGAAGTTGTTAGAACAAGATCAATAGTTAGGGGATTAGTTGGAGGGGTCTCAAGAGGTTCCAGAATCCAAGTGGATGGGCAGAGAGGTCACTGTTGGTACACTAGAAAAGGCTTAGAAGTTACCGCATTTGCAGGATGATTAGTAAACATGGACAAAACAAAAAATAAAAAGGAAATAGGAGCATGGTAAGTGAAAAAACAATATTGGTTTTCTAGAAAGATTACATTTCTAGAAACCTAAATACAACACATACTTGGATCATAACAAAGAAAACCTTTCAATTGTATAGAATATCTTAGAAAAGCACATTTAATAGATCAGGTAATGAGTTTTGTGTGTTTGTGTGTGGAAAGGTGAGCATAACACATAACAAAAAGTACAAAGGTTAGATAATTCAGAGTATGACCAAATAATTGAGTGAAAAGATATTTATGGTGCAATAAGAGAGAAGGCAATTTATTTATAAGATTGACAATAGCAGAAAGGACTTCACACCAGAATCAAGAGGGCACAAATAACTCTAATAAGAGGGTGCAGACAAAATCGAGAAGGTGATGGTTTTTTCTTTTAACCACCCTATTTTGCTGAGAGGTTAAAAGATAAAATGATTGAGAGATTATGTCATGTGTTTGTAAAAGTTCCTGAAACAAGTGAGATATCTACTCACCTTGATTGTCAATGTAAGACCCATGTTTTAGCCATCAGACACAAACCCAAGAACCCAACTTAACCTATATACTCGAGAATTGATTTACCCTTATTCACTTTTTCTCTCCCTTGCTGTGACTTTTCCCCTAAATATACCAAAAATTCAATTATATCTAAACTTCAACTTTTGAGTTTTAGAAGGGTTGAAAAAATAAGTATCATGACTTCCTCTTCTGTTGTTTTCAATTGGGGATTTAATAGTTAATGGACTAAAAAAATGTTTTAGGATTTTTATAATGTTTAGTATATTGATTTGATTTGATTTGATATATGGATGATTTAAGAGGTATAATTGATGTTTATGATGTTAATTTTGGATTAAAATGAATTAAGTGAGGACTAGAATTTTGAGTTTTAAGGATTTGTATAATTTTTAAAAGATTAGAATATCAGGATTCTGGAATCTCGATGAACCGATCGACTAATTAGTCTGAACCGACTGACTAGTTGGCTTGATGGTGATGGCCAATCGGTTGGTTTATTTTTGGTTGATTGAGAAATGGCGGTTGATCAGTTATTTTATGTTCGATTAGTTTGGGATAAGTTCAAGATCAATCAAGTGGATCTATTTTGGTTTTATAATTGCATTTTGGTCTCTAATGTTAGAGTTAAGATCTTTTATGTTATCTGTTTTGAGTTATTTTTTTAGTGTTTTTTATGTCTGTTATAGGTTATGCTAACGTTCCTATTAAAGATCCTTAATAATCTTTAGTTCTGCATCTGTTGTCTTTTCTCTGTTTTTCAAGTGAGTGAGATAATTTTTAATATACATGTAATATAAATATGAATATATTGATTAGATGATGAGTACAACTGATTATTTCTTGAATTATTATATATGTTTTTTTATTTTCTGAGTACTTATCTACTCTTGAAATTGCATTTATATTATGTTAAATTAAATTCTATTCGATATGATATTCATTTAATTTTATAAATATGTGAATATTTGTTATGTTTTGATATTGAGATACTTGTTAGAAACTTTATACTAACGGAGAGTAGTTAGTCTATATGCATGGTTGTATACCTAGCTGGTGAATGAGGTACCAACATGTGGTGACTGATCCTCTCATAGTTATCGGGCCACAAACCTATCTATTATCAGAACCTTAGGGTTTCATCTATTATCTATTATTTGACTTTTATTCCACTACCATATGCTATTATGTTTAATATGTATGTACATATATGTTTTAGTTCTTATACTTCTATTGCATCTATGATGTATATTAAATGTTATTTCATTACCGAGTTAGTTAAACTCACCCCTCTTTATTAATATTATTTTTCAGGTTCTTAGCATCCGTTAGCAGGTTAACTTGTTGAGAGTATATGTTACTTCATTTGTTGGTATGTCTTGCTTGCTTCGACGAGACTTTCCTTTTAGTTTTGTTTTAATGTTTTAGAGTGTTCCATTATTACAGTGTTTTAGTTAAACATTGGATTTTGATATTGTAATAAAATTATGGATTATTATTTGTTTTTATTGATTTTAAAGAACATTTGAAAGTTTACGAGATGTTGCTTATATTATATAATTTTTTTATGATAAGTGTGTTTAAGGCTTAGCGTAGGTGGGGTATCCTCATGTCACTCTGCTCCTATGTTGATAGTCATAGAATTATCATGTTGGTAGAAAATTGGTTTTGAATATGTTCATGGAAAAGCTTAAAAACAAAAAATACATATCTTTTAGAACACAAAAAACAAATCCACATGAATCGACTATAGTCGTCGATGAAAGTGACAAATACTTTTGAAGCCAGAGGAATAAATAATGCCATGCCCCATACATCACTGTGTATTATATCAAATGGTTGGAGTACTTTTGGTGTGTGGGTAGGAAATGGTAAAATTTTACTTTTATACCCTGCAAAAATTATATTCAAATTGAACAACGCTAAAAGATGGTGACTTTGTATTTCCAAGTAAACTAGAATTTAACAAATCATGAATTACATTATAGTTTGGATGTCAAGATGTTTATGCCATGTTCGACAATCAATATGAACAAAGTTATAAGTGACATAAGGTAATGAGAATCATGAAGATAAAGGTAAATGGAGAAGAAAAAGATGTCTCATTTTAGCCCCCTTCATGATCATCTTCCCTAATTGTTGATCCTGCATAACATAACCACATTTAGATAATTCCACTTTACAATCCTTTTCCACTAACTAGCAAACAAAAACAAGAATGGTTGCAAGGCTAGGAGAGAAAAAGACATTAGTTAAAGAAGAAGAAACATCACAATTATTGTGATAGGTAAAGAACTGTCGTCAATGGTATAAATCTTGAGATTTCCAAAATATTTGTCCACATTAGTAAGAGTCTTAACATTATTTGTCATATGATTAGAAGTTGCAAAATCAAAATACCAAGGAGGAGATGTAGAAAAATATTTACATGAGAGTTCTAAACTAGATAATGCATAAATGATCATTTTTTGGATCATTTCAACAATCATATATTGAACAAAGCCGGTAGCATTTTATATCATAGGTGTTGTATCCACATATCAACTATCACTAGAAGAGCCAATTAGGGTTGAATATGCCATTTCAGATTTCTTTAAGGGCCAGGTAGGACATTCCTTGATAATGTGGTCATCCTTTTTATAGTAGTTGCATAGTTTTTTGAAACAGTTTGAAGGAAAATAACCAAATCCTTTGCAACAAAAGCACTAGAAAATATTTGTGTCCCTACTTATTGGCTTACCTTGTGTTGCATAAGCCAAGAGAACAAGAGAAAAGATTGAGCTATGTTGCTTTATAGTGATTTAAGTATGGAGGCACTACTCCTCACAAAACAACTCATTAAGACATGCATCTAGGGAGGGGACAGGCTCTCAGTTTATAAGATTGGAATAGGTGCTTTCAAATCTAGATCTCAGTTTTATAAGAAACTAGTCTCTTAGTAATTTCATAAATAGATTGAACAAAACTAAGGTCTTTAGACGGTAAGGTAGCATACACAACATCAGTATATTCATCCCAATTATTCATGAAGCTAGATTAAAAAATCTTGATGGAGAGATTTCCCTATTAAAGTGTCACCAATTCAAGTCAGGTGGAACCGTCAAGCAATGTAGTGTTGACTGTATAGCTTCTTCATGTAAGTCCACATCTCAATAGCAGTCTTGGAGGGTTGAAGGTTCAAGACAAGCTCGGGCTTTATAAATCCAATAATCCATGCCATGACTTGGGCATCCTTGACTTCCCATTTAGCGTACAGGTCTTAGTCTGTCTTTATTAGGAGCAAGGTTGCTTCCATCAACATAGCCCTATAAACCGTTGCTTTTAATTAAAAAAAAAAACCAGGCTAAGTGGTTTTTGCCATTGAACTAAATCAAGAAAGCATCAGACATGTCTGGTGACATGATATCGAGGGAACTCATAAAGAATAATTAAGGATGGAGAATTGAACTATGCTTTAGAGCAAAAGACACATGAATATTCAAAATTGTGGCTCTAATTCCATGATAAACTTATAGAGCTTTGAGGAAAAAACCTACTTTCTCTTGGTGTAGAATTTCCAAGTATAAATTGAGCTAATTTTAGCCTTTAGATCTGCAAAGTTACCGTATACAAAATTGTATATTGCTAACCTGCATCTAATATATCCTAATTAAATGAAAGATTTACTACAAAAAAATTTGTCAAAGTTGTACAAGGTATATAATTTGTTGACTTTAAATGTCAAAGTAATGACTGTCAATTTAAGAGAAACTTTCCTTTGACATGGCTTTAATAAGAGAAAACCAGTTATGCTTGGGCTTGGAAGTTTATGCCCACGACTATTCTTTTTAGTTTTCTCCTTAAAAGTCACTCATTTTTTTTCTTTTTTTTTAGAAATAAAAAAAAGGCAACTTTTAGCCTATTTAGGCACTGCCCAGAATTTATCTATCATTGTGTTGGCTAGAAAATAAATGGAGGGGTGTTTTGGCTTAAAAAACTATTTTCAACCTATTTTTACCCAAAAACACTAGAAAAACCTATATAAACCACTTACTAACCCCAAAATCACTCAAATAAACAAAAATTAATCAAAGCTAAAAAATCTAAATAGAACCCGGTCTATATTTTCAGGCATATTTATAAGAAAAAATCACCACCATCGAACTCCTCTCATTAAATAAAATCTATTAATTAAAATCAAGATTAACCATTTTGTTGTCAAATTTTGACAAACTAACAACTTTCTTTATCATTGTAATCCAACAACCTTCTCTCTCTTCTCTCATATAAAGAACTAGAAAATAAATAAAAATGAAGTTTTGGATCGAAGTGAGACTTCTAGAAACTAAAAGGATTGCAATAAAAAAAAATAGAAATGTAGGGATAAAAAGAACTTTGTTGTGCTAATTTTAGATTAGCCAACACATTTTACACTTTAATCCTACATCTTTTAATTGTGTTTGCTTGTAAAAAAATATAAGAAATCAGTCATCAGTATGATAAAAAAAATTAATACAATTGAAAAAAAAAAGATAGTTAAAGATAAAATAAAAGATTACGGATGCTACTGCAAGAAACAGTTAACTTAGCTGATATCTGAAGCAATCAGTTAAGAAGACGATCACTTAACAGTAATAAGAAGATGATAACAATGGAAGGCAAGGGAAGAGAAATACATAGATTGCTTGGCAAGAATAACAGAAGAAGGAGTAAGGGTGAGAGAGAGAGAGAGAGAGTGTGTATTTCCGAAAACTAAAGAATTTGTTATATCATTATAATTTCATGTCTCTGCTAGCAACAAAATGCACTATATATAACAGCTTTTTCCTTCTTAAGATTCTAGAGTTTGTGCCTCCTAGCACGTGGCCATTACATTTGAATATTAAAACGCATAACATTGATTATAACTGAAATGTTCAAAACGCACCGTTTGACTTAATGGTTATTTAAATTTCCCTCCCTTAAGATTATTTATCCTATCTCTTCTTGCAACAATTGCCCTTCCTTCAGATGGACCTTGTCTCAAGATCAAACTGAGGAAATTGATGAACCAAATCATCGGTAAATTCCCAGGTGGCTTCAGCAGGTGTGAGACCTGCCAAGTGGATGAGCATTTGAGTGGCTGCTTGGTGGTTTCACTTGACCATTTGTCGCTCCAGGATAGCTTGAGGTTGGAGAGTGGGTTCAGCTAGCAAGGAGGGCAGTGTGGAGAGAACCTCCCTATTTCCCACCTTTTTCTTTAAAAAAGACACGTGGAATACTGAATGGATGGTTGCAGAGTTGGGTAGTTGTAGCTTATAGGTCACGGTACCAATTCTTGTTAAAACCTTATAGGGGCCATAGTATTTTGAAGCCAGTTTCTGAGACTATCTGTGAGCTAGAGTCTTCTGCCTGTAAGGTTGCAGTTTGACGTATACCAGTTCACCTATTGCAAATGATCTCTCACTCCGATGCTTGTTTGCTAACTGAACCATCCTATTTTGAGCACCCTGTAGATTTTTCTTGATAGTCACTAGCATGTGTTCCCTCTTTGACAGAAATGAATCTATTGCTTCGACTGGAGAATCCCTTGTAATGTATGGAATATGTAGCGGGGGAGGGTAGCTATAAATGATCTCGTAGGGAGTAGATTTTGTAGTTGTATGGTAGTTAGTGTTGTACCACCACTCGGCCAATGGCAGCCACTTGACCCATTGAGCTGGTGAAGTTCCTGTCATGCAGCGCAAGTAGTTTTCTAAGCACTTGTTAACCACCTCCGTTTGCCCATCTGACTGGGGATGGTAGGCGGTGGAGTAGCACAATTTTACCCCTTGTTTGGCGAAGAGTTCCTCCCAGAAGAGACTCAAAAAAACTGCATCTCTGTCGCTGACAATAGTGGCTGGCAGTCTATATAGCTTGTAAATATTATCAAGAAAAACTCTGGCCACAATACTTGCAGTATACGGATGGGGAATGGCCATTAAATGTGCGTATTTACTGAATCTGTCCACGACCACGAAGATGACCTCCTTGCCTTCAGATTAAGGCAGCCCTTCTATAAAATTCATACTAATATCAATGAACGGGGCCTGTGGTATAGGTAGTGGTTGCAGCAACCCTGATGTGCGAGTGTTTTCTGTTTTATTCAATTGTCAAATGGGACAGTCCCTAACATATTGTCTGACATGCTTCTGTTGCCCTTTCCAGTAGTACCCATTAGCCACCTTCTTGACTGTAACTGTAGCTCCAGAATGGCCTCCCACGGCTAAGTCATGGTACAAGGCAATGAGTTGAGTCTGAAGAGTCACATTGCAGCCCACTATTATCTTCCCCTTTCTGCATAATAAGTGATTAACCCACGAGTAGTGGGGATAAGAATTGGGATCCCTGATTAGCTCCTGAATGAGGGTTTGGACAGCTTGATCACCTTCCCATGTTGCCTTGATTTCATCCATAATCGTGGTGGCAATGGTAGAAACTGTTAAGGTGCTCAACTCAGCACAAGTCACCCTAGAAAGTGGATCTGCCGCGATATTGTCTTTTCCCTTCTTGAATTCAATCTCGTAGTCAAAATCGAGGAGTTTGGCCAGCCAAACATGCTGTGAGGGGCAGGTCACCTTCTGTTCCAACAAATATTTTAAGCTAATGTGGTCAGCGCGGATGGTGAAATGCTTACCCCATAAATAGTGACACCATTTTGTGACAGCCAATAGAATAGCCAATAGTTCTCTTTCATAAGTGGAGAGAGTTTGTTGTTTAGGTCCAACCGGTTTACTGATAAATGCAATGGGATGGCCTTCCTACATCAGAACTGCCCTCATGCCTTTGCTGCTGGCATCTGTCTCGACAACAAATTGTTTATGCAAGTCCGGTAATGCTAACATTGGTGGGTTAGTCATGATGTGTTTAAGCTGAAGGAAGGCTGTGGTTGCTATGTCATTTCATCTATAGGCATCCTTTTGTAGTAGTTGTGTCAATGGTTTGCATATGGTGTTGTAGCCCTTGACAAATCGCCTGTAATACCCCGTGAGCCCCAGAAATCCCCTAAGTTGCTTGATGTTGCTTGGAATAGGCCAGTCTATTATAGCCTTGATTTTCTACGGATCAGTTGCTACCCCTGCTGAAGAAATAATGTGGCCAAGATACTCAACCTGGTTGCTGCAGAAAACATATTTACTGGCCTTGGCATACAGCTCATTAATCTTCAAAATCTCAAACACATTCTTCAAGTGGCCTAAATGGTCTAACAGGGAGTTATTGTAGATGAGGATGTTGTCAAAGAATACAAGGATAAACTTTCGTAAGTAACTCTAAAAGATCTTGTTCATCAGACTTTGGAATGTTGCCAGGGCATTAGTCAACCCAAAGGGCATGACCAGGAATTCGTAATGCCCATTATGCGACTTGAATGTTGTCTTGTGAACATCCTCATGAGACATTCTGATTTGGTAGTAACCCGATCTGAGGTCTATCTTAGAAAAGATAGTGGCCCCAACCAATTCTTCCAAGAGCTCGTCTATTAGGGGAATAGGGAACTTATCCTTCACTATTAGTTTGTTCAGTGCCCTGTAGTCAATGCATAGCTGCCAGGACCCATCTTTCTTCTTGACTAGAACTATGGGAGAAGCAAAAGGGCTGTGCTGAATAGTTCTTGAATCCAGCATCTCTTGAATCATCTTTTCTACCACATTCTTTTGTAAACTTGAATGTCTGTAGGGTCAGAGGTTTACTGGATTAGTACCTTCCTTCAAGGGTATCTAGTGATCATGGCTGCGAGGTGGTGGCAGGTGTTTAGGTTCTTCAAAAATCTCTTGGTAGTCCTCCTGCAGAGCTGCCAAACTAGTATTCTGAAGAGCACAGGGTTGTAACTTGGTGGACATTGGTTGTTCTTCATTGCATGTACCATCAACATTGTGTAGGCTGCATAGACTAATTTCGGCTATCAATCTGGTGCTACACAACAGGCCTTTGAGTTGCTCTACTCGAATAGTCTCCACTGGTACCGAGTTGTCCCTTTTGATACAAACTTCTTGGCCCTGCCACATAAATGCCATCCATATCTCTTCATAATTGCAAACAATGGTCGTTAGTTTAGCCAGCCACTGAATGCCCAAGATCATATCGCAATTTTGGAGGTCTAATGTGTACACATCAGTCTCGAAGGAGACCCCCTGCATTGACCATTGAAAGTTTTTGCATACAGAAGAACAAGTCATAAGTCCTTCGTCAGCAACTTGTACAATTAAGGCCTTAATGCTGGTGAGTCTGCAATGTAACCTTTCTGCAACTTGGTTGCTAATGAAATTATGGGTGCTGCCTGAGTCCACCAAAATAAACAAGGGTTGTTTTTCCAC
>Ga0307507_10005801_pt1 | contig 19805 bp, 21 predicted proteins | sample 7_EM_MG_FD_207223 | JGI IMG/M metagenome (GOLD analysis project Ga0307507, IMG submission 207223) | Populus trichocarpa ectomycorrhiza microbial communities from riparian zone in the Pacific Northwest, United States - 7_EM | ecosystem: Host-associated > Plants > Roots > Unclassified | place...
AAAATAAACTTGACAAAGGATGAGTTTCATGGCGAATGGAATTATATAATCAATCACATTTAATCATGTTATTTCGTTACAATCCCTTATTTTCAAGCGGTGCTTTATCTTCTTGATCGTTATCTTCCATCATACCGTAATTTCATTTCGTAACTGCTCTAAATATTCTCTTTTATCATCACGATAAAAAATATTCATGGTTTCAAAGGGGATGATCTGCATATCCTTGTTTACTATGTGCACGCATGATTTTTTGATAGCGCGTACGTCAAAATTTTGTGCATCAATAAACTGCATGATAATTACCCTGAACAGGTTATCATAACTCAGGCTCGGTGCGTCAATCTCGGGCAGGCAGCATAATATCGAATGCAGATGCTCTTTAGCTTTATCAACCGAATTACCGGTGCTGAACATATTGAGCAAATGGCCTTTTAACTGTTCGTCCTGCTCATATACAATGGTATTTTTGGAGTTATCCAGCAAATCGTCCGGGTTTATCATCCGGGTGAGCGGAAATACCTGGTCGCCCAGTTTTAAGGCGTAGGCCATTACCAGCGCGTCGGGGTTGCAGGGTACCGGGATCAGGTCGTTTTTATTGAAGATGTTGGTTTGCTCCAGTATGGCGGTACGTACTTCGGTTAGCGTATAACGATCTGTTTGCTCATTAAAATTTTCCAGCCGGCCTGCCTGTTGCGTTGGCTGAAAGGTTACCCCTCGGATGCAGGGCTGTTTCAGGGCATATTCAATAATTTGGCCTATCTCATCGGTGTTCAGTCCTTTTTGCAGGGTTACAACCAGCGTGGTCGACAGGTTATATTTATTCAGGTGCTCTATAGCCTTTGAGCGTACCTCGCGCAAATCCTCGCCGCGCAATTGTTCCAAAGCTTCTTTTTTAAAGGAATCAAATTGCAGGTATATCTCAAAATCGGGCATATAGGTGGCCAGGCGCTTTACAAAGTTTTCATCTTTGGCTATACGGATGCCATTGGTATTCAGCATCAGGTGTTTAATGGGTTTTGTTTTGGCAATGTCCAATATCTCAAAAAACTGTGGGTGAACGGTAGGCTCTCCCCCGCTTATCTGCACCACATCGGGTTTGCCTTCGTTCTCTACAATCACGTCCAGCATCTGCTCAATCTCCTGTAAAGTACGGTGACGGCCATAACTTGGCGACGACATGGCGTAGCAGGTAGGGCAGCTTAAATTGCACCTATCGGTAACTTCAACCACGGTGAGGCAGGAGTGCTGTTCATGATCCTGGCAAAGGCCGCAATCATAAGGGCAGCCGTAATGTGTTTTGGCATTGAATTTAAGCGGCATTTCGCTGCGCTTGGCATAGTTGCGGCAGTTTTTATAATACTCAATGTCGGTGGCTATCAGTACTTTTTCGAAACCATGCTGACGGCAGTTTTTAAGCATGAACACCTTATCGTCTTCAAATACAATTTTGGCATCAACCCGGCGCAGGCAGGTTGAGCAAATACTCAAGGTAAAATCATAATAAATATAAGGGCGTTCAGGCATCGGTTTTTATCAGTTTAGATGGTTGCAGAAATACTTTATAATAATACAAAATACCCGCCAAACAAACTAACTGAATTACCGAAAGTCCAAAACTAAAAAAGTAATCGGGCTTAATAAACTCGTCCAAAAACCTGAAAAAGAGGTAACTCAGCATAAAAACTTTAAATTTTGAGCCATCTGTAAATTGGTACCGCCGTTCAGTCATCTTTAAAACGAGCCAAAGCAAAATCCAAAACACAATCTCGTAAAGGTTTGTAGGATGCCTGCGGATACCATCGCCAAAGTTAATAGCCCAGGGCAGGTTTGAGGCTACGCCGTAAGTACCATCTTCCAATCCCGACAGGAAGCAACCCGTACGGCCGATAATCATGGCCAGTATCAGCGGGTAAACCATCAAATCGCCGGATGATACGGTTACACCTATTTTCTTCTTGGTAAGCTCCACTCCTATCAATCCGCCAAGCATCCCGCCCACAATGGTTTTATTGCCCATAAAGTAAATGAGGTTGAACTTTGACAGCAGCGCTGGGTTCTCCAAAACGCCAACCAAATGCGAGCCTACAAAAGCCCCAAATGCCGCGCCTATAAAGATAATGAGCCGGCTCTCGGTACTAATCTGGTCGTGGGTATTCCGGCGCAGCCAGGCATAGTAGCGGTAGCCTAAAAAATAAGCCAACGTTTCGCACACAAAATGCACGGGGATAGATGATTTGCCTATGGGGATGTTTATGGGGAAGTGCATTGAGTGGCAATGTACTGATCTGACTGTTATTAACGCAAATAAAAAGATAGTGCGGATTTATAAAATCATTTTCTCGTTATGATGGCCATGTTAACAAGATTCAAAGCCAAACAGAAGTTTTATTATATTTGGTCAAATTGAATATCAATGAATAAAATTTGGTTTACTTCCGATCACCATTTTGGCCATCACAATATTATCGAACATGCCAAACGACCTTTTAATAATGTTGAGGAAATGGACGAAATAATGATTCAGAGATGGAATGAAAAAGTAAGCTCAAATGATTCTGTTTATTATTTAGGTGACTTAGCGCTCAACAAACCAGAACGGCTTAAAGAAATTCTAAAACGATTAAACGGTAGTATTTTTCTTATAAAAGGAAACCATGAAGCTTCGGCCCTATCTTGTAAAAATAGATTTGAATGGATAAAAGATTATTATGAATTAAAAGTTACAGATGATACCGTAGTATCCGGAAAGCAAAAAATAATCTTGTTTCATTATGCTATAAGGCAATGGAACGGCAAATACGGCGGTAGTTTTCATTTGTACGGTCACTCACACGGGATGTTAAAAGATGATCCGGATTCGTTGTCATTTGATATTGGAGTAGATAACCATGACTTTTATCCATTGGAATACAACGAAATCAAGATTCTTATGGCAAAAAAGAATTGGCGACCTGGAGACAGTAGCGGTGCTGAGGGATAATGGCAACCTTGTTATCCGCCACTCAGCATCCCGCCGACGATAGTTGTTTTTCGATGAAATATTTTGATAGGCTCATCAATTAAATATCTTCTGTATCGGCCTTTTTATGCATTTGTAATAAATCCGCCTGATAAGCGGCGGCCTTATCACCATGATGTCGCCCATCATCATTACCTGTTCAGTAGTAAGTTTTACCTGGTAATTTTCATCTGCACAAATATCAACCAGCAATGGTTTATATCCTATAAATGAAACCTGCAATTGTTTTGTGTCTGTTGCTATAGCAAGCCTGAATTTACCGCTGGTATCGGTAGTGGTACTTACACCCGATGGCATTTTGACAGTGACACCCGGCATGGGCACATTCTGGTCATCACATATGCGCCCGGTAATTACCCTGGTTTTAGCGGCATCGGTTGTTGCTAATACCTTACCTAACATAAAACTGCCTGCGTCGCCCGTTGGCCTTGGAGTTTGCACCGTTATAGCCGGTTTATTTTGCGCTACAGCTTTAAATGATAAGGCAAAACTTGCTATGCCCATTATCACAGCCAGCCTTTTCCATCCACTTGCAGCTGTTGCCAGGGTTTCGGCACCAAACTGATGATTGAGATTATTTAGTTGGGGCTGGCTAAACCTGCCGCAAACATTGCCTGTATTGCTTAGGTAAGTAATAACCTCGCTATTGGTCATGGTTGTAAAATCGGTAACGGTTTTACAACATTGGGCGCAATGCCTGCCACTTTCGGCAGGCATCATTTGCTGCCACGATTGGTGACAAGGTTTAGGTATATTGATGGTTTGGATGTTTGACATATAGGGTGCGTTTTTTAACAGGATGCAATTGATCGAACATTTCCATAAACACTTTGCGCTTTTTTTGTACGTTTTTTGAAATTTCCCACATCTTTTCTATCGCCAAATAAAATTCCCGGCCATCATTTGTATATTGCTGCCTTTAACTGATACTCATGAAAATTAAATTTTTAGGCTTCGGCCTATTAGCGCTGTTAGCTGTCAATTCCAAGGCGCAAAAAACAAAAATCACCCCCGGCGATACCACATCCAACTACAACCCGGCCGCCTTATTTTCGCCGCAGTTTTATACCGATAAGGGCAACGAATTCCATTCGGCCAATGGCGAACCCGGACCGAAATACTGGCAAAACCGTGCCGACTATACCATTAAGGTAGCGCTGGATACTGGTGCCAAAACCATCAGCGGTACGGTAAGCATTAACTATGTAAATAACAGCCCTGATGCCCTGCAATATCTATGGCTGCAGTTGGATCAAAACACCTATAAAAAAGAGGCCCGCTCTAACTTTTTTACCGGCCGGGTGCCGGGGCCTAACCAGCATACTACCGGCTACTCCATAGAATCGGTTGCTTTAGATTTTGGCGATGTGGTTAAGGCGGTCCCTTTTATAATTACAGATACCCGCATGCAAGTGCACTTACCGCATGCCTTAGGTAAGGGGGCTTTGAAACTTCGAATCAAATATCATTACACAATTCCTGGCGACTTTGGTAACCGTACAGATTATGTAAATACCAAAAACGGAACGATTTACGAGATTGCCCAATGGTTTCCGCGCATGTGCGTGTATGATGATAGCCGGGGCTGGGATACCCTGCCATTTTTGGGGGCAGGCGAGTTTTATTTAGATTATGGCGATTTTGATTACCAGGTTACCGTACCATGGGATATGATAGTAGCCGGTTCGGGCGAGTTGTTAAACCCTAAAGAAGTGCTGACAGCCACACAAATTGCCCGCCTTGATGCCGCCCGCGCCAGCGACAAAACGGTAATGATACGTACACTTGCCGAGGTTACCGACCCGGCAAGCCGCCCCATTAACAAGGGCACACTTACCTGGCATTACAAGATGCTAAATACCCGCGATGTAGCCTTTGGTGCGTCAAAATCCTATGTTTGGGATGCAGCACGAGTTAATTTGCCGGATGGCAAAAAATCGTTGGCCATGTCGGTTTACCCAGCCGAGAGTGTTGGCCCCAATGCATGGGACAGGGCTACTGAATACCTGAAAAAATCGATAGAATATTTTTCAGAAAAATGGTTTGTATACCCCTATCCGGTTGCCATTAACGAGGCCGGTATTGCAGGCGGCATGGAGTATCCGGGTATAGTATTTGACGGAATTACAGATAAAGGCAACGAGCTATATTGGGTAACCGCGCACGAGATAGGGCACAACTGGTTCCCGATGATCGTAGGATCAGACGAGCGCCGTTTTGGCTGGATGGACGAGGGTTTTAACACGTTTATAGATATCTACGCATCGGATGAGTTTAACAAAGGCGAATACGCACCTAAACGCGATGGGGAATATGCTCCCGGCGGTGGCAACCCCGCCGATGAGATCATCCCGATTTTGAACGACCCCGCTTCGCCTCCCATTATGACCGCTGCTGATGCTACACCCGAAAAATACCGCCACCCACTGGTGTATTTTAAACCCGCATTTGGCCTGATTTTACTGCGCGAACAGATACTGGGCAAGGACAGGTTTGATTATGCCTTCCGCAATTACATCAACAAATGGGCATTTAAACACCCGCAGCCCGACGACTTTTTCCGCTCGATGGAAAGCGGCGCCGGCGAAGACCTTTCCTGGTTTTGGAAAGGCTGGTTTTATAACAACTGGGTAAGCGACATAGCCATTACAGATGCACAAAACGTGGGAAGTAATGCAACCAAAGGTGTACAAATAACTGTAGTTAGTAAGGAGCAACTCCCCATGCCGTTCACTGTAGAATTAAAATATAAAGACGGCAGCAAAAAACGCCATTACCTGCCAGTTGAAACCTGGATGCAGCGCAAAGTAGTAACGGTAATCCTCCCCGATGACAAAGATGTTGAAAGTGTTACCATCGACCCGGACAATGCTTTGCCTGATTTGAACAGGGGGAATAATAGTGTAAAAGTGAGCCCCCCAGCCCCCTGAAGGGGGAGCAATAATAAACGAGGCCAATCGCAAATCAGAAGCTCTCCCTTCAGGGGGCTGGGGGGCTTCTCATTAATTTGTCAATCTTCAGTGTGGATTAAACGAATAACATCACAATACTTTATCTTTGCTATATGAACACAGCCGATCTGTTGCAACGCGCTTTGCGGTTTGATTTTTTGACCCAGGAAGAAGGGGTTTATCTCTATAATCATGCGCCTACTGCCGATTTAATGTACACGGCTAACGAACTGCGTAAAAAGCAGGTTCCGCATGGTAAGGTTACCTGGCAAATTGATCGTAATGTTAATACTACCAATGTATGTATAGCCAATTGCAAGTTTTGTAACTTTTTTCGCAGGCCCGGCCACGAGGACAGTTATATTACTGATATTGAAACCTACAAAAAAAAGATAGAAGAAACTTTCCGTTACGGCGGCGATCAGTTGCTGCTACAGGGCGGCCACCACCCCGACTTAGGGCTGAAATTCTATACCGATCTGTTCAGCGAACTGAAACAGCTATATCCAAAGTTAAAACTGCACTCTTTAGGCCCGCCGGAGATAGCGCACGTAGCCAAGCTGGAGAATATGAGCCATATAGATGTGCTCAGGGCGATGAAAGAGTCCGGGTTGGATTCACTGCCCGGCGCAGGTGCCGAGATATTAAATGATCGTGTACGCCGCCTGATATCAAAAGGTAAATGCGGCGGCAGGGAGTGGCTGGATGTAATGCGTGCAGCCCATCAGCTTAACCTGCCTACATCGGCAACCATGATGTTTGGGCATATTGAAACCATCGAAGAACGCTTTGAGCATCTGGTTTGGATTCGCGAGGTACAATCCGAGAAACCGGAAGCTCATTATGGGTTTGTTGCCTTTATACCCTGGCCTTTCCAGGACGATGGCACACTCTTGCGCAAGGTTCGTGGCATAACCAATAATGTAACCGGCGATGAATATATCCGGATGATAGCGTTAAGTCGTATTATGCTGCCCAATATTAAAAACATTCAAGCCTCATGGCTTACTGTGGGCAAGCAAGTAGCACAGTTATGCTTACATGCCGGCGCTAACGATTTTGGATCGATCATGATTGAAGAAAATGTAGTATCTGCGGCAGGCGCACCACATAGGTTTACCGCCAAAGGCATCCAGGATTCAATTAAAGAAGCTGGTTTTGAACCCCAGCTGCGCACCCAAAAATACGATTGGCGCGATATACCGGTTGAAATTGAGGAACAAGTTATTGATTATTAATAGGTGAATTGTGAGTGGTGAGTAGTGAATGGGCAGCAGAATATCAGCCTCACCACTCACTACTCACCACTCACCACTCACTACTCACCACTCACCACTCACCACTCACCACTCACTACTCACCACTCACCACTCACCACTCACCACTCACTACTCACTACTCACCAAATGACCCATCATATAGAGGCACTCATCTTCGCATCTGAACAAGGTATACGGCTGGAGGAGATCATGTATTGCCTTCAGGCTGCATTTGAACGCGATTTTACTGCCGAGGAAGTTAACGAAAGCCTAAAAGCTATCGAGCTAAAATATAGCGACGATAACCTGGCCATCGAATTGGTAAAGGTGGGCAATGGTTACCAGTTTTTTACAAAAAAACAGTACCACCCTGTCATCAATTTATTGCAATTACAACGATCTAAAAAAAGATTGAGCCAGGCCGCTTTAGAAACCCTTGCCATTATTGCCTACAAACAGCCGGTAACCAAAACCGATGTGGAGCAAATACGCGGTGTAAACTGCGATTATTCGATTCAAAAACTGCTCGAAAAAGAGCTGATAGCGATAACCGGAAAGTCGGAAGCGTTAGGAAAACCTATCCTTTATGGCACCAGCAGCCTTTTTATGGATTATTTTGGAATTAACAGCATACAGGAATTACCTCTGATTAAGGATTTTACAAGCACATCCGTAGCCATTGGCGAACAAACAGAATAATTTTTATTTCATGTTTTTAATAAAAATGATTTTGATTATTTTTACTATTGAAACGGGAAATAAAAGCTTTAAAAAAATTCCTGCTTTTTGCCCGATTTAAAGTATTATTGACAAAGTTTTACAAATAAAATCCATTACAATGGGAGCGCCAAAAAAACCAACCACTAAGAAGATCGACAATTCTGATGACGACCTTGACGATGATGACGATCTAAGTCTCGACTCAAAAAAGAAAAAAGTTGAGGACGACGATGATGATTTTGATGGGCCTTTAGACGACGATCTGGGCAGAGGTTATGATTCATTCGATGATGACGACGACGACGATTTTTAATCGTTAGCTATACATATTCCTATTTGTAAAGCATTCAGCACTTGTCCTGAATGCTTTTTTTATATTTAGCCCTCCCATGATTATAACCGAAGTAAAAGACAAAGCATCAAAAAAAGCGTTTTTAAACCTTGCACGTACGCTGTACAAGGACGACAAAAACTGGGTTTGCCCGCTGGATAATGATATTGAAGCGGTATTTGATCCGGCTAAAAACAATTTTCACCAGGATGGCAAGTGCACCCGCTGGATTCTTACCGATGATAACGGTAAGGTAATAGGCCGTGTTGCTGCCTTCATCAATTATAAAAAAGCCTATCATTATGAGCAGCCAACGGGCGGCATGGGCTTTTTTGAATGTATTAATAATAAAAAAGCTGCATTCCTGCTGTTTGATACCGCAAAAAAATGGTTGCAGGATAATGGCATGCAAGCCATGGATGGGCCTATCAATTTTGGGGAGAATGATAATTTTTGGGGATTACTGGTAGAGGGCTTCACCCACCCCTCCTACGGCATGAACTATAATTTCCTATACTACCGGGCATTTTTTGAAGATTACGGTTTTAAAACCCTGTACGAGCAAATCACCAATCATCTGGATATAAACAAGCCTTTCTCGGAGCGTTTTACAAAAATTGCCAATTGGGTTATTAAAAAGCCGGGGTACGATTTCAGACATTTTGAGACAAAAAAGATGGAAAAGTTCGCAGCTGATTTTATTGAGATTTATAATGATGCCTGGCGGGACTTTGAAAACTTTGTCCCGATTACCCAGGCTACCATTGCCGAAAGCTTTAAAAAAATGAAGCCACTGATGGACGAGAAACTCATTTGGTTTGCCTACATCGATGATGAACCGGCAGCATTTGTTATCATTTTGCCCGATGCCAACCAGATGCTTAAACCCCTAAACGGCAAACTCGACCTGATTGGTAAGCTTAAATTTTTATATTACCGATGGAAAGGCGTATCGCGCATGCGGGCGATAGTAATGGGAACCAAGCAAAAATATCAGAAACACGGCCTGGAATCGGCCATATTTATTAAGCTTAAAGAATACGTTTTGCCTTTAAAACAATACGACGAACTGGAACTATCCTGGGTTGGAGATTTTAATGAGAAAATGATTGCCATTCACGCAGCCGTAGGAGCTACATTTGGCAAAAAACATTTAACAATGCGTTGTGCATTTTAAGCAAACCCGGTTGCAGCCGGGCTTAAATTTATGCGATAGCTTTTGAATGCCTAAGCTCTTCAAACAACTCAATCACCTTTTTCTGCAGATCGATAACTTCGGTTTCACGATCCATTAAGCGTTTGTTAACTGTTTCCAATTCGTTAACAAATTTTTGATCCTGCTCGGCGTCATTAAATGTAAGTAGTTGAACTACCGACATTTCGAACAAAGTTGCTATTTGTTCAAGCCTTGATAAATTAATGTCGGTAATCCCTGTCTCGATCTTCGAGAAAGCGGGAATGGAAATATCTAACCGTTTTGCAACATCCTCCTGGCTCCACCCTTTTTGATGACGTAATAGTCTGATTTTTTTTCCAAGTGTTTTCATGTGAATTCAATAATTGTAAAGGTTTCGCAAAAGTTAATTACTTTACAATAATATTTATTATCACGCTAATTATCAACTAATTTGCACAATATTTTATTTAAAAACGCAAGCAAACAAAATAAATCGCAATTATCTGCGTTACAGATACCTAAACAAATTTCTTCGCCCTTTTTAATTATCATTGAACATCTAATAATCAATATATCTGACAATCAATGTTCAAACCTGTAAAATAATCGGTATTTGTTATATTAAAAGTCTCCTCCTTTCAAATATCCATCGTCGGTAAACAAATATTGCGGAGGTATGCTGGCCTAAGTCTGTGATTTTGGAAAGGCTGAACCTAACGGGAATAAATTAAGCGGAATAGCCTGTAAAGTATCTTAGGATAAGGGATCAAAGAAAAATTTGCTAAAAGGCCTCCTATCTGCTTAATCCGGTTCGTACGGTTTTAACAAAACTTACGGATACTTCAGCAATACCGGCAATTTGTTCATTTGACAGGCCTAACTGAACAATCAGGTTTGTTATTACTTTAACCTGCTCTTCCTCGCGGCCTTTTTCAATGCCTTCCTCGCGGCCTTTTTCAATACCTTTTTCAATACCTTTTTCAATACCTTTTTCAATACCTTGTTTTTCGGCTCTATCCAATAAAAACTCTTCTATGCCCATCGTGATATTTTTTTGCGTTAATACAGCTATCTCTTGTTCAAATTTAGCAAACATTTCGTGGTTTTCAAAGCGCAGGTAATAGCGTAAAAAACTCATTACCTTGCGAATCTTTTCTTTAGGCATCTTTTTGCCTAACAATCGTTTAGCCAAGTCATACGCCAGGTCGAAAAGCTGCTGATCGCTAACCGAATTTCGGGACAGTGCCAATTTAGCTGATAGTACAGCCATTGCAAAAGGATTGTTGCTGGCGTCAAGTTCGTTGTCGTCCTGATCGATAATTTTAAACGAATTGTAACCGTAAAATACTTTAGTGCCTAAAAATTCCCGTTCATAAAACCTGGGATGGAAATTTTTGCCAGTATCGGCAAAAATGGCAAAAGCAGTAATGGGTTTGTCGTACTGATCCAGTATCCGGTAATAATACTGAAACATGCGTTTTGCAAAATCATGATCTGTATAGCCCTGAACCTCTACATGAATGAGTACCCATTCTTCCGCTCCGGTCTTTGTAAATACCTTAACCAGCTTGTCTACATAACGCGGAGCATAATTACCGGCATCCGGAGGAAATAGTTGTTCAAGTTCTTTATCAAGATATTGAAAACCTTTCTCAAAATCAAACAGATCATCGGCGTCAGCATAAAAGAAGCGCAGAAAGTCATCAAAAAGGTCTTCCAATGCCGCCTTCCAAAGTATATCGTCGTTACGTTTCATTTAAATGGGTATGCAAAAAACTAAAATAATAAGGATAACGCAATCGGTTCAGATAATCCTACTTTACAAACTTGGCGGCTACCCAATCCTTATCCTTTTTGTGGGTAATGTACTTCAGGCCGTATTTACGCGCTTCGTCGGTAATGATATCAAGGTCGGGCGATTCGTAGAAGCCGCTGAAATAAATCTCACCTTCGGGTTTTAATACTTCGGCATAGCGCTCCATCTGGTCTAACAGGATGTTGCGGTTAATATTGGCCAGTATGGTATCGTATTGCTCATCAGGTATCACCTCTTTTGAGCCGCAAAGCGGGGTAATATTTTCAATATTATTTAAGGCAGAGTTTTCGATGGTGCTCTCGTAGCATACAGGATCGTAATCAATAGCAGTTACCTGGCCGGCGCCCAGTTTGGATGCCATAATGGCCAGGATACCAGTGCCGCAGCCCATATCCAATACGTTTTTACCGGCATACTCATTCTCCAGCATCAGTGCCAGCATCATTGATGTGGTTTGATGGTGGCCGGTACCAAAAGCCATTTTGGGGTCTATCACTATCTCATACGGAAACTCGGGCTTGGCGGGATGAAAAGTTGCCCTCACATAAATTTTATCACCAATCTCTATCGGCTCAAAATTACTTTCCCAAACCTCGTTCCAATTTTGCTGTGGGATAAGTGTTATCTCGTAACTAAAAGTAAACAGGTCACGATATGGTGATAGCTGTTCAATGAGCACAGCTTCATCAAAAGCATCCACCGGGATATAAGCTTTAAAGCCAAGGTCCAGCTCTTCAAAAGTATCAAAACCAATTTCGCCTAAGGCATTTATCAGCAAATCCTGCTGATAATCTTCGGTAGTTATGGTGGTAAAAAGTAATTCGTAGTAGTTCATAAGATAATATTTTCATCACATGTCATTGCGAGGCACGAAGCAATCGTGAACTTTGCGAGGCGAATAAGCATGGTTCGCGATTGCCACGCTGCGCTCGCAATGACATAATTTTTCTCTGCTTCTACTCTTCGGCAGCAATTGTTTCCTGTTTGGCCTTCAGCTTAACAGCCTTCCCTGTCACCAAAAACAAAATAAAAAAGTTAATAGCCCAGTAAGCCAGTTGTATCATTAACATAATGGTAGTAAGCCCAATCAGGCTATCGTAGCCGGATTGATCGTCCCATATAAAATATGCAACCCCGCCGGCGGCAAGCGCACAAACAACAGCTACAATTACAAAGGTAACTAATGCCCCAACAGCCGACCGCAAAACAAAGCTTTCCCAAACCGGCACAATAACAATCCATTGGGTAAGTATAGCGCAAATAAAGTATAAAGGCCAGCAGTAATAAAAGCAGGCCATAAATGCATGAACGTTCCCCTCGCCCATATCGCCTATCTGCATAGCGCTGGCATAAGCGCTTGTAATTACAAACACCGAAAATGCCATAAATGCAATAAGTGGCGGGAGAAAAGTCTTCATTTAGATTTGAGATATTAGATGTGAGATTTGAGATAACTCCCAAACCCCACATTACCTAACGTTTATTATTAATATCTGTTTGATATGAATTAGCGTGATGCAACAGCCGCAGCCCGTCTCAAATCTCATATCTCAAATCTAATTAAACGCCTTAATAATATCCACAAAATCGCGCGATTTCAGGGACGCGCCACCTATAAGGCCGCCATCAATATCAGGGCAGGCAAATAGTTCGGCAGCGTTTTTAGGGTTGCAGCTACCGCCGTATAAAATGGTGGTGCTGTCGGCAACTTCCTGGCTGTATTTGGCAGCAATTTCTTTACGGATAAACTCATGAATCTCCTGAGCTTGCGCTGATGATGCGGTTACACCTGTACCTATAGCCCAAACCGGCTCATAAGCTAATACAAGTTTACCAAACTGATCGGCATCTAAATGAAATACTCCTTCAACTAATTGTGTTTTAATTACATTAAAGTGCTCATTAGCTTCACGCTCCTGCAAAGTTTCGCCGATGCAGAATATAGGGCGCAAATCGTGTTTTAAAACGGTATCAGTTTTTTTAGCTAAAAGCTCGTTGGTTTCGCCAAAATACTGACGGCGCTCTGAGTGACCAAGAATAACGTAAGCCGCACCGATAGATTTAATCATCCGGGCAGAAATTTCGCCGGTATAAGCGCCGCTTTCGGCCTGGTGGGCGTTTTGGGCGCCAACAGATACTTTATTGTAACCTTTTGCCAATTGTACCAGGCTATTGATATGTATAAAAGGGCTGCAAATAACCGCTTCCTGGGTACCGGTAACCTCGTCTTTAACCATGTTAATGATTTCGGTAAATACACCTAAACCTTCGTTATAGTCAAGGTTCATTTTCCAGTTTCCGGCAACAATTTTTTTTCTCATTGTGTTTATTTTTAGTTGATTGTGTTAATTGTGGTGAGTGGTTGATTAAGTTGATTAAGTGAGTGGTTGTACGTTGGCAAGTGATTTAACCATTTCACCTAATCAACCATTTAACCACTCACAATTTATAGCAAGTGTTTGTATGCTGACAGGCGAGCTTAACCATTCACCTAATCAACTCAATCAACCACTCACCAACCTTAAAACCTCCGATACTCCTCTGTTAATTCAAATACTTTGGCCAATATATTTTGTTCTGCTTCGTCAAAATTGCGATGGTCGCGGCGGTCAAATACTTTTTGGGCGGTGGTAAACATTTTTTTGAGCGAATAAACCTCAAAACCCTGCGCGCCTCCCCATGAAAAATCGGCCACAAAATTACGCGGGAAACCTGCGCCAAACACATTAGCGCTAACACCTACTACCGTACCCGTATTAAACATGGTATTAATGGCACATTTAGAGTGATCGCCCATAATAAGACCGCAAAACTGAAGGCCCGTTTTTCGAAAGCGCATGGTATTATAGTCCCAAAGCTTTACTTCGTCGTAATTATTTTTCAGGTTCGAGTTATTGCTGTCGGCACCAATATTGCACCATTCGCCAAGTACCGAGTTACCTAAATAGCCTTCGTGCCCTTTAGATGAATAGCCCCAGATTACGGCGTTGTTCAATTCGCCGCCAACTCTGGAGTAAGGGCCAACAGTGGTTGCGCCATAAATTTTGGCACCCATTTTAACCTGCGAGTGCTCGCAAATGGCAAAAGCACCCCTAATGTGGGTGCCCTCCCAAATCTCGGTATTGGCCGATAGATAAATGGGGCCGTTGGTAGTGTTAAATGTAGAGCATTCGGCAACAGCGCCTTCTTCGGCAAAAAAGTCGTTGCCAATAATTACATTGGTAGCGCTTATAGCGGCACTGGTACGGCCTTTGGTTAGCAACTGATAATCTTTCCTCAGTTCGATATCGTTTTTCCTAAAAATATCTTCAGGATATTTTATCGATACAAAAAGAGAGGTGTAAGCCGTATTTTTATCAAATACCGCTGCCGGGTCAAAACTTTCTGCACCGGCCTGGTCCAAACGTACGGCCAGCAACTGGTCGTTATGTTTTAATGCATCGCCCGTTTGCAAATTGCCTATCGCCTCCAGTAAACCTTCATCAGGGCAAACAGCGCCATTGATAAACAGGTTGTCGGCCTCAATTTTTGCAGGGAACTTGGCCTGCAAATAATCGGCCGTATGGAACGAGGTGCTTGCGTTTAAATACTTAGCCCATTTTTCGGCAATGGTCATAATACCAATGCGCAAATCGGCAACGGGCCGGGTATAGGTAAGCGGTAGTAATGTTTGGTGTGCGTTATCGTCGAAAAGAATAAGAGCCATGGCGCAAAAATAAAAAAAGTCCCCCGATACGTCGGGAGACTTGTAAATATTTAATTAAACAAGCAATTATTTCTTGTTGTAACGTGTACGGAATTTATCGATACGACCAGCAGTATCAACCAGTTTCATTTTACCGGTATAGAAAGGATGCGATGTGTGCGAAATTTCTAATTTGATCAATGGATACTCGTTACCGTCTTCCCATTTAATGGATTCACGTGTATCGATGCAAGATTTAGTCATAAAGGCATATTCGTTCGACATGTCTTTAAACACAACTAATCTATAGTTTTTTGGATGCAGATCTTTTTTCATTATATATAAACTTATCTTCTGTAGTCTTTAAAAGAGGCGCAAATGTAATGAAATAATTCAAAATTCAAAAGGCAAAAGTAAAAAAGGTTGATGGTTGATGGTTCATAGATCATGGTGGTGCATGTTTATACTTAACTATCACGGTTAAGTGTATGATTAATAATAGAATAAAAGCCATGAACCATGAACTATTGACCATGAACTAAACACTTTGACACAGCTCAATCAATACCCCATTCGCACTCTTTGGATGCACAAAACATACCAACTTATTATCTGCCCCTTGCTTAGGTTCATCATTCAGCAGCACAAACCCTTCACTTTTTAACCTTTGCATTTCGGCAACTATATCATCTACCTCAAAAGCAATATGGTGTATCCCCTCCCCTTTTTTGGCTATGAATCTGGCTATCGGGCTATCATCATTCAGCGCCTGCAGCAACTCTATTTTATTGGGGCCTGTTTGTAAAAAAGCGGTTAGTACTCCTTCGCTTTTTACGGTTTCGGTTTTGTAAATTGAAGTATTTAAAAGCTTTTCATATATGTTGCCTGCAACATGAATATCGGTTACGGCAATGCCAATATGTTCCACTTTGTTCATGTCCAAATATTGTAAATTAATGGTCAGCTTTGATAATTTACACTTTATTTTGAATGATTTTAAATAAAAACTTACTTATCTTTGTACTGTTAATATAACATAGCACATGAATATCCCCATTTATTTAGATAATAACGCAACAACACCGATGGACCCACGGGTTTTAGAGGCAATGTTACCTTATTTTACCACAAAATTTGGTAATGCCGCCAGCCGTAACCATCCGTTTGGCTGGGTAGCCGAAGAAGGTGTTGATTATGCACGCGAGCAAGTGGCCAAACTGATAGGCGCAAACGAAAAAGAAATTATTTTTACTTCGGGCGCTACCGAATCAGATAACCTTGCCATTAAGGGTGTGTTTGAAATGTATAAAGACAAAGGTAACCACATTATAACCACTGTTACCGAACATAAAGCCGTACTTGACGCTTGTAAACACGTTGAAAAACTGGGTGGTAAAGTTACTTACCTGCCTGTTAAAGAAGATGGTTTGGTTGACCTTGCCGTATTAGAAGCCGCCATGACCAGCGAAACTATCCTGGTATCGGTAATGTATGGCAACAACGAGATTGGCGTTATCCAACCGATAAAAGAAATATCTGCAATTGCCCACAAATACGGCGCCCTGTTTATGACAGATGCTGTACAGGCAGTTGGTAAAATACCTGTTGATGTTAATGCTGATGGTATCGATCTTTTAGCATTATCGGCTCACAAAATATACGGTCCTAAAGGTGTTGGCGCATTATACGTTCGCCGTAAAGGACCACGTGTTAAAGTTACTGCACAAATGGACGGTGGCGGCCACGAGCGCGGTATGCGTTCAGGTACCTTAAACGTACCGGGCATTGTTGGCCTGGGTAAAGCCTGCGAGCTTTGCGGCCTGGAAATGGAAAGCGAAGCCAAACGTTTATCTGCTTTACGCGATAAACTGGAAGCCGCTTTAACCGTACTGGAAGAAAGCTATGTAAACGGAAACGTTGAACACCGCTTACCACACGTTGCCAATATCTCTTTCAAATACGTTGAAGGCGAAGGCTTAATGATGGCCATGAAAGATTTAGCTGTATCATCAGGTTCGGCCTGTACATCAGCTTCGTTAGAGCCATCGTACGTACTGAAAAGCTTAGGTTTATCAGACGACCTGGCACATTCATCTATCCGTTTTGGCCTGGGCCGCTTTACTACCGAAGAAGAAGTTGACTACGCTGTTGAAGTAACCAAAAACTCGGTTACCCACCTGCGCGAACTTTCGCCACTTTGGGAAATGTTTAAAGAAGGCATCGACCTTGACTCAATTGAGTGGGCGGAACACTAAATAATTTGAAGATGCGGCAATTTGAAGATTTGAAAATTAGCTGCACCAATTGATTAATAGAAAAGATTTGAAGATTTGGTAATTTGAAGATTTGAAAATTACCTGATCTGTCTAAATAAAACATTAACTAAACGAGGAAATTTGATCATTTTCAAATCCTCAAATTTTCAAATTCTCAAATTAACGAAAATGGCATATTCAGATAAAGTAATCGATCACTACACTAACCCCCGCAATGTGGGCACTTTGGATAAAAGCAGCCACAAAGTAGGTACCGGCTTAGTTGGTGCACCTGAGTGCGGCGACGTAATGCGCCTGCAAATTGAGGTGGATGATAACAATGTTATCACCGATGCAAAATTTAAAACATTTGGTTGCGGTTCGGCAATCGCTTCTTCATCTTTAGCTACAGAGTGGTTAAAAGGCAAAAGCATTGACGATGCAATGAAAATTGACAACATGGATATTGTTGAAGAACTGGCTTTACCACCGGTAAAAATTCACTGCTCAGTACTGGCAGAGGATGCCATCAAAGCAGCAATCAACGATTTCCGCGTTAAAAACGGCTTGGAAGCAATTGCAAGCGAAAAAGTACACCATTAATAGATTTGAGATGTTAGATATGAGATTTGAGATCCTATATCTGGTGCAGATCTTTAAATGGTAAGTTGTTTAATAGATTGAGTTTGACTTGTGGTATTTTGTCTCATATCTCAAATCTCATGTCTCACATCTAAAAAAATGGTAGGTTGTTTAATAGATTGAGTTTGACTTGTGGCATTTGTCTCAAATCTCAAATCTCATATCTCACATCTAAAAAAATGGTAACTGTAACTGATAAAGCAAAAAGTAAAATAGAACACCTGATGCAGGATGGCGGGCTTGATGCCTCGTATTTTCTGCGTGTTTCTGTACAGGGTGGCGGTTGCTCGGGTTTATCATACAATTTGGATTTTGATAACGAAGAGAAAAAAGGCGACCAGTTTTTTGAAGACCAGGGCGTACGTATGGCTTTGGATATGAAATCGTTCCTGTACCTTGCTGGTACCGAGCTTGATTTTAGCGACGGGCTTAACGGTAAGGGCTTCAATTTCCATAACCCTAACGCTAGCCGTACCTGCGGCTGCGGCGAAAGTTTTTCTGTATAAAATTGATACTTTATATATAAAAGAGGCCCCTGATTGGGGCCTTTTTTTGTTTCCGGAAGTTTTTTATTAACCTATATACCGGAATCCTTTTTAAAAAAATTCAAATAAAATTACCTCGCGCTAAGACGCTAAGACGCAAAGCAATTCATTTATTCCCTCTTTGCGTCTTAGCGTCTTTGCGCGAAAAAAATAACCGGTTTATCAGGTCGCACCAAAGTCGCCGGGCAGCAAAGCAATTCATTTATACCTCTTTGCGTCTTAGCGTCTTTGCGCGAAAAAAATAACCGATTTACCAGGTGCACCAAATACACTGGGCAGCAAAGCAATTCATTTATACCTCTTTGCGTCTTAGCGTCTTTGCGCGAAAAAAATAACCGATTTACTTTCAAACACCATGATACCGGCATTTTAAAATGACGGGGATAATAACTAACTTGTACCAAACACCTAATAACCATATCCACGTATGTCGTTCCTTTTTAAATTACCCCTTCTATTGTTATTAAGCGCGCTGTTTACGTTCAAACAAACAGCTTATAAAGCTGATATAGAAATCATTAAAGCTTCAAGAGCAGCATCTAATATTGCCATTGCCAAACACGATGTTGACGGTATATCCAAATACTGGCTACCCGATTTTACCCAAACCATAGGCAGGGGAATTACCACTACCGGGAAAGATAGCATAGCCGCAGGCTGGAAACAGCTATTTAAAATCAACAAAACCGTAGCTTATGTACGTACGCCTGTAACTATTACCGTAGGCGATAACGGCATCATGGCCTGGGAAACCGGCAACTGGACAGCCATAAACTCCTACAGTAAAGGAGGCAATTACTCGGCCATGTGGCGTAAAATTGATGGCAGCTGGAAATTACAGGCGGAGTTGTTTGTGTCGTTAAGGAAATTATAGCAAAGGGGGCAGTATCCGGGAGGGCACTGAAAATACACAAATAAAGCCGGATGCATTTAATTTAACAAGAATCTCAAATCTAATCATGGCGTACGCCCCGATAAAATCGGGGCGCCAGGCTATCCACTCATACTGCACGAGGCATTAGCCACAGGCCGGTACCCGTTTCTATCCTTTACGCGAGCTGCGGGCATACAAAAACACCCGGATGAAATTAAACATCCGGGGATTGCATATTCATTACTTAGCAGAACGTTTACCTATCATCGGGGCACACGCGACATGCGTGCGCCAGTGGGGGGATGACTTTGGGTCACCATACTATCTAAAGAAAAAAGGATATCAAAAAAACGACTTAATAATACATGCGACTGACTGATATAACATTAAGTCAAGTGCTGGTGTGAACGGTAAATAAGAATACAGGATTTTTGGCAAATAAGGATACAGGATAAATGGCAAGAATGATGTAGAGAAAATGGCAAGAATGAATACATAGTTCATCTTTTGGGGGCGAGCCCCCAAAAG
>Ga0307507_10005802_pt1 | contig 19805 bp, 17 predicted proteins | sample 7_EM_MG_FD_207223 | JGI IMG/M metagenome (GOLD analysis project Ga0307507, IMG submission 207223) | Populus trichocarpa ectomycorrhiza microbial communities from riparian zone in the Pacific Northwest, United States - 7_EM | ecosystem: Host-associated > Plants > Roots > Unclassified | place...
TTGGGGTTCTCCCCCCACCCCCGCCCCCCCCCCCCCCCAAACACCCCCCCAAAAAAAAAAAAAAAAAAAAAAAAAAAAAAGACTCTCCAAGCGCAAAGGCGCTTTTTTTTTTCACCCTCCCGCTTGATCTCGAAGAAGGGGAAGGGAACACAGTCAACATATCTATTTATTTTTGACTTCCATTCCTACCCCCAAATAAGTAATAATTAGGCCTCTACCGCTTGCAATCCGTTTCGCATAGTACTCGGAATGGTAGGCGGTGCAAGAGCCGCAATCCCGGAAATTAGCAAGACGGCACGCCACTATTTTAGGGTATGATGTCCACTGCGCCACGAACGAGTGAGGGTTGGTGAAGTGGTCGTGCCGTTTGTGGTAGGCGCTTAGTAAAAGGCGGAGTAATGCGTAGGAGTAGGGCAATAAATCTCGGGGTTGATTATGGTAGTGTATAATATGAAGGAATTAGTGTGGGGTATTGGTAAGTTGCGGCTCGTGAGGGCACGGTGTGGTGCGGTAGGACTTATTCGGTGGTAGGAGGACTAGGGGAGGGAGTAAGCTGGCGGTTAAAAATTCCATTCTCTTCAGATATCCTATATGAGGGAGGGAGGGGTGGACCCTGCTACGTCTGGGGGGAACTTTTGGCCGAATTTCCCTGCTAGGGAGCGGAATGCCTCTGACCACAGGCTTTCAATTGGCGCGACTCCCAATGCCACAATGGCTAGGGTGAATTGTCTCCATATCTAGCGTACCTCTTAAGATTCCCATTGATGAAACGTTCCAGTGGAAATAGACGTGAGAGGGTGCCGCCAGGCCCACCCTATCCAATTATCCCCAGCAACAAGCGCATCCGCGAGGAAGTCAAAAAAGAAATGGAAAGCCAAAACTTTTGGATAGTTTAATCGGCAAGTGTGTGTCAAGAGGGCAATATGAGTGGAGGGTCGGGAGAGGATGGCCAGATTATACGCTTCTCCCTCCACTGGTGAGAAAATACGTGTATGATACCCATAGTAGGTTTCTACCGCTCAATTGTGCTTTTTTATCACAACCTATCAGGGTAATTTTAGCCCAGAAGGAAAGACATTTAGTTATCATAGGCAGCCACGATGCACCTAGGATAACAACATACGATACTATCTCTACTCGGTAACTTTATCTCATTGATGCCACACAAAAACCACCATAAGGGGGATAAAGCATCCACTTTAAACACCGGTGTGATAATAACTAGCTAATTGAGTGCGCCCTGGCAAACTATCGATCCAACACGCACTGATACGCACTGGCCCTTAAAGCTCCTCTTCCTACCTATTACCTGGAGGTGATAGATCAAGAGGCTTTATGCATGTCTGTGGCGCTGAAGCGATCGAGTGAAGGCTGGAATAGGTATGCACTCGTGTCGCTAATAGCGGTACGACCATTGGCCAAGTTTGTTTCTATTTGTTTCTTTTTCTTCCTCTTCTCGTTTCTTTTTTCCGCCATCCCCCACTCTCTGGGTATTCGGAACTGCCCAAAGATCAGAGATTTTACTTTTGGTGTCTACTCTTTGCTTTTTGTTTTTCACTTCTTTTGGAAATGGGTGCGGGTTCGTTTATCATACGTTGGTGGTAGTGCATTGCATAGGGTTCTGGCGACAGACGACGTTGTTTGCACACCACCACCGCACTCACAATTTGCCCTTAGGGATGGAGGAGGAGGAGGAGGAGCGGGATTGGCGCGCGATTCTGAGCTCAATTCGAGCCATATCAGTAGACAAATTCTGCATGCAAGCCTGCATAAATAGACTGAGGAATTTAGCCTTGTGGGAGCAAAGCTATTTCAACTGCCACATCCACATCTTCACGACAATCTTTATACAGTAGATAGGTAACCCTGGACCCTAATTTCGTACTACCACCCTTATCTAACTTACATGCCTATCCGGAACGGACCCGAATTACTGCACTGTACATTCTCGCCTAGATATCCATCCGCTTTGGCATAGAGCACTCTATCGCCGCAGCAGTACTAAGCCATGATCGTATTGTACCATAGGGTAGGAGGTTTACTCTACCCTCTCTCCGCATAAACCCCGGGACGGTGGCGCGATTCTACCGAGATTCCTGAAACCCACTCTAATCCGCCCTGTCCGTCCCCCCCGTCCCGCGCAACTCATTGGGGCAAATGGTTTGTTAGAAGAGACCAAATTTGGAATGGTCGAGTTACACGTGAAACTCGCTTGTGGATGGGTTTATTTCTGTTTGGGACTCACCGGATTTCTTGGCGGGCCCGTTTTGGGTGTGTGCAGGGTAGCCAAGTTTTCTTGGGCTGGTGCCGGGTGTGTGTGGTGGGCGTCTGTCGGATCTCTGCCCGGCTAGGTTGATGGGGGATTATGCGCGATTTACGCAGAACGCCGATCTACGTGTTTCCTGGATCTGGGTTGGCGGTGGGGGGTGATGGGCGCGGTGTGTTTGTTTTTTCCCCTTTACTTTGATGCACTCTCGTCAGGCGTTTTTTTTGGATGACTAAGAGCTAGTGTTTGCTTGGGGTGTGGATTTTGTAGACTTGATGCTTGCTGGCAGCTTATGATGCTGGCGATAATAGGACTGGTGGTGTTGGCCTGGTTGTCAACTTAAAACCGTGCCGTTCCCGTTACCATTATGTTGCCTTGCGTGAAGTGCCGAGATGTTCTCCGTTCGTCATACTTTGTTGATAGTACGAGTAATTCGTATATTGTCGATCCCGTTAATATCAACAGCACGCACATAACTTCGACCTATGGAACTATACCCCATCCATCAGAGCTTCCTCTCTATCACGACCACGGCGACGGCGACGACGACAACGACGACGACCCGCACAGTTTCTGATAAAGGTAGAGGGCCATGAAAAGGGTGTAAAAGTAGGGCATGTGGGTAGTCACATATGATATTCTGACTTCATGATGTGTTGTTGACAGCTGGTACGTTTATCGGATCTATCCAGTAGAATGATAGTAGGGACCTCATGGAAGATTAAAAACATAAGAAGTAACACAAGGTTCTTGGGGGTAGACGCCTCCTTTCTCTATGTATATTTCAAATCGATTCCTAACCATCCCGGGAAATCTCCACCGATATTTCACCTCAACTACCGCGCGTCCTTATCCTCCGAATACCCATCTTCTCTCAACCGGCCGCGCAAATGCGTAATTGCTTTCGCAACAAAGGTTATAACTAGATATTTGAATTGGTAGCGAAAAAAAAGAGAAGAAAACTCTCATAACCCATTCCGCAGGCAAGGAGTTATCGAGCTTCCGATGATTGCGACTCTATGCCTCTCCCAGCCCGGCGCACTATTAACCAACCGGCAGTCATATTGCGCCCCTAGGCCACAACCTGCCACAGTGCTAAATAAAATAAAATAAAAAAACGCTACTGGACTGAAAAATACAATGCTTATCATACAATAAGTTGCCTCATAGGCTGGAATCTAGAGGTGTGTGGGGGGGCAGTTATTTATCCAGCAAATACAAAAGTGTTGGGCATGGCACTTGCCATATCAGATAAATCTCACGAAAATAGGAGGAGGGGGGGGAAGGTAAAGTAAGGGGGGAAATGAGGATGCAATCTTCATTGGCTGTCACTCGCAGTATTGGTTGGGTTAAGTGTTTATCCGCGGTCAGCCTAGTCTCTTTTCGCAATTAGGCACTTTTTCACTACTAGTCTTTTCCTCACTACCCTTGACTCCTTCTCATCTCTTCCCCGTTCTTCTCTCAACCTCACCACTATACCGCATCAACTATGGTATGCCGCTTTCTCATCATTTGTCATCTTTTTTTTTTTGTTTTCTTTCTTTCCGTGTTTTTCCACATATCCCCGATCCTGGCTTTTCCTCCTTCTTCCCTTCTTTTTGTTTACCCCCTTGATCATGGATATAAACCAACCCTTGTGTATGTGGTAGGCAATCAAGTTTGTTTTATCTCTTTCTAGCCACTATAAGTGCAATATTGTGTAGTCGCATTTGATGGGATATTGGGGTGATAAGCTGGGTTCTTTGTGCGTGCCAGCGGGCGGAGTAATTGATGAGGCTTCTTTCTCTGTACGCACTGCACATGGGTAGTGCAGCCTAGTGTAGTGTAGAAGGGAGGCTGGGAGATGGGGGGTAGTGTCGGCGACGCAGCTATTGCAAAGTGCACTGCAGCCTAAGGTTGGCTCTTCAGGGTTTATGAAGAGGGAGGGTCATTGGGAATTCTGTATAGATTGACGGCCTCAAAGCCCGTTATTGTTAGAGTTTGTTTATTACGTGCCGTATCATGTTCTTGCTCTTCCCCGATGTGTGAAGTGTTCGGCATATCAGGTTTTTTTTTCATCCTTGACGAGAGGAAGGTGAGAATGGCACTGCGGCTGGGGGTGCAGTTCGATATAACAAGAACGGGGCTTAGATAAAAAATGTTTGCAGGAGGCAAGGTTTGGCAATTACCTATGATATTCTATATCCCTAGCCAACATGAGCAAGGGCAGGTGGCTTGGCTAGTTTGAAGTCTGGGGAAGGTCATTTGCTAGGATTGTTGGCGAATAGGCGGTAGACAGCTAGGGCATGTTGTGACTGGGCCTCTACGGTGAGCCTTGTGCGAGAAGATTTGCGAAGATATTCCTCAAAGAAGAGATATTAGAAGTTTGATATACAAGGCGGTGCTCTCATTCGGTGATTGGGAATCATGACGGCATTGAATAACAAGGTTGTAGTTGTATATGATTGCACGCTGAAGCATCTGGGTCTGTTATTATTACAACCCTTTAAAGATGCAAACCCCACTCGTCCACGCCTGTGGGATAGAAGCGTCGGAGTATGGTGGGGTTAGTGGCTGGTATCTTCGAAGTTATTCATGCAAAGTGGGCATAGGTCTGACTTACAGCCTACCAAGATCCTCCGTTAAGTGTATGGGGCCGGTTGACCATAGAGGCTGTGATAGAGCCTGCCCCCGAAGTGTGAGGAAGTGCCTCTTGTCATGAAACATGACACAGGCACACTATATGCCGAGGTAGATCACAAGGTGAGCTATCGGCTATCCAGGGGGCGAGAAGGGCAGGAGAGACGACAACGACGGGAGATTCAATTACCAGGGAAAGATATTGATCTACCGAGCTGTTAGTAGATCGAGATCTTGTTACCTTTCCCTTTGTATCATCTTGCTCAACTTCTCTGGTATGACCCTCCATGTCCGAGCAGAAGCACCTACGAGGCTCCAGACTTTTAGATATGCCTAAATCCTGTCCGGTAGCTGGGCATATTATAGGCCCTATCTGAAGCGAGGCTTGCCATGTGGGTGTATCCACCAGAGCTTAGGCCCGCATGTCTGCATGATCTTCCAGATCTACATGTTATTCAGAGCCCGTGGGATAGGAAGGCGCGTCTCTTAGCTTACGTTATCCAACCATCAACGCTACTTTATGCCATCCGGCCGCCGCAGCTATCTCCTGAGGGACATCCCATGAGGTGGAACAGGTAAACCCTGCCCAGGCGCCGGCACACAGTCAGTTACCCAGAGCGCGTTAAGCGCAGTGCTGGAATAACCCCAACAATCCCCTGAACTACCGTATGAGGGGTGTATGGGTTTTTGCTTTTGACACCAGGTTATAGCATTAAAGCTTAGCGAGATTGTCTTATTGGATAAGCGAGATCTCATGTGATAGGGACGCGGGGTCGCTCCTTGGAGCGAAGCATTTCTTTTTTCAAATTCTTTGCCAAGTTCTTCCTTAGCGGTGGCTCTACAGCTAGTACTAGTACTTGTGATACGATACCACTCGTAGCCAGACTGCTGCACACAACCTCCTAACTCCACTCCTAGGCTACCGGCATCTCTATATTCTCGTTTAAGGAGTGGCTATTCCGAGGAATTCTATCGAGGATATAAAAAAAAATACAATACTCATTCAGCAAGAAATTTTAGCGACAATTGAACAGGATTTATCTAGTGGAGAGAGGCGGATCAGAGGCAGCAACTGTATCCATAGTGGCATGAGAGGCATTCTACCTAGGAATCCTGAATTCTGCTCTGGGGCACATGGGACTTATGTTCGTTGGTTTACACATAGAAGCTTCCTTAAAGGGGGCAGGCTAAAATACAGGGGTGTAAGAGCTCATGTTAGTTTGCTAGCTATGCTTTGGCTTCATTAGCATTCAGGGATTATCTATCCTCGGTGCCCCCTAGTGGATAGCAGTAACAAACATCTCCCCCGGGAACGGGCTTACCGTAAAAGCTTAAATAAATGGACCATGTGCTAGGTGGTCGGAAATTTCCTCCTGCTGGAAAAGGGGCGAAAAGTGCACTAAAATCTGCCCCCTAGACTTTACTAAGAGAGGCAACTCCAACGTCCTAGCACAAGGTCCGTTTATTCGAGCTCTTACGGCATAAGTGTTGACTATTGCTTACTGACGCTAATTTTTTCTTTTTAAGAAAAGTATATTGTTGGATATGGTTGTCTTGTTGAAAATACTAACCGTGCGTAACGTGTCATATCCCCCGAGCGGGATTTGTCTTGAGCTCTCTGAGCGGAAGTGATAGGTACGCACTGCTTTCTGGGGCGAGTTGTGTAGCAAGAGTGGCCGAAGTTATCTCATCAGATAAGCAAGATCTGTTTCTTTTTTTTTTTTTGAAGGAAAAAAATATAAATGGGGGGGGGGGTCTATTTATCACACGATTTGCTTGCCTGGCAGATTTGCTCTCTAGAGCGAAGTTTTATCTTTTGCAATTTTTTTGTTTATAGTAGTCCTTGGCTATCGCGTTAAAAGCGATTATCCATGGTTTCACCGGTGATCATATTACCAGACACAACATCCAAATTCCACTCTAGGACCGGCGTATTGGTCTCTCTTTCTACTTTTCTCATCTAATGGAAAGATAGAATAATGGCTGCTCTGAGGCTCAGGGGATGCTATTGAGAGTATGGGGAGTGAAATACTTGATTTCTAAAGGAGAAAAGTCAGGGATCCATAAAGAAGATTTATGTCTTGTTGAAATTCCTTGATTTATTGGTGATACTCGTATAACCTATGTCTGTTAATATACATATGCTATCCCCCCAGAGAACAGGCTGGAATTTATGGGTATAAGAACTTATCTCAGTATATTACCTAATCTATCCTTCTGTTTCGTCGGTATTTCAATGTTGAATATCCTCTCGGAAATGAGGAGGGACTGAAGGCGCGGCAACCTGAGAGACCGATGTCAGATTGAGGAGGAAGAAACACAACCCTAAGGGGGGGGGAAGAATCTATATATGTCGACAAATAGCTTGCTGTCTGCACGCTGTTCTTAAATTCAGAGAAATCCGGGCTAGAGGAAGGAGTATCACGGCAAGAGAGGAGGTATCTATCTGGCTACTCACCGGAGAGCCACTCTCGAGGTCTGTATTATAGTATATCGAGAGCTAGATGGTCGAAAGTTGTCAGATACGTGAGTGATGGCAAGTGTATGACGGGAAGTAGCAATTCTGGTGGGAATGAGGGTGCGAACGCGGCACTGCGACCTTAGGTCTTCTCAGCGAGCGTCAGGAACAAATGTGTCTTCACGAAATGGATTTGTTAATACCGTTCGCTGCTTACTGACTTAATGCAGAGATTTTCCTCATACCAAGAGAGATGGTTAAAAGAGCGAAATTGACAATGAAGAATGGATCCTTTTCTTCTTTTTTCTTCTTTTGCTTGATAGTGGTTACGCTGTGAGATTGAGGAGCTCATGTTTTTCACTGGGGTAGTATAAGGCAGTCTTAAGTTACTAACATATCCACCGAGCGACCTAAGTGCTAAAACACCTCTCACCTACGGCAAGCTCTTTTGGGGAATTATGTCTGGCTTTCGGGCTCGTCGTCGTGGGAACTGGTGCAACAAAGTGACTGGGAAGGGGAAATGGCACGAGTGATATGATGTGATAAGGGAATGCAGCTCTCTGTAGCGTGGTTGGATATTGGTTGAAGTTTACTAGCTTCTAGTGTCATGACTCCCTTTTCCGAATTGCATATGTCTTTTGAAGAGAGTCCAAGATTTTGCGATTGGGAAGGAATTGTGTCCTAACCACTTCCCGCCCCGGGGAGACTCGCGTGGTGCGAACCCGTAACACGATCGATGGGTTACAGGGTGGTTTAAGCTCGAATGCCTGCTTTACCATCTACCTTTATATTATACTAGAGAACCCACCAAGATTGAGAACTTGTAGTTGCTTCTCTAGGCCGGGGGGTTGGGGAGGGGAAAAAAAAATTGTGATAGAAGAAACCGGGGTTCAGATATAGGCGCAGACATAGGCGCAGACATAGGCGGGTGACCTACGTAGTCACGGGATGTCACTCGTGACTACAGAGAATATAAGAGGGTAAGCACGATTTCCAACACGCAGGAGGTGGGTGAGTGATTGTGATTGGTTGATTGTGCCCTTGTGGCCAGGGCAGTTAAAGTAGCAAAATTAGCAATGAAAACTCGCTATTTTTTCTTTTAGGTGCTCGCTGGGAAGGATTTTGAGGAGGTTCGGATTTCAGGTGGGCCGCCCAAGGCCGCAGCACAGGCTGATACACACGCAGGTGTACTCGAGTATAGCAGGAGAGCGATACAAGCATGGTGTCAAATTATTTTTCATTTATCATACTCTAACCTCTTTTAGGGAATTAAGTCCGGCTTTTAGGCTTAGTCGTCGCGAATACCGATACAGTACTGTGCTAATATAGAGGGAGATTACCCGGGGGCAATAGCAGGGGTGATCTCTTGCGATAACAGACTACCAGTCTCAATAGCGTGGCCGGGTTCTGGTTTATTCTCGGGAATATCCTACACAGCATCCCATTTTACGAATTGCATAACTCGGATGCTGTGCGAAGACAGTCCAAAAGGCGATAAGTGGAAGGGAATTGGGGCCCAACCACTCCTCCCCCCTCCGGGGTTCACGTGGCTCCAGCTCTTAGAACCATTTTGAATGATAAGATCGTCAGACAGCCTCTGACAGGCACTTGGGCTTCTGTAGTAAGTCTGTAATGTAACTAATAGGAGGGGCTGTTTGATGGTGAGTGCCCACCCTCGTGGGCCAATTCAGCCAATTTGACACTGGAGAATCAATATAGTATTCAAAAACTATAGTTGCTTTCCTAAATCAAAAATGGCAAACCAACTCCTCTCTCCCGTTAATCCTTGTCTTATTCTTCTTTTGCTATCCCGCCGACTACAAACCCCACCCCTCCTCCCTAGGTGTGGTCGGGGATCGAGCCCCACCACCTCATTTACAGCGGCCCGATTTACCCAGCATACCTACCCCTGAAACTTGAGGTTCTCAATCCCCCCCGCCCCCATAGGGCTTGTAGGATCTCTTAATTTTCCTTCCTTCCCACACTAGCTGATGGCTTGTTCGATAATAGTTTATTGCGAGTGGGAATTAAAACTCTGGGCTCCTGCCGGTTGCTTCTTGAATCCATTAAACACTGCCACAGCTAGTTGCTTCAGGCGTGGGAACAGATACTCATCCTTCCTTCCATTATGTACTGTACCATGGATTTCGAATCTGCTCCGCTTAAAGTCAAATGTTAGTTATATTATTAGACTAGATATCCTATATCCTTACGAGAAGGGGGGCTGATAGCTAATGACTAAATCTCTTTGTTTTAAAGGCTGAACATGACCGGAATTTTTATTGGTGATGAAAAAGTTAGGTTTGGCTGTGGTGTGATAGGATCTGGAGGTGGGTGGTTACTAATTACGAATGGCACTCGTACATGATAAGTGTATAACCACCGAGTGTATGGTATATGCAATATTCACGGCTTATGATAACCTCATCCAGGGCATTGCATTTGACGTTGAAGTCGGGGGTTCATGTGATATCACTCGTTCGCTCAACTGGCTGCTGCTGTTGTAAACCTGGATCAATAGGAGACAAAAGTATACAAGGACGTGTTGTAGAAGTGACTTCCTTTACCCCCCTAGGAGGAATAAACAGGCGCCTTAAATACTTGGAAACTCTCTTGTAGATGTCATACTGCGACACTCCGATATAGACATCTCTTTGATGCAACTTGCTGTACGCTGGCCGATATCTAACAGCTGCTAAAGAATTTGGGATGGGGGCTATGTCTGGGTGGAGTGGGCTCTGAGGGCTAGCCTGCACGGGGATTACTGGTGTGGATATGGGGCGGCTTGTAAGGGGTGTTGGCTGTAAGTTGGGGGTGGATCTTGCATGTGGTTTGAGGGGCTTAAAATCCTTTCAACTGAAATGTTTCTCTTTTTTTTGAGCTAGTGGGAGCTTGAGCCGAGTGCTCCTCTTCATCGGGAGCGAGAGTAGGGGTGTGCTAGCCTATAAAGCGTTCTCCTTTTCCGCCCGCAGATGTTAACTTTGGCGGAGCGTTGCCATTCCGCCATTTCAATAAGTCCCTGGCGATGATATATTGTGCTTGCTGCTCCGTTATAACCCAAGAATCATTGCTCAACGCGAGATCTAATTGTAATTGAACGACGTTTGTGAGCGCGACCGCTGTTGCATACCTGATTAATTATGAGTGTCTAGCAACCCGTATAATACCCCCAGCCCTCCTAACTAACCCCCCTCGGCAACTTCCGAACACTCTGATGCGGCTCCGCAACCTAACCCCACTAACCCTTGGCAATCCTACCACCCCACCATCCGTCTATCATACCTCCCTGCCAAAAAAAAAGAAAGAATAAAAGAGAGAAAGAAACAAACAGCAACCCCTATCGCCATGTCCTCCCCACCCTCTGGAGAAGAGGAAGACCTTACCCTCCCAACAGACCTCTTCACAGAACCCGCCGGCTTCCGCCCCGCAGACAAACCCGCAACCACGGCTTCACACACCCTCACCACCCCGCCCTTCGAGAACCTAACCCTCCGCCTGGTAGGACACAACCCACTATGGGGGCACATGCTATGGAACGCTGGTAGAGTAGTGAGCACATATTTAGAGGCGCATACGGGATTGGTTTTGGGAAAGCGGGTGTTGGAGTTGGGTGCTGGCGCGGGATTGCCCAGTCTTGTTTGTGCGCTAAGGGGCGCCGAAGAGGTTTGCTTCCTTCACCCACAATTGAACAGCGTTTGCGAGCACGACCGCTATCGCATAACGCTAAGGTCTAAGCAAAAAAGACTGGATTTTGGCGGCATGCAATAGCAGCTGTGTTCCCAGAAGTCGTTCGATTACAAGTGGGCCTTTTTTGCGCAAAGGAAGGAAGGGGTGCTGATGGGTAGTGGGTAGGTAGTTGTGACGGACTATCCGGATCCGGATTTAGTGTCTAATCTTGCGCATAATATATCCACGCTTCCGCGGCCCGTTCAAAGCAGCATCGTGGCCAAGGGGTACCTCTGGGGGCGAGACGTGGCAGAGCTTGGTGACCTCTTTGATACACTAATTCTTAGCGATCTGCTATTCAACCATTCGGAACACCAAGCGCTACTAAAGAGTGTCGTTTGTTGCTTGAAGAAGACTACTGATGCGAGAGCTTTGGTGTTCTTCACGCCGCACAGGCCTTGGTTGTATGAGAAGGATTTAGAGTTTCTTGATGCTGCGAGGGAGGCGGGGTTTGTGGTTGAGAAGGTGTTGGAGGAGGTGCTTGTTGGTCCTATGTTTGAGGAGGATCCTGGAGTGGGTTTTTGGTATTCTTTGGATTAGTAGAGGGCTAATTGGGGACCTAGGATCGGGAATTGAGGAGGACAGTGTTTGGGTATGAGATGAGGTGGGGGGAGGTTGCGTGAGGGGATTGGGGCTCCTCAGGGGAGGTTGTGCATCTCATAGGGGCTCTTTAGACGATACAGGAGTGCTCATCTTTAGAATAAAACACGGGTGTGTGTAGTATTATACTAAATCAAAACATTTGGTTTGCTGACCTTTTTACATCAAAGGCATCCATTTTCGCCCCCACTCGAGGAAACTACGGAGCTTTCAAGAATTATGGAGCTGGGGAGAAAGGCTGGTTAAGTGGGAGGCACGGGCTAGCCGTGTACAAGTACAATACCTTTCTAATATAGCGCCCCGTACTACATTTTTAGTCACCCTCATACTAGTTGATACAGCTCTAAATAACAAGCTCAACTCCGATTATTTTTTATCTGCTTTTAATGGGTTGCGAACAAAGTGGCTTTTTCAGCTGACGTCAAAACTTCAATTTCCTTCAACAAGGTACTATACAAATCGTCCTTTTCCTTCCGTTTCAAAACGGAGAGGCCATTTCCACAGCAGAAACGGTCGCCCAACGTAACGGCCCCATTTTTGCCAGACAGGCCTTAGAGACAATTTGAAGAATGCGCCAAGACTTCATGTGCCCACAGCCGTCCCTAACTTCTCGCAACTCCCGTTCTCTGTCAACTTTCTTTTTTTCTTCACTAATACTAAGGCGGCCTCTTTCAACTCCATTACTTCGTTTCCTTCCTCCCTCTGAAATTCTTTCTCCTCTAACCTTCCCTTTGCCTTTCCCTTCTTTTTTCTCTTTGGCAAAAATGGGGTTTAAACCCACCGTTGGTTCACCTTTCCCCCACTTCAGATCCCTGCCATTTTTTGAATTTCGCTCACGGGGAATTTTTACAGAGCATCCAACCGGACTTGGCCACTATTATCGAACATGCCCGTAAGGCCAGGGCCGCAGATTCTACCACCTCTCCGAATATATACCCGGTTTTCGCACAAATCCCTGCCGAATTTCTAAATCCCTCTAGTGCCTACCTTAAATTGAGCGCCAAGTGGGTTATGACCTTAGGGATTTTCAACATCCATAGCTAATGAGGGCCGTGGTTTAGGAGCAAGAGTAAATTATCATTCTTGTTCGAAAGCGCTTCTAGTAGGGAAACCATCGGGCGCTTTAGCTTCTTGGGGTGCGGTATGTGGTTATCTGGCGGTGTCTTTTATTGTAGTTGCGCAACTTTGCTAATGCTGTGCCTAGATCCAAGAAAGGTATTTAAGACAGGAACAGGCCATGGCCCCGAAATTGACCCCCTCACCCAACTCGAGAAGGAATTGGCTACGTACCGCGTTGGAAAGATACCCGGACTGAATCTTCCGTCAATGTCGGGCGGTGCCGTTGGGTATGTGGCATACGATTGTATCAAATATTTCGAACCGCGGACCACCAGACCCTTGAAGGATGTTATTGAAACCCCAGAGTCGCTGTTTATGCTGTATGACACTCTGGTGGCATTCGACCATTTTTACATGACCATCAAGATTATCTCACACATTCATATGCCGGAAGGCGACCTATCGGAGGGGGGGTTGGAGGCGTTGTACAGGAAAGCTCAGATGACTGTATCAGAGGTTATCGGAACCTTACAATCGGCAGATATTCCGCTTCCTCCTCAGCCACCGATTCGGAAGAACCAACAGTATACTTCTAATGTTGGACAGGAAGGTTACGAACAACATGTGCGCAATCTGAAGGAGCACATTGTGAAGGGAGACATTATCCAGGCCGTCCCGTCACAGAGATTCTCGAGGCCAACTTCGCTTCACCCATTTAACATTTACCGACACTTGCGCACTGTTAATCCTTCCCCATATCTTTTCTATATGGATTGTAAGGACTTTCAATTAGTTGGTGCGTCGCCAGAGTTGCTGGTAAAATCGGAGAATGGACGTATCATCACCCATCCTATAGCAGGCACAGTTAAGCGTGGGAAGACCCGTGAGGAGGACGATAAGCTTGCCTCTGAATTGGCCAATTCTTTAAAAGACAGAGCCGAGCATGTCATGCTTGTTGACTTAGCAAGAAATGACATCAATCGTGTCTGTGATCCTTTCACAACTACCGTCGATAGATTAATGACAGTCGAGAGGTTTTCTCACGTCATGCATTTGGTCTCACAGGTTTCGGGGGTTCTCAGAAGTGGAATGACAAGGTTTGATGCATTTAGAAGCATCTTCCCCGCAGGCACTGTCTCTGGTGCCCCCAAGGTTCGTGCTATGGAACTTATTGGTGAACTTGAGAAGGAGCGCCGTGGTGTCTACGGCGGCGCTGTCGGATACTGGGGATACGAGAACGATAGTATGGATACATGCATTGCTTTGAGAACTATGATGGTTAAGGGCGGTGTAGCCTACCTTCAAGCTGGTATGCGCTCTTCCGCCCGTGTTTCTGTGATCACTACTGACGTATATACACAGGCGGAGGAATTGTTCACGATTCTGATCCCTATGATGAGTGGATGGAAACTATGAACAAGCTCGGCGCGAACATGCATTGTATCACCAGTGCTGAAGAAAAGTATGCGAGCATGGAAGCAGAGGATGAGGACTCTGGGTCGGATATAAACAAAGTTTATCGTCCTAGTGCAAATTCTAATGTTCATCTAGGCGATGGCTCTTAAGGCGGTACAGTCGCCCCTGGCTATAATGAACCTCGTTATAATGAATTTTTAGCTATAAGGAACAGTGCCTCGCAGCCACGCTAGTGAATTTACTGCAGAGTACAGTTTGCTATAGTGAACGCCCATAGTAAAAATTAGTGAACGGTGCTTTGAGGTCTGAACTCTTGGCGTTCATTATAGCTAGGAGCAACTGTATTCTTCTTTGTGATTTGTGGCGGTAAGGCGCTTGGTTGAGTTTTATTTAATTCCTTTGTTTAGGTCGATAGAATTAGCAACACCTTCGCTATACTTCTCTTTTTTGTTTTCCTTTTCTTTTCCCGCGGGTAGTTTTGGTACTTGAAAAGCTTTCTCTGTGAATGAGTCTTTTTTCCTTTGCTAGAGCTGCAATTCTAATATAACTATTTCTATCAAACTTAGAAGAGTATAATATAATGATATACTATATTACTATTCGAGTGACTCATTGTGAGCAGATATCCTAGATCGCTAATAACTTTCAGTATCGGAATGATACCCCGCCAATTTAAGCTGATGACTCAATTTGGCCTAGCTCAACCCCTCCAAATACTGAAGCAACCTATATAAAATAAAAAAAACTCATCCGTTCCAACTTGACACGACAACCACGGGTACTTTAAACTAAAAACCTTCACCATGCCAGTAAGCCCTCGCTCCTTCCATCCCCACCCTCAAGCGCAGCACTAATTCTCACAAAAAGCTAATAATAATAACCGGCTACCCCTCCTCTGGCAAAACCACCCGCGCAACGCAACTCCATACCTACCTACAAGCCAAACTCGACTCGCCCAACACCCCACCTCAGCAAAAGAACCTAAAACTGCACCTGATATCCCCACACACGCTGCAGATCCCACGGACCAGCTACAGCACCGCCGCCAGCGAAAAGACCGCCCGCGCAACCGAGTATTCCGCCGTCAAGCGCGCCCTCTCAAAAGACGATGTTGTGATCGCCGACGGACTGAACTACATCAAGGGCTACCGGTACCAACTATTCTGCGAAGCCAAAGCGCTGCTGACGCCAAGCTGTGTCGTGCATGTAGGAGCGCCGGCGGAGAAGTGCCGGGAGTGGAACGCGGCGAGGACGGAGGAAGCGGAGCGGTGGGATGGGGAGACGTTGGAGAATCTAGTGTTTAGGTATGAGGAGCCGAACGGTATGGCGAGGTGGGATTCTCCGCTTTTTACTGTGCCGTGGGTGGATTCGGAGGGGGAGTGCGTGGCCACTTGGGAGGGGGTTTGGGAGGCTGTTTGTGCTGGGGGGGTTAAAGTTAAGGCTAATCAGGCCACGGTTTTAGTGAGTTCTTCGTGCCCTTTGTGGGAGGGAGGAGGTGGGAGTGGGGAGGGGGGCTAATGTGTTGGGTTTTGTTGGGTTTGTAGAAACCGGCGGCGGAGAGTGATTATCTTTACGAGTTGGATAAGACGACGCAGGAGGTTGTTTCGCTGGTTCTGGAACACCAAAGGAATTCCGGAGGGGGTGGGGGTGGGGAATTGCCGGTTCCGGAGTGTGGGAAGGTATAACTCCGGATTATAGCTTCTTCTTCTTCTTAGGTCTATAGAGAGATGTAGGCTGACTATTCGCAGGCTCTAGAATTGCCCGGACAGGATCTCACAGTTGCCCAATTGCAGAGGATTCGAAGACAATTCATTGCATTAAATAGACAGCACCCTATCGGGAAGCGGAGGATAAGGGAGCTCTTTGTTGAGTACTTTAATGGGAACTTTAGGGATTAATTTAAATCAGTAATTACGGGTCTTGGTGATTGAGATTTCTATCCATTCTTTTTTCTTTTTCTTTTTCTACATTGCACTTTTACAGGGTTGGGTGCGGTTTTTCCTTTGTTAAATCCTTAAATCTCTTCGTAAATACAGGAAAATACCTGCAAGCACCCAAAAGTATAGCCTAGAAAACGCAACGGGATTGGGTGCAGGTTTGCGCTGCGATTATTATATAGACCAAAACCTTTCACCTAACACTATAGTAGCTCTTGAAGCAAATTTTTGCACCAAATTTGGCGGGGAATGGGCATTGTGAGTATGGTAGGGTAGTCGGTGTTACAGCAGATCACGAGACGAGTTATTCCGACAGAGTTCACTCTGGGCTTTCAAATAATGCTCAATTCGTATCATCGGTAAATAAAGAAAAAAAGAATATTATTATTATATAAATAGCAGTAATTCCCACAAAGGATACGGTGGGGAATACCATAGCTAGCATTGTTGGCACGAAGTTACCAGAGCTTGTGCCATGGCACAACCCTCCAGATCGATGTGCCCAGGCAATACATGTACTGTACAAATAAAATGACTTTGTAGGAAGAAAAAATGGGGAAACTATCTACAAGTACAAGCCCGATTCAAATCGAATATTCCCCATTTCCCATCCTTATAAGTTCTCACTTGTGCTAAAGAACCAGAATATTTCCTTCCTTAGTGACAAAAAACAAGCCCACGATAATTGAATTGTGCCAGGTTGTGCCATCAGCTAATCTCACTACAGTACACTCTAGCACTTCAAGTGCCAACAACGCCCACCGTAGCCCTCTTCTCCAGTCGAATTACCTAGGGCCTGTTTGGATGCAACGGTTCCGTTCCGTTCCCCCATACGATACGATAGTTGGGGCTTCTCGCTCCGAAAATGGGGGAAACGGGAAAGGAAATTATAAGAGACACCTATATTTTATAAGACCTAGGACTCCGCATGAGGTATTAGAAGATGAGTGGTTTTCGCTTTATATATATATTTTCCAATAATCAGGCAAAACCAAGGGCGTCACCAAGTTTTCCGGATTTTGAACTCATCTGGAAAGCCTCACAAGATATCACTCGAGCAGACGTTGAGCTTGTCAAGAATTGGACGTTTTGTTGCGCAGCAGAAGATCGCCGATTAAACCCCTCAGCCGGCTAAGAGGAACAGGAACGGTATATAATATCCTATCGCGATGACGCAAGCCATGGTGTGAAATACACACTTCTACGTACGTTCCCATATACGCAATAATGAGCAGGAAGCCTCGAAACCTTCGGTGTAGTGGCACTGTACCTTAGAGATATATTAAGGTCTGTGAGATAGTCTACAGCATCGTATTCTTAGTCCCAGGCAAAAAATTAAAGACAACAAGATAATTATTTGTTCATGAACTCAACACAAACAATTATGATCTTCATCTCCGCATAATACAAACATTGTGTTTCTACAGAAGCCGTTCCTCTCCGCTAAGTAAAACCCTAACCGTAAATTATTACCTCCGCATCGAATATTTTCAACAAAGAACCCGCCTGCCAGGGATCGAAATTGAGCCCAAGAGCTGTGACTCTCAGCACCACTCAGCGCCCAGAGCCATACTCGTTCTAGGCAAGAAGTGCCCTGAAACCAGGATTCAAGAAATATGATGTAACATCAGTATGTATCCGAACGACAATACAAAATATACCTCCCCTGTTTCCAGGTACTAGTACTTCTTGCCTGGACGAGTATGCGAGATCCGTTATTGCCCTAGCTAGCTTGGAATAATTTGTATGTGGTAGCCAGCTTAAATCTCTTTTAAAAATACAGCGTAATGACCGTTATAAGCCAACTGTTCTACCATGTAAGCGGGCATCATCTATGTACTCGAGTACACCCCCCAAAAACAAGCAAATAAGCGAAATTAGAGCCGGGCCTGGGCGGGGGCTGCATCCCTAACACACAACCGAACCAAACGGTATCCCGATCTGAACTCAATCTACGACAGCAAAACAGGATGCAGGATATTGTCTCAGAGGGCATCAACACCGCGAACCTAATCTCGACTAGATAACAGCTGCACTCTAGACTACGAGTAGGGTACAGTACAAGGTTATAAGCCACCTGCTTAGCACCAGATATCGCTACCATAACAAAGGGGATAAGACGGTATGCCAACTTTTCATTCACTCCTTACTCAGAAAGCAGCCAAGCCATCACCTAGCCTGAGACAAGATATCTAGAACGATGCTGTACTCGCACGTGCCAGTCACTTCTCGCGTCGAGATGTGACCATAGATGAATTGTAGATGGATTGTTGAGGTCATGCGGAACTTGCGGTTGCTGCTTAGATCCGCACATCGACACATACAGATCAGAAGTGTAAAAAAAACAAAAACATCCTGGACTACTACTCGGCGATTTTTAAAGTATCCGGAAACAAGCACCGTGACCGTTACAACCACACCAAAAGTTTTTATTACTTGTCGCACAAACCCTAGATAGGGTTTTACGCTAATCACAGCATCTTTCAGTACATGGAGAACAGACTTCATGGACTTGGATAACACACTCAAAAGACTTAAGAGGGAAGTTTCCCTTCTTAGAGATAAGCTAACACGGGCGGAATTAAAGCTAGCAGAGGCCCAGAGGGCCAAGTTGAAAGAAAGAGTAGGAATAGCGACTCCGTTTACGCCGAGGAAACCGACGAAGATGGCAGAGATTAGACCATTGACACCGACGAGTGGCAAGAGGGGGATAAAGGATATGGTCGAGGAAGTAGTTGAGGGCAAGAAGAGAAAGTTGGGATATGGGGGGATCCCGTTTGACCCTGAAGGAGTGAGGGGCAAAGGGGTGGTGGTGGGATTAAAATTGAGGGGTGTGTTGTGAGAGGTTGGGGTTGGTGGAGTATTGGCTGCATTGGAAGAGGCGGGATTTATTTTAGCTGAGGGTGTGAGGTGGTTGGTGGAGGAAAAGGAGAGGAACATCAGCAAAATGTAAAAACAAGTCCTGGTCCACCAAGGGGGGTTATGGTCCCCCTGGTCCTCCTGGTCCACCCTGATCCACCCTGGTCCACATTTTTGGCAAAATTTCCAAAAGTGTGGATCAGAATGGATCAGAGTGGACCAGGAGCGTTCAGGACCACCTTGGACCACGCTCCGACATTTTCCTGATGCAAGAGGAGGGAAGGAATGGAGCGCATGAGCTCTACGGTGGTTGCATTTGTCAGAGGAGTGGCAGAGGCTGACGTACTACTGAAGAAAGGCTTGTAGCTGGGGGGAAGGTGGCACTTGGCTAAAAGGTATGAGGCGGTGCAGCCAATAAGAGTCAAGAAGGGTTGGGCGTGGGTGGCAGAGAGGTTGGATGTGATAACGGGAAGTGAAGGAACGGCTTTGAGGAAGGTCAATGGGAGCGTGGAGGGCATTTTCAAAGCTGTTGCAGAGATTGGGAAGGAGGTTAAAGAGATGAGGATGCCAGTGTTGGGTGGATATGGGACGAGGAAGGAAGCGAAAGTGCACTGGTCGGAGTGTTTGGAAAGGAAGAGGGCTGAGGGAGGAAGATAGAGTAGCGGCTCGCATGGTGTATGTGGGTGACGTGAATAAGGAGAAGAGTGGGGGTAGGGGGATCAGGAAAATGTCGGAGCATGGTCCACGGTGGTCCTGAACGCTCCTGGTCCACCAAGGGGGGTTGTGGTCCCCGTGGTCCACCTGGTCCAATCTGATCCATTCTGATCCACACTTTTTGAAATTTTACCGAAAATGTGGACCAGGG
>Ga0307507_10005803_pt1 | contig 19802 bp, 20 predicted proteins | sample 7_EM_MG_FD_207223 | JGI IMG/M metagenome (GOLD analysis project Ga0307507, IMG submission 207223) | Populus trichocarpa ectomycorrhiza microbial communities from riparian zone in the Pacific Northwest, United States - 7_EM | ecosystem: Host-associated > Plants > Roots > Unclassified | place...
GGTTGGCGCGCAGTCAATAGGTTTCGGACGGGACCCAGCAAGGATCAAGAGTGCTTGGTGAGAAGGGAGGCTAGTAGCACGCTCAGCCTAGAGAGAGATTGCTATGGTGGAAAGAAGGAAATGTTGTTGGAAGGACGGCAGAGGCCTCTAGCAGTGATGGAAACCAGAAGGAGTATTTCGGGCAGGCCAAGTTTTGTATATATAGAACATCCTCGCCGTCGATAGAAATACAAGAGGCCTCTAATGTTCCTCAGAGTGTAAGAGTTTAGGGAGTGGTGAACTCTGTCGTTTATCATGAAGTTTTCTATCGTTGCTTCTGCGCTCTTGAGCGTCTATACAGCTCTCGCTACTGCTGACTTCTGTGATCAAGGGCTAGTTTCCGGATTACTGCTTGGCTTCTTCTGCTAACACTACCTCAGGGGTTATGTGACCACGTCCAACAACTACATTATCTACAACAACTTATGGGGAATGAATTCCGCCACCTCGGGGTCTCAGTGTACAGGTCTTGACTCTGCGAGCGGGAATGGGGTTGCATGGCATACTGGCTGGTCGTGGGCTGGTGGCCAAGGGTAAGCTTAGTACGGTGTTTTGCATTACCATTTCTAGAACTGACAACTTTCAGCCAAGTCAAGAGCTTTGCCAACGCGAACCTTATTTTTACCCCCAAGACCATAGCTAATATCAAGTCTATTAAAAGTACCATTGAATACACGTAGGTTATCCTTCCTCTCTTGCGGGATCTTCGTTCTCACCAAGCGTAGATATACTGGTATAAACGGAGCTGTCGCAGACGTTGCTTATGACATTTTCACTGCCTCGACCGCTGGGAGCAGTATCTCAAACTATGAAATCATGGTCTGGCTTGCAGCCTATGGTGGTGCGGTAAGTGCTTGATCGCCTGTTTTACTATCGCCATGGCTCATGGAATTAGGGACCTATTAGCTCTACCGGCAACCCCATTGCCACTGTAACCATTGGAGGATACCGATGGAGGCTTTACGATGGATATAACGGCTCCATGCATGTCTATTCGTTTGTGGCTGTTGATTCACCGCTCACTTACTTTACCGGTGATCTTAAGCTATTTTTGACACATATCGCAAGCAATTATGGGCTCCCGACCTCACAATATGTTAATAGTAAGTCGACAAAAGGGTTACAATTGGCTTGTATGAGATTTGCGCTAATGCCTCTGGAACAGTATTGCAAGCAGGAACTGAGCCATTCTCGGGAAGCGATGCTAAGCTTTATGTTTCAACGTGTTCTATTGTTGTTTCTTAGGAGATTAGCTGAGATTTCATTGAGTATGGAGAATAAAACAGCGATTCTGAACTCAATAGCGTTTTTTCCTGGTTCCTTCAGGGTGAATGGTGGAATCCGGCGTATCATACCTTAATGGGGGTGCGATGGATATCACTCCCTTTCAAGGTTCACGTTACTTGTAGAAGTGAGCGTTGCCCTGGGTGCGTTTCTTGGCACCGGCACAGAGCCCTGTGCAAAGCGCAGTCAAATTGCACCAAACCAGGGTCTGTTAGGTTTTAAACCTCAATGTAAATGGATATCCAATTTCTATTATTTCGGCATAGCGTAAATCTCGACCCTGTCATTGCGATTTCCCCTTTGTCTATCTTCCTCTGCCTGCTGGCCCATGGTGGAAGAGGTGTTGCGGTATCATGACGAACATGCTTTTATCACAAGATCTACTTCGCGAGTCGCGTTGCCCTTCATTTCGTTGTCGGAAATTAACTCCCGTGGTGCTTCAATAGAGGGTAAGGGTTCCGGATCTAGGTGGTTCACTGTACTGTCGGTATTCAGAAAGTTGGTTTCAATGAAAGCTCTATTAACTACTCAAAAGGTATGTACAGTATAGAGGGGGTATAATTATGCTACGGCGTCCAATTTTAAAGGTTATGATTTGGCCCAGTTTACCAAGTATGGGCTGTGGTTCATTTGCGACTAAAAGTCCATTATCATGTCTACCTAAAAGACTATAACACCAGAACTTTGCGGTGGGGTTTTGCCCTGGAGCAAACGGGAGATCCTATCTAGCTTGTTATATTTTAGGACATGAAGCTTCAGGCTCTCCATCTTTTCATGAAGTGGGATTAGTGTAATTGGGCACGGACAGTCTTATTGTCATAATAAACGTTGCTTTGAATGCCACTCTTTTTTTATAGCTCTGATATAAACTTCAGTGTTTCCCTGATTAGTTGAGGTTTTCGTCGGCAACGGTATACCTAATTAACTCTAGTCGGGCGATCTCTAATGTATCCATGTTTGCCTTTGAATTATGTGTGGAAGGCCGAGCGAATTGGGGGCACGATATGCGCTAGAGGGTTTGAGGAGAGTTGAGAGCATAGTGTTAGATTGAAGAAGCGGCGAATAAAGGAGATATTGAAAAGTTACTTAAATCCAGAAGGTTCCTGTACGGGCGGAGGGCCCTGAGGAAATCCATCTTATTAAAATTTCCACCGCTTCAATTTTTTCGCCTACCTTCATGATGGTCCCAATATCCCTTGGCCTCGGCCTTGCCTCGATGGCTTCACTTGGGCTCGCTATTCCAGTGCCACAATTTCAAGAACCTTGGAATGGATTTTTCCCTTCAGAGCAGAGTTGCGATACTCCGGGCAATAGGCCTTACGGCGCCTACGCAGTCCAAGTGCCACCATCACTGCCGCCACCACAATACCCTTACAACCCACAGCCTTACTATGGGCCTCTTCCTCCATTAGGTCCCCCGAATATGTATATACCAGGAACTTTAGAGGGACCCGTGCATCCACCTGGGGAAAAGCCGGAGGCCCCTCCCCCGAACTATGGACCTACCTACGGACCTCCTCCCCCCACCGCCAATGGTCCTCCCGTTCGCCCTTATGGGCCACCTCCTCGGGCTGACCGAGCTCCACCCCCCCGTGCCAGACCAGCATCTCCGCCTACAAAGGTAGTTGAGGGAACCGTAGCACGAGAAGCTCCAAAGAAGCAGAAACAAAAATTATCACTCAGCGGGAGACTTAACGCTGCAGAAGCCGCAAGAAAGCCAACCATAGGCGCGTCTCCGGCAAAAGAAAAGACCGGAGCCCAGTCGAACAGGCCTGCTGGAGGCGCTGGTGAGGGATCAACGGAAGAAAATGCCATGCGCTACCACGTCAACGTTGGAGGTATCCAGAAGGGTCCTGGAGGCGGCACTACCAATTTCCATGTTTACACTGACGAGAATGGAACGAAGAAGTTCTCTGATGAACTCGATCCCGACACCGAGAAGTACATTACGGAGAATATGATTCCGAAATTGAGCAATAAGAGAAAAAAGAGTGGCCCGGCAAGGATTTGGTCTGTTTTTGGCGAGAAATGATGAGTGATTTTTCGTGAGTTTCTCTGAATATGCTTGGACACGTGCCCTTACCAGGCGATTGATGGCGAGACTAAGTCTGGGGGATCAGATCGCTTCAACAACTGGTCAGAAAGCCTAACGCAAGTGGGTATGGTTCAGGGGTATTTTTGGGTCTTTAGATCTTTTTCGTTCTTTACTTTTCTTGGTTAAATAAATTTTACAAAAGTGTCTCTGATCAATCGCATCCAAAAATTCTCAAAGACTACCGAGCAATATTAGAGGTTTTCCTGCCGCCTTGGGCTTAAATTTTAGCTGTATGCTCATGATGACACTTTGCTCTAGTTTAACTGGGGGAACTAGGCAAGATTCGACATATCGGTGATTGTGATTGAACTACCATACCGCATTTTCTGGTGAAACTTATTTTCACGCTAGGAGGTCGAAAGAAAGTGTGACGAAATACATGAGTTCCTTTGAGTAGGGAGTAGCCTTTAGGGTAAGATTTTCACAAATATTTACCCATTTCAAGGAAATAATAGCTAGCCGGGAAGGGTTGCTTTGTGGGAAATCCTGACATGCACCTTATTCTGACCACTTAGCGCGAAAACGAGTTTCACTAGAAAATGCGGTATATGTGATGTATTTCGCGAGAACTTATGGAAAGTTAAAATGATAGTCTCGGTAAAAAAAGATAGATAGCGAGCTCCTTTTAGTAGCTGGATTGATCTACGTGCGGGGGATGGTGCGGGCCGCTGACGGGTATCTCATTCGGCGACATCTTAGGAGGTTAAAGAAATCCAAGATCATATCTGTACACTTGGGTTTTGCTAGCGAAACCTCATAGGTAAAATAAGAGCCGGTCTATACCCCAATGAGCCTTTCTAGTTTTACTACTCCCGCGGCCGGGTCGCCGGACACATAATGTAGCTATTCCCAGACGAGATGTCCGGCTTCAGATCGGCCACGCGGGTCGCTGGTAATGCCTTTGGAGCCTGCCCAGACAAGCCCCATTCAACCGGCTCTCTGGTTGCATCACTCGTGATTCACCAACTAGTCAATGATTGCGGATCGAGTAAACACGGTGAATTACATCAGGCACGAAGGGAGAGGCTGTATAAGAAACCAGAGGATCCTGTCTCTGAACAAACCATCGTCAAAGCCATTGCTGCCAACGTCCCAACCTCAATTCGATTGAGAACACACTCATTCAATATATCTGAACACATTCTTTTTTTTTTTTTGACAATTTAAAACATGCAGTATTCGACTGCCGCACTCATTGCCTCCTCCCTGTTTGGCGGGGCCTCTGCTGCGTACGTATTTCTTGACCCACATTTCTCTAGCATCAACTTAACTGATGATACTCTCAGCCCTTCCCCTGCCTACCCAACATATCAGCCTAAAGAGTACTACCAATCCTACTATCCCAACACCAACGGCTACCAAAACGGCTACCAAAACTACTACCCGTACCTCGCCGCCAAGCCCCAATTCCAGAACGCCTACGAGCGTCAGCAGGAATATGACGCCGCCATCTCCGCCTCAGAAAACGAGAACGCAAATTCGAATGAGAACCTCGCAGGGGCTAAATCTGAGAACGCGAACGAGAACGCCAATCTAGCAAAGGGCGGCGAAGCCTTCGGTTTCGGCGCCCTCGAGTCCGACAATCGCAATCTCCTCGCAACCGAGAACAACATTGAGGTCGCTAACGCCAATAAGAACGAGCTTGGCGTCGAAGTCGCCAATTTCAACGCCAATGAAAATAGCGCCCAGCAGGAGTCTACTGCTGTGGCCGAGAACAGGGAGATGGAACTCTTCGAGGACTTCTTGGATGGCGGTTCCAATGTCAATGACAACCAGAATGGTAATTGCGGCTCCGTCTATCGTCGCCCTATCCGTTCAAGCGGCGGCGGACGCAACAGAGGATATAACCACTGATATCAAGAACCTGTGGGGTAATATGAGGGCTAGGGGAGAGGAAGGTCCGAACAGGGGTCTTTTTTTCTTTCGTCCTTTTTCATTTGCGTTTAGAACGTCGCCTACTGTGTCTCTCATTCAATTTACTTTAATCTGTCCACTCCTTGATGTATCATCCTAGTCATTACTTTCATGTAATTTGTGCTATGGATGGTGGTTAGCATGCTTAAAACATACCGTGGTGCCAGTAGAAGAGTCAACTAGGCGCCAAAGAAAAGTTGATTGATATTTCTGATGTTGCCGAAGCTCTCTTGGCGTTTGATTTCGAGTGATTATGCATGATTGATGTCCGGCTCTTGGGATTGTGGGCGAATTTCCCTAGATCCTGACGAATAACTCTTAGTAGCTACCGTAGCCTGATTCTAGTAGCGATGGCACTGTTTAAGTGGTCTAGCTGTTTCCCGGCAGCGTGACTTCGGACACCCCGGGACGTTCGGAAATGGACCGGGCTCCCCTCAGCAAGGGGATACCCTCAACGAGGGCTAAGGTGTAAAAATCGCTTTATTGCCGCTAAGGGAAGCGTTTACTTAGAAAACAGCCCCACGGTCTGCTCAGGCCGAGATTATCGACCAAAGAGGACTTAGTGGATGAGGGAAAACCGATGGGTTTCCTGCCCCGTATTTTTTTCGGGCCCTGGTGGCAACTAGCATTCCCATATAACAGACCAGCCAATACGACACTAGTAACCTTTTGGTGCCTCGGCCTAACACCAATACTACTAAAGCTTTGGGTACTTTTATTTTCATCGTGTATTCGGAATTGGGGACTAGTAGGAATACCAGTCCCAGAAGAGAATTCTGAAGGGGGGCAAAGACTAGGCTCTTGTGCTTATGCCAATTGGTGATTTTAACAATAGATGGAGTTCGGAGGCGAGGAAAATTACAAACAAGGAGTAATATAGAAAGAAGTAATTGCCTTCCGTCTAGCCTTCTTTTCAAAAGTTTTACTGCCGGCCCACTCCCTATTGGCCTTTCATCCTACCTCCTGCTTACGGTCTACCAAGTTTTCCAAAACGCCTTCTCTCTAGCATAACTTGTACGCACATTCCCCAATACCTTAAATCAGTAAATCCTCTCCACCTTTTTTCCTTCTCTCCTTGCTCCCAGCTGGCCTTCGGCTCTCATGATATTCTTGCTCCGAGCACAGTTAGTCTTCAGTTCTAGCATAGTTTTGCCGGGAATTTTTTGCCCTCTCTGAATCACTGGTTTTTATCGGTAACCGCCTTTACAGCGCTTTGCAAAAGTTTTGTCCAAGGAGTGTGAAAATTTCAATTTTTTGTTCGGTATTAGTGGGATAGACTATTGTGTACTATACGAGCTGTGGTAAGAACATATGTGTTGGGAAAATTGGGGCGTAGATTCTATGCAAAATTTGGTATACAGTCTCTCGCCCCACTTGCCCCAATACATACAGTCTTACCATAACTAATATAGTGCGCACTAGTTTATCCCACTAATATTGAACAAAAAAGGGAAAAACTTTCTCACACCTTGGCCTTTTCCCTGGGAGAATTCAACTATGGTGGGCCTCCGGAAGTGCTAAGTCGAACCTCCACCCGCTGCACTTCAGATGTGAATCATCATACTAAATCACTCGCCAGCATGATGGCATCTACCTTCTGCTCCTTCCTTCCGGCATTCTACCCTATCTGATTGAGCCCGAATGTACGCGAACCCCCGTAAATTTACCAACCTCTGGGCTCGAGCAGAGGCAACCATAGGCGGACCTAACAACCTGGGCATACGGTTCCTAAAGATAGTTTCTCTTCTCTGCAATCTGTTCTTTCCCACGGATACCCAATCCTTACTTTCTTCATACCCGCAATCCGTCATACTCCATCCCTCCCTATCCGTAACTTTTGCAGTCCCGGTCCAGTCTTGATTATCTTTGATCGCAACGTTGCCGATTCCTATACTTTCACATTCGTGAACATATCAACCACCTGTACTAGTACACGACATGCTCAACATGCTTTTAAATAGGATCACCGGCGAGAAAATTGTGGAAGGTGGGAAGGTTAGCAATAAGAGCTACGATGTGAATTCGAGGGATTTCTTTTTGGCCAAAAATTCAGAGGTACCTTTTCCACATGTAGCGAAGGACATTGATGCACGGTTGACTCAGTATACAGAAGATGCTGCGGAAATCACCAGGAGGACTGGGGCTGCATCATTGGAAGCTTTACACAAGTAAGGGTCATGTCCTATTAGTAGTGGAAAAGTTTTAACAATCATAGTGAGGTCGGCTCTTCCGCCCAACATCTGAAGGCAGCTATTACTCAACTCCCACGGCTGCGCGATTGAGAGGCTGTCTTAGATATGCGTATGAATATCGCTACCGCACTTCTTAATAGCATAAAGAAGTATCAGCTAGATAACTTCTTCCAGGTCAAAGAGGACATTACTAGGTAGAAGGGGTCACAGCTCCTAGAAGCCATTAACAATCCGGAGGGAAATATCCGGTCGGCAAATTGAGAATGTTTATTATCTAAAATGAGAAATCTTCTAATAGTGTTGGATAGTCGCTAACTAATCTAGATACTAGGTAATTGAGCTTAGGCGCCGATGTTAGTAGGGGTGATATGTAGGAATATGAGGCAGCCTTGGAGGGGGTTGGGTGTGACCTTAAACTGCTGGCATATATCAAGAAGTATAAACACGGATCTATTTATTTTTAAAGAGAAGTCCGCTAACCCTAACACTAGAGTCCGCGAAACTACTCATGTGACAATGATGGCATCGGCGCCCTCTTAACCTGCTGGCCAGAGCGCCGGAGGAGATATCTTTAAAGGTTTCAGTTCAATATTCAAGAGATTGAAGGATCGGCTCAAAGATACTGGTACTCGGTGGTGTCTTTGAGAATATGATCTCCGGCGTCAAAGGTTTCCTTCTGGTGAACAAGGACTTGACGATCACTAAAATTGTTGAATCTCGGATGGATCTAACAGCTTCGTGCACATCAATACTTTCCAAAACCGAAAACAATCATTACCTTGATTCTCGTTCATCCACCTCTCGCACAGGGCCGTCTACTCAACTCGGACTAGATGGTAGACCGATCACAGGAGGGGTCGCAGGGATTTATGGAGGGAGTGATATTCAAAGCCTGGCGGCTTCATAGGGCCTGGCGGCGCCGGCAGGCTTTTGGTATATTCCTTATGACAGGTCATTATTTTGTTAAGGGGTGGCTCACACCTACAGATATCTGAAGATGCCTACAGATATCTGTTTGCTTTTCAGGCTTGGGCCACACCATTTAAAAATAATAATATTTTGATAGGTTTTAGATATTCGGATAGACAGCGAGGAGGGAGTTTCTAGTTTTCTCTTATCACTCAATTTATTGCTCTGATACAGCAACGGAACCTTCCTTATCACCATGCCCTTTTAACACCACATAAAGAAATTTCTCTAGATCGAATATTAATTTCTACTAGGTATTCTTCTATGTATTTACCTTTTTAATTTATTCTTTGCTTTCCATAATAGTTGGATTGAATTGGTGGGGAAGCGCTGTTGTGATGGCTGAAGTTTCCCCCTGGGTTGCGCGTTCGTGATCTGTAACTCTTAGCGTTTCATCTGCTTATCTTATCTTAATCACATCTTATCACTCGAAAGCCTGCAGATATCTACACTCGCGTTTGAAAAGTCCTCGTAACCACACAGGTGACTGTGGCTGGGTCGCAACACGTGCGATGTATCGCTATTATAATCATATGTAGCTCTGGGAATCGGTAGCAAAGAGCTATAATGTGCTATCCTTCTATAGCCCCAGCCAATATCAGCAAGTACAGCGATGTCACGGTTGTTCTCATATCTGGAATTGTAGGAAATCGTGAACTTTCAAATGCGGGGGTGCCATGGTTGCTTGTGTTTACCGAGATGCGACCGGTTCCCAAGGCTACATATGATTGTGGTAGTCATACATAGCAGGTGTTGCAACCCAGCTACAGTCACCTGTGTGGTTACGAGGACTTTTCAAACGCGAGTGTACAGTCCGGCCCGGCCGGCCGCAAAAAAAGCCCAGGCCGGCCGCCTTAGACCCCAAGCCTGACCGGACTGGCCGCTTGCAAACACTGGGCCACAAACAGTTGGCGTATGGCGTCTCATTGCGATTCTGAGACAAAACTAGGGTAGAAATCTGAATTGGACATAACTGGCGCCGGACGGTTCTTGCCAGTTTTTGCGGTATCGGTGAAGCCTACTTTATGAGAAGCGTCCAGCCCTTTAATCCGCCTGCGTGAATCTTTACAGGTAGAGTTAAAGGGCCGACTCATTTCTCATTATAGACTATTCACGCTTCTAGAGTTTGCCAGTTTCTTGTTCATTGTGGACAAATTAGAATTGGTATGTGTAATAATTGCTATCCACATTTTCTTCTTTCCCTCCTGATCTGCTAAAACAATCCATGCTCACTTATGCCCATTGGTAATCTCCTGCGCTCTGCAAAATTAAACGCAACGGAGTTGCGAAAGCCATATTACCTTCTTTGACTTTACCAATCATCAACCCAGAAGCTTTGTATTCTTCCGCCTCAAGTGTAAACACACACCCTCCGGAATCACCTCTATCCGCAAAGTTTTCACCCGTATGCCCAATAATCGCGATTTCATGGGTTGATGCTCCTCTCTCCCAATGTTGCAACATAACCGCATTGACAACCCCACGCGTTGCCTGAGTTGAACGGCCCATTTTTGCTACAATTGCCCCTGGATACAAATCGCCGATATCAGAAATACGCTCCTCTTGGAAAATATTTCCCCCAAACCTTTATTATTTTCCAGGAGTCAGTAAGATTCAAAATAAAAAGTAGGGATTTCAAGTACTCGTAGAGGGAGCATACCGAGTCGAACGGCAGGTGAAAATTGACCAATCCAGCCTTGTAAGCGAAGAGACCAAGACACCAAAATACGGAAGGCGACACCCTCTAAGATGCTGATCGTAGCGGTGTAAAATATCGCTATGAGTTCCAAAGTGAGAACTCACAATGACTCCCAGAGTCGGGCCACTGAGCACTCCAGTTTTACGCTGCATATTGTTGGTGGGATCGAGGAATTTCACCCTCCCCTTACAATTACTGGCATGAAAATGAGATCTTTCCAACAAACCACGAACTTCTTCCTCCTTTGCGGGTGTGATGTGCAAGCGGCTCTTCAAGGGACAAAATGTGGTGTATCGTATCAGTTGCCTTATTCTACCAGTGACTTCCACCGCTGAGGGAGAACCGAGCGGCATGCCGACAAGACCAGGGGATACACAATGGGCTGCCGTTATTCCATAGTACATGGCCGGCTCCGAGGTTCTCTTTAAAAAACCCCCGAAGCTTCCCGCAGCGGTAATACATCCTACCATCTCATTAGTTAATAAACCAAATCAAGTGACACTCTAGAAAGGCTTGCATACTTTCAATACCTAGTGAGCATCCATCCAATTTCAATTGTTCTACCTCATTAACTTTCCCCATTGCCCATGAGGGGGGCTCCACTTCGTCTTCATCTTTGTCTTTGTCTTTGTCTTTGTCATCGTCATCGTCATCGTCATCGTCATCGTCATCGTGATCCTCTTCGTCTACCACCAGAACACAATCGTCTCGGATCCAGACCGGAATGTTTTGTGGGGTTCCAGGCAAAACAACCCCACGCGAGTTATATCCCGGTATGCCGAAGATGAATGTTGGAACGGTGGGTCCCCCAGGCTGATGTACACCAGCAAGGATGCCATAGGCATCCTGCGTGTCCAAAAGCTGGAGGACCCGTGTAATATAGGCCGAGATCTCCGTCATGTCAAGCCCCGGCATTGCAGGGAGGGGTCTGATCCCCGGCCCACTCATACCACTAGTATCCATGGTCTCGTTCCTTGCTTCGAGTCTCGGTTGATCAAAACGTTGCTTAATTTGACCCGCACTGGCACCGAGTGCGTAGTCCCTGTTTTGCCCACCTTTAGTTAGTTTGTCTTTTTGGGGATTATGGGAAGTGGGTGTTCTATGGACCCGACACATACCATAAGGTCATGTGCCCCTGGCACGATTCCGGGGTCCATTGCGGTGGTGGGGGGGGTAGGCAAGGGTAGTAGTCTGATTTTTTTAACACAAGTGAGTGAGCCGCAATTAAATAAAACTAGAATGTGAGAAATATTATAGTTACCTGAAATATGCCTACAATGAGGAAAGGTTTGTGTGGGAAAACAGCAATGAGAGTGTTGGAGCGAAGGGCGATGCAACAGTATGTGTGATAGCAACCAAATTCAGGCAGCTGCTAGATATGTGGCCCTTGGCATTTGTGACTGTTTCATCTGGCTTTGCCACTGCGTTGCTGTGGGAACTGCGTAGTGAGGGAGGTTCTTGAGAGGTCTACCGTTCCTGTTGTGGAAGGGTTTCCCGACGCTTCTCGTGCCTTTTCCCTGGGAGAATTCAACTATTATGGTGGGCCTCCAGAAGTGCTAAGTCGAACTTCCACCCGCGGGTGTGGCTAGCTTGCTTTCCCCCATTTGTAGCTCGTGATTACAGCGCGCACCTCGCAGTCGTTGTCGTCTGCCATGCCCCTTGGTGAAAGAGCTAGAAGCGCATGGCATCCATGCCGCATTCGGATAGCGAGGGCAATCGGGGTGGCCTTGTGGAGAGGCTCCCGGCAGTTTTTCACCTCCGGGATGACATCTTTGTTGCGTGCGCGTGGCACGATCTAGTCTGGGTTCGCCCGGTAGAACTCTGGAAGCCGTGGGGAGAGGGCAGAAAGCCGGAAGTGGTAATCTGTTTCTTCCCCCCATTGTACGACTTTATGGATCTTGACGGGGATCTGCTGCTTCCTTCGCAATTCTGAATCCACCGCTGGGACTAGGCCGTTCCATAGGTACATTAGTAATTTTTTTTTTAAAGAAATACTAGCCTAGTCGATAGGGCCTGCATACCTTCACAGCCACTCACTCGGCCAATCCCTTCCCCGATTGGTTGGACGCTTTTGTAGGTAAATGATTGGCAAAGACTTAATATCCCGTCAAGCCTCGAAATCGTTGTGCCTATGCCCCCGGAACACCTCAATCGGTACTTCAAACGAGAATAACGGCGGAATTCATGTCCGCCGGGAGAACTACACGTGCGGTCTAAAACGGTCGCTTCGGTCACACGAGGCCCAAGAAAGATAACTCTCGCGACCTTTTATTTCCTTTGAATTTTTCTTTCAGGAAGGAAAACTTAGTCTCTCGCAACACGCCCACCAAGAGGCCTCGGGGAAAGGGGAAAATACCGTCGCCGAACCGAGACAGATGCGATTAGAGGGCAAGTAGAGATAGAGCCTGAGATATTCGGAAAAAATAAGATGGGGGGTCGGGACAGCTAGCAAAGAAATCATGGTCCCAGGGATCTAGTTTGGGTGCCACGCATATAGTATTGTGTGAAGAAAACGGGAAAAGGTCGGGCATAAAAGAAATAAGAAATATAACATAGTGTATGAGATCAATACAGGCCATGAAAATCTCTAAGCCTCCCCGCTACTGAAAGATTGAAAAGGAAGGCGTGAATAGATCAAACAAATTGCCAGCTAATGAGGCCCTAAAGCAAATAAAACTCAAACGCTTTTGCCCAGCCCAGAAGGAAAATAAAAGACCCGAAAACTCATGATAAAAAAAATATAGGAATCGGTGTTGAAGCTAAATTTCGTACTGGTAGTAGCTTTACTCCTTCGTTTTATATGGAGGGAGCGATTTTCAATGCTCGCTTTAAAACCATTTTTTGAACAACTTTGGTGTAGCCGTAGCTGTGCTGGCACTCGAAGCCTAGAAAGAACAATTCTTAGCTAATATACTGCAGCTTAAAAGAAGATGGGTAGATCCTACCCTCCGAGGGATAACCGATCCAACGGACCCTCTCCTCACAAGGTTTGTAAAAGGATTCTTAGAATGTCGTGTAGCGCTGCCTGTAGGGCTGCCAGATCGATCTACAGATTTCTATAGCAACAGATATTAGACCCAATCAAAGCTCGTAACACTGGGATGGGGCAACAAACCTTGTGAGAAGATCCTTTCTCAGTTTTATCATCGGAAGAGAACTGTATCGGTAATTAGCAGTTAGCCTCACTTAGTACACCACATCTAGGAGCGGGGAAGACACACAATGCGATCGAATTTTATCGACGTCTGGCGCTCGAGCCTTCTTGCCTTTGCCTGATGACGTTTCTCCTCGCGGAGCTTTTCCAACTGCAAACAACAAATCAGAAATGTTCCTTGAAAAATGAAACATCGAAAGAGGAGTGGCATGACAGAGATAGCGGAAAAACTCATATTTGATATTGAAAATTGGGTTAAATAGTAATCCCAGTAGCCAAAGAGAAACTGGAGAAGGGATAGGAGCACAAAGGCCGTAAATAAGTAAATAAAAACCTGGCCAACTTACCGGTCCTAGGATTTCTTCTTGCTCATCACTCCACCCCATCTGAGCCTTCCTGAGCTTTTCCTCAAGCATCAGCATCTCTTGTTCCTTTTCTTCGGACCATTCTTCGTAGTCAGCGGCTTCACCATCTTCTCCCTTCAGCCATTCATCGACCGTAGTGCCAGCAGAGTCCCCTCTAGACATAGTAACAGACGATTGGGCCTACATTACACACACATCAAAATTAATTCAAGAACTATGGCCGGTCAGGCAATGGAATTTCCAGGCTATGCATACTCCATAACTCCTCCAACAAAGGCCTCTGTCCATTAGGCGTAATCTCTCCCTGTCAATTTCTGCCTTCATTTGCATGACATTTTCCCTTTCTCTGTCTAAAGCTTCACGTTCAACTTTCAGTAGTTTCTCCATCGTGTCAACCTTGTTGACTTTATCTTGTAGGGTTTTGAGCAAGCGGATATTTGCCTGGGATAAGTTCTCTAAGTCGCCGAAATCTCTAATAAGTGGATGTCCGGATTGGAATCCTACGGCTGCAGACCTCAATTGGGGTTCCGTGGGAGAGCTTGAGTTGCTAGTTGACCCGAAGGGAGAAGCAACCTCACTTCGGTGGCTTGGAGGCATAACCCCATTATTTGGCTGGAGTGAGGAGTTTCCCGGTGGTGGGGGTCTCTTCTCCTGTTCTTTAGCAAGGGCAAAGAGAGATTGAGCTGAAGGAGTTCGAGATGAGGCAGGGGTTGGATTTAGAAGATGGATTTGGTGCAAGTCTTGGCCAATTCTCTTTAAATCCCTATCTGTTTCTTGGAGAGTCTTCAGAAGGGCCCTAGTAGCAGAATCCACATGGGACCCGTCCCCAAGTAGGTGCCGCTCTGCAGCGTCTATCGGGGAGTGCCCTGCGTCGTCAATTCTGTTTTGGTTATCTGGTGATACCGATAGACCAGATTTCTCGATTTCCGTAAGTTTGATAGCTTCAAGGCAGTGTGGACAGCGAGCAACTGGTATACAGGAACTCTCACTAGCTACTGAGCAGACCGAAATGGTCAAGAGAGATCTAGCGGGGAGGGGAGACTGATTCTGTGGAAGGTACACATGGTTTTCTGCAGGGACTATTGATGCCGGAGAAGCAGTGCCGGGTGTAATAGCGGGAGTAAGAGGGTCCATCTTCAGAATCATGGATTGGAAGATCGCCTAGGCTTTGGCTTGCTGTTATTCCAACAGTGAGCTGTTGTGTTTGTGGGAAAAAAAGTTTATGCACAGTGATGTAATAAACTAGTGGAGAGGTTGAGTTGAGTGGGGTGGGGTAGGATCCGGGTAAGAAACATACCTACGATGAATTTAGAAGGGTTATTGACCCGGGCTCCGAGAGAACGCAGGTTGACTGCAAGCTGGTGAAGTTCACAGGCAAGGCAACGATATGAAGGAGGCACAAGGTGGTAAGTGGATGACAAAGCACTGATTGACGAATGTAGGGCTTAGGTTGAGGGGAAGTCGATACAATACGACAGTTATAGGATGGGATAGCGAGGGTTATGATTTTTTTTGATGAGGTTGGACGTGATGCACTTGTCATTGATAGGGTAAAAGGAAAGGGAGAAAATATATTGAAAGGCTCAAGATGATATGTTGATGAAAACAACAGCATCAAACCATCCACCTACTGGGCAGCGTTCTTATTATAATCGAGGTCCCTCTCTCACCCTCTAGCATATTCCGATGTTAGTCCCTGCCACTCCTCTGCTTTGACTTCTAAGAATCTCTCGAGTGCTATAAATGAGCGACCACTGCGTAAAGCAGGAAAAGAAGCAAGGTAAAGGGAGGAGGAGGAAGGGGGAAAAAAAGAAAAGAAAAGTGTTAGAGGGATCACCAAATCGCTTTCCCTGTGGCGGGATGCATTTGGGATGGGGGCTTAAGCTTGCTATTATTCGGCCTCTTGCATTCACCCAGACTGCGTTATATGATTAGGTCTCTCAATTTGCTTGTCGAAAGAATAGCAATTGTCGGGGGGATGGATTCATTCTACTTCTGCTAGGTTGGCAGCTCTACTTTTCTCTGAATTTTTTCTCTATTTTTTTCTTTTTCTTCATGCAACACTCATTGTGGGACACAGCTGTACCGTACACACACGCATATTGTTGATGCTTGAGCCTATGCTTATTGGAAGTCGAAGTGCTAATAGTTGCAGGGTGATTGATTGATTATAGTAATTAACCCCCATACATCCCACATACCGCTGAATACACTTGCGATTGAACGACGTTCATGAATAAGAACATTATTGCATGACACCAAGCTCTAAGCAAAAAAGCTGGACTTTGGCGGTATGCGATAGCAGCCCTGTTCGTAAACGTCGCTCAATTACGGGTAGAAACAAAGGGTACCAAGAGGTAGGGATAGTTGAACTCAACAAGTAAGTTAGGAAGTGGGGGTAGCCTAGTCACTTGTTGATAGAATGGATAAGGCTCTGCACGCTTGGTAGCGAACTTTCTGGAGCCATTCTGGATGCAGGTATAGAGAAAGGCTTAGTAGTGAACCAAATGAGAGGGAGTCTCCGTTGAGTTTGGGTCACACAAGAATACTAATGTACCTTGTGTAGACATCACACATGGGAGACGTGGGTCTTTCTACGTAGGTAAAGAGTACCGGTATGAGCAAAGCGCGATCACTGCTCGAGAACTGTCGCTCACTGCTTTCAGCGTCGTGGGTTATCACACATCCCGTTTTTTTGTTTTTTTGAGCACGTACCATACCAGTAGACACGTCGGGCGTGGGGTAATAATGATTACCGTAGTTCACTAAGTCTTGTTAGTTGCAAGTGAAAAACGGAGGTGCACGGTCCCCAACCCTTACTCTTGAATTGCTAGAGTCTTAATTCTGCCCCCATGTCATTGGTATGGCGAAGGCTGCTGAGGGTAACATTGCTCATTAAAAACAATCTAGAAAGCAATCGTGGGTTGGTTTCTACCGTCGGGAAGGCAAGGGTAGATAAACATCTCATCCCGCAATCCTCAAAATCTGGGGATAATGAACGGGATAGCATCCGCATCGTGCAGAGGCCCGAAATGTTCTCACCTGTGATTTCAGTAAAAGAGGTCTCTTGTAAGTGCTTGTGAAAAATGTCGTGTCATAAAGTCTAAATATGACCAGCCTGTCAGATTGTAGCAATCGCTGATCCCCATGGGGTTAGGTTTGCTTTTTCCACTACTCGAGTACCTTAGCCTCCAGGACGAAAAGAAAATAATCCATGTCCCAGAAAACTGGAAATCTGATCAAGCCACTTTATCAATCCAATTGTATCAAAAGATGGGATTTTCAAGGCTTTATTCTACTTTTGAGACTTTGCACCAGCTTGCCTCGTGATACACGTTTACGTCTCAGGCACAGAGATCTCGATTGTCTGCATCCGCTGTGGTTGCTTTAGGTTATCGTGCTATCGTAACCTGGGGAATTCTATTAGTTGAACCGGTAGACGCGGTAGCGGTGCCAGACGGTACCGCAGTGGCGTGTCTTTAGTACTGTACCTAGGTAAAAGGGGCAGGTAGAAAGTCTTCGCACACACCGAAGTGGCTTACCAGCCAAAATCTTGAAAAACTAGTGCCTCAAGTTGCTGTACCCCCTATCCCATGGGCCGTCGAGACATCCAGTCCATTTTAAAATTCAGAACACTAGCCTATTTAAGTAAGGTGCAAGAGCACGTGATATAAAATAGAAGCAAAGACTATGGGTACTGTACATAGAATGAAATACAGGAAAACACTCGTAGCATAATGAAAAATTGCACTCTCAGGCTCTACAGCCTCCCGTAACAGATCGAACCTTTAACGCACATCCGGTAACTTGCTTCCATCTACAAAAAACACAACGAGTACGGGTTGGCCGGTGCTCATATGAGTGTGTGGGCGGAGGAGGAAAGGCAACTGGTTGGGGTGGCTTGGAGCGGGCACAAATGTAGAGCTCACGCTCAGCGTAGTTCGATGAGCGAGATGTTGGACTTGGGGTATCTGGTCTGGAGTTTTCTTAGTATCAGAGATTTAAAAAAGGCCTAGTTCTGGCCAGTTTAGTAAGAGCGAGCCTTCATGCAACGGTAAAATTGCAAGCATAACGACCTCGCCCAGGCTTGCTGTGCAGCAAAACTAGACTCTTAGATTGTTGGAGCCCTTGTAAACAAAGCTGGATAACCTAAGCAAGCATCTTTAGAAAGCCTTTTGGGTCATTCATTGCTCTAAATACTACACCCAATCTATCCCAGCGAGTTCGTTATGCCTGAGATTTTATAGTTTTTTGAAGACAAAGAGGAGTAGAAGAGGTGGGAATACTAACGGTAGGTTTGGCTCAAGTTCGTTGGAAGTTTCCCTTAGGCCAATATCAATTAATTTATTAGCCAGCCGTTCATGAAAGAGGTAGTGTTGGCTCCGGCCCTTGTGATTAGGATAGAGAGTTTTGAGTAGGCGGTAAGAATTAATGATTGTGGTATCCAATAGCCAATAGAATAAGGGGTACCAGTTGCGAGAAGCTTTCTGCTGTGTAGAGTAATAACTGCGAAGTTGATCCGCGATATCAACCCCACCCATATGAAAGTTGTAGTCGTTGATGAATGCTGGAATGGGAAGTAACTTTCAGGGCTCATCACCAAAAGTTCTTCGCACCATAAGAGCATTTGTACTCATTTTCTTTGGTTGTCGACGTACTCGCTGAACTGTGCTTCCAATCTCATGATATGTAGTCATAAACAGAACAGAATTATTATCCTGCCTGACTAAACAACATGTATTTTCTACTACAGCACCACTTAAATGACCCCAGGGTAGAACTTTTTGGCTTTAGACTTTTCAATCTTCAGGCACAGAGGAAAGCCTTGAGGATCAACCCGTGTAGTACCTGTTGCTCCAATACCAATCTTCCTTAGCTCCTCAAATAGTGGTATATTAGTAAAGTAAGTATCTAATACCAAATTCCATCTCATTCCCTGTGGTAGGAGCTTCGCAAGCTGACAGACCCCAGAGGCGGTTGGACTCAGATTATCAAGTTTAGCAAGTTCTGCTATCCCCTGAGATACTGAATACCATAAAAACCCATATGTATACCCTTGAGAACATAAGGCAAAGATCTTGTAGCCTTGTTTGATAGGCTTGTTCTTAACCTTCAAAGTATGAAGGCTACGACCACAAAATCTAACCATCATTTTATTGATCGCTAATTTTGTCCCAGGTACAAAGTAGTGGTGAAAGCGTTCTTGTAACTGCTCAGCCAATGGACTAAGCTTTTTATACCAGTGTTGCCGGTCAAGCTCAATTCTTGGATCCGAAACATGGAAATATCTCTTAATTTGCTCAAAACGGGTAAGAGACATGCAATTCTTGGGTACCCTATACCGCCGACGGGAGGAGAGATAGCGCTGCCGCAATAATGGCCTAGTAGAAGTCTTCCTCCATGTCACAAACGGTGACTAAGCAAGGCAGACTCTCACATGACTAATAGTTATTAGTCATCGGTTTATTATTTTTCACACTATGAGATCAGTTGACTCATAGGTTTTCACATGACGACGCAATAGCGTGTCATTGGTTTATTGTTATTGGTTGGTTTTGACATGACGCACGATTGTGGTCATGTGGTTTTGACATGACGCACGATTGTGGTCATGTGGTTTATGTATTGCGCACCTGACTCATAGTTATGAGTCAGGGGTTTCACGCATGTGACCCTGTTAGGGCACATGACATGTTTATGAGTTTTGATTGGTTGCGAGATAGGGCGCAGCTGACTCGGACGAGTCAGCTGATGGATTTCACACTATGACTCACTATGAGTCATGAGTCGCGTGTCGCGAGGGTATGAGTCACGCGGGGTTAGGGTTGAGGGAAGAACCCCTATATAAGGGCACCCTCGGGGCAGGACATTTGGGTTCTTCACGCAACCATCTAAGTTCTTTCATACTATTTACTTTCAATACAAAGATCTTTATCTATCACGCTTTCGGGAATCAAGACACGACGGTCTTGCAGGAGCCTAGCGATCGACGTTGCTAGATAGGAGTCAACGGACTTAGCTATCGCAACAGATATTGGGACAAGAGAAGTGATCGTTAGAAGATTATCGGTTACCTGCTGCAAGTATCACC
>Ga0307507_10005804_pt1 | contig 19801 bp, 30 predicted proteins | sample 7_EM_MG_FD_207223 | JGI IMG/M metagenome (GOLD analysis project Ga0307507, IMG submission 207223) | Populus trichocarpa ectomycorrhiza microbial communities from riparian zone in the Pacific Northwest, United States - 7_EM | ecosystem: Host-associated > Plants > Roots > Unclassified | place...
TATGAAGCAATCCTCAGAAGGTGAAATTCCGTTTTTTTTTTTTTGGGGTCATTATCATTATCATTATTATTTTTTTCAAAGCGACTTACTTTTCTAATTTTAGCGCATATTGGTGATACTATCCATAGAGTTGGGGAGAGCGTGAAACCACTTGCTGGTTTTCAGCCTGCGAAACCAATGGTGAGGGCCCCCACCCCCGTTTTCTTTCTCAAACGTGTGGGAATCTCATGCGAATGTTCAATATTTTTAACCTAGGTCTTTGCGGGGGTATACCCAATAGAGAGTAATAATTTCCCAAAGTTGGAGGTATCGATAAACAGAGTGAGTAGTAAAACAGTTCTTATATTTGCCATTTCTGACTTCATAAAAAAAAAGTTGACTCTGACCGATAGAAGCGTCACTGTCCAAAGAGAGCTTTCCGCCGCTTTAGGCTCGGGTTGTCGTCTTGGTTTTTTGGGTACTTTACACATGGATGTGTTCCGCCAACGACTGGAAGATGAATATGATGCGAATGTCATCATCACGGCTCCTACAGTACCTTATAAACGTATGTCTTTTGGAAAACGAAACCCTGTTTCTGACGGTTTCGTTACTCTAGTGGTATACAAGGATAAGGAGAAGATCATCAGTAATCCGACTCATTTTCCTGATGTGGGCGATTCCGGACTGCGTGTGAAGGAGGTTCAAGAACCGGTTGTGAAAGCATCCATTATCGTTCCCGAAGGTTCGTATCTCGAGGAATTTCCTCTTCAATTTTTAATCCTTCTTTCAGAGTACTTTGGTGATATGATGGAGCTATGTTATTCACATCGAGCAGAGGAACTTGATCATCGTTATTTGGATTCTGGCACGAGTTCGTCACCGAGGATTATGCTTAATTGCATTTTACCGCTCAGTGAAATCGTTACGGAATTTTTTGATCAGTTGAAGAGTCGTAGTTCTGGTTTTGCAAGCTTTGAGTGAGTTTCCCAAGAGATTATTGTTTAAAGCTCTTTCTAATTAATTAATTAATTTTTTTTCAGTTATGAGGATGCGGGGTATAGGAAAAGTGACCTTGCAAAGGTACGGCCGTGACTCCATTTGTTGAGGCTTATTTTTTTTAAAAATTTCTTTAATGTAGATGGTATTCTTGCTTAACGAAAGGCCCGTTGACGCACTTGCTTTGATAGTACATCGTTCACAACAGGAAGCAGTCGGTCGACAATGGGTCAAGAAGCTCCGTACGTCAAGTTTTTTTTTCTCTTTCTTTCTGAGTTTACGCTCATCCTTCTTCTTCTCCAGACGGTGTAATCCCTCGTCAACTTTTCGAAGTACCGATTCAGGCAGTGATCGGGAGTAAAGTCATTGCTCGTGCGACTTTGAAAGCTATGCGGGCAGACGTCACAGCGGGTCTGTATGGAGGCCATTATGAACGGAAGATGAAGCATCTTGAAAACCAAAAGGAAGGGAAACGTAGAATGAAAAAGATTGGCAAGATAGACCTCCCGCAGGAAGCCTTCTTTGATGTCCTCCGCAATAAAAAGTAATGATCCCCACCCAAAAAAATTGTAGTAGTATTTTCTGGCATGTAAGGTCTAATGTGCAATAATATTACTTTTTTTTGCTGCTTTAGGGTTTCAAGTTAAAGCTCGTTGTCTTCATCATCGTAACTTTCTTTCAAGAGTCGGTATATTGACGATGGAGGATGATCGCCACTATATGACGCCGTTTCGTCAGTAAAACTAGCAAAATGAACAAAAAAAACACAAAAACAAAAACTCAACTCGTTCGTGATATAAGCCATAATGAGCTCAGGTTGCACATAATCATAATACGGATTGACAACGTCGACTTTATCCACCAGATCTCCGTTCTCGAATCCCAGCACGTCATCTGGATTCCCAAAATCGAGTGCACCATACTCATGATACAGATTCCACAAGGGAGTAATTTTGAATTGACCGGCGCATACGACGACGGGTGTGCTATGAGCTCGTGCTGCTGTGGCGGCCATGAGAGAACCGCTGATGGCGAACATTCCGCCGTTTGCGAGGATGGCGTGGGCGCCGAGGATGACTTTGTTTACTCGGGACATTAGGGCGAATATGGACGAGTCGGGGACGAGAAAGGTGGAGATTGATGATGAGGAAAGGGATTTTGCCATCTCTCTGCCGTTGTAGGAGGGAGCTGTCTCTGCGACGATCACAGAATAATTTCGTACGTGGGCGGCAGCTTTTAAGAAGTGTTCTACGGTTTTGGACATTCCAAGTGTTAGGATAATTTCACTTGAAATTTCAATTTAAAAAATCGAGTATTAAAAGCGAATAAAGCTCACTCTGAATGGATGTGATTGTTGGCGTTCTTCGAGATGGTGTCGTAGACAGTCTCTAATTCGTCTAAAACATCCTGGATCGCTTCCATGAGAACTGGTTTTATTCCCCTTGCAAATGAATCAGGATCATCCAGATCGCTCTCTTTAGGCGTTCCTTCTTCTTCTTCTTCAAGTTTATCCTCTGATTTTATTGACGATGGTGGCTTTTGGTGAACGGCTGCTTGTTTTCTTGGTTGACCCTGAAGCACAAATTTTGAGATCGAGAAAGATACCGGCTCTTGGGGATGAGTCGTCCGCGTCGCGGCATGGTATTCTTCGCGTATGTGATGCAGAATTTTCCTCACTGTGTTCCCAACGGAGTGTTCTAAAATTGCAAGGGAAGATAAAGGCAACCCAAAAATACACATGTTGGGGTACAAACTCTTTACCTTTTGGTTGAGCGTCAACGAGCCTCCGACCAGCTTCTCGGATGATAGCAACCAACTGTTCAATGTTCGAGAACTTCGCCTTTGTGATAACCTGTCGTAAGACTAGCAAGGTTTCGAACGCTGTGGCTCTTGATCCAACGATCTGCCTAAAATCAGATCCAGAAAAAGATAAAAAAATAATGTCGATAGCCCAAGGAGAAGCTTTCCTGACCGCCGCCTCAGTTTCGATGCTAACACTTCCACTGCGCGAGACGCTGGAATACTTCGTGTTTCAGCTGGACTCATTTCTGTTGTCTTGGTCAAGGGAGAAACGGCTGCTTTGTGATCATGAGTCACACAGTAATTATCCCGATTTGGATGTTCAATTGATCAAACAACTATTATCCAGAGTCATTATCCAAAGCAACTGTCTATCCACTTGAACTAGCAGCATGAGGAGACACATGCCAGTCAAGGGTATCAGCCCATTTAGGGAGTAATTGTGAAATCTGTTCCACATCCTTGTCTCCTCGTCCAGAAAGACACTAAGAAAAATCGGTTATGAATAAAGCAAGAATTGGAATAATCACAAAAAAAAACGCACGACAACAATATCCTGATCTTTTCGCATCGTTTTCGCAAGGTGAACCGCATGCCAGATTGCATGCGATGATTCCAGAGCTGAAACCAAATCCATCAGCTAGAATTCGTGCACAATCGAAGAACTCCTTACCTGGAATTATGCCCTCCCTTTGTGTCAATAATCTGAAGCCGCGCAAGGCTTCCTCGTCAGTCGCAACGACATACTCAGCTCTTCCTGAATCTTTCAACCAAGCATGTTCGGGCCCAACACCTGGATAGTCCAACCCAGCACTTATTGAATGGGTTTCAATTATCTGACCGGTTTTTGACTGAAGGATGTAGGTCCGAACACCATGTAACACGCCAGGTTGGCCTTTGGAAAGCGTGGCACTATGCCTATCACCATCAAGCCCTATAAAGTGAAGAGTTGGTGAGAATCGCTCCGACAATAAAATTTGGTTTACCTTCCCCTCCCGCCTCCACACCTATAAGACGGATGTTCTTGTCACCAATAAAGTTGTAGAAAGTACCGATGGCATTGCTTCCACCACCAACACAAGCGACCAGAGCATCCGGAAGCTTCCCTCGCTCTGTCTCCATTTGAAGGCGGATTTCTTCGCCAATCACTTTTTGGAAATCGCGAACAATTGTTGGGAATGGATGGGGTCCGATAGCAGATCCGACAAGATAATGTGTGGTGGATAGATTCGTAACCCAGTCGCGAAGGGCTTCGTTCACAGCATCTTTGAGGGTGCATGAACCAGAATGGACCGGGATGACCTACATCCAAACTCAGTCAGAGTCATTATGATTGGCTGGGTGGATGGGAAATTTTTACCTTTCCACCAAGCATCTCGATGCGGAAAACATTCAATGCCTGCCGGCGGACATCTTCTGCACCCATGTATATCACACATTCCAGACCAAATTTAGCACAGACAGTCGCAGTCGCGACACCATGCTGACCAGCGCCTGTTTCTGCAATGATGCGTGTCTTCCCGATCCTTTTCGCCAGTAGGATCTGGATAATTACAGCCTTAGGCGCATTCCAGGTAAAGACTTATTTGCATACCTGCCCGATGGCATTGTTAATCTTGTGTGAACCAGTGTGATTCCTATGTCCTTTCTTTAGCCAATGACCAGGCTAGTAGCAGAAGAAGCCTTACAGGTCTTCACGTTTGAGCCAAATTTTGGCTCCACCGGTGTCCTCCGTGAGATGCTCCGCAAAATATAGTTGGGAAGGGCGATTAATATAGCCAAAATGACTTCTAAATTCTGCCTGAAATTTTGGATCAACCATGGCGTTCTTGTGGGCCTCTTCTAGCTCGGAGAGACAGTCTACCAAAGACTCCGGAACGTATTGACCACCAAATTGGCCAAACCTCGGTGGTAGAGTGTTTAAATTTGGTGATAAATTTTCCGGAAGAGAATCTTCTTTGCTTGGTGTCGTCACATGAGAAGCAGAAGTGGTTCTTGGCGATTCTTCGGCTGAACTAACTTCACGACAAAAGGCCTCAACGTGTTTCGCAACCTCGCCCTGTGGTGCGTTTTGGATGACGGTCACTAATTTGCTTCCGATGACGACTCCGTCCGCCCCGGCATCAGCGACAGTCTCAAAATGACCTCGATTAGCAACCCCAAAACCAACAGCAATGGGTACAGAAGCATATTTTCGCACTCTCTTGATGATTTCGGGAAGGGCTGCGTTCATTGCTACTTTGTCAGATGACCCTGTGGTGCCCATCTAGAAGGGTGTGGAAAAAAAGGAGTTAAATCGCTAATCGAAGGCCAGGACCGGGGCTTACCTTTGAGACGACATAGATGAATGTATCCGCAATGGAGGCAAGAAACTTGATTCTAGGAAGAGTTGTAGATGGCGCAATCAAAGGAACATAGGATAAACTGTGAGGAAAATGTAGTCAAGGTTTTATTCAAATGAGGTGTTGAATGACCCACTTTGCTTTTCGACATTTCTCTCGAAAAGATACTGCTTCTTCAGGTGGAAGATCGACCATGATGAACCCATTAGCACCTGCTTTAGCGGCGTCTTCAATGGCTTTGTCTTCTCCATATGCCAATAACGGGTTGATATAACCTGTGCGTCCTTTAGCCTGTTGGTTCCGACATTTATAAGAACAAACCCATGAGGAGAACTGGTATAGTTAGTCCTTGTTTTCGCGCTTCAGATAGTTGTGCAAGCACTGTTACATAGTCTATTTCATTTTTCAACGCAATCTGTTTATCTTAAAGGTCAAAAATCCAAAAAAATTATCTGGTCTTGCAGACATACCGTATTCGTTTCCTGGATTACAGGACCATCTGCTATGGGATCTGAAAAAGGAACTCCAAGCTCGATAATGTCGGTGCCTCCAGCTTGCATGGCAAGCAGAATCGGAACTGTGTCTTCATTTTGAGGAAATCCAGCGGTGACAAAAGTCACTAGCACAGGGGTATCCTGAATAACGTCGAGAATTTGGAGTAGAATCAAAAGACGGTAACTCTACCTTTCTCTTGAACGTTTCTCTGAGAGACTCCATGGATTGTGAGATTGTGAATGCCAACGAGTCGTCACAATTCGGTCCGATATCAGATACCTAATAATTGAGAACCCGGGTTCGTATCACTGACAAGCGAGTGAGTTCGCATTTGCATAACAGAGCCTGGTATTTTTTGGAACCACGTGCAGAGATACAATTATTCATTCCTTTTTTGTAGAACGGCCGCGTCTCAGGTCACTTCATATTTACTTTCTCTTACGCATATTCCGGTGTGTAATATTCGAGGGACCCGTGCCGAAGGCACGTCATGATTATTAGAATATGGTTTACAGTATACGTTAGCTAGACACAAATTCAAGCACCGCGAATTGACTCGGAAGGTGAACTTTCTGAGTACTCTCTAAGTGAAGATCCACTACCTTCATTCCCCATGTTGTATATTCGTGTTCGCCGTACCGTTTCCGTCGCTTCCTAACTAATTATTGGTAATGCTGAAAACATCTGGAAATCTCAGGGAATTTGAAGCCATACGGTGCTCGTGGTGGATGCATGGCTAGGCTCGCACAAGGCCAGAAAGTTCGAGTGCAAGTAAGTAAAATTCTTCGTCTCCTGATATAAGAGGCAGGTTCCAGAACCTGGGCTGGTTCTCAGCTGTGCAAGCCGGAGTAAATGACAAGTCACATCAGTGTGACACTCTGATCACCCGGCCATCAACGCGACGCGAATATAAATAGGATCCACCACTCTCTTGTCATTCAACATTGAACATATTGCACGATGGAACCTATTCGTGCAGCGGACGAAGCAAGAGTACTCGTCATTTATACAGGTGCTCCTCTATCTTTTAGTATTTATCAGCGACTAAATTCGACCCTCAAGGTGGCACCATTGGGATGCTGGTTGGTCAACACGGATATGTCCCTGAGCCCAATTTCCTCACTGACACGTTGCGATGCCAAACGCGTTTTCATGACCCTTTTCAAGAGTCCTTGTTTTCGAACTCTGGTACTGTCCAGGGATACAGAGCCTGGAGCAGTGGGAGGTCTAGCCCACAATCCATTGACATGAGGCCACAACCGGAAGGCGTTAACGGACTGCTCGTGCGCTCGACTCGCCCAATTGGATATAATTCTACGTTGAATGCACTGGATTCTCCTCAGAAGCCTAGAGATCATCCTAAATGCACGCATGTGTCTGAGAACATTTACGAAGCCCATTTACCTTCTTTGATCACGCCGAGGACGAAAGCCCCTAATGGGATTACCAGTAAAGCAATACGATATGCCGTTCTTGAAGTGAGTTGTCATAGAACTCCTGCTTGCTGTCTAGAGTCTCATCTACAAAGATCCTAGTGGAATCCCTTGCTCGACAGCACAAACATGGACATTGCCGGTAGATCCGAACTTTCGCTTCCCACTTGTTGTTCCCTGACGTTAAGACAGATTGGATCCGTATAGCAACCGAAATTGAGCTCAACTACTCGTTCGATGCCTTTGTAATTTTACATGGCACGGATACCATGGCTTATACCGCAAGCGCACTCAGTTTCCTTCTCGAGGATCTTGGAAAAACAGTCGTATGTCACGGTAGTGTTAAATCGATTTTATTCACGCTAACTATTAATACCCAGATATTGACTGGTGCTCAAATTCCTCTTTCTCAGTTGCGAAATGATGCAGTGGATAACCTAATGGGTGCCCTTACTATTGCTGGAAATTACATCATACCAGGTAAGCTGCTTTGCATACCCTAGAATTTCATCTGTAACATATGACAGAGTGTTGCCTCTACTTCAATCATACTCTCTACAGAGGGAACAGAGTGACCAAAATGTCATCTTACGACCTGAGCGCATTTGATAGTCCGAATTTTCCCCCTTTAGTGAAAGGTGAGTACTCTGAAGTTGTCTATATTCTCCTCCCACTGACATCCTACTAAAAGTTGGCATCGACATGGTTGTGAACTGGAATGATGTCATACGACAAACGGCCATGAGAAGATTTAGAGCTCATCGAAGTGAGTGATCGTTTTCTTTTGGACAGTCCTATCTGAAGCCCCTCCAAGCGATGAGCCCCAATGTGGGTATGTGTGGACCTTTATTCGAAAAGACTCTTAAAACTCATTCTCTGCCAAAGCTACGCTTCGCTTGTTTCCTGGAATTTCTGGCACAACACTCAAAGCCTTTTGTATGCCACCTGTACGTGGCATAGTCTTAGAAACCTTTGGTGCTGGCAATGCTCCGCAACGGCCTGATATCACAGAAGCCTTGAAAGAAGCGTGCGACCGAGGGATTATCATCGTCGCCATTTCCCAGTGCACGAAGGGAATGGTTTCTGATGCGTACGAGACAGGAAGGGCCCTGCTGCAGATTGGCGTTGTTCCCGGAGGAGATATGACTCCTGAAGTTTGTCCCTTTCTACTCTTTCGAATGCACATTACAAACACAATTTACAGTGTGCGCTTGCAAAGTTAAGTTACTTATTATCGAAGCCAGAACTCTCCACAAAGGAAGTCAGAAACCTTATTGGCATCCCTTTACGCGGAGAGCTCACCCGTCCATCTGGTGGGGGCATGCAACAATCATCAATCGAAGAGAATGTCCAGAACATCCAACACCTCCTTTCACAATTCGTCAAGTTGTCAAACCGTCCCTCGCTGGTCCCTCAGGGTGGTGTCACGACCGAATCCGTGGACCCTACCTCTTCCGATTCCGCTGCGCCTTGGTCGTGGACGGCTGCTGAAGCCGCAACCACTGAAGCCGCTCTACTTCCTTTCCTTATCCACCTTGCAGCGGCCAGAGATGACATCGACAGCCTGACGTATTGTTTGAAACCTACGATTGTGCAAGACTCGGCTGACTCTCTGAAACTTGGCATGATACCGGGCGGGATCGTCAACTGCTTGGAACCTGGTTCAGGGAGGTCTCCTCTCCAAGTAGCTTCTCTGAATGGTCACATTCGCTCTGTCGAGTTACTCCTTCGCTCAGGCGCACTTGTTCATCTACGAGATGCTCTAGGACACACAGCATTGTATTTCGTGAGTCTCCCTTCTTTCTTGCAAGCTGAACACTCATGCAAGATCATTAGGCGACGCGACAGGGACACGAAGACGTCGTCGAGGTCCTTATTCTTGCTGGTGCAACGCTTGGTGGACAAGATGAACACTTTGCCGATGGCCTTGTGAAGGAGGCCGTTAAGACAGGGGATAAAATTTCCTTACGTGTTTGGGAGAAGGCTGGATGGCGTAATAATTCATAATCATGAAATTGGCAGATACCCTATATTCCAACATTACTACTGCAATATTAATACACACTCTTTTCATGGATAATCAGCTATGCAACTTTTGCACCAGTGTCCTCAATGTTCGTGCTTCGTGTAACTATATTCAAGAAATCACTATAGTGCCTTGTATCTTGGAAGGAATTATAGGGTAATACCACATCAATCTACAAGAATAAGGAATATATTACATACCACATAAGATATGTTCCAGAGTCTTGCGAAAGCGATCGAACTATATACAAAAAAAGTAATATAAAACCTCCCCGCTTTAACCAATGACTTGAATTCCGTCGTCCGAACCAGAGTCATCACCGTGATTTTCGTCCCCACTCACCACGTCATGTAGCGTTCGTAGAAACAGGGCAAGCTGATCTCGCTCGAAAGTGAAAGGGTTGTTAAGAAACCCGAGTGACTTCACAAATTCTTCTGTCTCTTTATCGAGTTCAAGCGGCGTATATTGTAATGACTCGGCAAGGTCAATCTTGCTCTTCGGTTCTCCCTGCAGATTAGCATTCCGTTCAAAGCATTGTCGCAACTTGAAAGACAAGCCTAGGTAAGAGCTGAGCAGGTCAAGAACATTTACAAAAGAAAAAAAGCACACTTTTTGATGATGACCTCGCATCCACTACATCCCGATAAGAATACACGCATGTCAACAGCCAATCTTCGAGGAGTAGGTACCGACCGGGTTGGGGTTTGATGTCCGTTACGAGGAGATTGGTAAGATCTTCGTAAAACCGGACGACCTCCGCCATCTTTGGATCTTCATTCGGACCCAGTACTCGACCTTGGCGACCTCGAGAGGCAGAGTCGGGTGGTTTCTGGGATGACAAACTTTTCGCTCTCTCAATTTCTAACTGCAGTTCGTATCGTAGGTCATCCACTAAGTAAAGGATTAAGTCGGATAATTTCAATAGAAGTAGAAGAGATACCATACCGGACGCCTTCAAACCGCTGATTTCATCATCTCTGTCTTTGACAATTTGGTCCCGTTCTCGGATGGCATCCTGGTAAGTTTTCACTTGGTCTCGAAGAACCTGTGTTTCTTTATTTGCCTCTTCCCTGGTCAGCAACTCGAAAACTGAGTTCTTGTTCTTTCGTAGCAAAGGGTCTTTTCGGGTAAGTTGTTCCCTTAGGTCGTTAATGAGGGCTTCGCTACCTGGTTATTATATTATATTGGAAATCATTTACTATGAATGCCAAACACAGATACCTTGTTGTCCCTTACGGTGTTGCCCTTCCATTCGCTGCAGAAGTAGTTCCGGCTCCGTCATTCTTACTTGATGCAGCTCTTCTAATTGGTGTTTTAGACCTTCAATGTGGCCCTGAGCCTATCGGAAAAGAAATCCAACGAGCAGGTCAAATAAGATAATTGTCGGGCGGTTAGTCCACCAAGAAACGAACCTGCTGCAGTTGTTCGCGCAGTCTTGCGCACTCATCGTCCGCTCCCCGGGAATCCTGCTTCGTCCGTGAGTTTCCTTGCTTCGGCGGCCTAAGTGACGCATTAATGACATTCGCAAGGTTCTCCACCTCCCCTCGAGCATCCTCCTCTTCCATATCCAATGACTCGAGGTCGACGAGATCGATAATTGGAACAGTCTTCGCTTTAGTCTTTCCCTTCCCTTTCACTCCTCTTGCAGTCCCATTTACTACTCCTTCACCTTTTTCAGAGCGAGATGTAGGCTTCCTTGAACCCCCACGAGTCCTCTTCGTGGCAGTGGGAGGTAGTACTTCCTGGACCTGATCCTCAAGTCCACTCCCCTCTTCGTTTTCCTCTTCATCCCGTCTATTTCGACTCTTCTTTGTCTCGTATTCACTTTGCACGTCTTCTAGTTCCTCTGGATCATCATCCTTCTTTCGCTTTCGATTCAATGACCCTGTTGCAGTCGCGCCGCGGGTGCTGCGTTTGCCTCCTCTTCCTTTGGGCACTTCCTGTATATCATCATCGTCGGAGTGAATGAAAAGAGGGGCATTTGCTGCCTTTCCATTATTGACACGAGAAGGTCCTGTGGTACTTGGTGGACGCTTCCGAGCTGGTGTTGGCGTTGTCGCAGCAAAACCATCTGGTGATCGCAGAGATTACAACTTATTTCAACGCTACAAGAGACCAATAAGCGCACCGAAATCGTCTGAATCAGACATTCGAACTGAACGCCAAAGTTCAAGACTTCGAGAATCGAGTGGTGGAGAAGAAGACGCGAATTCCACGTGACTATTGTTGCGCGCTAAATTTAAAATTCAGATATTGACACATGCTGCAACAGCATGGAGAACTATTCAAGATTGTGCGTACCACCAGGTCGGATACTTGTTCTGATTATCTCCAATGTCTCAAGGTGACCTCGAACACAAGTCAGGCCGGCACACATAACTGACAATCACATTAAAGGTACCAACATCATCATCTTTGGTCAAACAGGCGCAGGAAAGAGCTCGTTGATCAATATGCTGGCTGGCATAGAAAACACCGCTCAGGTGTCCTCTGGTCATGTTGGTTGTACAACTGAATCCAAAAGATACGACATACCAAGAGGAGACAAGACGTATACGTTCTGGGACACCTGTGGCCTGAACGAAGGTGAACAAGGCAAAGTGCCCGCAATGAAGGCGATGGAGAGTCTAGTCAAGCAAGTCCGAGTCATTGGCATCAGCCTCATCATCTACTGTGTACGTGGTAGATTCACGAACATAGTTGGCCAAAATTACAAGTGGTTCTGCGGCGGGGTATGCAAAGGAAAGGTGCCGGTTCTGCTCGTAGTGACAGGACTGGAGGGAGAGGACAAGGATAAATGGTGGACGAAACATAAGGTGTACGTTAAGCACCTCTCTTTTGCAGGACATGCCTGCGTGACGACCTCCAAGGGGAAGAACAATCTCTACGATGAGGAGTATGTGGTGTCTGCGTCCAAAGTATGGGAACTTGTGGAGAAGAATTGCAATCGACCTCCTTGGACGATATCTCCGAAGTGGTATAAAAAGATAATTAGAAAGTTTTTCTGACCGAAGCGAAGTCGGGACCAGGTTCGCGGTATGTGTTCGGAATTCACAAATTCACTTTAAATTTAGTAAATAATATTTCTCTTTGAGAACCGTAGCCTGCCCGTCGCACCTGTCGGGGGTGCACCGTGGGGCTTACCGAAGGTCATAGGAAGGCAGTCCACTACCCTCTCTACATGCTTATTCAGAGCTCTCGATGACAGTGTATTATTATTTTTCCGTTAAACGGCTTCATTCACCGCGCTGTTATAGAGTGACTCATCTGGAATTAAGATCCTGCTGTGCGCCCGGGTCGCTGGAAAACCGCCAGATCCTGCTCTGCGGCGTTGGAGGTGATCTGAATTTTTGTTTTTCACTCATCGCTAATTGACCTACAACTCGGGATTTGACAGTAAATCCTAATGAAACCATCCTAAGCTCATACCCCATCTGGACTCGGTAAAAGCTTTCATGGCGTATAGAGACCTGCCGATTTGAACCTTTAAGGTTGTTCTGGCTTGGTTGTCCTTTAACCCCTTAGCTCTTAGATTATACAAGAACAGTCTAGCAGTTTTTTTCTCTCTGACTCCTATTTTCCGTTGATTAAATTTTGTGGTCATTTCTACACACCAACTCAACGGCTTCTGTTTAGTTTCTTATCTCGTCGTCCAGTAGCAGCAGCCTCATGCTAGCACTTTCGCATGACTGTTGGACTTGTCAATGGGCATTGTCAGTTCTTTCCTCATTTATCCGATTCGAAATTTATTCGTAGCAGGTGTTTTCGCTTATCCATCTCGCTGGAACTTGTTTTTGGCTCATTCTCGGCTGATTTGAGGTTAAGCAATAAATTGTCGACCAGAGGTTTACCCTAATATATTTCTCTTTTACTAGAAATAGCTGAACTCAAGGCTATTGGTCCTTACTTCCGTATTTGGAACATTTGTTGCCAAATGTGGTCGTTACCCCCAACATCATTTGATCAAAATCGCATTTACTTTTCTGATGACCAGGAAATAACTGTGATTCGGTGTTGTGAAAAATTGTTGTAAATCACCCTCTAGGATTTTGACCTTTTTGACCTTTTAACTTTTCATCCAACATAATAAAATGTAATGGTGTAATTTGGGTGTAATGAATCTCGATAACTTCAAGAACTTGTGTTTGGCAATACACTCTTTTACAAGGTTTATAATGTCTCTCAGGATGATGGTGACTGCACGATACGTTTGACGATCAATGTTTCAGTGCGCAATGTATGTCACGAGCTACATCTTGGCATTCCGCAATGCCAGTGAGACTTTGAGACAGCACTGCTGATCCGTTTTATAATAAATGGGTGTGTTTCTTCTTTCCTTCCGTTACCATCATGCTCAGTCCAGTACGACTATCCATCCTTGCGCTAGTGTCATACTCTTCTGCACAACGCCTCACAGCCAACGCAAAATGTCGAAGTGGATATGAATGGGTTGGTTCTTTATTCGGTCCCAGCGTGCATGTTTTACCGCTCTCCAGACATACAATAGTCTCACGCAGAGTCCTTGCGACGTGGCTTACGAATTGGCATCAGTCTGCGATAGTGGGGGTGAGTAATTCCAAGTACTTGTCATATTACTATTCAGCCAGTTTTCAAAATCCAGCTGAATCCAATCTGGATCCTCTGCCTACCGGATATATGTACATTGGACCAACTCCAGCATATTCAAATCGGTGTTTGTGTAGCTCAGTTTATTATGCACTTCTAAGTGCCTGTGGCTATTGCCAGATCAGGGACTACATCAGGTAAGTTATGAAATTCTTTTGAAACTTCTGGATGATCCGTGAAATCTCTAGCTGGGGATGGTATACCACCAATTGCACCAATAGGTACCATCAAGTGTAAAACTCCTGCATCTTGTTCAAAGCAACTTCCATGACATGCTTTATATTATAGCTTTCCTGAACCCATTCCAGTTGGCCTCAAAGTACAGCCTTGGGCTTACGAGGATGTCGAGGTAACAAGTCGCATTTGGAGTTGTTTCGTCGCTCACATGAATACTGTGATAGAGCGGAGGCACCTTCAATGTCACTCTCGCGCAGAGTTTGAGAGGAGGTGTAGAATCAACACGCTTATCCACACCTACCCAACCGCCTGTCCCATCCAATAATTCCAATGTGCCAATCATCGTTGGGGTCATTGTTGGAGTCGTCGTCTTGGCTATCGTAGTAGGATTGTGCGCATTCTTTTTGATTCGCCGGAAGAACAAGCGGCGGTCCAGAGGATCCTCTTCCTACGAACCGGTATTAATGAAGGCTCACTGCAGTACTGGGGATTCACTAGCACCCACGTCTCCTGGGAAACTCTACGTGAGTGTAATGCAGATTTCTGCTATTGTAGGGTTCTCAGCATTTCTAGAATCCCAATGACCCAAGCACGTACCCGACGACAACCTGTATCCCATCTAGCGGTTCTCCAGATTTTCCTTACGGACAAAATCTTCAACAACAAAATCCATCATCGGTGGTGTCTGGACGAAGTAAGGCACCTATCTCAAATTCATACTTCAGTGCCACACCAGAGTTATGAAAAAATGCGACTGTAGAGTCTCTTCTGCATTAATTTTTAGTTGTAATTCAAATTGTTACCAGTCACGGCACTCTGTCACTGTGACGCATGGCAAAAATTCAATTTTGAACTCCCGCAAACACAAACGGCCATGGCTGAATTGAAGAGTAAAGGTAAACGGAAGGCCGTCGAGATGGAACTGGACGATGAGACTGGAGAGGTTGAAATCCAGGCCCCAGCTCAAAAGAAGAAAAATAGGCAGAGAGTACTTTTGCTGTCTTCGAGAGGGGTCACTCATCGCATGAGACATCTCATGAATGACTTGGAAGTGCTGCTACCGCATGTAAAGAAGGGTATGTGTCCTGTAATTATTTTTCCAGATTTCCTATTGAATTTGATTTTCAGATTCGAAACTGGACTCCAAATCACAGCTAAACCTACTCCCGGAACTCGCGGATCTGAATAACTGTAACAACACGCTCTACTTTGAAGCTCGACGACATGAGGATCTATACCTTTGGGCTGCGAAGACTCCGAATGGACCCAGTATCAAAATGCATGTTCAGAATGTGCACACGATGGACGAACTGAAGATGACCGGAAATTGCTTGAAGGGGAGCAGAGGCTTATTGAGTTTTGATGCATCTTTTGAGACAACGGAGTGGGGAAAGTTTGTTAAGGAGCTGTTCACTCATGTCAGTGACTTCAGTCTGTTCCGTATATATTATGTTGATCATTTTTGTTGTCATATAGATTTTTGGCGTACCTTCCACTGCACGAAAGGCTAAGCCATTCATCGATCATATCTTGACGTTTTCCATTGTCGACTCTAAAATCTGGTTTCGCAATTTCCAAGTAAGGTTTTATTATATAAAATCGGGGCTTGTTCTGATGAAGCTTCATGTACTGCTTGCCCATTGTTCGCCCAGATTATCGAGAAAGACCCCTTACAGCCCAATGGACCGCCGCAAATGTCATTGGTAGAAATCGGACCGCGATTCGTTCTCACCCCCATACGCATATTTGAAGGGGCATTTGGCGGGGCAACGGTGTATTCGAACCCAGGTGGGTTTATACGTTCCATCAGTTTCTCGCTTATAATGAATCCCTGAATAGAATACATAACACCTGCTGCCACACGCATGGAAAGGAAGCGAGAAAAGGGGAGCAAGTACAACCAGCGAAAAGATGCAGAAACGGAGACACAAAGAAGGAAAGAGGGACTTCGTCTGAAAGAAGATGCATTGGGAGTAGCAAAAATCTTCAGCTGAAAAAATACAAGACCTTGTTTTATTTTATTTTTCAGAAAGCAACCGGGTGAATTCAGAACAATGAGTTGTCTGCGGTCACGTAATGATAAAGGCGATTACTTTTTTGGACACAAGGCTCTGCACTTTGTGCTCGACACTAATAAGCCATGCAACCGACCAGAGACAAACCACCGCCACCCATGTCTTTAATCCTCCAGATCATCCCGTTCAACGATGAGCTCGACATGTTCGGTGAGCCAGACCCAGTGTGCGTGTTCACTTCCTTTGTCTTGACCCCTTTCTCATCCGTTCTATCTAGGTCCGCGTACTCTTTATCAGGACATGTTTCCATATCCCTAGCCTCTTCGTTTTCTTTCTTCGAGTCTCGTCGACCCTCCCGTCTTCTTCTTCAGTCCCTGTCGCTGACCTTTGAGGGTCAGTCCGAAATCTTCACCCAATCCACGGGTTATTCATCTGTCCGGCTATGTTCTACTACCCATGAGCTTGTGCCCCCAGAGTCCATCGAGCTCACAAATGAGGGCAGCGAAGAGTCAAGTGTGTAACCACAATTTGATTTATTCCGTTCATGAAATATTCATCCGCAGCTCCAGGTTGGAACATCGTGTTCAATCTTCCCATCCCAGGATGGTTACCCGGTTCTTCTGCTCACGGCGAAGGAGACTTTGGTGTGAAATACACCCTTGCGGCGACCGCACGCTTCATGAGCCTTGATGCCGAGACCTCGATCTCCTCGTGGAGTCCCTTTTCAGCGCTGTGCGCTCCATTTCGACCTCGTTTCAGATCAGCCGAAACATGCAAGACGATAAAGCTCCGCAGGTTCATCAACCCTCCTAAAGCAGAGGCTGTGGAAGTGCCAAAGATCAATTATCTTGTTAATTCGAGTCTTGCTGGGACGAAGGACAAGAATAGAATACCCGCTGAGGTATTGGCAAGCATCCAAGTTCTGGTTTCTGTGCCGGAATATGTCGATTTGAAGGGGAAGGAGGTCCCACTCTCAATACGGCTACGCACGAAGAATCTGTGTGAAGAGGAGTGCAATAAGGTGCAGCTGACAGCTACTTCCTTGGACATCACGCAGCATGAGGAGTTCAGGTGTGTGTTCCGAGGTCCAACTGCCGCTTTGATAATTGATCCTTAATCCCTAGATGTCGACCAAGCCCATCATATCTCGCACAATATCCAATTCCTCCTAAGGAGATGCAACCTCCGAATCTTCCGTTACACGATTCGCACCCAATGAATTTCCTTTATGCCGATTTATTTTCTACTAGCCGCACAGAAACATCTACTCGCTCATTCTCTCTTCTTCCTGGTGTCGAAAGTGGCAAATTCAAGTTGGACGAAAATAACTACCTGTTCAAGAACGACAGGAAGGAAGATGTTCCAACGTGGTATACTATCAACGTTTCCCTTCCCTTTGACAATAATGGGACAACAAGTTTTGACACCGATGGAACATTTTGTTGGGCTGACTTTGTCGGACTTCGAGCGAGCACATGTGAACCACTTTTCAATGTTCACCATCAACTTGCGATTTCCCTTGCAATCCAGTACGATCGGGACAGTGGCGGAGTGGTGAAGGAGAAGCTGAACTTCAAGGTCCCGCTCACTTTCGCCAACGTCACTCCTCGAATCCCGACTCCTTCGGCAAATCTCATCCTGGCTGGTGATTCGAGCGTCAGAGAAGATGATTCTCCTTCCCCTCCATTATTGCCCGCATATTCGCAGCTATACCACCGTAATGGGGAACGAAAGATCGATTATTCGGTGCCTCTGCCACTTTACACCCCGAGTTCATGCAAGGAAGACATCTCCCATCTTAATGATGAACGGAACCCATTGTTTGCTGGCGAGGAGAAGCCTCTCATGCTTATTAACGGGGACGCAGAGCATACAACCTTGGTTGTCTGAATCCAGTCGTAACTCATGGTGTGTATCAGATTATTTATCTAATTTCCATCTTCCTTGCTTTTCTTTGCTTCACATGTAGCCTATACTCCCTAGATTTTTCGTTTACCCATGGGCAAAGTTATTCAACATCTGTATTTTTAAATTTCCAAGTTGTCCTGCAGGAATTCTTAATATTACAATACTACTAGCATTGTCGCATTTCTATATAATAATACCTATAGTTCATTTTCAGTCCAGTATTCTCGCCTGGCAATCTTTTATAAAAAAATATCCCTCCGGCTTTTTGTAAACTGGAATTACTTGCAAATTTGCCTATCAACAGTAGCATTCATCTCGTCCCGCGGGAGGAGCACCATGGAGCCTGCACCCTTTTTGCAAAATAGACCCTCACCCTTGCAAGCCAGCCACCAACTGAGGTTGTGGTCATTTTCCCCATATCTAATTAACCCTTTCCATAGTGAGACGGTATTGGCGGAGGAACAAATAGGTTGGGGCCAACCTGTCTCCCCTTGTTGTACCTGTGCGTATTGGCGAGAAAGGTAGCGAATGTAGACGAACTTAGCGGAAGCTAAAGGAAGCCGGTTGCAGGAACAATGACTTGGATAATGTCTGACTCGGGAAGCAAACTCGGAATATGATCTTCTGATCGTTATAATGACTTTGTAACATCGACTACTTACTTAAACCCCTTCCATCTCCTTCCGTAGCGAGAGCAGCACGAACTTCACGACCAAGCCGGGTAGGATCTGACAAATCCATGGTGTCGTCATGTAAGCCGAGTTCTTCCTGTTCTTCAAAGTCTTCAGTAGGGTCCCCGCCACATACACTGACGGTAAGACACCGGGGCGATCCTGACCAACGAAGGTGACATGACTTTAAATGGAGCAACATTTGCCATACGTTCTGACTCGTCGAAGACAACGATACAGTAGTTGTCCTGTGTTAGAATTAGAAAATGTGAAATGATCAAAAATCAATTACATGACTCCATACATCCACATCGACACCCAGCTTGTTATCATAAAAGAGTGCGACAACATCCCGACAGCCTGATACAGCATTTGTCGCCACCATAAATTCGCTAAGGTTGCATGAATCAGGATTATCATGGTATGCTCGGTGTAGCCGTTGGTCACCAGACAGCTGCCCTGCGAAGACAACATAAGCACAGTTTGGATTCGAGTGCTTACCGTAGATCCCAAGAACGGAAGGAATATCCAAGTCACCTCCAAGTTCTCAGAGTCACTGGTAGGCAGTGGTGATGAAACACGAGTGAAAACACATCCCTTGTCTCTAGCCAGAACTTGATCTGCTAAACGCAAGCCTGCTTCATGTGAGACAGCGAAGTATATCACACCGAACATTGACATATCTTTTTGGCAAGTGCAACACTATATTCCCCAAAAGATGCACCCCAAAATGAATATGAAAGTGGTATTGGAGTGAATATATAATCCACACTCGGCCGCGAGCCATCTGCAGTTATTTTGAGCTTGACTTGTTCGTACATGGTGGTTCTTACCTTCGTTATAAATTCCGTAGTCTCCAGGAGCAATATTTTCTTCGGATTCTTGAGATAGGGCTGAACCGCTTTGCTTGATGGCATACGTGAATACGCCAGTTGGTCGGATGACGACTGGGAACAGAGCAAATGGCCGTGGTGCGGCACGAGGACACTCAGTCTGCACAATAGTGCTTATCCAGCGATGAGCTGTTGAGGTGCTGACAGGTGCATCCGTGTCGACATGCCACCCTAGATCTGTCTGATTTTGAGGAGAGGCATGCCGGCTGAACAAATTTGACGGTATTACTAAGCACACAGCCACTCAAAAAGTGGCAAGTGTCGAAATTTTGCTTCCGCTCCGCTTTTGTACTGATAAAAGAGTAGATAAGCAGTATATGGATAATACAGATAACTAATGTAAGCCATAGTATCATACTAGGTCATCATTATAGTCTGATAAATATTGTTCATCGTCTTGGACACCTACCACAGCTTGGCTTGGGTTCAGCTCGGCA
>Ga0307507_10005805_pt1 | contig 19800 bp, 25 predicted proteins | sample 7_EM_MG_FD_207223 | JGI IMG/M metagenome (GOLD analysis project Ga0307507, IMG submission 207223) | Populus trichocarpa ectomycorrhiza microbial communities from riparian zone in the Pacific Northwest, United States - 7_EM | ecosystem: Host-associated > Plants > Roots > Unclassified | place...
GGGCCCATGGGAGACGGAATATCTGACAGGGGAATGAGTCCCTGCTATCCTGTATATTAATCAGCTTCATAGCCCTAGGGCTCTATAAGCTTAATGATATATAATAATAATAATAATAACATCCTGTTCTGACGGCAAAGTCTCTCTCCCTGCTTTTGCTACCCCGTTGGCCACAAGGCAGGCATTTTCGATAGAGAGCATGCCCACTCCGCCACCTTCTTTAAGAACATTCGTGAATACAATAACTCCTTCTCCTTTCTGTCACTTGGTGTTTTTTTGGACGTAAAGGTGATGCGTCGCTCTGGCCCCAATGTCTTCCGAACCCAAGGTCAGCTAGCTTATCTGATGGGCTTACTAAGTACAAGTGACTCTCCTCGCTATGCTCAAATTTACATGCTTGGGGACTCTGAGGACTGGGTGCAGGCCCGGCTTCGGAGTTTATCACTATCCTATGAGGTTATCTTGGAGCTTCAAGAGGAGCTCCTTTCCGTCCACTCCTAGGCGTAGCAGTGGTGGTTTGCTTTTGAGCATCTAGGACAGATTTCCAAAATGGGATATCTGGCAATTGATCTGCTACAGACTACACAAGACCCTTGGCGATATAATCTACCCAGCTCGCCTACTGAGGTTGCTACCGTTATCCTAGGTGAGAATGAAGAGGAGTTCACTCGGGGTAGTGAGTTCATTGCAGAAGGTCATAGAGGGAGACAGCTATCCAGATTCGATGAGCTGCATCCTGCAAATATGCCTTTACAATTTGTTCCATTCTTTCTGGCCGGTGATCACGGACGGCACCTCTCAATCTCTCGCAACTCAATTACAGGATCTCGAGAGCGGCTTACCCAACCAGAATTCTATGCTTACCATCAATTTACAAGAGAAAATTCTTTTAATATTATTCACTGGGGGTCTGCTCTTTTTCATGAGTGGATTGTTGACTCTTGGGTTCAAACTGAGGCAAGCCGTCTTAGATGCCTCCGACATAATCAAGCCTAACTCCATTCAGATCTTTATGGTAGCATTATGGACAATCTCAATTCCAATAACCCTCAGGATCCTGCATCTATTGGTGGCCGATTTATCCTTCCATCCATGTTCGTGGGTGGGAATCGTAGTATGGTTCAACTCTATGAAAATGCCATGACTCTTTGTCAGGTGTACGGTAAGCCAGATCTCTTTCTGACCATTACCTGTAATCCAAACTGGCCGGATATTGGTCATAACCTTCTTGCTGAGAAGAGTCCTACCAACAATCCTGACTTTATTACGCGACTTTTGAAGCTTGATCTTCATGAGATTCTTCGAGATATTCTTAATGTTACTATTTTAGGATTGGTTGTAGCCTACGTTGGGGTTACAGAGTTTCAAAAAAGAGGACTCCCCTCATTTTTAGCTCCTTCTCTTCTTGGATCTGGCAAGTAAATTGCACATCCAATAGATTACGACTCAATTGTATCTGCTGAGATTCTGGTTGAGGATGAGTCCCCAGAGCTTTACAACACAGTTACACATAATATGCTGCACTACTGTGACTCCAGATGTCTCGTGAATGGTCGATGCAAAAAAGACTTGCCAAGGGACTGGGCAAAAGAAACTACAGCAATTGAGTCAGACTATCTAGTCTATTGTTACCGCCGTGAACAATCACAAGTGTTTATTATTAAAATTATTAAGCACATTGGTGGGGGTGATATTTCATTTACACACCAGCATGTCGTTCCTTACCATCCATACCTTTGTGGGAAGTATAATTGTTATATTAACTTGGAAATCTGCTGTTTATTTCTTGCGGTTAAATACATTTTTAAATATGTTTTTAAAGGGTCCGATCGGGCACTCCTCCATCTAAGTCGAGATAACAATGGGAATATGGATGAGATTTCTGCATATACTGACATAAAATATGCATCCGCCCCAGAGGCTGCTTATCAGCTCTTCAGTTTTCCCTTACACAAATCAGCTCCACCTATCCAGGGCGTTTAAGTGCACCTACCAGATAAACAGGTTGTGACTTTTAATCATAGGGAGGGCCTTGCAGTACAGGTTGAGCATAGGCGGCTTGGGAAGACGACATTGATGGAGTTTTTCGAAGTATGTCAAAACGGAATTGGCAATGCTGGGCATCTACTCTATGTAGACATTCCTACTCACTATATCTTGGATACTTTAGTAAAAGAGTGGAGAGTTCGAAGGCGGGTTTCTCGATTGGGCGTATGCCAATGCCTAGCCCACCGACAGGAGATTAGTGTTTTCTTCAGATTGTACGCTACATGTCCGTGGTCTTACTAGCTTTGCCGACCTCGATACAGTAAACTGATTTATATATGCAACCTTTTGTGCAGCATGCCAGGCTAGGGGCTTAATTAATGATGATCAGGAGTATGACGACTGTCGAATAGAGGCAACGGGAATACAAACCGGTCCCCACCTACGGTCTCTTTTTGTGATAATTATATGTCACTGTACTTCATCTGACCCACATGGCTTATGGGATAAGTACACACACGACCTCGCAGATGACTGCAAGAATTGGCTCCAACAACTTGGACTTAAGAATTCTACTGATGATCAGGCTATAGATCACTGTCTCAGTCTACTCCGCCAGTCTCTTAGCCTCGATAGTGGCTTCCTTTCAGACTTTTCCCTTCGAATTCCTAATCAGAACTTAGATCCCAACCCCGATCCAGATACAGAAATAGTACTAAGTGAGGAGGAACTTCAGGCTGGAGTCTCCCGACTAAACCAGTCCAAATACCGCACCTATTCAGCAGTAATATCCTCAGCCGAGGCAGACCCTAGCTCCCCTTCCTTTTTACATGGGCCAGGTGGTACTGGCAAAACAAGCGTTATACGGCTTATTCTAGGATATTTCCATTCCCCTGGCCATACTGCCATTGCTGTGGCCTCTACTGGGATTGCTGTCCAACTTCTCCCAAATGGTCGTACTGCACACTCTCAATTTGGGATTCCAGTACCCATTACTATTGATGGAATTGGCTCACTCCGCAAGGGTAGACAGGTAGAGACTTTGCCCAAGGCTGAAAAGCTTATTGTCTGAGATGAATCACCGTGTCAACATCGTTATTGCTTTGAGTGTGTTCACCGTTTACTTCAAGATTTCTGCTCAAGTCCGGAGCTGTTTGGTGGTATCACTCTCCTCATTGCTAGCGACTTCCGGCAAACCCTCACACCTATTCCCCACACCTTAATGGGCCAGAGCCCTGCTGCCTGTATTCAATATACTTCATTTTGGGAAAACATCCACCATCTTTACTTGACTGAGAATTTGCGTATATAGACAAGTAATATGAATTCTACAGCCCGTGAAAAAGCAAGCCACTTTGTAGAGTGGATTATTCAAATTGGTGATGGCGATCCTGCGCTCACTGTGGTTGATAACTATATACCTATTCCTACAGGATATATGGGACAACCACAAACTTTTAGTGCACTCCTGTCATGTGTTTATAGGGGGCTACCCACCAGAGCCGATGTGCGGTCTCAGTTCGTTGCTACAAGAGCCATTTTAGCTCCACATAACGAGACAGTAAACATGGTCAATGGTTATATGCTCCAGCACATGGCAGGGGAAGTTGTGAATGTTCTCAGCGAGGACTCGGCAGAGGATGATGACAACAATGTTTATCCGCTAGAGTTTCTTAATTCTCTTACCTCGGCCTTACTCTCACCATATAAGCTCGAGATCAAGATTGGGACTCCGGTCATGGTAATTCGAAACATTGCTCTACGAGATGGAGTATGCAATGAGACATGGCGTCTTACTGTGACGGCCATCGGCAGGCGAGTAATCCAAGGAAGGATTTTAATTGGTGATTTTGCTGGATATCAGGTCTTTGTCCCTCGCATTGTATTTACCTCCAGTTAAGATGAACCTCTGCCCATCAGTCTACGGCGGAAACAGTTCTCATTGTGTCTTGCCTTTGCAATGACAATCAATAAGGCCAAGGGTCAGAGTCTAAGTCATGTTGGCATTTCCCTCGAACAGAAATGCTTTGCACATGGCCAATTGTATGTAGCTTTATCATGAGTCACTAATTCTGAAAACTTGCACATTCTACTCCGCAAGAATATTTGTGGGAAACACAATCTGACACCAAATCGTGTTTTTCGTCCAGTCCTTCTTCACGTTCATTAGTTTTTTTTCTCTTTTACTTGGTTATAATTTGGGTTTTCAGGTCTCAATAAATTTTTCAATTGATTTTCAACAGAAATTTGTAAATCCTAAAGGGAAGGTTAGAGCCATTTGAAGAGAGTGTTAAATATTCTACTTTATTGCATCGCAAAAAGCCCGCCTCTGACTCCTGAAGCGTAGCGACGGGCCATTCGGAGCGCCCGCCCGGTATTGTATTATAATTATGAACAAAATTAGCCCATCATCCCGTGCCAGCATGGCAATCCATCACTTCCACCCAAACTCGCACAACAATCCCCCCTCAAAAATCCTTACCACTCAACTCATACGTTATAATATCTTCTCTTCAAGTTTTTTTATTCAAAGAAATAATGTCTCTTATTCTTGATAGTGATCTCAAAAAGCCTATTTCTTCTAAGTATCTCAGTGAATGGATAAGAGGGAAAGTGTGTGATGTGTGTGAAAATGGCATCCCCTTAAGAGACATTTCCTGCCAACTTGATATTCTTCTTACTACCGTTTATAATATACTAGCCCGAGGAGACCAAGAGGAAGAAAAGAAGGAGAGTAGAGCAAGATATCCTGAGAGTTTTAAGGCTCAGGATAAAGTTATGGTTGAGAAAACCCTCCAAAATTGCTAAACAGCTATTAAGAGATTGTCAAGAAAATTGCATCAGATATTTTTAGAAAAACTATTTAGTGCAGGTAACAAGAAAAAAAAATCTTAAAAAACTGGGTGATACAGAAGAAGGTTCATCTCAATTAGATCCTTGGTATTTAATTATTTTTTCTTATTTTTATTGGTTGATATTAAGGTGGTTGAATATATGGGAATTGTCATCACTGGGCAAATTGTGTGTTCGTTGTCGTTGCGTTGATCGGTTAATTTTGTCCCCGTACAACACATAATATCATATTAATTATTAGAAAGAAAAGGCAACAAACATAAGGGACCCGGAGCCCACCCGCTGCTTGCTACAAGAGTCTGTGCTTCCCCAGGAAATTCTAACACATGGAAAAGGAAAATTCAGGGAATCTTCACTAAATCCCCAATTTTTTAAAAATAATAGTAAGAGGTACGAATCTAACACTCCTGCCCGTCCCCTAAACCTTCCCATGACACCATTATGCCAAAGCATCTTCTACTGTCCTACGCCGGTACCCAAATAGTCATCGTTGCCAATAACCCGCTCCCCGTATGTGGCTATACCCAGATCCATCAAGGTTCACCATCCCCACTCTGGTGTTAATCGATGAAATGAGAGCATAATTGCCGACGAAGAAGGAATGATCCAACTGAGAAAAATCAAAAGACAAAGTGAAACGGAAATGACCAAACAATCAATCAGGATCTGGATGATTAACGGAGTATCGGAGGCAAGGGCGCCGGGCTGGGGTGGTAGAGACCAAAAGGAACAGATCCATTTGGAGCGGGGTTGAAGTAGAGCAGATGGCTTTGTTGAGGAGGCCACTGGTATTCTACCGTTAAGTGGTAGGCTAAAAGCTGCATCTTTGCGTTCCAGGAGTAACTTCACGGCCTCTTCATGTCCCCCGGAGACAGCCCACAAGAGTGGCGTTCGGCCATCATTATCTGCGTTGTCGGGATCGATATCATTTCGCTCTAATAGTTTCTTCAGGATATCCATATGCCCCCCTCGAGCTGCCCATGCAATTGCTGCGTTGCCCGTTGCGTCAGTCGCATTCAAATCCCATTCCTTCATCTCCAATAAAGCACTGGTCATTTCCAACATCCCAAGAGATGCTGTCCAGTGGAGGCATGTAAATCCCTTAAACCTATCCCATTCCAGATCCGAAGGCCACCACCGCCCCAATTCTATAGGGTATTCCCCATATATCAAGAGTATTCTAGAGGATATCTGCTGGCCGAATCCATCTAGAAGCCCTAGGACAAGCTGTTTCACATTGTGCGTCACCCCCCTCCTTGCGTGTCTTTCCCAGTAACAGGAAGCGTAATATAGAAGTGGGATTGTTGACAGAGTAGGAAGAGGGGATGATGGAAGCCCGCGGATGGACTTGAAATGGAGGTATGTTAAGCAAATCTCCGCGATCATGGAGTGGGGGCTCTCGAAAATGGTTGGAGTATTGGACAGATGATCTCGCAGAGTGAAGTGGACAAGCCGGACGGTGCCCGAGGATTTTTCAAGCGTTATGAGCCCGAGACAGCGCCCTAGGAGTGTCTGTATCTTAGGAACGTCTCCAAGATCCAGATCCGAATATGCGGATCCTGTCTTTACCCCTAACGCGTAACATAGCTCGCTTGCTTGTAATGGTCGTTCCGAATATGCTACCCACATCAGGGCTTTCATTCCGAACTCTGGTCTGGGGCCTTTCTGCGCTTTCATTCGTTCCAAAGTTTTCGTGTAGACATCTCCCAAACCGTCTCCCTTTGACATCTGGTTCAGCTTGTTTCTTCTGTCGGAGACGGTCACCTCCTCCAGAATAGCATCGATGCTCAGCGAAACAAGTAGAAATCTGCATGGGATTGTCAGTATATGTATGATCATTGACGTATGATGGAGTATTGGTATCTCAACGAACGATTCGGATAGACTATCATGGATAGTTCTTGTAATATCGCTCCGTAAATCATCGTCCATCACGTGGGGCTCCGTGTCCATCACTAACTTCCTCCCCAGGTAGCTCTCAATGTCGTGTGGTTTAGGACTGATTGGGATCATGACTGCCTGGGTGAAATGTCTTGTGATTTGGGGTTCGACATGGGGCCTCCCAGTAAGGAACACACGCATGTTTGGTAGCTCTTGAACAATGTCTTTTAGCGAGTCGAGAAGTTTTGGGAGCTCCTTCGGCACAAATTCATCAAGTGCGTCAATACAGATAAAAACTTGGGGTAAGGAGACCATTGACTTCTTTAGCAGCCCCACAAGATCCGAAAGGCAGAGCCTTTGACCGCCACACTCAGTTTTCGCCTTCAGGAACGCCTCCCGTACAAATCCCAGAATACGGTCGTCTTTAACAACCAGCTGCTTCAAGATGGCTCCTACCATATTGGTGGTTGTCTGCTCGTGCTGCTCATGGTAGTCGCAATACAAAATCACGACGGCGCTGCCGTCCCCGCTCGCCTGTTCATCCAGGCTGTCGATCACCAGGGAACTAGTGTTGCTAGTCGTTAGGGATTCGTTTCATTCGACGAGTCTCACTACTTACCTTAAATATGTCTTCCCCACTCCGGGCTCCCCGAAGCAAAAGCAGATAGCTTCATCCGCTGGCCTGCCCCCACCTCTCCACTCCCGAAAGTCTTCAGTTTCCAGAAGCCAACTACCGACGCTAGGATGCCGGTCGGCACGCACTCCCAGATGTCTGTTTCGGGGTTCTAGTGGCGAAAGCCACTGCAGAAGCTCCGACTTCTCATCGACCGGACCGACGATATTATATGTCGTGTTGTGGCTATGCGAGGTGTTGCCATTGTTGTTGTTGTTGTTGCCCAAGGTCGTCGAAGATGTGTGTGCGGAGCGATCCATGATATTCTGTGCGAAGTATTGGTTGAGCCTAGAGTGCTACGGAGAGGACTACTGGTATTATATGAGGTCGGTATTAGCGAGGTTATGGGAATTCCTATCGGGAGGGCAGAGCTGAAGAAGCGCGAGGCGGCTCGTTAACATGGGAGGTGGGGTCAGCGAACGGGAGGGCCAGGGGCTCAACGAACAGACCAATCAAAATTGCCGCTTGAGTTAACCCTTACTAAGGCGCTCGTACTCGAGTAGTGGGGTACTCGCTGAGCCCCTGTTCGTTGGCCTCTCGGACTAGGACGAGACCTGTCCGACGGCCGTCCGACTATGATACCACCCCTAGTAGGCCGCTAGAGCACCACTTTTATTATTAAATTTTAGGCCCTGTTTGGCACGCAAGAAAAACGCCATTATTCTTAGCTAAATGCTGTTTTTTCTTCATATATTTATAAAGAAAGGGAGGTGTGTTTGGGATCCAAATTAAAATGTTTATTAATTCCAACTTGATTTTTTTATTTGGGGTTTGGACTGTAATATGTATAAGGGTAAAGAAAAAGAGGTTATTTATATATTATGTGTGTGATATGTTAAAGAAGCAGCAATCATATGTGGAAAAAAATAGGGTTAGGGTAATAAAAGCAGTTACCCCAGTGAGAATCAGGGGTTTTACACTAATATTATAAGAATTTTACCTTCATTTTCAATCCTGAAATAGTAGGAGAAGGTTTTGCCAAACACCAAAATTTCTTAAAAATGTCATTTTTTTATTTTAGCATATAAGGTATTGCACGCAGTAATGGGTCAACCCCCAGTAATGGGTCACTTAAATATATTTTGTCTTGAACTTCAAAGTGAAACATTGCCACCAAAGCTCGATTTAATATTCTATAATGCATCAGAGGTATAGAATAAGGGTAACCAATGGTCTCCATAAAATATGGCATGTTTTAAAGAAAAATAACTTTACAATTCAGCAGAGTGATAGTAGGTGATAGTCATCTAAGTCTCAGCTAAGTCTGACATTGCCACTCCACCACTGATGCTATTATTGATTGAACGCCTGGTAGACCTGTAGGGACGGCTAGTTCTGGAGCTGGAAGTTGCAGAATTGGATTTGGGCAACTATTGAATATAAGCAAAGATTTTTAAAAGATAGGGCCAATTGAGGCAAAGATAGATACAGGAACCGCCACCACCCTGGTGGCGGGAATTGTTCGGGTAGCCATACTATCACTATACCAAAGTGCGGTATCTAACAGGACTAAGTACCGGAGGCTTGGACTAAGTTGTTGTAACAAACTTCTCACTATATTGCAACTAGCAAGTATTCCTAATAGCTAAGTATGTTTGATCTGGATTCTTGAAGCGAACTGAAGAAGTAACTGTCCAACCAAGTATATTGAAAACTCTGTCTGTCGAAGTCTGCTCTTTCTAAGTCAGGAGAATAGCAGGTCTTAAATACACCTGTGAGGCTAACCAGAGTCTTATAAACAATAACTATAAAGACTGCAAAACGGTAGCCTTGAAAGGTTACATATAAACATCTCAAGTATAAAATGATATCTTGACACAATAAATAAAACATATTGAGTATCTAACAATTCTCCGAAACCAAACATAAAAAATCATGAGTATCAAACTTAATCATAAAACATACTATGTATTAAATGATACTCTGAAACAAAATCAGTAACACGTTCCGGTTATACCCCAAAATTAAAATTAAAATCTCATTTCAAACATTTAGCTAAGAAATACGAAGCATTCTCGCTAGGGTAGTCAGTGCCCAAATGGGGTTCCCAGAATCCCAAATCCATCCCCGGTTCCTCAGAATGCTGTTCATAACTATCCTTAGTAGGAGTAAACCAAACCCTAATATAAACGGAAAAAAGAGTAGCAAATTCCTCCCCTGGCTTGTTATAAGTCCACGATGCCTGTGCTAGGTCTTCCGCATTCTCGAGTCCTTCCACGGGTTCCCAACTATTCTCACTATTCGGATACCCTTTCCACTGTACTAAGAATTGGCCTCTGCCATGCCTCGTCCTATCGTCAAGAATCATCTCAACTTCCCAGTCTTTCTCGTCATCAATCAGGATAGGTGGCTGTTTGGTGTAGGCCCTTCCAGGGAATTGCAGATCATCGTTATTGTGGTAGGATTTGACAAATGAATAGTGGAATACTCCTCTCTGCCGCCGGTATATCCATGAGTCCATACTAACTGTCTAGTACTGGGTCTCCTTATCGAATTCGATAACGACAAAGTAACCTTCCCATCGTGGTTGTAATTCCCTGTACCTGCCAGATTCCGTCGCAGATTGGTCTCCAAATACCATTACCATTCCCCCAATCTCAACAGGCTTAAACTTGCCCCTTCTCTTGGCCGCTGTTTGACTAGATCTAACTCTTGCTAGCTTCAGAGCTTGGTATGCTGTATTCCTGATTTCCTGATGTTTGTTGTAATAATCTTCAGAGGCAGGAACTGCGGAAGAGTAGACTTGGTAGGTGTCTAAGCGGGGGTAGTCTCGGCCATATACTGCTTTGGATGGGGACATGTTGATAGTATCACAGTGAGCAGCGTTATAGTATGCTGCCACTTTAGGGGGGGAGGTGGGCCCATTTGTTTGGCGGAGATTGGTGACGTTTCTCAGGGCAGTCTTGAGTTCCATGATCTTCTGTTCAGCCTTCCTATTCATTTGGTGATGGCAGGGCCCAGCCATGATGTGTGCGATTCCCATCACCTTAAGTGTCTTTTTCCAGAACTTTGAGGTGAATCGTAGGTCAGCATCGCTGACAATCCAGGTAGGTACTCCATGAGGTGGAACAATATGGTGCTGTAGTAGCTCAGTGGTTTCCACCGCCGTAGCAGTAACTGAGATTGGGATTAGCCAGCTGAATCCCACAGGGCTATCCACCACCACCAGAACCGAATCTGGGCCCTTCAGTTTGCTAAAGGGCTCCATGAAATCAATAGCATAAGTTGCAAATATCTGGGAACAAAAGGGTAGGATTTGGACATCACCGACTGGCAGGGTGTTGCAATCTTGGTTGGCAGGGCATAGTTCTCATTGTGAAACATAATCCCTGAAATCCTTCCGCATTTCCGGCCAGTAGATATATTTGGATGCAGAGCGAAAGTTCCTACCTGCCCTGTGGTGTCCATTGGTGTGGATCACGCTAATCATCAGTTCTCCAAGTGTTTCCCCATTGATCACAGGTCATTTTGGGATATAGGGGTAGTCCTCTCCTTCTTGGGTGGTGGCATAGAGTAGGCCATTTCGGATATGGTAGTGTTGGATCTTCCCACCTCGAGAGGTATTGCTAGAGTCTTGGGCCAGTTGGTAGACAGGGTCGTTCCTATACCCTTCGATCATCTGTTCCCTCCATATAGTCTCCATCTCGTTCATAGCATGAACCATATCTCTTTCTTCCACGATTGTTTCCCATCGGGTAGTCTTGCTTGCTTTCTGTTCTGTAATAACATTGTATACCTGGTAGAGGTTCCTGTCATGGTAGGGTAGCTTTGGTGGTTGAATTTCCGGGGAAACCTTGTAGGAGGAGAGTTGCCTTCCTTAGAGGGGCTTGGGAGTTGAAGGTCTCCAGGCCTGGTGCACGGGGCACTCAGGGCTTTCGCAGGAAACATTTGTGGTAGTGCAGCCAAGAGCTTCATGTAGTCTTCTCTTGATCTTCGATAGATCCAGTCGAGCCCGAGGGGAGAGGATTGTTTCCTCATTCCACTCTGGGTCCATAGCGTCTTGCGTTGCTCCTTGCCGGAGGTCATCAAGTGAGTGGCTGCTTTTCAACCTGCCTGGATACACTTTATTTATAATCTTATCATCTTTATGGAGAGGGCACATTAGCACAAAACAATCTGAACAATGTTGTGCTGAATGTGCAATCTCCTTGTCACTCTGGCCACTGCTGATGCTTCGATAATCACCCCAAGTATTGACAGGGCCCTTGTTTCTGTAATCGCTAGGGTCAAGCACAGTTTCATGGATACTCCAGTTGCTGCTACAGTCTGAGTGGTTGTGGCGGTAGTCAACCTCGAGAGGTTCGATTACAGACATGTCTTCTGGATCGAATTCGGTGGAGTACGTAAGAGGAGAGGTGTCGTTTTCTGAATCTTATTGAGTAGGGTCTTGTACAGTATTAGGATAGTTTCTCTATTCTGTGTAAAGACGTGATAAAGCGTCTGCTAGATTGTTCCATTGTCCTGACCGGTATATAATTCTTGTCCTAAATTGTCCTAGGTACCCTCGCCAGCTGAGCCGCTTCTTTGTTGGTCCTCTGCTTGTTTTGATATACATCAGGGGCTGGTGATCAGTGACTATCATGAACTTGTTTCCAGCCAGGAGGAGATGGAATGCTGCAAATGGGTCAATTTTCGCCAATGCTTCCTTGTCTGTTGTGCCATAGTTCATCTGAGCGTTAGAGAACTTCCTAACATGGAGTGCTGCCGGTCTGGCAGTTTCAGCTGTTACTCCTTGTCCAACCGAAGCTCGAAGTGCCATGTCAGGGGCATCAGTTATCAGCCATATTGGTAATCCTGATTCATGGTCGATCGGTTTCATGATGTGGTTCTGTGCTGCAGCTTGCTTAACATTTTCCATGCTGTGATCATATGTTACAGTCTACAGAAACCCCTCTGTTCCAGTAAGCGAGGTCAGGGGTGCTGTCATTGACGCCAAGTGTGGTATGAATTGACTAATGTAATTGACACCTCCTAGAAATTCCTGTAATTGTTTCTTGTACTTAGGGGTAGTCCATGCTTCAATTCTTGCCATCTTCTCAGGTGATGCTTTTAATTCCTGATAGTCAGATATATGTCCCCCTGCATCGATGTATTTCGTAAAGAATTCGGACTTCTTGCTGCTTGCGTAAAACTTGGCTGGTTTTAGCTTCTTGCATACCATGGTGATAGCTTTCATGTGGTCTTGTTCTGTATCAGAATATATAAGAATATCGTCAATGTAAATCCACAATCAATGTCTTATGTAGGCGGCTAATAGGTCAGATATTACTCGCCTAAATGCCCCAGGTGCATTTATATCTCCTTGGTGCATGACTTTGCTAACCAAACATCCAGATAGTGATTTGAAACAATATTGATCGACATCCTTGGGGTCGACTCTCGTCTGGAAATAGGCCTCGCTGAGGTCAATCTTGCTTCTCTTTCTCGATCTTCCAACTGCGTTCAGGATCATTTATTGGTTTGGAATAGTTTCATCGTCCTGAATAGTTATCTCATTGCTTGTTGTGAGATCGATAAGTAGTCTCATTCTGATTGTATCTTTCTGTTCTTGGATGAGTATAGGTGCCACTCCATGGACTGGTTTTCTTTCGATAATCCCTTGTTCAATTTTCTCATTGATCTATAAACTCATGTCTTTCGCCCATCGTTCTCAGATTGAGCAAGTTGGTAGGGTCCCTAGATCCTTTCCTGGTCTGAGACAAATTTGGTGGTTTATGTTTCTTAGTGGTGTTAGTCATTCTGGTTTGACATCAGGAAACACCTCTGGGTGTTGGTCTCTTAGATTCTCAGTCGTGATAACTGCAGCTCAAATATGTCCGCTGAAGGGTGTGCAATTGATCCTTATTCCAAACTTGGGAAAGTCAATGGCTAACCCGCCACATTCAATTATAACTCCTTGTTGCTTCAGGAATGGCATTTTTATAAGAACATCGTACTTGGCTAGGTTACCTACCAGCATCTTGTTTCCATTGGTCTGTAGTTTACCTACTACTAGGTCAACAGTGCATTCTTTGTGGCCCTCAGATCGTGATCCCTTCATGGCCATGAGTATCTTGGTTGATTCCTTCGTTTCTATGCATAGTATACCCTGGGTGGTGCCAAAGGCAGCAATAATAAGGTTTGGTTTGATGGTTCCTGTTTCAAACAGGCCTTTGGCTTCCTTTCCACTAATAAACCCAGTGCCTTCGGGTGGGTGGTGTGCCTTGATTGTAGTGGGGTCAGTTGTTTTTGCAGCAGCATAGCTCTCGAATTCCAGGGTATTGATGTATACCTCATCATATTCGCTGAGTTCTGGTACTAGGTTAGATGTTGCTTCCTTCTTGACCTTCGCCTTTCCTTTGTCTCTCTTGCTTGGACAATCCTTTGCCATATGTCTTTCATCACCACAACTAAAGCAGGCTCCTTTCTTTCTTTGTTCCTTCATTTTGGCGCAGTCGCCATTGTTATTGAACTTCTTCTTTTGTTGGTATTCTGTTTTTTAGTTGGTGGATTCCTTAGGTTGTGTATCATAGCGTTCCTTGCCATACGGTCCTGTACTCCAATGGATAGAGTGTTGATATCCTCGTCTCCAGTGTACTGAGTTTCCACCTCTTGCAGAAGTCTTGGGTTCATGCTTGCAAAGAATTGTTGTATGAAAGCATAGTCAGTTATAGTGTCTTCTGGTAGCCGTGATATATGCATGAGTAGATCTGTGGCAATGATAGATATCTTCTGGACTTGTCCATTCCAGCATTCCCTGATGCTGTGGAACTTCTGAAACATATCATCCTTCTGGTGGGATGATTGGAATCGTTCCCTGAGATAGTCTACTAGTAGATCCCTCGTGAGGCTTTCTCCAAACAGTTCTGCTGCTTGGAATCCTGCTCCCTGGGCTCGTCCTCCTGTGTAGAGAATGCAGTAGTTTCCTGCTCCTGGTGGATTCTGGGAAACATTATGCAAACAGAGGTAGCGTTGGACCGAGTTGTACGATCTATCGAAGGCCTCTGGTTTGAGGTCTTCGCCATCGGCTGTGAACCTCTTACATGATGGGACCCTAATACTAAGCCTTGGTACAGCTGCTGATCAGCCAGCTCTTTCTCCATGGTCAGACATGTTGGCTGAGTCACTGCTGCTGCTTGAGCTATCTGGATCGCCTGGTGGTGCCACTACTGGAGCTTTACTGGATGATCCTTTTGATGGAGAGTCAGGGAACCCACCCGGGTTACTGTTGCAGCTTGTGCTAGTTCTGTTGCTGATTCCACTAGATCTCGTTGTGCACTATCTCTGGCTAGGTGTCTAGCTGCTTCGTCTATTGAGAACTGTTTCTTTGCAGGTGCTTTGACAAATCGTCCCTGTTCGTCTCGAGTTCGTTGTTGAACCTGCTTCTTGGGAGGTCTGCTTCCACTGGATTCCTGGTGTCCTTCAATCCTGGTAACTTGTTGAGGTTTAAAAAAGTATACCCACCTCGAGGACGGTGGCAGGAATCGTTAGGGTAACGATACTATCTCTATAGAAGAATGAAGTATCTAACTGGACTAAGTACCGCTGGCTTAGACTATGTTGTTGTAACAAACCTCTTAATCAATTGCAACTACCAAGTGTTCCTAATAGCGAAATATCTTTGGTCTGGATTCTCAAAGTGCCCTGAAGAAGTAACTGTTCAACCAACTATATTGAAAACTCTGTCAGTCGAAGTCTGCTGTCACTAAGTCCGGAGAAGAGCAGTTCTTAAATACATCTGTCAGGCTAACCCCAGTGTTGTAAACAATACCTATAAATACTGCAAAACGGTACCTTTGAAAGATTACTTAAAACATATCAAGTATCAAACTATATCTTTATACAATGAATCAATAATACTGAGTATCTAACGATACTCCGAAACCAAACATAAAACATCATGAGTATCAAATTCACTCAGAAAACATACTAAGTATCAAACGATACTCTGAAACCAAACCAGTAACACCTACCAGTTACACATACAATTTGTTCCTTTTCACTATTACTGGAGTCCCCCTCAGGACTCTCAGAACTAGTTTGGGTAACTGATTTCTGCACATTGGACTTGGTACTGTTGCTGGCTGGTGGCTTTCTTTTGCTTTCTCCTTTCTGAATCTCTCTTGCTTACCCTTTTGACTGCTTTTGAAGATCATCTCTTTCTCACTTCTTATACAACTCACCAATGACTGTTGTGTGAAGTAGAAGCCCACTTTGAATCTGACGGGGGTCAGGCTTGCTAGGCTGGGTGGTCTCAAGTTGTTTAATTGTTGCCTTGTCGAGAATGGATTCTGTATGAGCCTTTCTTGCAAGTTGAATGGCTTTGTGAAGTAAAGTGGTGGCTTCTCCAACATCTGCCACCCCAGTAGCCTCTCTTTTGAACTCAGGAATCTCTTGTCCTCTACCATTTCTACCTCCAATAGGACGAATGCCTGAATATCTTGCTGAGAGGGGGAGAGTTGGAGTAGCATTTAACGGGTGATCAGGATTTTGAAGTACACATTGAAGATTGACAGGAATCATGCCACTGGCGCGCCAGGCACCCACCACATTTTCAGTTCTCATAGCCTTCACCCTTGCCCTTTGTTGTATGGGATAGAAATCTTGTTTACGCATCTTCCAAAAAGGCTCATGGTTGGGTTGAAAGGACTCGAACTCCTGTTGGTAATATTGTCCCAAAGGTGAAAACAATCCAATATCCAAAGGCTGCAGAATGTGAGTAGTATAAGCAGGAAGACAAATGAGATGTACATTGTTCGCAATAGCATGTTCAATGAATTCAATGTTGTTAACATGCAAGCCGTGGCCATTAAGAACCAGAATCTGATGTTGTGTGATTCCCTGGGCAGGACGTGAACATGGTCCAAAGCTTTGATCAAACCAAGCAAGGACAATCTCTGAAGATGCGTATCCAGCCTTAGAGTAGGTAAACAAAGTATTATTATCAATTCGATAATTGATATTGGAATGGTGGCCTATCAGATGTGCTCTAGAGCAGTGAATAATCAGAGGAGCCAATACTTTTCCATCGCTACCAACTGCTTCAATGACTATAACCCAGTCCATTTGTCCATCCTGCATAATCGTGGGATTGCTCCTTCCTATACGGCAAAGAACTGTTCACCCTATCCCTAAACCCATTGCGAAATCTTTCGCATCTGTATTCCAAACATTCTCAAGCAGGACAGCATATCTCTCCTCTTCCACACATATAACTGTTCCAGCTCCTCTCTCAGAATTGCAACCTCTCTGGCAAGAGGCTTTGCTTATCAATACTCTTGCCAGCCTTACTGTGAATGCCTGAATGTCTATTGACAAACCAGTTGACCCATCTTTTCCCAATATCCGCCACTCGCCCCTTTGGCTTTCAAATTTCAAACACAATTTGCAAAACATGTCTCCTGCGAGGGGAATGCCATCATCGTCATAGTCCTCAAGACGATTGATGATAACCTTGTCCTCAAGGTGGGAGAGCAATTGCTGACTTTCATGAGTAACCTCTTGTGGTGCTGTACAGCCTTTGACCCTGTTTTGGAAAGTTATATTAGAAACAGCGAAGGATTTCAGCTAAAAAGTAGATTGAGATATCAGGATGAGTTGTTTTGGTGGTGATTGCTGCCTGAAGGCGATTCTCCAGGTCCGGCTTCTTGTTTGGCCTGGGCTTTGGTAGAATTGTTGATTAATTTCATGTAGAAAGTGTATTGGTTGAGTGTTAAAGTGAATCGAGGCTTACAAGCAAAAGATGACACACTTTCCAAGCTCTTGCTCGCTGTCAAATCTTGCTCTAATGTTGTATAACTTCTAGGGTACCTTAATAATCACCTCTACTAAGGCCTTGAAAAAAAGTACAATGATTTCCAGAAGCTGTTCGTTTTCTTTATCACGATTTCTTCTGCAATCATAATATCTCACTTGTGCAATTTACAGATCTAAAAATGAAATTCCAGAATTGAAGATTGGTAGGCATATTCTAGAGTCTAATGGCTATTTAGATATTGAAACTGGAGTGGATCCGATATCATTTGCTTTCTAGAATTCCCAAGGTATCAGTTAAAGAGTACAAGTCAGAGTGACCTATGATGGGGGGGTGACCCATTACTGGGTGAAATAGGTTATGCAATTTTCAGTGAAAATGCCATTTTCCTTGTGTGATTATGGACAAAACGAGGACTGGGTCGCATTTTTTTGATTGTATTTTTTGCAATATGGGTAAACTATTTGTGGAGAGTGGGATAATTTCAACCGTTATTTGACAGAATGCTCTTCCATAGCACCGAATGTAATAAAATGCGCATCAGGCAAAAGGTTTGATAGAGTAGTCTTCTGTGGAGTAGAATACCACAAATGAGAAAAGAGAGGGTCAGGATCTTATTGTTCATCCGTAAGTAATAACTACTGTAAAGCCAATCATCTCTTTCTATCTCCAGCATCAGCAAAAATTAAACTGGGGTCAGAAGCACCTATTAAGCTTTTAGATATGTGTAATATTGATTATTGCGTCCATAGTGTCTGGAGTATTTGGAGGTAAGTCGCCATACTAAAGTGCTTTGGGACCTTGGTTGCCACACTCAGTTACCTTCCCTTCATCCTGACGCACTTTACAACACCATCGCACCTCCAGATTCACCAGCTACCCACCCTGCTTCCAGAATACCCCTGACGAGTACCCACAACCTCCCTGGTCATTCAGCCTTCTATCATACTTAGGAAGGGGCTAGTCTTGGCAAAGATGATGAGGCTGGGGTGGGTGCCAGGGGAGAAAGACATCATACCGCTAATCTTAATTCTGTGCTAAAGATTCTATTTTCAGAACTTGAGCTTTCAGATAGAGAAAATGCCAGCTCACTCAAGGCTGAAGGTGAGTGATATCTATGACAGTCTCTAGCACACTTCATTGTTGTAGTTTCTTGGCACTTGGCCCTTAATGCGATGGGACTCTGTATTCTGTATTTTCTCCTCACGGCTCAACATTTACACTATCAGATCTCTCCAAAGATTACTCCACAACCACGCCCCGATTAGAGCACTGTGAATTACCACCTTCATAGTTCGATGCCCGCTACCGGCCGGTATAAGACCCATCACCAGCCCACCAATATCGATCGAGTTCCAGGCTGGCAATCTCAAATACTGGAAGGCAGATTACTCCACAACCTCTACGCAGATTGCGATTCGGTTTCCTGGAGCCAGTCCGGCTTGACCCTAGCTCCACGCTGGTATAGATAATGTTCCCCGTGGTAAATACCCATGGAGTTACAGGGCTCTTACAGGGCTGGCAACCTCAAATACTCGATGGCTGATTACTCCACAACTGCTCACCGGATTTTAATTCTGTTCCCTGGAGGTTGTTGGGTTTAATCCTAGCTTCACAAGGGTATAATGTATGGGTCTGTAGGATCAAAACCGATGAAGTTGGTGTTTTCTGTAGAGGGTGTGTCTATCTTACCCCTGGTGGAATTGTTCCAGATTGCAGATTCCTTGACTACGGCGGCATGGACTCCAATTTTGCTTCCTGGCTCTTGTAGGGGTCAGTCTCCGCTTCATACCGTTATAGGGGTTCGTATCTATCGCATGAAAACCAAGGAAGTCAGTATCCTCAATAGACGTAGTACCTTGGCGGAATTCACCTGAATTGTAGATTACTCCACACCCATTCCTCTGATTTAGATTCTGTTTCTTGGAGGTTGTTGGACAAGGCCAGTGTGCTTACGAAAGAATCAGTCAAGGAGACAGGACATGACCTGTACTCAAACGAAGGAACCGACGTCCCTGTCAGAGGACAAGCTATTATTTGAACTGGAATAGCTATTGGATTGCCTCAGAACACCTATGGATGAATTGCACTACGAAGCAGCCTTACAGTCAAATAATGACTGATGACAAATGCCGGTGTTATCGATATCGATTACAGAGGAGAAGTGCACTTGCTCCTGGTCAACCTAGGAAACAAACGATACGGAGGGGAAACGGGGGACCAAATCGCGGAACTGATCATCGAAAAGATGGACAAGAGGGAACTACCGGAAGTAGCCCCGTGGGACGATACCAAGCCAAGAGAGCAGGGATTCAGAACTTTCGACACCACTACCCATCAGAGGGCTAAGGGCAAGAGGACCAAACCACGTATGGAAATCAACGAAATATCCGCAAGAGCTTTTCCACAGTTCCACTAAAGAGGAGAAACAAGCGGCATCCTAAGATGGGACTAAGTCGAGAATGAGATTTAGCTGGAAGCTATCAACATTAGCACCGTGGTGGCCATAGAGAACAAAAAGAACAATGACGCCAAAGATGCCAGAGACACGGTCTATCGGGAATATCATCCCTTACTAGCTGTATTCGAAAAAGGAGAAACAAGGACAGTACTGCCTTACTGACCAGGGATTGACCTAGGAATTGACCTAGAGCAAGGAAAGATAGTACAAAAC
>Ga0307507_10005806_pt1 | contig 19798 bp, 11 predicted proteins | sample 7_EM_MG_FD_207223 | JGI IMG/M metagenome (GOLD analysis project Ga0307507, IMG submission 207223) | Populus trichocarpa ectomycorrhiza microbial communities from riparian zone in the Pacific Northwest, United States - 7_EM | ecosystem: Host-associated > Plants > Roots > Unclassified | place...
CTTACTCAACAAATATTTGTGTTTTGTTTTTGTTGTTATCTTTAACTTTGTCTACGTCACATAGCTTTCAATCATACAAGCTTCTTTAGTAGATATATACATTAGCCATGGGGCCATAACCATAACTAAAACCATAACAATTTGGCAATATATTTCGGTTTGTTTCTGTGGTGAAAAAATTATGTTTTAATTATTTTAATATTTAATATTAAAAATAAAATTTTAAAAATAAAAAATATTATTTTAATATGTTAAAAAAAATATTTCAAAAAACAACATTAACATACGCTACCTTATCAATCACCGGAGATTGAGTTTGGTTTTCATTGGACGAGAAGAAATTATGGGGGCGAAAGAAAGATCAATCTGTAATTCTGTTGGAAATCATGGTGGCATAGTTGGTAATTAACTGAAAGGACAGAACCTAATTATTACACTTAGATAATAATAGTAAAGGGCGTGCCCCTCTAATCTTTACATGTGTGTGTGTGTCCTGTCTTTGGTATATGCCACAGCTGAAAACTAGTAGAAATTAATTTCAAAAACACACATACAGGGAGAGAGACCCACATAGATTCGAGAAGGAAAAAAACAACTGAGAGACAGGCATGGGGTTTTTCTCTTTTCTCGGCAGAGTTCTCTTCGCTTCCCTCTTCATCCTCTCAGCTTGGCAAATGTACACCATCACTTCCTTTCTCTCTTTTAGATCTCTTTAATTTTATCTACTTCTTCGTTTCATTGTCGCTTGTTAAGAAGGATTCATGTGCTTTTTATCTGGGCCCCTTTCTCCCAGATCCGATGCTAGTTGTTGATGTCTTTATATTGCTGTTTTCGCTTATGGTTTTTTGTTTTTGTTAGATGTTCAACCCATTATGGAACTGGGTTCCAAACGTTTTAATTTTTTAACTTTATCGTCTCATTAGCAAAGAGAAAATGCCTAATGCCGTGAATCCTCTAGCTTCAGTGGAAAATTGCTTCTGCTGATGATTATTTGATCAATTATTTAGTCACATTTTTAGTATATTGACAAATGCACAAAGAAGCCCTTGTGCATTCTTGAAGTCTGATTTTACTGCTGAAATTGATCTTCATGGTGTCTTCTAAAACGAGCAATGTGATGTGTAACAATGCTTTATCATGTAATACCGTGTTCTGATTTTTTAATGTTTCAAAAGCATGCCTAATGATTGGCAGCTTCTAAACTACCATTTTCTGTCGAGCTTCGTTATTTAGCTTGGGGGGTTTATGGTATTTTTTGAACTAAAAAGCTAGGTGATACTAGCTTCTGTGAACTTTGATGTTCTCTATGCTATCGGTAAACTAATGCTTGACTAAATCTATATAGTCATCAATTTGCAATGCTCTCGTACGGTTAACTGGGGTTGTTGAGCACTCGAGCAAAATGTTGCATGCTTCTGTATTGATGTTGTTTGTATATGCTTAGGTTCAACGAATTTGGCGAAGATGGTGGCCCTGCTGTGCCGGAATTGATTTCCAAGCTTGCTATTGTCAAGAAGCATATTTCCTCTCAATTGGGGGTAGTGGTCTCGGACATTGATGTAAGAAATTTTCCCCTTAACCTGTTGCTTCTGTAATTCTTGCATATTTTTTTTGGTGTCATTTCACTTTGTATGCTGCTCACTTTCTGATTCAGAGGTATTTTATGCAGCCTAGACATTTGGTAGCGGGCATGATTGTTCTAAAGGGTCTTGGAGGCTTTTTATTTGTATTTGGCAGCCCTTTTGGTGCTTATCTCCTGGTTAGATTTTCCTTTCCTTTGGGTCTTTATTTGATTGATCGCCTTTAGAATGTGATGAAGCATTACTTGGCTCTGCCCAGAAGCTGCTTCTGATTCATACAGTCATCATCAAAGTAAATATTTCAGTATTTCTATTTTGCTTCAGCTTACCTACTTGGCGCTTTCCTCCCCAATTCTGTACAACTTCTATGACTACGATCGGGATGAGTCCAAGTACTTTGTTCTCTTAAATGAATTTTTGCAGGTTTGTCTTAACATGACCTTTTGATGTTGTTTAGCTCCCCTTTTCTCTTGTTCTTCTATTTTGCATTTATGCTGGGAAACCACCTTTATTTTTGGGTTGGTGATGTTTTTGCAGAGCGTTGCACTTTTTGGTGCATTGCTTTTCTTCATAGGGATGAAGAACTTGGTTCCAAATAGACAGCTCAAGAAGAAGACTCCCAAGGCAAAAGTGGGCTAGGCATAACGAAGAAGCAAACTTTAAAGATTGGATGATTGTTGTAGGTGCTGAAAATTTTCAGGGTGTCGAGTGGCTGCACATATCATATATCTATGGATGTTTCCGAAGCTCTATCTATATGATACCCAAATTTGTTAGTTCTTTTGTTGTTTGGCTCGATATACTTTCCATTTTATCTAATGAAATTTATTTATCATCTGTTAAGCTAGAATATGGCTATGATTTTCGCGAATTTATGAATGGTTGGTCATGGATTAATATTTTTTAAGCCTCAGTTACCCAGTTAGACGAGTAATTTTACTAAACCAGAAAAGTATTCTGTTCATTTAATTTTTGGGGCCAGACGATTATCAATACGTTCACCTCCAAAAATTATCTCTTGGTTACTGACCCGGCATTTTCCATTGTGTTCTCACTCCTCTGTTGTTCGAAACCATTCCAAGCAATGTCCCAAGTTAACAATTAATTAACTTCTAGTACTAAACATGGATTAAAATTTAATTGGGTTAAATTTAGAGTTTGTTTGTTTTTGTGTTTTAGAAATGTTTTTAAAAAAAATTAATTTTTTTTATTTTAAATTAATTTTTTTAATGTTTTCATATCAAAAGGTAATATTAAAAAAAATAAAATTTTTTAAAATATTAAAATAATATTTTTATAAATAACTTTTTTTTTAAAGAAGTGCTTTGCTCTTAAACATTGAAACAAGTATATTTTATTTACTGTTCTTAATACTTTGGAAAATTTATTAAGTTCTTTTAAATATACTATAAAGGTGTATTTTTTAGATGGATTTAGTTTTGGTTTATGTTGTCTCAAAAATATTTTTATATTGTCAAACAAAAGAAATCAATGCCCTTTATGTAAAAAATGTTTTTTTTCTAACAATGAAAAAAATAAAATTCAGAATGTTGCAATAACTTTGCAAGAGTTAGCAATTGACGTGTCGTTCAAAAATGATAGATAGCTGATGGTACACTGGTTAGTTTTCACTCTTCAGTTCTCCCTCGTAGAAAAATCGCTCGCTCCAGTAATAAAGAAACGTTTTTGGACAAAACGCCGAAGACGACTGTAAATAGAAGGAAGAAACGCAGACGAAGTGGAGTGAGCACAGCCAGTTTAAAACAAGTCTCTCCTGCTGCTCTCCTCTTCTTCACAGAAATGGTAAAAGCGCCAACAATTCTCTTTTCGTTTTTTTAAATCAAGTCAAACTGTTAAGCATTTTTTTTTGTTTAATGACAGGATTACTTGAAGACGGTAATCCCTTCACAGCTCGTCTCCGACCGAGGATCCAATTTAGTAGTCATCAATCCAGGTGCTCCACTTTAGAACCCTAGAAAATCAAATCATCATCCATTATAGCAAGTAAATAAAACCGATTTTTAATTTTGTTAATTGTAATTGGTTTAGGCTCTGCAAATATCCGAATAGGATTAGCTACACAAGATGCACCGTTAAATATTCCTCACTGCATTGCTCGTTATACTAATCAAATTCCCAAATTCAAAGTCCAAGATCAGGTCAGTTCTTACTTACCACTTTTCTACCTTTTTACAGCTTTACTTTGTTTTGTTGTTAAATTTTTTTCGCTTTTAGATGCTGAATTCGCAGATTACAACAGTACAGCATATGGAACGCGAGAAGGCATATGATATAGTGAGTTAACTCCGTGCTATTCGCATTTTTTGTCTCTACGTTTGCCGAGGAACAGTGTAAGACTTGATTTTTTTTTCCTTCCTTTTTTCTTGAAGATAGCATCGTTATTGAAAATACCTTTTCTGGATGAAGAGGTTGCCCACAATTCTTTCCCACGCAAGGTACCTACTACTAATCCATTCAGCCTAATTTAGTCTCTGTCATGGTGGTCTGTAGATCAATATCGGTTTTCTGGTGTTATTATTCTTATAATCTCCACTTTGGAAGAATTGCTGCTTCTCTATTAACTGGTTTAGAAGGCTTTGACAACTGTGGCACTGTCTCTGGAGTTCTCTTTTCGCAATCCTGCTTTTTTGTGGTTATATATGTGATTCTTAGGGTTTCAACCGGAGTTTTCAAAAATTTTGATTTTTTTTTTGCTTCAAATTAATTCTTTTTTGGTGTTTTTCGATCGTTTTGATGTGTTGATGTCAAAAATAAATTTAAAAAAATGAAAAAAATATTATTTTGAGAAAAACATTTTGAAAAGCAACCGTTATCACTATTCCAAACACCCTATTAAAGTGAGTATAAAATATATAGTTTAGAGGGACAAGGGGCTATAGACATGCAGCTCAGTTAATGGTTAGAAATTGCTTATGGAATTATACTAATCAACTCATACTGCAGATAGGACGTGCTGATGGATACAATCCACAGAGTGGCAGGGGTGTGGCTTTCCAATGGGCTAATGTATATGAGCAGGACACTAATTCCTCTTTGGCTTTAGGTAATAGAATGAATGTTGTTCTCTCTAATATACATGATAGTTACGACAAACTGAATTACCTTTTGTACTAGTTATGATGTTTCCATCTTTAAAACTTTCAAAACCTTTTGGTGGGCATCTTGTTTGACCTGGAAAGTGTATGACATACCATCTCTAATTACTTCAGAAGTCATGATGGAATCTTGGTACAGTTTACCATTATTGCTCATTTAATATTATTGCGTCATGTTTGAAGGTTTGTATATTATTAATTACATTTGACTTGGATTAATTTAGCACTGGTGGGGCCAGATTACATGAAGATGGAGTCTGTTATCTTTAAATATATGCTATGAAAAAAATGGTACCAAGGCAATGAAAAATCCAGAATCTGATGTTTCGAAGGGCCAGATGTAACATTTTCATTTTGGGGTGGCCATCACATGGGAACTTATTTGGTAGCCCCCCACCCCCAATTCATCCGTGCCAATGGTTTACCATCCCTATGCAGGGTCAAAAGACTACGTCAAATTGTTTTGGATAGATAGTAGATTTTATTGATGGATTATTTTATTTTGCTTTGTGGTTTTGACTTCAGATAAGAGATCCTTGGCACATTTCATAGTGATTCCTTTGCATAGGTTGCTCTTGATTGATAGACTGCATTTTTATGGTGTTGTCTGTGCTTATTGTCTGGCATTAAATAATATATGTTGGCTGTGTGATCTTTATGGTTACACTGTTTTTTAAATATAAAGCTTGAAGGATCAATTACTTTCTCATTCAAGTGATGGTTCTTATTTACCTGTTGTATTTTGTGTATTCTGAGTTTCTGACTACTCTTGATTTTTGTGCCACATCTGATAAAAAATAAGTTCGCAGGCATTAAGGCTTTTAGCTTTCCTATTAATTAGTTTCAAGTGAATTTGTGTCTAGATCCTAAAACGTGCAAATTGTTTGTGCAGGATCATCAAAAAATGAAGGTACAAGTGGCGAGTATGTGAAGAAACATGAAGGCACTGATGCTGAGGGGATTAGTTCAGGGGAACGCAAATTCAGAGGACACATTTTTGGTGAAGAAGCGCTTAGAATCTCCCCAACAGAGCCATACTGCTTAAGCCGTCCTATTCGCAGAGGTCATTTCAACATCTCACAACATTATCCTTTGCAGCAGGTTTCGTCCTTGCATTAATTATCTTACAAACATGATTTCATTTGTATGTGCCCTTTTCAGCTGAAGGAGAAAAACAATACCACTTTTCCTCTTTGGAAAGTGCTATTATGTACTGCAACCTTGTGTGTCTGTTGTTGATGTGGACCCAGCTTAACATTGTTGCATTATTTTCCAACAGTTTTAGCATATCCATAATATAAGAAGCCATGCTCTAGTTATTTACTGGTATTTTCTTATTTCTATTGCTTAGGTGCTTGAGGACATACATGCTATTTGGGATTGGATATTGATAGAGAAACTGCATATCCCTCACTCGGAAAGAAACATGTATTCTGCGATCCTTGTTTTGCCAGAAACATTTGATAATCGCGGTAATGATATCTTGGTAGTTTTTTTTTATATAGCTTATGATAACTTCAGAGGAAAAATCTAGTCGTTATTCTCATGTTGGTCCCATGGATGAAATGAAACATGTTAACAATGTGCACTTACTATGAATGATCAACCATGGTTGAAGCAAGACCCTATCATGTTTGTTAATCAAATTAGTGTTGATGTAGCCCTACTCTATCAAGAGTCCAGGTAGCATGGCTAGTTGAATAATGTTTTTAAATCACCCCAAACCCCAAGGTAAAAGAACAGTTTAGACTCTAAAGTAAGCTCATTTCATAAAGTGCTGTCAAAGTGCATAAAGCTGCAGGCATTAATTTTCTTTTTTTCATTTTCCTCAAAATTTTTATCAGGACACAATCTATGACCTTTTCACCATGCTTTTCAAAGTATCAGTTAGTCAATCACTCATATTCTCTGCTTTGGGGTTCTTTGTGAAGTTGCACCACGTGCTAACTTTTGGGTGGAGTTTGGTACGAGGTTAAAAAATGAGGATGAGTTATTACAAGAGCAATTTTTAAGGGTGTAAAATTTAGTTTTAAGGAGTTTTGGTATGTTTATGAATTGAAGGTGAATTGCTAGTGGAAAAAGAGAGAAATTAAATTATTAGTAATGACTGGTGAGAGAGACATAAAAAATTATTAGGTGTGTATTTTGAGATCAAAAGGCACAAGAGAGAGTAAAAACCAAATAATATTGCTTGGAGGGCAAAATATACCTTCCAAAAACATCAATTTGGGGGTACTTAGTATCCCCTCAATAATTAAATCCCTTCCAAAAATTGAATCAAGCATGCTTAAATGGCACAGGGGTAATTCTTAGCTCCCATTACCGTTTTAGCAAACATACCCTTAAGGTAATAGGTGATTTTACTGAATTGTATTTATTTCTTTTGGGAATAGTTGATTCACATTTAAAATTGTGCACTTTACTTTTATTAGGCATGTGCTTGCATATTTCTGCTATATGCCTTGGGCTAGTGAGCCCCTTTGCATTCGTGTTTGCCTGGGCTGTTAATATCACTGGCTTGAAGTCTATTTCAGATGTTCTGTCATTTTGTTGTGCTAGTGTAGCCAAAATGCGAGTTTCCTTTATTTTCATGCACTTACATGTTTTCTTGGCCTGGATCTGCTTTTCCCTACTCTCTTTTGTTCACTGGCCATTCTATGGCCAATTAGTGCAACTGGGTCAACGCAAAAAAGAAAACATTTGGAAGCTCTACCTTGCATACCTGGTTTTTCTCAGCTCCTTTCCTTCTACGACACACTGGTCTTGATTTCTTTCTTTTTTTCCTTTTCCTTTTCCTTTTCTTTTTCTGTTTGTCTTATTGGTGCGTTAACTGCTTCATGGATGCTTATGCTTCTCCAGTTCTCCTATAAGGTCACATCTTCACATTTGGTTTAGCAGGGAATAGAACTTGGATAACTCTAGTAATGTCCTGTTGTTACATGTCATGAACAGAAATAAAGGAAATGCTGTCTATAGCATTACGAGACTTGCGCTTTAGCTCTGCAGTAGTACACCAGGTCAGAGACTTCTTTTGTTATTTTTTTGAAAAAAATAATTTTACCTGGTGATATTTTAATATATGGTTCCAGCATCAGATTGTAGTTTGTGGTGGCGAAGGTTGATAGACATCAATCAATTTATTGTTCATATGTTGTTTGAATGTTGGAGTTGGAGACAGTTATGCTAGGCACAGTAGAAATTGTTTTCGAAGGGGATTCTATTGGTGTGGATAGATCTGTAACAATGAAGTAGTGTGGCATGAGGAAGGTTTGGAGGTCATAGATGAGTGAGAAAGATTTTGGTTCTTTTCTTTTTTGGTTTCAGAAAAATATTTCCCCCCTTATTTTTTGTGCAACTGAAAATTGTAATTGCCAACTTTAAATTGCGACACTCTTCATAAAGTATTCCATTAATTTATATTTTTAACATTTGATATTCTCTTGTTTACAAGGTTAATGATAATTTGGTAAAGATGAAGGGATGTAAAGAACAAATTAAAACAGGAAGGGGGTCATTTTAATTCGGTTATCATTGGAGGACATTCTGTCTGTCCAATTAATATTTTGTTTACTTCAGGTTTTGATTTGAAAATATTTGTTAATTACCTACTTGATTACTTCAATTTAAGGCATTGCCAAACATACTCATCAACAAATATACTCAAAATCTCAAACATGTGAATTTACTTGACTACTTTCATACTTAGTTGATTATTGACTAAAATTTGGATAAATTACTATAATTTATAGTTGAAAAGAAAATCAATGATATCAATTTAAGATCTAGGTCATATTTCAGCATCCAACTTCTTACTTCAGACCCACCATGCCAGTGCCTTTACCTACCATTCTTTTAGCTTGGTTTACATATCTATTGTTTTTTTTCCAGTTTCAATCAGTTCCTCATTATTTTGAAAGCAGCAAATTAAACTGTGCATTCCGTTTGAGATGGTGCAATAAAGAGCACTTACAATTTCGTTAAATTTGTTGGTTGCTATCGGTAGTCTTCTTTATTGATTTGCTTTTCCACATTGACACTGTTATGGTATACACTCCTATATGATGATTTATTCTGAAATGATTGTTGCAGGAAGGTCTTGCTGCAGTTTTTGGGAATGGGTTATCGACAGCATGCATTGTTAATATGGGTGCTCAGGTGACATCTGTTGTTTGTGTTGAGGTAACTGCAATTTTATTCTTAAATTTAGCTTCATAAACATCCAGGCTATGCTGTCCAAATATACCCCGTTTGCTCAATGGTTCACTGGTCAATTACACTGCTGCCCTCTGTTAGAAGGGGGACTGCAGTTTTGAACTCCCATTGGGGTGGGCGCAATGAAGGGAATACTTTATCAATGATCAAGGGAAAAAAAATGCTTTATTGTCAACACAGTAGTGAGTTTGGGTGATGAAAAATCTCCTGTGTAAATATAAACAAAAAATGTTTTGAATTCAAATATTTTCTTTTGTTACTATTTTTACCACTATAAAGAACATTTTGGACTCTGTTGCCACCACCCCATCGTTGTCATCATGCTACCCCAACTATTATAAGGTGTTGTTACTCTCTATACCTTTCTCACCTTCTTCGAATCAACATTGGCTCCCTGGTTGCACTACTATTGATCTGCCTCATTCAGTATTTTACTGGTTTTAGAATCACCAATTATTCCATCTTTATCTTAAAAACTTCTGATGCCACCTTGACCACTTCAGTATCTTTGTTGCTTCTTCAAGCATTGTCATTGCACCTCCATGTTGCTCTCATCCCACTAGAAGTACTTGTCTTTTTTGGTGTGTAGTTGCAAGGAAGCAAATAACTGCTTGTCATGTGGCTTTGCCCCTCCTCCCCTAAACTGAGATTCTTTTTCATTCTTTTTAGTTTTACCTAACAGTGTCATTTGGTCAATGCTTACAATGTTATATCAAGGCCATGTCACTGTGATAACTAACTACTTTCAACTTGGGTTTTCAGGATGGTGTGGCTCTACCTAGTACAGAAAAGACTTTGCCTTTTGGTGGAGAGGTGTGGATTTTGGTTTCATCCTTCAGCTCACTACTGAACACTGAACTTGTTAAAAGCTTCAGTCAGTGAATATCTCTTACTTGAGTTTGTGTGATGTACATGCATACTTAATGTCCCTTAAGCTGTCCTGACAAGTCTAGCTTTCGGCTTCATATATTATACAATGCACATTTGTTGTTGTTGGCTGAACTTTTTTGTAATTTTTTTTTACAGAACATAAAACTGACCTTCTGATTGAGAACCCTTGTGATGAAATAACTTGTGGGATAATCAGCCTGACCAGATTTTAAGCTACCCATGCCAGGGTTAAAAGCTGCATTAGGGTGTGTTCAGGGATTGATGTCTAAAAACCATGGTTACCAAACATCCACTTGGGATCCCAAATTTTCTTTCTAGCTTGCCACACTTTAAGTTACCAACATCTGGATGGGATTCCGGGCGTGCTTTTTATCTCAAACTGGCTTTTTGTCAACTCTACCACAATCCCAAAAGACATACCTAGTAAGGGGGATTTTAGATTGGGAGAGTGGTAACTATGAGGCCACCACCTTAATGATGCATACTGTTCTGCAATCTGCTGCAACTTCAATGATCAGCATAACTTGTTCCACTTTAATTTTTAGTAGAAATCTACCAATTCTGATGATCTTAGGTTTCCTTATGCTCTCTTCATTTTCCACGCCATTGTTCCTGCCAGCAGGGTGATGGTTACTTGCTTCAGAGTCTTTCCAAAAAATGATATTACCATCCCATGGTGATATAAACGTTAACTCTAGGGGAAAAAAGAAGAAGAGACAAGGATGATGATATCCTTATGGAACACAAATGGGTGATTTAGTATTTATCCACTCTCATACCTTCAATGTTGAGAGCCAATTAAAAAGCAGGGCACATGTTTAGATTGTGCTGGTCATGCTTCATGTCTTATGCTTTCTGACTCAGTATTTCTAGTTTCTTGGTTTTAGGGAAATTTCATATAACAAAATTCAAATGCACTCTGGGACAATCTGCATCAACGTGATGCTTGAATGATTATCCTTTGAACTGATGGTGTTTTAAATGTCACTTGCTGTTTAGCTTCTGTAAATACTATATGTAGAATATATCTGCCTCATATTCTAGTCAAAGTTTATTTCATTGTGAATCAACTTTTCATCAGGATATATCAAGATGCCTTCTGTGGACTCAGAGGCATCATCAGACATGGCCCCAGGTTCGGACTGACATGTTGACAAAGCCTATAGATTTGTTGATGCTTAACCGTCTTAAAGAGTCCTATTGTAAAATAAAGGTCAGTTTATTTTTCTGTAATTTTTCAGTTTATTGTCATGCATCAGCTACGCTGCCAGTTTCTTCCATTTTTTTAGCACACAAGTGTGCTTCCGCTTATTACAGAATCAGATTCGAGCTGATTTATAAAGTCAGTCTCTGGTGGTGATTGATTTCATTCTTGAATAAACCATGTTTTATATGTCATTTGTTACACCAAGGAATTTTGTCGGAGTTTTTTACACTTTAACTACAGAAAAAGGAAAATCAAAATCCTGATAATGATCTGTTATCTAGTTCCAAGAAACCTGTAACCATCTGGATCTTCAAAGTCGATATTTTTCACTCAAGTCTATTGCATTATTTTGTTGATCATCTTAAAATGCCATGAGAACTTAAGATTTCAGACATGAATGATGATTACATACCTCTATATTATGCCTTTCTTTTCAGGTTTATATGTAGAGTTCATGTTCCTATTTAACATGCTTGATTTTCCTTGAATTATATGCTGTTGACAATCACTGATGTTATATTTCTTGATGGACAGAAGTCCAACTGTGAAATAATTTTGTTGGTTGTGCCTTTTTTCTGCTAAAATAGTTTTACTGATGCTTCTTTTAATAGCATCCTCAATCATGTACTTCTTTGAAAATTTTGTGTACAATATCATCTGGTATTTAGTTTCCTTTGGTAGTTTGCTATTACTTCTGTTCTATTCAGCATGCATGAGCTGCCAAACACAGTCCTGGGAGGACTGATCCCCTAACCTTAGTTTATTATAAACCGAATCAGACACTCTTAAGACTTCAAAAGTGGTCCAGATACCCGTCAACAAGGCATTGCTACTGTAAGACTTTCTTTTTTTTATCATTTTGTTGCCTCTGCAATTTACTTCCCTGTGTACAGGAGGGGGAGCTTGATGCTGTTACTGTAGTTCATTCTTATGAGGATGGCATGCCTGCTGGATCTCACAAAACTCGACTAACTGCTCTTAATGTATGTCTTCTATTGTCAAAATTTTCTGAGATTCATCCTCTTCCTTAAGGATGTCTAGCTGAATAAAGTTATAATCTTGATTATTCTCATGAACAGGTGCCTCCCATGGGTCTGTTCTACCCCACACTTTTGGTTCCAGATATATATCCTCCACCACCTCGTTCTTGGTAGGATATATTTCGAGTTTTCTTGTTTTGCACTAGCTGTCCTACCTTGCCTGATTTAAACAATTGCGCTGAATTACTGGTTTTTTCTGACCATGACGCTGAGCATCATCAGGTTCCATGACTATGAGAATATGCTCGAAGATACATTGCATTTAGAATATCCTAGAAGGCCTGACATGTCAGATGGTTTATTTCCTGGCATTAATGTTGGATATCCTATGTGGGAGAGCTATCCGATTTTTCCTTCTAAGCCTAAGAAAGAAGAGAAGGTTGGCCTTGCTGAAGCTATCACTAGTAGCATTCTTTCCACTGGTAAGATTCATGTACAATTATTATACTTGCCTTAATTGAACTGTAATTTGATATTAACATAACTTGGTGCTCTATGGACAGGTCGTATAGACCTCCAAAGAAAGTTGTTTTGCAGTATACAATTGGTGAGTTTTGGCAGCAAGATTTACTGTACGAGATCGTACTCTTTATTTCTTGTTGCCTGGATGATTGACATAGTTTTTCTCTCTGTTGTCCTCTAGATTGGTGGAGAGGCTTTGACAGCTGGTTTTATTCCTGCTGTGGAGGAAAGGTTGGTTCCTTTTTTATTTTAATAGTAAAGCACATAATTTTGCCGTTGCTACCATGAGTACAATCCTTGTCTGTTATGATGAACCCTGTTTAAGATGCTTTCAAGTATGTGCAATATATTTAGTTAGCAATTGGAAAACCATAAAACAGCCATCAATGGATCATGATCTGGTGCGGGAAGACACCAGTGCAAACCTGTATTTTTTACAATCTTTCTCAGGCAAAGTTAAGGCACTTGTCAGATAAAAAGAAATAGTACTGAACCAACTTGACTCTTCTTTTCAAGGGGATAGATTATTTACCATCCCACTTATACCTGTCAACGTTCTTCTCAAGAGAGGAAGACTTTCAGCATTTCAGTTCAGAGAATATACTAACTCAACCAGGTGGATGAAGCTCTCGCTTCATTGTTCAAGAGGATTGCCTCACCTCCAACCTTTTTAGTCCTAGTCTGTTATGAGTCTTCTGACCATCTCAACCCAACTTAACTAAGACTTCAATCTCAAACTAGTTGGTGTCAGCTGCATGGATCTGTCTTCTCCATTTAATTACAGAAATTTAGTAGAATACAAAAAATATGTACCAAGTCAAGTGCTGAAGCTTTAGAATGTGCTTGTTTCAAAAAAGTTTCAATGAGGAGTCAATTAAATTCTGCTTAATTACAGCATTGTTTCAGTTCCTATAAAATGATGGTAGCTTCTTGATAATTTTATCTACTCAATTCATGTTCATCTTTCTTGTTGCAGAGTTTTACATGCAATTCCCTCAAATGAAGCAATTGATACTGTTGAGGTTAGCTTACAGATCTATTTTCTTCATGTTTATGACTAGTCTTTTCTGTCTTTGATTTCCTTGTTCATATCTATATTATATAATTATATACTTAAAATATCATGGCCTTTACTAGATGCAGAATTCATCAGATAACAATAGTGAATTATTTATTTAGTTGTCTTACAAGTATGACAATGTCCTGCTTAGAGTCTTGTTCTACTTATTAACTAGTCGGTGACCATTGCGCCTTTTTTATTTAGTTTTTATTATGATTATTATTTTTACAATATTGTTCAAATCGGAGGAAATACTCTTGAGAATTTTACCACTGACATCACTGGGGACTACATCAAATGAGGTTGTTGTGTTTGCTATCGATGAAGTCTTTAATTTGACATGTCTTTTTATATACGATAACTAATATTAAACTTCAAGTGGAACTGGCCATCATTGCTTATTGTATCATTTGATGAATTTAAATATGAAATATAAATTTTTTCACATATTTACCCTTTTAAACATGCTAGTTCGACATAATTAATTATTTATAGAGTTATTTATTAAAAAAAATGAAAATTCTTGATGCTTATTTGATTTAATTTCTTAATTATTTTCAAGTTTTGAAAACTATAATATAAAATGCATGATTATATATGGCATCAATTGATGAATCTAAATCCTGAATAGAAATTAATTCACAAACTTGTTCACACATCTACCCGCCTAAACATATTTATTCAACATAATTAAAAATATTTATAGAATTATGGAATAGTAAAAATCATATCTTACAATAAAATTAAAATTCTCGATTTGAATTTTTAATTACTCCTTTTAAAAGCAAAATATAAATTGTATGACTTGATTTCTTTTTTCTTTTTAAGAAAGGACTCGATTAAAAATTAAAAATTAATAAGGGTGTAAATGATATATAATTCAAATCTTATACCATTGTAAACTTTTAAATAACTTAGAGACAATTACTTTTTTTTGTTTGCTCTTAAACCTTAAATAAAATCAATTTAATTAATGATTCAAAGTTTTTAGATTACAACTAGTTATTTCACTTGTGCTTCGCCGCGGGTCGGATAATTTTTTTTGGCAAAAAAAAAAATACAATCTTTTCAAATGTTTTTTTTTTAAATGAAATTCTAATTATAAATCAAAACGACTATACATGCATTCAACTCACCTCTATTTGTGTCGATAAATACAAAAACAAAGTGTTAATGTGTCTATTCAACTCGCCTCGCTGCAGGTCGAATAATTTTTTTTTTCTAACGCCAAAGAATTAATGTGTGGGTGTTATTAGCATGTTTTTTGATATAGAATAAAAAATATAACCATAAATCAAAAAATCAATGCTTACATATAATAAAATATAGTAAAGGTTATATGCGTTAGTAAAAACATGTAAGATTTAAAGCTAATTTTTTAAATAGTAGAAAGGAACAATGTTGCAATTGCTACAGTGAAACATCATTTCTTTAGTCTTTGTATAATATTTTTTTTCAAAACAAATAAAAAAATTACAAAAGAATAAAGATAAAAATAAAAAGAATGGTATAAACAGGTCAAGTGTACAGTGATAAATATTCAAAGCAAATAATATTTTTTTTCAAAAAAGAAAGTGTAAAGAAAAAAAAGGAAAAACTAAAAAAATATTGCAAAAAATAAAGAAAAAAAATGGTGATAAATAGGTCAAGTGTAAAATGATAAAAATGCTTAATATAAAGAGAAAAATATATAAGAAAAACTTGTTTTCTAAAAAAAATAACCCTAAAAATTATAATTTTGCCACCGCTACAGCATCATTATAGTAAAAACAATTGATAAAAATTACAATTATGTCGTGTACATGATCCATCAGTATATTTATAATTTATCATCTTTTCTTTCTTCAAACTTGGTACCTATTTTTTTTTAATTCTTTTCTTTCTTATGTTCACATGTGGTAAGAGTGACCGTTTATGTTTTAACTTTTTTTAAATGGATTGTGAAATATTATTGGTTAGCATTTGAGTCTACTAACACGTAAGCAAACTACATGTCTTAATTATTCTATAACTCATTGTCTTATGCTCAAAATACATTTTATATTATATTTATTCAATCCAAAAATTTCTACTCATCAATTGATATTGGTTTAGATGAATTAAGAAACAGGAAAATTATTGTAATTGTAAGAAAAAAAATATTTTAGGATATGTGCATCTAATATATTCAATATTTCCAATCCATATTCAATTTAAAGAAATATTGCAAAATTATATTACATGATTTCATAATTTTGTTAGCAAGTGGTTTAATTGAAAAACAATAAGGATGTAAATCGAATATTATATTGTTATAAACTTTTAAATAATTTAAGGGGTTTTGATAAGGATTTGTTATAGTATGGAGACAATTTCCTTGCCTTTTTTTCTAGTTTTACTTCATAAAGAATATTCAATATACCACTTAAATTAAAGCTTATAACTTGAATTTTTACTTGGTTTAAATGCAAATAATAAAAAACAACAACTATATTGTAAGGAATCTTGATCTAAAGTTTTTTATTTAAAAAATCTCTTATTTTCTCTCCTCCAAGCTTCATTAATGTGTTATATAGACATATTACGTAAGGCATAAGGGACTCATCTTATTTTATAATTTTCACATGGGGTATTATATGATTAGTTAATAACTGATTCCCTTGCATGCATGACAATGAAATTTCAGCATGGTGAATTGTTATGTTTTACTATTATATATAGATAGATTGCTGTTTCAGATCTTGATATTATCCAACTTTCATGGTTATTAAATAGGTTCTACAGTCGAGAACAAATCCAACTTTTGTGTCTTGGAAAGGCGGAGCAGTAAGTCAACTATTCACTATTGTATTTTTTCTCTCCTTCATGCTTGTGGTTGGTTTTTGTGTGGTCAAATTTGAATTATATCAATTTTAGTTAGAATATTGATAACTTGATTTATTCCTCGTGTCATTTGCACAAATTGTTATTCGCAGATCCTTGGAGTTCTTGATTTTGGTCGTGATGCTTGGATTTATAGGGAGGACTGGATTCGGAATGGGATCCACGTTCAAAGTGGCAGAAAATACAAGGACTCGTACTATCTTCAAGCTCAAGCAACATGCTATATAAATTCTTAGAAGGTGACAGGAAGTGTGCTCTGATTTAGAGCTAGCAACTTCTGCTGAAACAAATTCTAATTTGATGAGAGCATTTAAAGTTTCCGAGCTCCCACTGTTGAGTTCTTTTTTTTTCTATTTTTTTTTTTTGTGGGGGGCGCAGAAATGATAATTGAGAAGGCCGTTTATTTTAAGAAGGTTGGACACATCTATGTGTACAGATGTTAGTGCCAGTTGCGCTTTTCATTAGCATATGCTTGGGGTGCAGCATGAAAATTCTCAACTTAATTGAGGTTAGCTGCCAAAACACCATCTGCCGAGTGAAACTGCATTTTTTTTTCCCTATCAGTTTTCCAAACGGCGTGGCAGTTTTAGACTGGGAGAGTGGGGTTTTGTAGCAAATGACGTTAAAACTGATGGGTGTGCTCGGGGAGTTAGAAACTTTGAATGAGCCCCTTTCCAGTCCATGATCCTATTGAGCTTCTGACGCTGTTTTCGGGTCAATGATATTGGAACTTTGACACTGTTGTGGGCTCGATGTAGACGATGCACTTCTAAAATTGTTTGGATAGAAAATGTGATCTCGGTCAATGAACAAGCTAGCTCAGAATAAACTCCTTTACTGTTGAATAAAAACTACTCACTGAACACTTGTTTTTTAGCTATTTGTATATTTTGTAAGATTTAGGAGTAAAAAATCATCAATTCTGTTTTAGATTAAAATAATAAATTCTATGTAATTTAGAACTCGAGATCCAAATAACTAATGAGAAAGAAACAGAAAATCCAGAAGCTGTTGGTAGTTGTAGGTCTCACCATCATAAAAATTGTTACATAGATGTACAAGCTGACAGCTTGAAAGCTCTGTTCTAAAGGTAAAGCAGTCTACTTCATTGTCCGAACCGAACCGAACTGATATCTCATCCGAGAGTGTTTAGGATACCATGTTTTTTAAATTTTTAAACTTTTATTTTATGATTTCAAATTATTTTAATATAATAATATCAGAAATAATTTTTAAACAGTAAAAAATATTTTAAACCGTCGCAATTCTAAACAAACTCTTCAAAACAAACCCTGAAACGCACTCTAATAAGCAGTTAACTCTAGCAACAACAATTAATTTGCAGAAACACGATCATTATTTATTGAATTCTCTTTTTAGTAACAATACATGATAGAAAATTCTGATCTCTGGGGGTCAATGAAAGCATTCACAACTCATTGCAAACTTTAATTTAAGACCTCATTAACAATTAAAACATTATTACTACCACTACCCTTTCAATCTTTTAGGGATTTTCTTTGTCAGAGTTTAGCAATTATTGCATGGTCCAATCCAAGCACGCCACATAACTCTGGATACAAACTCTTCCTTATCTCCTTGTAAATCTCGCCAAGCCATTTTCTCGACGCCAACTGTTCCCCCAGGCGCATCGTAGCCTCACTCAACCTCTCCTCGTTGTCGTGTGCCGCCTCCACAACCCCCCTCCTCACCGCCTCGTCTCCCTTAACCTTGGCTCCTCTCAACAACACATCGCGTAGAACCGAAGGCGATCCCACCTTGGCCCTGAAAAGGGCCGTGAAGTAATCAGGGAACGTAAGCCCAATATCAACCTCGCTCATGTACAGTACACCTCTATCTCTCTTCATGTGGATGTAGTCATGACTCAGAGCCAGGATCAGCCCCGCGGCGGCTGCGTGGCCGTTGACTGCCGCGATGGTTGGCATAGGGAGAGAGATTAGCTCGGCTACCACCGGCTTGAGAAGTTCCACCATGTGGTGGAGACGCTCGGTTGCTTTGGGCTTGGAGCTGGCGGCTTGAGCCCAGGCTAGATCGAACCCGTTGGAGAAGAACTTGCCCCGCGATGTTGTGATGAGAACCGAGCCTTTAGTGGCTTGCGATTTGGCTTGGCGAAGAGCGGAGAGGATGGAGTCGATAAGAGTGGGGTTTAAACGGTGCTCATCGGCGCCGGTTAATGTTAAAATGAAGATGTTGGTGCCGGCTTTCTCTAATGTGCACATGGTTAGTGATGGTTAAGAAATTGATATCGTATATTGTTTGGGGAGGAAATTTGGTTATTATAGAAATCGGAAAAAAAAGAAGAAAAACGACAAAAAAGGAGTAGTCAGGGACTCAGGGTCCTCAGGGATGTTGATGGTTTTTTTTTCTTTTCTTTTTTAATCAAGGGCGTGAGGGAAGGAAAGCTCATGGAAAATTTTCTATTTTAGGATTTCATTTTAGCTGTATTTTAAAAATAATTTAGATGATTGAAAAAAAATAGAATTTGATTTAAATGTTTTTTTTAAGATAATATATTTTATTTTAATATTATGATGATGATATATTAAATCGACTATAGCTTCAAGGCTTTATCTGTCAAATTTATAACTTCAATTATGGACTATTTTAAATTTAATAAATTTTTTTATAAACAATTTTTTAATTAATTATACGACAAAAAAATAGACACTTGTATACTTAAGTACCAAATAATCAACGCTCCTAGTTTCTTTTAAGTGGGCGACAAGTGTTCTATAATCAAATATGCTATGTTCTTAAAATCTAACAATCATTATAGTGGTCGGAAAATTAGAAAAGAAAAAGGGTCTAAAAATCCATTTTATAACTCATTTTAACAACAAAACATATAATAAATGCTTTCAAAATCTCCATAAACCACTTACCAAACCAAAACACTTCAAAATTGTTAAAAAAACAAAAACAAAAATAAATTGAATCAAAATAAAACAAATGAATCTCTGATCTACTTTCTTTACTATGCTTGGGAGGAAAAAAAATTTAATTTATTATATTTTTAGACACCGTTTGGGAACGCGGTGTAAACCGCGTTTTCAAAAAATTCAATTTTGTTTTTTGTTAAAATTTAATATGTTTTGGATTGTTTTGATGTGCTGATGTTAAAAATAATTTTTAAAAAATAAAAAAACATTATTGACATGCATTTCGGCACGAAAAGTTATTTGAAAAGCAACCACAACCACACTGTAAACAGGTGCCTACGAAGGAATAGAAGTGCGGGAGGTGACATGTACATGCATCATTAAAGTTGTATTTTCCAAATTCCTTTTCAAGCTCCGAGAATCCAAAAGGAATTTGAAGTCTTATAATCAAAGGGCACTTGACATAAA
>Ga0307507_10005807_pt1 | contig 19797 bp, 20 predicted proteins | sample 7_EM_MG_FD_207223 | JGI IMG/M metagenome (GOLD analysis project Ga0307507, IMG submission 207223) | Populus trichocarpa ectomycorrhiza microbial communities from riparian zone in the Pacific Northwest, United States - 7_EM | ecosystem: Host-associated > Plants > Roots > Unclassified | place...
CGCCGCGTGGGTTGAGGAACCAGCCCTTCTGTCCGAGGTACCAGATCGCCGTCCAGTCGCCGCGGACCTCCGCGACGGCGTACCGCTGCCCGGTGGCGACGCGGCTCCCGACGTCGGAGACGCCCATGGTGGACGCAGAGCCGTCAGGGTGCAGGCCCGCGTCGAGCAGCAGCGGCGCCGTCTCGCTCGGCGCGTTGTGCAGCACGACCGCTTCGGAACCCCTCGGCGCGCACGGCTGGCCGGCGGCGTCACACCCGGTGAACGCGGGCTGGTTCTTCGCGAAGTCCGGGGTGATGGTCACCAGCGACGAGCCCGGCAGCCCGAACCCGCCCAGCGGCGCGCCCAGCAGGTCGAAGTAGTGCGACCAGTCCCAGTAGGGGCCGGGGTCCCAGTGCATGCCCTTGATCGTCGACGGGACGGTGCCGGGGACGTTGTCGTGGCCGAGGATGTGCGCGCGGTCGAGCGGGATGTCGAGCTTGTGCGCCAGGTACCGGACGAGCTTCGACGAAGCGCGGTACATCGCTTCGGTGTACCAGGTGCCCTTCGCGGCGAAGCCCTCGTGCTCGATACCTACCGACTTCGCGTTGACGAACCAGTTGCCGGCGTGCCAGCCGACGTCCTTGGTCTGCACGTGCTGCGCGATCAGGCCGTCGGCCGAGCGGATCGTGTAGTGCCAGCTGACGTACGTCGGGTCCTGGACGAGCTTGAGCGCGGTGTCCCAGTAGCCCTCGGTGTCGTGGATGACGATGTAGTTGATCTTCTGGCTCTCCGGCCGGTTCGCCAGGTCGTGGTTGCCGTAGTCGTTCTTCGGCAACTCCTGGTACGGCGCGGGCACCGACTCGCACGCGACCTTCTTCGGGCATTCCAGCGCCGGGGGAGCGTCGCTGCGAAGGCCGAGCGTCTTGAGTTGCTCTGTCGCGGGCGTCAGGCCGGGCGACGCGGCGAGGCTGACCTGCTGGTCGTCGTCCGTCTGACGCGCTTCGCCGGTGGCGATCGTGTCGAAGACTTCGTCGGCGAAGGACTGCGCCGCTGTGACGTCGTCAGAACCGCTGTAGCGCGCGACGGCGCCGTACCAGTCCTGCGCGTTGTCGCTGCGTACGCCGAGCTCGCGCTGATACTTGGCGAGAAGGGCAGCGCCGCCCCGGATGTTCTGAGCGGTGTCGGTGCGAAGCGTCGTTACGTCGACGCCGGTGAGTTGCGCCGCTTCGTCGACCGTCTGCAGGCCGGGCGGGACAACGCCGGGCGCCGGGGTTTGCGGGACGACGGCCGGGCGGGCGTCGTCGCCGCGCGCGTCCTCGGTGCCTTCGTCGTGGTGGGTGCCGCCGGCGTTCGCCTCCCGGACGTCGGTGAGGTGCATCGGGCCGTACCCGGCCGACGTGCTCGGCGTACCGGCGTTGAAGTCCCAGCGCGACTCCAGGTAGGAGACGCCGAGCAGTACGGACTCCGGGACGCCGAACTCGCTCGCGGCGCTGGTGAAGTCGCGCTGGCGCTGCTGCTCGGCGGCCAGCGCGGGTGTGGCGGCGCAGAGGCCGGTGATCAGGGTGGCGGCGGCGATGACGGCCGACGCTCTCAGGACAGGACGGAACGGCATGGGCAAGACCCCCAGGTTCAGGTGCCGGACGGTGAGAACCTAACCAGAAACTCACTGCACGGGTAAGGCCCGCGCGGCCGTACCGCACCCGCCCCCGACGTCGCGTTTAGCGGGCTAACCGCGGTCCGTAGCGTGCCTAAGCAACCCGCTGCCAGGGAGTCGGCGGCGCGCATCCGGTGCCGGGAGGGGGTGGGTCAAGCCTTTGGGTGGACCCTGGTTGCATGGCTGGCACTCCCGTGGCTAGAACGCTCACGAATTTTCGCTCACGCTAGGTCACTGGCCTGCCGACTGGTCAGAGCGGCTTTCCGTTGTCTCCCAAGTGATTAGCCGACTTGCCGAAGTTTCGGCGTCTGGCACCGTCTGTGACGATCACTGGAGACTTGGGGGTGTCCACGGAACAGACGCGGAACAAGCTCGGAACGCGGATGTGCCCCCGGACCTGGTGTTTCGTCCGAGGGCACATCCACCGTACCGTGCTCAGTTGAGATCATCTTCCAAGAAGGTTTCGATCCGGCGGTTGGCCGTGTGGCGGGTCCCGTGCACGAACTTGGCGTAGACCTTGGTCAGCATGTTGACCGTGTGGCCCGCCCGGTCCGCGACGTCCGGGAGAGGCACCCCCGCCGCGATCCACGACGAGACGGCAGCGTGACGTAGGTCATACGGCCGACCGGCGAGCATCGATCCGACCAGACGCGGCGGCAGACCCAGTGGGCGAGCCTGCCGCCAGATGTCCGTGTACGACGCGTTGCTGATCGGTCCGCCCTCCTTGCCCCAGAACAGACGGCCGTCCGGCCCGGTGCCGACCTGGTCCAGGTGGTCCAGCAGGATCCGGACGAGCACCGGCGGAATAGGCACGGTCCGCGTGTGCTCGTCCGCGCGGTGCTTGAGCGATCGAACCTGGTAGGTCTGGCCGTCGTCGCTGTACCGGGCCGCCGACCGGCCGAGCGAGTTGGGGAGCACGAACGCACCCCAGCCCTTGCGGGGCAGCTCGCAATGCGTGTCCGCCAGAAACCGCGCCTCACTTGGCCGGACGCCGCCGTAGTACAGCGACGAGAAGAACGGCCGCCATGATCGGTTCGTGCCCCGAGGACGCACGTAGGTGACCGACGCAAGCAGCTCACGAGCTTGCAGGGGGTTGACGACGACCCCGGGATCTACCGCCTGCACATCACTGAACTTGACCAGCGTGAGCCCGGAGAACGGATTCTCGCCGAGGTAAGACCGCTCGACCGCGAACCCGAGCGCCTGCACGAGCGCCCCCTTCCTGGTGTCCACCGTGTTCGTCGCTGCCCGTTTGCCATCCAGGTTGGTCCTCAGTGCCCGGCCAACTTCGGTCACGCTCTCCGGCTCGACAAGCTCGACCACCTTCCTCGAATGCTGCTCGATCCACGTGGCAAGCTCCCGGCCTTCGGGTGTCGGCTCCACGGTCGATCCGTCCGGTGGAAGCACGAACGTCGTCAGGACCCGCCGAACCAAGGCAGGGGCGGCGTCAGGCTCTTCGGTCAGGAAGCCTTGAACCGCCACGGCGAGCCCATCGACGAGCCGCCCGCGCGAGTTCGGAGACATGTCCGGCCAGACATGATCGAGGTACTCGCGAGCCACCCGCAGCAGCGTCGGCGAGCGTTCCTCCCGGTACATCGACTCCGGAAGCCCCGTCTCGATATCGAACGCTTCGCCACGGTTCATGGCCTGCTGGAGCTTGGACAGCTCGGCCTTCGCGAGTGCCTTGGTCGCGAACCACTGGGAGTGCTCTCGGCCAGCCGTGATCCAGCGGACGCCGTACGGGCGCCGTCGCCTCTTGCCGGTCTTCTTGTCCGGCGGCATGGTCTTGATCTCCCACAGCCGCACCTGATGCGTGGGTTTCATGCCGCACGCTCCTGCCGCTCGATCAGCCAGACGTGCAGGTCTGCCACCGGAAACCGGAGGTGGCCGTTGGGCAGCTTGATAGCGGGGGGAGCAGTGTTGATCTCCCGCCACTCGTACAACGTGTCCCGGCTGATGCCGAGGAATTCGCACAGCTCCGGAGTGCTGAGAAGGGTGTCCAGGCCTGGAATCCGCTCGTCAGCCGACTTCTTGTTGGTCCTCATTGCTTCCCCCATGTCAGGCCGCCTGCTGAGTTGCCGAAGTTTCTGCGCCGGGCGGCCCAGCAGCCGCGAGTAGCGCCCGGTCGTACTCGGCCTTCCACGTGATCCGTTCCGCGATCGCGTGCATGACCAGGTGATCCCTCGGGGGTACTTGCGGGTCGCCGGGTTCGACCTTGCGCCAGACCAGCCGGGCCGGATCAGGTTGCGGTTTCTCGATCCCGATCTCGGCCAACGCTTGCGCCACAAAGGCTTTCCGGTCGGCCTTGTGGTCGACGAGGGTCTTGCCGGACCACTTGCGCGACACCAGCACCCGCCGACCGGGAAGCCCGAGGGTGGTCCGCCGGTGCGCCCGCCCCTTGCAGTGCCCCGGGTTGGTCTTGGCGTTGGCGCCCTTGGGTTGGATGCCGTACAGCAGCCAGACCGCGCAGCGCGGCGAGCACGGCGTCACCGACAGCTCAGCGTGCAACCGGTCGTGGTGATCGCGTTGCCGGGCCGTGTCGGCCTCCACGACCTCACCGGTGGACTTGGTGAGGTACTTGGTCAGGTAGCCGATGTGCCGCCCGGCTTCCTCGGTGCCGCCGAGGATGCCCTTGGAGTGCACCTGACGCCCGAAGGTCACTACGTGCGCCGGGGCTTCCAGCGCTTCGGTGGCGTCCTCCCAGGACGTCAGCGGCTTCCGGGTTTCCGGGTCAAGGAACGCCTTGCTGTTGACGTCCCAGACGGGCATCCGGTCGACGTAGACGACCTGGTCGTGGTTGGGCCACCAGACTTGGTGATAGGTGGCCTCTGTGACTTGGCGGATGACCTCGTGGGAGATCGCACCGCGGATCGCGGTGTGCAGGTGCGGAGCTGCCCGCCGCTGCGGTTCGACCGTGGCGAAGTACTGCGCGTCCCAGCCGACCACGCGGCGCAGGTTCTGCCACCACCGGTCCACCAGCGCGGAGAAGTGCACCGCATCCCGCGCCGCCCGCCGATAGTCGTAGGTCGACGGGTTCACCAGGGCACCGTCCGAGCGGACCGGGCCGTAGGTGTCGCAGGTGAGGGTGACGAACATCGAGGGCCGGAACTTGCCCGCGTACTCCCGCCCGACCGTGGTCTTGGCGACCTTGCGTCGGGGCAGGTTCGGCGCGTCCTGGCGCCGCTTCGTCGAGCGCTTCACGGCTCGTTTCGTGGGCACGTCGAGGGCGGGCAGCCGTCCGCGCATCCCGAGTTGCCGAAGTTCCGCGTCGACCCCCTGAATCTCCGTGCGCAGTTCCTCTGCTTCCGCCTGGTCCTCGTCGGCGACGTCGCGGTAGGACGCCACCAGGTCCGCCCGGTAGGCGAGGAGTTCGGTCTGGTCCTCGGTCGGTTTGGCCGGGGTGAGGTTGGGTTCGGCATCCATGTGCCAGCCCTCGCGGCACTGGACCTGACGCAACGCCTTGGCCTTGCGGGCACAGGGCAGGCACACCGATTCCACGGTGGACCCGCACGGCACCGGGACGTAGCGGAGTTCGCCGGTCTCGGTGTCGCCGACCTCCATCGTGAACGGCCGGACGCAGACGCCGTGCTGCTCCGCCGTCGCCCGGATCACGTCCGCCGCGAGGGGTTGACGCATCCGAGCCGCCCGCGATTCGGCCGGCGGGGTCGCCGAGGTGACCTCATGTGTGGTGTCCATCAGGCAGCCACCCCCTCAGGCCGCGCCCACGTATGCAGCACGAAGACGGGCAGGTCCTGGCGAGTACCGGCGGGCAGGTCTGGGAACACCGTCTCCTCGAACCGGACGCCGCCGTAGACGTCGACCGGGACACCGCAGGGCATCCGGCCCTGAATGGACAGGTGCACCGAGCCGCCTTCGGGAACCCGCCAGATCGAGGCAGCTACTCCGTCCAATGTGCTCGCCCAGCGCAGCAGGCCCCCGGCCACCTCAGCCAGGTCACCACGTGCACCGAGCTGAACCGACACTGGACGACCGGGCCGGTCACCGATGACCAGCGAGGCCACCGGAGGTAGCTGGTGCAGGTCGAGGTGATCCCGGATGGCGTCGAGGAAGACCATCAGCGTGTTCACGCGGTCACCCCCTCGCGGCGCGGCGCGGACAGGTCGACGAGGCCGCCGTTGGTGACGTAGTGCTCGAGCGCCTTGACGTCGTCGTCGGACACCCAGCCCGCGCGGATCCGCAGGGGTTCGCGCAAGCCTTCGCCCCACACGTAGCCGATGCCCGCCTCGGACTCGCCGATCCGGTTCGCCCACGCCCCGCGTTCGTAGGCGCCGTCCCCGAGGACCATCCCGACGTGGGTCTTGGAGGTGACGCGCAGACACACGCGGCGGGTGAACAGTTCCCGCACTGGCACGGTGTCCTTTGTAGGTTCCTGCACATAGCCCCGCACGGACATGCCCAGCGCCCGGCCTTGGGTAGTCAGCAGGGCGACGCGTTCCACGATGGCGTCGCGGGTTTTGCGGTCGGTGTACTTGGTCAGGGCGCCGATCTCGTCGAACTCCAGTAGTTCCAACGGATACTGCGTGCTGATCGGGATCGTGCGGACCCGTCCCGCGAACTCCCGCTTACGGTCTTCCATCTCGGCCACCAGGCCGTCGAGCACGTCCAGGGCGTCCTTTCCGGACACCGCGTAGCGGGCGAAGATGTTCCGGCCGTAGGCCAGCTCCATCCCCTTGGGATCGATCCCGGACAGCCGGACCACGCCCGCCCGGATCGCCGACGCGGCGGAGACCAGCGGGCACCACATCACCGAGTTCTTGCCCGCACCCGAGGCCCCGGCAGTCAGGCAGTGCGCGCCAGCGCCGAGCAGTGGCACCTTCCAGTCCTGCCCGTACTCCGTGGTCCCCGACCACACCCGCCGCAAATCCACCCCGGTCCTGTCGACCGCCAGCAGGTCCGGCACGGGCAGCGACCGCACGACCGAGGCCAGTTGGTCACGGCGTTGGAAGTCCACTGACACGACGTTGGGTTCCAGTTCCCGGATTTGGCAGCGGGCGACCTTGCGCGCCGACGCCAACGCGCGAGCGGCCTCGTCGAAGTCCTCAGGCTTCTGTCCGGGCACGAGCTGAACCCGCACCTCATCCCACGACGGCCCCGACCGAACACCGAGCACCTTGGGTACCTGCATACCGGAACCGGAGCCGCCAGTGGTCGAGCGGGCCACCGAGCGGCGCCGGACCAGGTTCACCGTGACCACGACGGGCAGGGCGTCGTTCTTGATGCTCAGCCCGCACGCATGCAGCCAACCGGGGAGCTTGCGGCCATACAGCGCCCAGCGCAGCCACCAAGCCCGCAGGAATCGCCCGCACCACTGATCAAACGAGATGCGATCGATCGCCGCCCATACACCGAGCACGGACGCGACCGACCCGAGCACGACGGCCAGTGAGGGCCAGCCGAGCCACCCGCACCAGGCGTATGCGGCTATCACGGTGAGGCTGGTCCGCCAGCGGAGCACGACCTGTGAGGCGAGCCAGAACGCGGCCTTGCACAGCCACCACAGCGCCACGAACACCACCGCCAACGCGGCCAGCACTTCCAGGATCGAGGCCAGGGCCCGTCCGATCTTGTGCAGCACCCACACGCCCGCGCCGAGCACGAACACTGCTGTGACAAGGAATCCGGTCGACATCACCGGTCACCCCGCTTCGCGGCGGAGAGATCCAGCGGCAGCACACCCAGGCAGGCTGAGCACTTGGTCTCGCCCTGAAGCAGCTTGGCGAACTTCTTGCATTCCGCGCACCGCGTTCGGGTGACCCCGGCTGGTGCGCGACGGTTGTCATCATCTAGCGTTGTCATTGTTCACTTCCCACGGTTGTGGACAGCGCAGGAGCGGTGAGGTTGGTCGCCAGTTCCGCTTCTGCGCCTTACGGATTCACGCACCCGCATCAGGGCGTGTTTGTACGCCGCACGACATAGCGCACGTTTTTCGTTACTACCGTTGACTTGCCGTTCGTCTACACGGGACTATCGGATCTGCTGCTTCGCCTCCTGAATCCGCGAGGTCACCGCGTCCGCCTTCCGCCGCTCGTAACCCGCCCAGTACAACGCCTCATGGTGGTGCCCACGATCCACATCGGACACCGACTCATACATCCGTGCGTTCCGCTGGTGAAACACCAGCCACACAGCCAGATTCGCGTCAGTGTCCGGGCGCCGTTGCAACGCCACATCGTGCGCGGCCCGCAACGTCCGAGGTTCGGTCTCCGCCATCACACCGCCCCATCCCGCTGACGCGGCGCAGGCGACGGACGACCAGGACCAGCCGACTTGCGTTCCCAGTCCCGCGCGAGGTCCGAGAACCCCTCGGCCGCCGACTCCAAAGCTGCGACACACCACCACGGCAACCCGCGCGCCTGAGCCAGCTCGTGCCAGGCACGTGACACCCGCCGGGCCGCGTTCGCCGTGTTCTGCGCACTCACCGGCGACAACACATGCGTGCCGTGCTGCCAGGCCGTCATGTAGTCCCGATACGCCAGCTCCCACGCACGGACCTGCTCACCAAAGCCCGCCGTGTCCCGAGTCCGCCCCAGCGCGCCCATCATGCCGCCTTGGCCGACGCGTCACCGGCCGACCGAGCAGTCTTCCCGCCCGCAGCCGATCCAGCCGCCTTGAAGCCGGTCGCCCGGAACATGTACGACTGGTACTTGAACTCACCCTGCCCAGCCACCTTCGGCTCCGCCGTCAGCCCCTCCAGCTCGATCGGCCGCATCCCCGGCAGCACCTCACTCGTCGTGGGCACCGGCTGAACGTCGGCGAGAAGCGTGATCTCAAACGACGCCCGCTTCGCCTTCGTCTCCGACGGGTCGGTCACCGTGACCTTCCACTGCCGCTTCCCGGTGATCTCGTCCACCCGCTGACGCGTCGCCCGGCCCGCCGCCCGGTCCTCACGGGACTGGTACTCGGTGTCCGGCGAGACTTCGCCAACCATCACCAGGCCCTGCGTGAACGCGTCGTCGAAGCCGATGCTGAACCGATATCCCTTGTCGATAGCCATTTCTTGTTACCCCTTACGTCCTAAGTGGATTGATTAGTCGTGCTCACGCGACGTGGGCTCGTCTGCCCACTGCTCACCGATGGGGGAGGAGAACGAGCGGGTGCGGTTCTGCGACTCGCACCATTCGCCGAACTCGCTCGCGGCGACGGCCAGACTGCGCGCGAACCGCGCGGTGTCCATCAGGCCGCCGATGCGGGCCGGTACCTGGATCATGATCGCGGTCTCTTCGCCCCCGGCCACGAGCTGCCGCACGCCCGGGGCAGGGGATACGACGGCGGCGCCGTACCCGACGAGGGGCTGAATCACCACGTGAATGCCCATTTTGCTCTCCCGATGTCTCGGCCTCAGCGCGACCGATCGGGCGCGCTAGAACCAGAAGACACCCGGGTGAGAGCGATCACCCGGACAAACTGTCCGGGTAGGTGCGAGAAGGGACTAGCGGGATTCCGGCACGGCCGCGTTCACCGTGTCGAGCACCGCCGACCAGGGCAGCTCTCGGCCGGGCGCGCTACGAGGCTCATGCAGCGGCCACACGTCGTCGCCGTAGACGAGATGCACGCCAGCGCGGCGCAACGCCTCAATGTGCATGTCCCACGACGGGTGGCGGGCATGAGCCGCGTTGACCCGGGGGAAGACGACGACCGGCAGGTTGCGGGTGCCGATGGCCTCGTTGACCTGCGTGAGAGCTTGGTTGTCGGCGATGCCGAGAGCGAGCTTGGCCACCATGTTGGCCGAGGCCGGGGCGACCAGATAGCAGTCCGGCGCCGGGTGCGGGCTGACCTCGGTCGGGGAGCGCGGCTCGACCCGGACCGGGAAGCCGGTCACGTCCTCGATCTCCGCCAGGCCGCCGTTCTCCGTCAGCCAGCGGGCCGCAGTCGGGGTCAAGGTGACCGCGACCGTCCAGCCGGCCTTTTGCGCGGGCAGGATGACCTGCGGAAGCAGGTCTTCGACCCCGCCAGCGCCTGAACCGACCAGGCCAAGTACACGCGACGCCATCGGGGTTACCTCACCGCGCCGCAGCGCTCAGCCAGCGCCAGCAACAGCGAGGACTTCTTGCCCGCCGACGCCGGGGCGCGCCGGTACATCGAGCGCACGACCTCCCGCACCACCGTGTTGTGCCGCACGATCGTGGGCGACTTCTGCTCAGCCGTCAGCAGCGTCTGAAGCGCTTCCTCGTCCTTCGCGACCAGGCTCAGCGCCCGCGCGTAGTCGATCAGGTGCGTGACCTGCCGCTTGACGGGCAGATGGTCGACGTTGATAGTCGGAGCGGACTCGATCACCTCGGAGACGTCGCCGAGGTCGAGCGCGGCCGACAGCCGGTGCAGCTCGACGTTCGCCGGGCCGAACCCGGTCTGCCAGTAGTTCGCATCTACCCCGAGCTGCTCAGCCGCCCGCCCCGCGTTCGACAGCAGCTCGTTCGAGGTCGACCGGTCCTGATGCCGCGCCGCAGCCACCGCCGTACGCAGGTAGAGCATCCCGTACAGGCTCAGCGCCGCCGGATCACCGGCAGCCATCCTGGGCAGCAACCACTTCGCGGCCACGTCCCCCAGCTCAAGCGCGTCATCGAACCGCCCGACCGCCAGCAGCGCATGTGTGCCCGAGCGGGCCGCCGAGGCCAGGACCAGCGGGTCATCAGCCTCATCTGCGGCTTGCATGGCGCGTTCTGCTGCGATCCAGGCCAGGTCCGCCTCACCGATCTTGCTCAGCGTGGTCGCGGCCAGGTGGTGCACTCGGGCCGTCACTGCCGCGCAGGTCCGCCGGTAGGCCGCGTCATCGGCTGAGGCTGCCTCCATGCCTTGGCTGGTCTTGATCAGCCCGGGCAGTGCGGCCACGACGCGGCCGAGGTCGCCCTTCTGGTAGCTCGACCAGGCACCTTCCACCAGCTGCGACACGGGCGCGGGGTCGATGTACTCGGGTGGCATGGACGAGGAGAACAGCGTCCGCGACAGCCGACGAGGCGCCATCAGCGCGTCCCGGATCGCCGGAACGTCGTCGTTCTTGTCCTGGTCCTCCATCAGCACGGGCTCACCGAGCAGGTCGCCCAGCGTCACCCGCAGGCCCTTCGCAACGTCGGCGAGGATGTCCAACCTGCGGATATCCCGCTCGCCCCGCTCGATCTTGCTCAACCAGTCCTCAGACCGGCCCACCAGGTCCGCCAACACCGCCTGCGACAACCCACGCCGCCGCCGGTAGAAGGCAACACGCTCCCCGATGCTGAGCTGATCACCCGCACCACGCATACCCCCACACTAACAGCCCTGAGCTTGTAGCGGTTTCATCGTGCAAGAACACTATTTCGACCTGAGTTAGAAGCAGAAAACGCAAAGATAGGCGTATTTACCACGCAGCACTTCTTGCGCCTGAGATGATCACCTTTTGGCAGATAAAGTGAATCAAGATTATGTCGTAGTGCAAGTTCTGCGCTTCGGCGCTGTACGGTAATAGCACGTCTGGATGTCCACTTGCTCCTCCGTCGGCCTTCGAGTGCACTATTCGACAGCGTAGCTTGTAGATTCGATCTGATGCCATCTCAAGAATGTTGGCTCGAGTTGCTAGCGAGACACCGGGAATTCCTTTGATTTGGTTCCCTTTGCTGAGGAATGAATCCATGTCTTTGGTATTATTGATCAGGTCGCGCAGATCGTCTTCGGTGACGGACCCTTTGATGGTTGATAGCAGCTGATCCTTCTCTGATGAATATAGTCTGCCATCGTTGGTGGCGATGTTGAGTATGGATTGGATCCGGGAGTCGCTCTCGACGTCAAAGCGAGGGTCTCGGAGGGTGTTTCTAACTCTACGAATGAGCTCGATCCCGTGAAACGACGGGAAAAAATACTCGATGGCTTGGTAGTATGCCAGGTACTGGAATAGCGGAGAGCCGACGGAGGCGCGGCCATAAGAGTAAAGTTCAACTGCCTCTTTTGCGTACTTTTGGCGCGGTGAGGTTATGGCTTGTTCATTTGTGCTCCGCTCTCGTCTGCGGCGTGGTGGCGCGGACCGATCTCGACGCCTGTCGAGTGTCAGCATCGTGTCGAATCGAACATCTAATTCGAAGGATAGAGACGAAAAGTAGTGTTCTAGGAGATTTAGGGCATCGTCGTGTCTGACGAGTCCTGGCTTGTATATCTTGAGACTTATTCGACTGGCTGGATTGCTGTTGATATCGCTATTGGGAAGTAATGAGGTTAGCTCGGGGCTTGTTTGCGAAATTTCAGCCCGGACGGCGGATTCGCTGTCTTCAAGCGGGAGGCGCCAACGATCCTGCATGTCTATCACGTGCTCGCCGTCGGCGAGGCGGATAATTCTGTAGCTGTAGGAGTCGCTGGTTTTGGTTGCGAGTGGGATGTCATCCCAGGCTAAGGGGTTTCCTTCGGTGTCAAGCGGCTGGACTCCAGGCATGCCAATCATTCGTCGTACGCCGCCGAGGGTGTGACGTGTGGAAAAACTGATGGGTGCCTCTACATGGCCGCGCTCTCTGTCAATTATTGCGTTGTACTCATCTAGGAATGTCCAATGTTCAAAGTTTGACCGTGTTAGGATGTCGGCATCCTCGGCGCTTAGGTAGACGCTCCTCTTGTTTCGACCGTTGGGGAACTCCAAACACAAATAGTATTCTGGTCCCTCGGAAGAGAAGACTCCCGAGTCCGCTATCGCCACCTTCATCTTGGCGGCGAACGCTCTTTTTGCTATTTCTTGGCGCGAGTCATCGAATATTTTGAAATCCTGACGGTGGTCGGGAAGGTCTTTCATCGAGTTGAACTCCCGTTGAATGTGTGTATGAAGGGCTGCCGAATTTGGCTCTATGGGATCAAGGCGCCGCCGTCGGCGGCGCGCACGTCACCTTGCGTACGGCGGCCCCGCCCGACTGCGACACGGACGGCCTGCCGCTCCGCTCCGGCCGCCGGTCGCCGGGCGGGCCGCCGAAGCAGCGGTTGTGCACGCGCGCCGCCGACAACGGCGCGAGCAGTTGAGCCACATACGGCGGAGACGCCACCAGATCGGCGAACGTTACGGCAGTCACCCACGAGTGGCCGCTTCCTCGCAAGCGATCGTTTAACACCGGCCCGCCGCCATCAAGGGCGCCTAACGGCGTCGCTTCGCGATGAGCTGCGCTCACCCTTGACGTCGACGACCCGATGCTAACTAGCGGCAGGGGCGAGGAAGACGGGGACGGACAGCCATCGCGCTACCCACCTCGTCGAAGCCGACCAGCCAGAGGAGCGCCGACGATGAAGCAGCCAAGCCGACGAGTCAGCCCCAACCAGTGCGCCCTGTGGAGCCGCTTCGAACTGGTCGCCTGGCAGGCGCGGGCTCCCTACGTACGCGCACGCGCGCGGACAGGTGCATACATACTGAACGTGTCCGGTCAGGCCGGAGCGGAGGCCGCGCGGAACCCTCGCGGAACAAAACGGCCGGTCAGGCGGGTTGAAGCCGCGTTGTCGCTGGGTAGGACCACCCTCCTTGCACGACTGGCACTCCCGTGGCTAGAGTGCTAATTGCACGGCCCGACAGCCCCGGCACCCGCGACGGCGGGGGTGGTAGAGCCGTAACCACATCCTGCCAACGCTTTCGAAGACCGTGGAGGTCAACCCGGTGAGCGTGAACATCAAGCCGCTCGAGGACAAGATCGTCGTCCAGACGAGCGAGGCCGAGGAGACGACCGCTTCGGGCCTCGTCATCCCCGACACCGCTAAGGAGAAGCCCCAGGAGGGCAAGGTTCTGGCCGTGGGCCCGGGCCGCATCGACGACAAGGGCAACCGCGTTCCGCTGGACGTGGCCGTCGGCGACGTCGTCATCTACTCGAAGTACGGCGGCACCGAGGTCAAGTACAACGGTGAGGACTACTTGATCCTCTCCGCCCGCGACGTGCTGGCCGTCATCAACTGACGTCCGCTCGCAGCGTGCAACGCCCCGGGTCCCGCATAGCCGGGGGCCGGGGCGTTTCGCGCTCTCCTGAGGAAAGGTAAGCGGAACACGCTATGCCCAAGCAGATCAGTTTCGACGAGGACGCTCGTCGCGCGTTGGAGCGCGGGGTGGACAAGCTCGCGAACGCGGTCAAGGTCACCCTCGGCCCGCGCGGGCGCCACGTCGTTCTCGACAAGAAGTTCGGCGGACCGACCATCACCCTCGACGGCGTGACCGTCGCGCGTGAGATCGAGCTCGACGACCCGTTCGAGAACCTCGGCGCGCAGCTCGCCAAGAGCGTCGCCACCAAGACCAACGACGTGGCCGGTGACGGCACCACCACCGCGACCGTGCTCGCGCAGTCGCTGGTGAAGGTCGGCCTGCGCAACGTCGCGGCCGGCGCGAACCCGACCTCGATCGGCCGCGGCATCGAGGCGGCCGCCGAGAAGGTCATCGAGATCCTCAAGGCCAGGGCCACCCCGGTCAAGGGCCGCGACAACATCGCCCAGGTCGGCACCGTCACCTCGCGGGACGCCGCCATCGGCGCCCTGCTCGGCGAGGCCGTGGAGCGGGTCGGCGAGGACGGTGTCATCACCATCGAGGAGTCGTCGACCCTGGCGACCGAACTGGTGATCACCGAGGGCGTGCAGTTCGACAAGGGCTTCCTGTCGGCGCACTTCGCCACCAACCCCGAGGACCAGAAGGCGATCCTCGAGGACGCCTACATCCTGATCAGCCGCGAGAAGATCTCCTCGCTGGCGGACCTGCTCCCGGTACTGGAGAAGGTCGTCGAGGCGAAGAAGCCGCTGCTGATCATCGCCGAGGACGTCGACGGCGAGGCGCTGTCCACCCTCGTGGTGAACTCGCTGCGCAAGACGATCACCGCGGTCGCGGTCAAGGCGCCGTTCTTCGGTGACCGCCGCAAGGCGTTCCTGGACGACCTCGCCGTCGTCACGGGCGCCGAGGTCGTCTCGGCCGAGATCGGCCGCAAGCTGTCCGAGGTCGACCTCGGCTCGCTGGGCAACGCCCGGCGGATCGTCGTCACCAAGGACGACACCACGATCGTCGACGGCGCCGGCACCAAGGACGCCATCGCCGGGCGGACCGCGCAGATCCGCAAGGAGATCGAGACCACCGACTCCGACTGGGACCGCGAGAAGCTGCAGGAGCGGCTCGCGAAGCTCGGCGGCGGTGTCGCGGTGATCAAGGTCGGCGCGGCCACCGAGACCGAGCTCAACGAGCGCAAGCACCGCATCGAGGACGCCGTGGCTTCCACCAAGGCGGCCGTCGAGGAGGGCATCCTGCCCGGCGGCGGCTCGGCGCTGGTGCACGCGGTCAAGGAGCTCGAGGGCGGCCTCGGGCTCGAGGGCGACGAGGCGACCGGCGTCAAGATCGTGCGTGACGCGCTGAGCGCCCCGCTGTTCTGGATCGCGACCAACGCGGGCCACGAGGGCGCGGTCGTCGTGAACAAGGTCCGGGAGCAGAGCTGGGGTCACGGCTTCAACGCCGCGACCGGCGAGCTCACCGACCTGATCGCGGCCGGCATCGTCGACCCGGTCAAGGTGACCCGGTCCGCGGTGGCGAACGCGGCTTCCATCGCCCGGCTCGTGCTCACCACGGAGAGCTCCGTGGTCGAGAAGCCGGTCGAGGAAGAGCCCGCCGCGGCGGGCCACGGCCACTCGCACTAGCAAGTCCCCGGAGCGGGGCGGCACTCCATCGCGGAGGCCGCCCCGCTTCTTTGTGCCCGTTTCCTGGCCCGACCTCGCGTTTAGCGGGCTAACCGCGGTCCGTAGCGTGCCTAAGCTTCGCGGTTAGCCCGCTAAACGCGACGTCGGCGGGCCTGGACAGCACGGAGGGCGGCACCCCACCCGGTGCCGCCCTCCGAGGTCCTACGCCGCCCCAGCCCGCCCGCAGGCGCCGGGAGGACTCAGCCGCCCGACATGCTCAGCGCACGTTTGTCGGCCTTGATGATGTGTTCCCGCTCGGACTCCGACAGTCCGCCCCAGATCCCGTACGGCTCGTGCACCGCCAGCGCGTGGCTGCGGCACATGTCCAGTACGGGGCAGCTGAGACAGACGCTCTTCGCCCTGGCTTCCCGCCGTGCCCTCGCCGGCCCGCGCTCGCCGTCCGGGTGAAAGAAGGACGCGCTGTCCATCCCCCGGCACGACCCCTCGAGCTGCCAGTCCCACATGTCGGCGTTGGGTCCTGGGAGCCTGCGCGTGTCTGCCATCCTGACCGCCTCCGTCAATCGGTCGATGCCGCTAGCTGCTCTGCTGTGGTGCGGATACTCCATTCGGTGCAACGGCGGTAACGTTAGAAGCGCGCCAATACTTGTTCAAGAGATTCGGTTCGATTCAGCCGTTAGGCATCCCCCGGATGTGTGACCGGCGGTTTTCCCTCCGGTTGCCGACCTCGGAGGGTGCCTGGATATTGGCTCGCGTGGGAACTGGGTCGGGCACCGAAGAACCCACCCTGCCGGTGGCCTCGGTCGCCCGCCGGCTCGGGGTCGCCCCGTCCACCCTCCGAACCTGGGACCGGCGCTACGGCCTGGGCCCGAGCAGGCACACCGACGGCCGCCACCGCCGCTACGGCAGCTCCGACATCGGCCGCCTCGAACTCATGCAGCGCGCCCTCCTCCGCGGCGCCTCGACCGCCGAAGCCGCTCGATACGCCCTGGAGCAGATGCCCCGCTCGGGCGCGCAGCAGCCACCCGAGGCGGAACCGGTCCCGGAGCCGGAGGAGGACGGCCAGGAGGTCCCCTCCCGGCTCGCCCGGCGCCTGTCCACCGCCGCGCTCGCCATGGACGTCGGCGCGGTCCAGCGGATGCTCGCCGAGACGATCGCCGAGCTCGGCGTGCTCCCGGCCTGGACGGGCGTGCTCGAACCCGTCCTGTCCGCCCTCGGCGCGCGCTGGCGCGGGGTCAGCGCCGGGGCCGAGGTCGAGTACCTGCTCGCCGAATGCGTCTTCGCCGCGCTCGTCCGCGCCACACCGGTCCTCGACGAGCCGCGCAACACCCGCCCGGTGCTGCTGGGCTGCGTGCCCGAGGAACGCGACAGCATGCCGATGTACGCCCTCGCCGCCACGCTGGCCGGCCGCCGGATCGGCGCGCAGCTCTTCGGCGTCCCCCTGCCCGCGGACGTCCTCTCCGTCGCCGTGCGACGCACCGCGCCCGCCGCCGTCGTGCTGTGGGCCCATCGCCGCGGCGTCGCCGATGCCCGGCTGTTCCCGCGGATCTCGCGCGGACGCCAGCGCAGCAGGCTCTTCGCCTGCGGGCCGGGCTGGGACCCGGCGGGCCTGCCCGAGCAGGTGGAGCTGCTCACCGACCTGGCCGCCGCGGCCGACCGGATCGAGCACGTTCTTGTCGGTGCGAGGCGATAGAAAGGACACGTGCACGAAGTCCTGCGAGCCGCCGCGTTCGGCGACGACCCGCGCTGCGCCTTCCCCCGCCCCGGCACGCCGCGGGACGAGCTGCTGGCAGCCATCGTGCTCGGCGCCCAGGGGCGGTACGCGGCCGCGGCAACTCTGCTCGCCGGCCTCAGGCGCGGCCAGGACGCCCTGCTCGCGTCCCTGGCCGCCAGCACCCTGGCCTCGCACCGCCGCCAGCTGGGCGGGCACACAGCCGCCCGTGCGCTGGACGGCGAGGCCTTCGCGCGCGCTGCCGGACTGGAAGGCCCACGCGACCCCGACGGCCTCGACGCGGCGGGAGCCTGGGCCGACGCGCTGCTCGGGCTGGCGGCGGACAACCTCGCCGTCGGCCGCATCGCCGCTGCCCGCCGGCTCGCCGCCCGCGCGGGGGAGCGGGAGGCGGGCTGGCGCGCCGTCGTCCGAGGTGGCTGGGTGGGCGCCGAAATCGAGCTCGCCGCCGGCCGCGCGGCAGCGGCCGTGGCGCCCGCACGGCTGGCACTGGAAACCGCTTCGGCGCAAGGCGCACGTCGACATACCGTCAAATCGGGGATTGTGCTGGCAGTGGCCTTGGGTGCGATGGGTGCTCCCGATCACCGGCACATTACGGACACGCTTGTCGGAAATGCGATCGAGGAAGCCGAGAAATACGAACTCTTTTCACTTCTTTGGCCCGCGACGCTCGTTGGGGCAGAACTTCGGCCAGGACACGCCGACCAGTATCGATTCAGAACCGCCAGGGTGTTGCACGCAGTGTTACGGAACACAGATCCTTGCGGGAGGAGGATCGCGCGGGAATCGGCCTGGGTTCCCGGAGGAGGCGGTTGAGGGCTGTTGAGCCGTCGGAAAGAGGCGTTCCGGCATCCGGGCTAAGAAACTTCAAAAAAAGCCACCGGATCGTGTCAAGGTTCGGGCTAAAGCGTCCGATAGGGGAAGAGGAATGTCACCCGGCTGCAGGAAGGAAACCCCGTGACGACGGTCTTGATCTGCGACGACCGACGCAGTGTCCGCGAAGGGCTCACTCGAGTGATGTCCGCGGTCCCTGGGGTCAGTCGCATCGACTGCGTAGCGCACGGTGACGAGCTGCTGGCCCGGTACTCCCGTCAGCCCGTCGACGTCGTGCTGGTCGGGACGCAACGCGCGGTCCCGACAGGTGTCGAAGCCACCCGGCGGCTCGTCTCGGCGAACCCGCAGGCCAATGTCATCGTGTTCGGCGCACCGGACGACGCGGGCAGCATCGCCGCGGCGATCGCCGGCGGCGCCCGCGGCTACCTGCGCTGGGACGCCTCGCGGCCCGAGCTGGTCGCCGCACTGGCCCACACCCTCGCGAGCACCTCGGTACCCGCGCCGCGGCAGCCGTCCGACCCGGGCGTCCAGCTGACCGAGCGCGAGCTGCAGGTCCTGCGAGGGATGAGCCAGGGCAAGAGCAACGGCCAGATCGGCCGCGAGCTCTACCTCTCGGAGGACACGGTCAAGACGCACGCGCGGCGGTTGTTCCGCAAGCTCGGCGTCCGCGACCGGGCGCAGGCCGTCGCGCACGGCTTCCGCCGCGGCCTGGTCAGCTGACCCAGCCGCACTCCCCGATCCTGATACGGCCGGAAGACAGGTGACGACGGGCCAGGGCGTTTCGCCCTGGCCCGCACCTGTGTGGTCCCCATCACATCCGGCGCCCTGTGCGGCCGCCCCTACGGCAGGCTGAGCCACCGGCGCCCGCACGCGACTGCGGGCTTCGTACCCCGGGTGTGCCCTCGCTCGTTGAATCAGTGATCACGAGTGAGAGTCACCAGGAAAAACCGTATTTCCACGGCCCAGGCGGCCGCGGCGCGCCGGAGGCGACCGCGAGCGGACGCCGGAGGCGGGCCGCAGGTACGGTAGCGGTCACCGGTGCACCGAACAGGGCAACCACGCGCCGGATTCTATGCACGCCTACACGTAACACTGGGACTGTTGTCTGCGATGGCCAATGTGGGGGATGGACTGGATGAGCCGGTCGCCGCTGCTGTCGAGGGAGATCCCCAGGCGGTGGAGCGGTTGCTGGCTGCTATCCGTCCACTGGTAGTGCGGTATTGCCGCGCTCGGGTTGGCAGGCAGGAGCGATCGTTCGCTTCGGCGGACGACGTTGCGCAGGAGGTGTGTCTCGCGGTGCTAACGGCCTTGCCTTCGTACCGTGACCAAGGACGCCCGTTCCTGGCGTTCGTCTACGGGATCGCGCAGCACAAGGTGGCCGACGCGCATCGCGCGGCCGCGCGAAACCGAGCCGAGCCGGTCGCCGAGATCCCCGACGAGGTCGAGGTCGGGGTCGGCCCCGAGCAGCGCGCACTCCAGGGTGAGCTGAACGAGCGAATGTCGCAGTTGCTGCAGGTGCTGCCGGACAAGCAGCGGGAGATCGTGGTGCTGCGCGTGGTCGTGGGCCTGTCCGCGGAGGAGACCGCGGACGCGGTGGGCTCGACGCCGGGCGCGGTGCGGGTCGCCCAGCACCGGGCACTGGCACGGCTGCGCAAGGTGCTTGCTGCGGAGGAGGTGATCTGAGTGACCGGTCACGATGACAACGGAGACAGAAACAGAGACGAAATCTGGAGTGGTGGCATGACCGCGTCGGAGGCGGAGTTCGCCGCCGACCTGTCGGCCGTCCAGGCCGACGACGCCCTGCTCGACGCGCTCGGCGGGTCGGATCCGTCGATGGGCGACGGCCTGGGTGACCAGGAGCTCAACGCGTTACTGGTGGCCTGGCGCCGCGACATCGACAGCGAGCCGCTGGCCGAGCTTGTCGACGTCGACACGGCCCTGCGCACGGTCGGCACCGCCGCCCTGGCGAAGCGCCACGCCGCCCGCGGCCGCCGCC
>Ga0307507_10005808_pt1 | contig 19794 bp, 22 predicted proteins | sample 7_EM_MG_FD_207223 | JGI IMG/M metagenome (GOLD analysis project Ga0307507, IMG submission 207223) | Populus trichocarpa ectomycorrhiza microbial communities from riparian zone in the Pacific Northwest, United States - 7_EM | ecosystem: Host-associated > Plants > Roots > Unclassified | place...
CAGATTCTGCTGCATTCCAGCAAAATGTCAGAGTTCCATTTGGAATCCACAGCAATAGTAGGAATCAATTCCAATTTCAATCCTTATACATTTTTTGGCAAATTTCAGGAATACTTTAATATTGAAAAGGTATTCTACACATGTTGATAGAAATACACTAACAACTACTATAACTAAACAACTATAATGTTATTGTGGACAGGGGCATGGCCCTGCTTCTCTTGTGAAAAAAGGAGAGGGGGATCATGTTGCTCACCTGGATTAATGTCAATGGTGATGATGACATGCATCATCACCATCTGGATGACATGGCATGTCTGTAGGTCATGATGTCACCAACCACAGCATAGCCCCTGCTTCTCATGCCAAAAAAGGAGGGTACTTACCATTGCATCATAAAATACAATACAAAGACGAACAACAAATGTCGTTTGTCATTTCGTATGTGAGTTGTGGTGGATGGTGGTGGTTGGTTTTGACTGGTGGTGGCTCGTCTTTGGCTCATTGCATTGGGGGATTCTGTGTGAGAGAAATGAGTGGTGGTGGGATGACGAGTACTTACCGTGGTGGACTAAAATACACAACAACAAATGATGAATGTTGTTCATCATTTGGTTGCCACGTTGCTGACAGCGACGTGGCACCTGGATTCCATGTTAGACAGATTGGTGGTGGGGGGAACATGAGACAGGGGGGGCACTTACTGTGGTCCTAAAATATACAATGACAAATGACATCTGTCACTTGTTGTCTGTTGTTTGGTTGTTCACCATCAACCCTGCTTCTTGTGTGAAAAGAGGAAGGGGGAGGGTAGTCTCATCATTGTTGCCCATTGTTCATTGCCATCGCCTATCATCGTCATTTGTCTGTTGTTGGTGGCCCCTGCTTCTTGTGTGAACAAAGGAAAGGGGGAGGGGGAATCACTCACCTGGCTTCATGTGGACAGTGACAACGCCATGCATCATCACAGTCTGGATGACATGCCAGGTCATCTTCCCCATATTCCATGGAAAAAGTGTGTGCTGACGTGGTGTTGCCATGTCGTCATCATCGTTGGGGTGTGCATTGGTGGTGGCAGTGGTGACGCAGTGGGTCAGGGTGGTGGTTAAAGGGTGATGACATGCATGGTCATAGTCCAGTGCATGGCCATCCCACATCGCTGTTCCATGGTCATTCTGTGTCTCAGTGAGGTGGGTTAGGATGAATGTGGGACAGTGCTACTCACCATAGTGTCCTGAATTAGCCACATGATCATGACAAATGATGACTTTTGGTCATCATTCATCATTTGGTTGCCATGTTGCCTGTCAGTGACATGGCACCTGGATGCTGTGTTACAGAGATCATGGGAGGGGGAAGGGTTTTGCTCACCTTGGCTCGTTGTCATCTGGTTACATTTGTAAGTGCTGACCATCGTTTGAGCCATGGTGGTCATTTTTGTCATCCATTTTGTCGTGTCACCATTTATTCGTTGTTGATTGCCATGTCACTGTTGACGATGTGGCCCCTGGTTCTTGTGTGAAAAAAGGGGAGGGGGAGGGTGTGATGTTACTCACCTGGGTGCAGCCCATTGTTCACTGTCGTCGTCGTGTCGCAGTTCATTTGTTGTTAGGTTGCCACATTGCTGATGGCAGTGTGGCCCTGCTGCTCAGGTGAAAAAAGGAGAGGGGGAGAGGGGGAGGCATGTGATGTTTCTTACCTGGATGCTGTCCCTCATTTGCCGTTGTTTTCGTGTCCCTGTTCGGTTGTTGTTGGTTACTTTGTTGCTGATGGCGACGTGATGCCTGCTTGTTATGTGAAAAAAGGAGAGGGTGGGGGGCAGGGGTCACATTGCACACCTGGACTAATGTGGACAGTGATGATGACTTGTGTCATCACTGTCTGGACGACGTATGTGCCATGTCATCACCCTCAGCCATTGTCCATTGTCCATTGGGCTGGTGAAGTGGCGTTGCCACATTGCTGGTGTTGTTGGGGGTGGTTGAACGATGGTTGTGTGAGGTGGTGGTTGTTGGCAGCACTGGTGACACAGCAGAGGGTGGTGGTCACGATGGGTGATGGTGGTGGTTGAGAAGGAAAAACAGTTGTTTGTTGATGATGTATGTAATGTTCTCGGCAAACGCCACTCACGTGGCTCAATATAAAGACAGAGCATTGGCTCAGTAATATTAGCTAATCTTACAAATCTTACAAAGCTTAGTCATCGTCCTCCCTTTATGTACTCCTTTGTCAGCGTACTCCCTTTATATATTAGATTACAACAATGGCAACAAGGGTATCACTGATCCTACTGGTTTCAAGGAAGTCATGGAATACCTGAAGAAGGTTCAAGTCATCTGTGACACTGTCGATGCCCAAAAACAGGGCACAGCAAATGTCGCCACTGCCCTTGCTGATGTCAAGCCAAAGGTTCATGTCTTTATATCTTCTCCAGACTTAATTTTTAAATTTTCTTTATGCACATACACATCTAGCCCCAGCACACTTGCAAGACCATTAAATCCAAGGCCATCATCAATGACAAGGACAACGATGAAGTCAAAATTGTTGGAGGCAATGTGGATGTCACTATGGGTGCATCCAATGGACCCATTACTGCTGTGTCTGGTTCTGATACCATGCATATCTCAATTAATTATTCAGGTTTTGCTGCTTTGTTCAACCATGCATTTTCTCAGATGACCATCGACAACCTTTTCAATGGCAAAGTTGAAGTCAAGACCACCCCCAAGGACAAAGGCAAGAAATGTCCCTTGACCAAGGTAAGCCATGTGGCATCAATGCTCCATTGACATTTTAAGGTTACCAATGCTCATAAAATAATTTTTTAGACTGCCCTCAAACACGCTGAAATGGTCAGTATTCCATATGCCACTGTCCCAGGCATGGATACTAAAAGCTGTATTTATCACAAGGCTGCTGCTATCGAGAACAGCCAGTTTGCCTCTTCCAGCAACAAGTGTGCTCATACTGAGCCCCCTTTCATTAATGGGTTAGCAGATATCCAACACTATTGAGGTACACTCATTTCTCAAAATTTCACTAATGAATTATAGTCTAATTTTATCTTTCAATGTCTAGCCCACACCCTTTCCTTTGATGGTACCCTCATGGACACCATTATCAAATGTGCCAAGGGTGTTCTCAGTAACCCCATGATTGGCGAGCCATCGTTGGAATATTTCAAGATGGTGGAGACTGATTTGCGCAACCGGGCCCTTGCTGCTGTCCAGCATTTGGACTTAGAACTCAAGACCTTCAAGTTCTTAGCCACAGAACACAAGACCACTCTGGCATCACTCAATGACCACAAGGCAGGCAACATTATCATTGCTGACTGATAGTTACATGAACTTTTTACTTCAGGCACCTAGAGTCCTTATGTGTTATGTATGTAGCACATTAAAAATCTAGATGATCTATTGTGCACCTGCACCCTTATTCCAAAAGCACAAGGCCATAAGACTCCCTGGTACTAACTATCTTGGTAACTTATCAGGTATCTCAAATTTCCTAAATGTCTCAAGGTCTAAATCAATTGCTACCATCTCATAGATTAGAAATGACTAAATTATCACTAAGTTCCCACTTTCCCACAGTTGTGGCTGACAATGCATCACTTTTGATGTGCGTTGATCAATGGTGGCAATTCTTGGTAATGCCATGACCGCCGGCTACTCATTCAGTATTGATCAATGGAAAGAGAAGAAAATCAATAGCATGATGCTGGGACGGTCGAGCAGCCCCAGAGAAAGCGAAATTTTTACACCATTGCATCATTATGTCTTACATCTGTCTATGATGTATTCAACATACTAACAAATGAAAAATTTGAACTTTCCCATGGTTGTGGCAACACAATTGTGGCAGCATGACACATCACTCTTGATGCATGCACAGGAACTGCCATACAACTTAGTCAAATTCGTTGTTAGCAAGAACTTCAAGTGTCTAGTATCTTTCTCAAATGCTTTATCAGATTTTTTTTTTTTTAAAAGTCGTCTTCTTTGCTTAGACCATCATCGTCAACTTCACTACCGTACCCTTCTTCATCTAGGCCAGTTTCATCGAGATTGACGCCTTCAAATGCATAGTCATTAGAATCAGCACGATCTTCAAGACCTTCATCATCTAACTTGTCTAAGCCTTCTTTATTTAAGTCTATAAGGTGGCCAATCTCTTCCTCTAAATGTATCTTTCTTCTGGTGAAGTAGGGAATAATCCTAAATGCGCCAACTTTATTTTGCCACACCAATCCATCCAGTTCACATACAATGTATGAGCCACCTTTTGAATGGCATATGACTATTACAGGGCCCAAATACTTTGGTCTCATTTTTCTACTCATGAAACTTTCGATCACTGAATTTCTAACAAGAACCAAATCTCTGGGCCCATAAATTCTGTCATCAATTTTATTTCCATGGTCTTTCTCATACTTCGTGAGATGAGCCTGCTTTTCATCAGATACATGCTTGCGCATGTCAGCTACATGAACTCTATGTTTAGCCAGAGCTCTCACTCTGTACACAATTAATTCTTCAGTAGTTAGCATTTGATCAGGTAATTTTACAAGCCAAGTAGCTTCCTCTACATAAAGTGGTAAAATTGGGTGCACACCTGTAACCATAAAGAAAGGGGAACAGCCAAATCTCTTTTGGAGTGTTACTCTGTCTGCCCACATAACTTGCCAAAAGAACCAATACCATTTTGAAAGATTATGCAGTCCACAGCACTTGGATAACATTTGTGTCACATCCCAATGCAGTCTCTCAATTCTTCCATTCACTTTAGAATTATACATGGATATTTGAATCCCTTTAATTCCATATTTCTGCTCTAGCCATTTCATGGCTGCTACGAAGACTGCTCCATTGTCTGTTAAAATTTCAGACAAGCATCCCCATCTGCAAATTATTTCTTCAAATAGCCACATAGCAACAGTTCAAGCTGTTTCCTTTCTAAGTGGTCTTCCTTCCATCCAACTCGATAGTGCACATCTTCCATGTACAATATATTTATAACCATTAGAAGCAGGTGTCATGTGAACAATGTCAGCATGCAGTACTTGAAATATTGAAGGTGTATGTGTGACTGTCAGAGGAATTTATATAATTCTTTTTGACCTTTCTTGGCAATGATGGCATGTTTTCACATACCAAGTAATGTCACATTCAATGTCTGGCCACCAGAATATTTCTCCCAACATATTTTTCATAGCATAGGACCCTCTATGTCCAAGACTATCATGAGCAGCTTGCATCATGTACATCCTATGAGACTTGTCCACTACCAATTTATGGCATGAATCAGTGCTCCTCCTATATAGCCTATTTTCTTTGTCAACAAAGAAACCTTTTGCAAACCTTGTGAATGAGGGGTACTGTTTGTCCATAAGCCCTTCAGGCCTTTGAACTGGATTTTTCAACCAGCTCCTTATTAATGGCAACCATTCATCCTGAGACTTGCCTACAAATGAATGGCCTTCCTCAGGATACTGATCCTCAGCTAGCAGCTCAGTATACCTGTCCTTCCAGTCAGGAATTAATGGAGCTACCACAAAGGTCCTTAGAAAGTCTTTCTGTTCTTTGCTGCATTCAAGGTCATTTTTATCTTTGTCAATTTTCACTTTAATGCCCTCTGCAAATTTTGCTTGTAAGGCTTCTTCTCTGTCAATTTCATCATGGAAATCACATATGGACAATGCCAAGGTCTGAACATAACCTCCACGAGTATCTATTTGGTCTTTAAATTCTTCAAAGTCTAATGGTGGATCTCCACCATTTTTATCTGGTAGAACTTCCAGAATGCCACTTGGCTCATCCAAATTTTCTTCTGAATTTGGGAAAATCTCATCACCAGGCTGGGCATCTCTTCTAGACAGACCATCAGCTTTTTGTGTATAAAATCGCAAGTGGTAGCCTTAAGGCTTTGAATTGGGTTTACTACAGATTTTGTAGTATGTTGTACAGACACATCAGTATTGATGCATACGATAGCTATTTTTATCTCTCTTTGATCTCTTGTGTTTTTCTTCTCAATGGCCTCGGTTACTATTTTGATACATGACATCATAGTAATGATAGGCTTGCTGATGCGATGATCTGCATTGCCATCAACTGTTCAGCCTATGGGTGTCTCAGTCAGTTTTCAATAGAAAACTTCTTATCTTATGACTTGGAGCATGAGAATGCTCTTCAATTATTTTATCATATGAACTTCATATGGAACGAAGACATTCCGTTGTGTGAGATGCAACCAGAATGGTATTCTTTCTAAATTTGTGTTTTCATGCAGTTGTGGCTGACCACGCATCACTTTTGATGAGTGCATGGGAATTACCATACACGGCTTACATGCTCGTAAACTATGCACTTTTTTATATTTCTCATTTATAGCACATTGTCTTTATTTTCTTTAGGTAAGAAAGCTAAAGGAATTTCCTAAGGCTTAGTTTCTTGTGGTAATATGATGTCAGAGGTGTCTTTAATTGTGTGACAAGTTATGTGTGTAACAAGCTCGAATTAAATCATTTTAACCCTTGTAAAATATATGCCCATGTTTAATGTATAGTCCAACACCCTGTGCTGAGGTGTTTCTACTCTAGAACACCTTTTTAGTGTACAATTTTGTGGTGGTGTTGTCTTTTTACAGGTCTTCAAGCATATTGAAGTGGCCTGGTCTGCGAACTGACTGCAATTTCTACTGCCTTAGACTGCACATTGCTTGGCTGATACTTTAATCAACTGGACAGGGCTTGTCCATTGATCCTGATAATCATTGCAATTTGTATTAAGTGCTATTACAGGGATTTATTGGTAAAATACTAAAAATTCGCATTTTTTAGGAGTGTATGGTTACACTCTGTATCAACATGTAGATGTATTAGTAATTTACACCCACGTAGGAACATCAGAATTAAAATGTACATGGGGATTGGGGATGAAACATGTGTACCAAGGGGTCCAGGAGGCTTGCCCATGGTGAGCTGTGACCCATGCCAGAGGAACAGCTGAGTGCCAGGGCTTTAAATGTAAGTTGACTGATTAATTTACTTTTTCCAACTATGCTGAACTTAATTGGCACAGTGATTGCAATCTCAGCCCATTTTTTCCCATTATTTCCAAAATTAATCTGGGCATTCCTCATGTATCATACAGCTCATTTTTGGTTACTATTAGCTGTCTATTTATTGACCAATAAATATATACATAGCTTTTTATTTGTACTGTTTGAAAAAAAAATGAAAGAAAAGAAAGAAAAGAAAAGAAATTTAAGTAAAATTGAACATGGGAGCTGGGATTTAACATGTGTACCAGGGGGTCCAGGGGGCTTGCCCCTGGCAAGCCATGACACATGCATATGGCACAAGTCTTAGGCTTGTATAGGGAATTTACCAATCACCCATGTGCACATTCAGCTGGTTTGAAGCCCACAAGATTCCTTTTGCTGGTATTAGTCGGATTTCAATCCTGGTTTGGAGTTGGATCATTATTGCATGACAGGTGGCGAGAGGTGCAGCTCAGGGTTTGATTCTCAGGTTTCTCTCACATGCCTGTCATTTGGCAGTGTACCCACTGCCACCCATCACCACCATCACCTCCTGAAATTGTGGTTGACAACCCACAGCCATGACAGTATGTGGTGACATGACAAGAATGACATGGCAACACCATGTCAGCAAGTTGATGAGGACCTGCAAGGACCATGCAGCATGATGACAACAATCTGGCATCATCTGATGGTGGTGGAACATGACTATCAGTGGGCCCAAATGACACATGTTGTCATTTGGGCCTTGTAGTACATTTTGTTTTACATTAATTTATTACCTTTACTAATGATTTTGCTTTGTTATTAGGGTCTTACATGATGATGTTCCTGACCCTGTACACCATGGGGCAGCCAACCAATGGCACAACATGAGACTGATAGATGACAGGCAACAACAGCCTTCCTCTATGGCCTTCTACCACAAGACAAATTTCAATACATAGAACAGCTGAAGGGTTTTGAGGAACATGGAAAGGAGGAGTGGGTATGGATGATTCAATGAGGGTTGTATGGCATGAAACAAAGTGGAAGAATCTGGAATCAAATGAGGAACAAGCAAATGATATTCTTGGGCTTTACTCATCTTTCCTGTGAGTCCTGTATCTATTACAGGACCTCTGACAGTGGGATGGTCATTTCTGTGGTTCATGTGGATGATTTTCTATCAATTGTAAGCAAAAAGGAGGAAAACAAATGACTTGAAAAGCAAATATGTGACATCTGCACCATATCAGATCTAGGCACTGTTCATTTTGTCATTGGAATTGTTGATACATAATAAATCCCATTTATTCTCATTGTGGGGCGGAACCCTATGTAGAGATGTACAGCTTGCGCACCCCATGTATAGTAATACCCCCAGACCCAAACTCTATCTGTGTTGGGGAATCGTTGTCATCCCTATCTTGGTCCATAGCCCCCAGGTACCCCCAGTGTTGTAACATAGGGACTTACACCTGACAGTGTTGGGACCTAGTCCATCAAGACTCATGTCCAATGTACTAACTATACCCCAGAGAATATGAAAGTGTACTAAGTTATGTAACTATTGCTCCCCTTTGATGACTGCATCTTGGGACCAGGGTCTGGGTGTTTCCTGACTATCCATTCTTGGCATGACCCTCAGCCTTCGAAACAACATGGTGCCTGTCCTCCTCCATGCCATTGGCAACCATGATATCTTTTTACATCCTGATATATCTCCTAGGTTAATGAAGGTTGTCTTGACACAAGGATAGAATGGTGTTGAACCTGGCCCACAACCAGTTAAGTGTGTTTGTGTTGGTTTGTTTATTTTCAGAAATGACTCCTTCCAGCAACTGCACCGCCACTCCATCACTGGCCCCATCACTGTAAACGGCTCCCACTATGACAGACAGCATTACAGCCCTTGCAGCACCCAGCTAATTTCACCGAGTGTCCAGTGCATCCTCCCTAATCCCACGATCTCCCAGGTTTCAATAGTAGTGGCAGAAATTCCTGGTGTCAACATGTAGTCTGGTAATGGTCTTGGGGAGGGTTCGAACCCCCAACCTCCTGGCTTTTTTGGATGTGACCAGAAGGTGAGCAGTGGTACCACTACACCACCACTCCCCACTAATTGTTGATACATGCAACTGACCCAACTGCATAGTCATGCTATCCCAGACTGTGCTTATTGACAAATTCATCTCTCTGTTCAGCCAAAAGAACACTTTGAATTCACCAGTCCCAATGGATCCAGGCCTAAAACTTTGACATGCAGATTATAAAAAACTTACATGTGAAGAGCTTGGCCAAACTTCAAAATTGCCATACAGATCCCCCATTGGTTGTCAACTTTACCTCTCTATAGGCACCTGCCCTGACATTACCTGTTCCTTTCAGCAACTGTCCCAATTCCTCAACTATTTCACCTACATGCACTGGAATGTAGCATTGTGAGTGGTGTGTTATCTCTTTGGAGTGTGCAAGTTCAAACTTCACTTCAGTGGAAACAACCCTATCTCATTACTTGGCTTCACAAACTTGGACTGGGCAGATTGGTTAGATGTGAGATGAAGTGTTGGAGGACACACTTACATGCTTGGATCTGGGATCATCTCTTGGCAAGACTACAAACAGAAAATGGTCATCATGCAAAGCTGAATATGTCACCACTTTAAAAGCCTCCAAGTGAGAAATATGGCTTTGAACACTCCTAAACAACAATTGGACATGGACCAAAAGAACCTACCAAGATTCTCTGTGACAATGATGCTGCAATAAATCTTTCAGAACACCTACACTCCATGACCAAGTGAAGCACATCAATATCACACCATTTCCTTTGTGAATACATTCAATCTCAAGAAATAAATCTTTCCAACATGAACACAGATGATAATATTGCCAACATTTTCACCAAAGCCCTTCACACTAAAAAGTTCACTTGTTTCCAAAATTTCTTAGGCATCAAGTAACCCAAGACTCTATGTGAGGAGGAGTGTTGTGATTATCATGACACCATAAACACACTTTATTCACAGACCCTTTTTCTTTTTCTCTTTCTTTCCTTTCTCTCTTTATTTACAATACACTCTTTACCCTAGTGTTAAACATACCCAAGATAGGGTAATCATGCCAACTCCACATGTGACTAGCACCCACAGTCAACTGCTACTGTTACCATATGTTTGGGTTCAGGGACAATATATGTAGATAAGAATTAGTCATTTTGCTTTAGTCACCAGTCCCTGGCTTACACATATATATAGCTAATCTTCCTAGTGAGTTGATCCTCACTTGGAAGAACTCAAATACAACAGTTCTCACATCTCAAAGCCTCCTAAACACACTCAGCTGCTCACTATGTTATGTTCAGCATTACCAATGTTACTGTTATATTCTAACACCTAGACAGTATATACCTCAGTAGATACCATACCTCAGTCCATTATACTGAGACTGAGGTGAGCCACCTTATTTATTGACTATAACACAATTACTTACTTTACCTAGCACCCCTTACTGTGTTATATAGTTACACTCTATCCTAATACAATCCATTATATGGGGACTGAGATCACCCCTTACTGTGTTATCTAGATCAGATTTCTACACCCATAACATGATAACACTCAGAGTCAGACACAAAATGTGACAACTGAAGTGAGGAAAATTAAGGTTTCTGTATATCATTATAAGGAAAGGAGTGCTGGTTGGATATAAAGGCTGGTAAACAATGGAAAGGATAAAAAAGAAAAAGAAAGTTCAATAATGAATAAATAAAGTGTACACATAAACAAGCAAGTTCACAAAAGGTCTCCTCCAACAATTGGTACTAGCCATCCACATTTATACTTACTTGCACTTGGATGGAACATCATTTAGCCAGTCTCACAAGGGTCTCATATTCACCATCTCCACAAATTGTACTGATATTTTCAAGGTTGCATTTAGTACATTGTGGAAGGATATTATTATATCTTGGAATTAGTTGCCTAGATAGTCTTGGATGTGTTTGTTTCTCTTCCTTCTCTCACCAAATTTTGCCATAGAGGATTTAGGACTTCCTTACTAATGAAGAGTCCTAATGATGAGTCTCCCTTATGATCAAAGACAAATTGTGTAGAAAAGAATCTTGAGTAGTTTATGTTATGTAGATACATACAAAGATGTGGTACATGCCACCTGTTTATTTTGCCTGATACATATATGTGATAGTTATAGCCTGTGTCCAGTGCTATGAATGACTGAAATTTGACTCTAAACAGGAACTGGATTGAGCAAGATCAATAGACTGAATCATAGACTCCTTACTTTCCATTTATTCTTCTTCAATTTATAATATTTGATAAATTGCCTGAATTCAATGTTTCCATCTGCAACTTTTCAGCTTCCTTGTGTTTCCCTTGAATCCGATATAATGTTGCTAGATTTGAAATGCTGGAGAGTGTTTTTGGGTGCTCTGGCCCCAGCACCTTTTTATGCAGATTGAACACCTGCAGCTGCAGCTCCTCAGCCTCCTCATATTTCCTATGCATTGAATATATGACTGCAAGATTTACCATGCTGGTCAAGGTACGTGGATGTTCTGGCCCCAGCACTCTTTTACGCAAATCGAGAACTTTCAGCTGCAGCTGTGCAGCCTCCTCATATTTTCCCTGTTTTGAATATGTCAATGAAAGATTATTCATGCTGGTCAAGCTATCTGGATGTTCAGGCCCCAGTAACCTATTATGTAGATCCAGGACTTTCAGCTGCAGCTCCCCAGCCTCCTCAGGTTTTCCTTGCTTTAAATATGTGAGTGCAAGATTTGCCATGCTGGTCAAGGTATCTGGATATTCTGGCCCCAGCACTCTTTCTTGCAGACCTAGAACATTCAGCTGCAGCTGTTCAGCCTCCTCATATTTTCCCTGTCTTGAATATGAATATGCAAGATTACTCATGCTGGTCAAGGTATCTGGATGTTCTGGCCCTAGCATTCTTTTCTGCAGATCCAGAACTTTCAGCTGCAGCTGTGCACCCTCCTCATATTTTTCCTGATTTGAATATGTGACTGCAAGATCATTCATGCTGGTCAAGGTATCTGGATGTTCTGGCCCCAGCACTCTTTCACACAAATCTTGAACTTTCAGCTGCAGCTGTGCAGCCTCCTCATACTTTCCTTGCCTTGAACATGTGAGTGCAAGATTTGCCATGGTGGTTAAGGTACATGGATGTTCTGGCCCCAGCACTCTTTTACGCAGACTCAGAACTTTCAGCTGCAGCTGTGCAGCCTCCTCATATTTTCCCTGATTTGAATATGCAGATGCAAAATTATTCATGCTGGTCAAGGTATCTGGATGTTCTGGCCCCAGCACCCCATTATGTAGATCCAAAACTTTCAGCTGCAGCTCCCCAGCCTCCTCATATTTACCTTGTTTAAGATATGTTGATGCAAGATTACCCATGCTAATCAAGGTATCTGGATGTTCAGGCCCTAGCACTCTTTTACACAAATCTAAAACTTTCAGCTGCAGCTGTGCTGCCTCCTCATATTTTCCTTGCTTTGAATATGTGAATGTAAGATTATTCATGCTATTCAAGATATGTGGATGTTCTTGCCCCATCACTCTTTTATGCAGATCCAGGACTTGCATGTGCAGATCTTCAGCCTCCTCATATTTTCCTTGGTATGAATATATCAGTGCAAGATTTGTGGTGCTGGTCAAGGTATCTGGATGTTCTGGCCCTAGCATTGTTTTCTGCAGATCCTGAACTTTCAGCTGCAGCTGTGCAGCCTCCTCATATTTTCCTTGTTTTGAATATGTGAGTGTAAGATTATTCATGCCTTTCAAGGTATGTGAATGGTCTGGCCCCAGCACCCTATTATGATGATCCAGGACTTTCATCTGCAGGTCCTCAGCCTTCTCATATTTACCTTGCTTTAAAAATGTGAGTGCCAGATTACTCATGCTGATTATGGTATCTAGATGTTCTGGCCCCAGCACTCTTTTCTGCAGATCCAGGACTTTCAGATGCAGCTCCCTAGCCTCCTCACATTTTCCTTGGTACCAATATGTGGCTGCAAGATTTGACATGCTGGTCAGTGTTGATGGATGTTTTGGCCCCTGCTTCTTGACCCTGATTTTTACAATTTTATGTCCAAGATACTCTGCATCTTTCCACATTCCATTTTCAAGCAACACATAACAGAAACTGGAATATTCATCATCATTAAACACTCCTTCAAAACCATTTTCCTCCTGTAACTGGTAATTGGCTTTGATGTGTGGTACAAGAAGCCTGTTGAATGCAATGTTCTCAGCTGTCATCTCCTCTGTAATACAGTTTACAAGGACCAATTTTGATACTTGCATCATGCACTTCTTTTGGGATATTGACATTCTATCTCTACTCCATTGATGCATCAAAGGATGAATGGTATAAATTCTTGGAGAGGTTGAGTGCTGCTTGATTAAAGAAAATGACATAAGAACACTAATTCCTTCATGAAAGGAAAATTGATTCCAAGACTGATTTTTTCCAAGCTGAAGCAATTGATTGATGCAAATTTTAACTTTTCATTCCAGTCTACCATGCTGTCCTTTGGAGAACTCCATAGCAGCCTTTCTGAAAGCAGCCTCACTGATATTCTCATGATGTAGAAATGCAGCAGTTCCAAGAATAAGAATAGCAGTCCGAGCAGCTGCTCTACCATGCTCATCAGATTTTCTGTTTGCCCTTGATTCAATTTCTTTAAATGACAAATCCCATGTTTCATAGACTGTACGGTTATACTGGGATGCCCCCTTAAATGAAGGATGGTTCATCAGCTCATTTCTATGTTGAGAGAAATGCTCAAGATAATCATCAATACTGCAGAGACCAGCTACAATGGAAGCTCCTGCCTGATGAACAGCTAGAGGTAAGCAGCAGAGCTCATTTACAATCTGTTGAGCTGTGCTGTAGACATCTTCAGAATGCCCAGTTAGATCACTGGCTTTCAGCAGAAGTGATATGGCTTCCTTTTGAGCCATCTTGTTAACTTCAAGAGAGTTTTCAAAAGATGTCACCTGTCCAAGAGATTTATTTCTGCTAGTAACCAGGATGTTGCCCTTAGAACCAGGTAGAATAAATTTCTCTACAACTCCAGGTGCACCATCAGCATTGTCAAACACAAGCAGCCATTCACTCTGCAGAGAGAAAATCCAGATAAGAGCTGACTCAGAGGACACAGAGATACCAGCAGCTTTAGCCTCAGGATGAGAGCAGAGACCCTTAAAACCAAGAGTAATAGTATCTTCAGAAGATGCATCAATCCAGAAAACAGGGGAGAATCTAGATGTACCTGTCATAAGCTCAGAAACATAGTATGTGAAGAAACTTACCTTTCAGCCATCATTTCAACAAACTTCAGACAAATCTGTGTCTTGCCAATGCCCCCTATACCATACAACAAAAATGACTTTCTGGTTCTATCTACTTGATCTTGTGGTGCAAAGTGATCTGTCAGCCTCTTGAGAACATCCTCACGGCCTGTAAATAAGGCACTTGAAATTGGCCTTTGAGGAACCAAGGGTAAATCATCTTGATCCCTGCTGGCATGTTCATGAACCTCAATCTTCACAAAAAGTCTGATCAATATCTCAAACCATCAATGCTGTTGTCACAGTACACACATTTGGAGCAACATAGACTGTTGTATCCCTCATAATGAAGTGATGAGCTCCCTGCATTACATTCTGGGATTCCCAAAGACAAAGGATCTGAGCCAAAGAATTTATTTGCACATTTTAGACACACACCAGAGACATTCCTCCCCCCGTAACCTCTGGCCCCATCATAAATGTGGACCTAAATCCCGTCAGGATGCTATCTGCCAGGGTCGGAGTCATGAACTCCTACCTCGAACCGCTAGGGCGCGGGCCTTCATTACGTAGGCGGTCTGCGCCTGTGAGCCGGTTAAGCAATCCATTGAACTTCCCTTTCAAACGATTTTCGCGGGGACGATTAGAATCAGCCATCGTGGTTCAAAAGAGAGTTGTGAATGCTGTGCGGCATCAATTTCCAGATCGGTAACGGATCGTTTCACAAGAGTCAGCTGACGTCCGTTCCTGATTAAGATCCCTAAGCAGCCGATGAAGAACAGCGCTCAAACGCGCAGTGGCGTAAGTTAGCGTCAAATCAGCGAGGAGAAGGACGGTGGTCAACGGAGAAGTGTGAGAAAAAGAAACAAAACAACGCCTTTCAGCGGACTCAAGGGGATGAAGAGATGTGATGCTATTTCATTTCAGATATTCACAAGAGCAACAGATCCTCTATGGAGACACCACCAGAAACCTAAAACAAACATTAAATTACATTGAAAGCCAAAAGATGAGCACACATACCTGGCTTTTAGCGACCCGGCTCGCTAGACCAACGCTACTAGACGCCATTCTAGCTCTACCTCCTGACATCCGTCGTCGGCGTCCCTCACATCCTTCTCGCCCCTCTCCTTACTATCCTCCTCACTAATCCACACGAGCGCGGATCGTATTCCATATGCTGTAGGAGGACAAGCACCCACTGCGGCCGCCCGGATGATCTTGGTTTCCTGCAGAATGGGCCTCGTCACGTCACAGATCCTACACAAGGCCAATCAATTAACTCGTCGTCGCGATGGAGCGCTCATGTCGTACCGCAAGAAACTCCGGTAGTGCACAGAAGTCTCGTTGTGCTTCCAGCATTCGACACGCCGCCGGGTATGTAGGACTTCGAACCTTCGACGACTGTAGTCATTCCGCCGTTGATGGCAAGATGCGAAGGTTCAGGTTAGGTCCGAAATTCAAAATGGTCTTGAAAGCACAAGAGGACCACAGTGGGGCGGAAATGTTGTCGTTGGGGCAAGGCGTTGGTGACGCTGCGGTCATAAGAACATTGGAGGTGGCTATATGCGCGACTAGTGAAATTTGTCGACTACAATCCATCGTTCCTGCGCGATCATGGGACATGCCTAGGACACTACACATGTGGTATGCTAGAAGACGGCGGGGTAGTGCCATTTGGGTATGCTCGTCTGTTGGCCATTATCGCGATCGACTAACTTCAGGGCTCCGGAGAGGGGACGCAGGGCGACAAGGGCGCGGTTGCTTGTCTTGTGGGAACTGAGAATTTCGGGCGTATTTCACGACCGTCGGTTCTTGTCTCTAAGATGTTCAGAAACAAAGATGAGAGGCGGGAGGATATAGACTCACGTGCGAGAGACGTGATGACAGGCCGATGCTGCTCCGTAAGGTTGAAAAGGTCGTAGATGTACATAGTGGAGTGGCAACGTGTCGTGAAACCTTAGCGATCATTATGTCATATTCTTCAGAAGCAAGGACGGGAGACCGCGGGGTAGGGACTTACGATTAAAGGTGTTCAACATGGGGTGCATCGTATGATCTCGAAGTGTAAGTTGCATTGTCTAGACAAAAGAGATCGGTTCCGACCTCATTGAAAAAAATGAGAGTACAGGGTGGAATCACTCCAAAGCCAAGGTTCTAGCTTGACGTCGGTGCAACTCTGCGAAACGTGGGGTTCGGTTAATCCCTTGAGAAAAGGATGAAGCAGGGCGTACTTAGAGAAGCATCCATGCCCCAGGAGGAACATTGTATGGGTACAGGATTGAGGCGGGGAAGCTCCTGCCTTGGTTGAGAAGAAGTGTGCAACGCAGCAAAAGACATAACGGTACCTCTCCAAAGCAAGGTGCCGCCAATCTTCGGGGCCTGATGCAGTCGTCGACTCTGAGTCTGAATCCGCAGTGCTAAGTCGGTTGTCACAGTAAGCTCAAGCTAATCACTGAATTTTTACATAAAAAAACAAGATACTAACTTCATGACCTTTCTCGCTTGACGAGCTGATGCGTTTCGTCGATAGTGTAGGTTCTTGGTACTTCGTTGATGGTGGTGGAAAGAGACGACGAGGAAAACAAACATCAACCTCGTCCTCGACCACTATCGTCATCATCTCCGCAAACTTTGCTAGCCTATTACATACCGTTCGCGCACCTCGGATTTACAGTCAATTTTCTTTTTACATTTGCTTTGCACTCAGGCGAAGTGGAGACTCAAGCTGTCCAGTTTTCCTGCTCAAGATTCGCTTGGGTGAGTATTTAATCTGACATTGCCCATTGAGGGTAAAGCTAACGCGGGAATTAAAAGATCACGCGTGGCAAACAAGGAGTCTTTAAACGGGTAAAGGTTTTGGAAAGGCTACTGCAGATATCGGGAACACAGGGCAAAGAGTGGGCAGCAGCCGTACGTATCAATTCCCATTCATTCATCTACTTTTTCGCTCACAAACCCCGTCTCTCTCCGTCAGTGAGACCATGTCGGTGTCCTCGTTTTCCACGAATGTTTCATCGCGTCCGCGGGTGCTACGACAAATGGAGAGGGAGTTTGGTTGCGACAATCGCGGCTACGTATGCGATCGTCTTGTTGCTGAAGATTAAGGTATGTGCCCCTTCTAATTGAAAGCAACCGTCTTCTGATCATCTATCCTACAGTCCACCTCGTGCGCCATACTCACCTTGAACTCAATGCAGGCGTTTTGAGGACATTCTTAGACCGGAAAACTCGTTTATAACAACACGCTCAGGACGACGAACAATGGAGTGTAGATCTTTAGGGCGCAGAGGAGAGGCTGGTACAACGGTGGACGTTTTATGCTGTTTATCAGGTGAAGATCCATGGTTCGAGTGACGCTTCCCTTTCTAAAGCATCATTACCAGAGAGTGGTTCATTTACCCCTACCAACTCCTGCGGCGATCGGCTGCTCTGGGCTTCGTGACGACACTGTCCTTTGGTTCGCCCCACTTAGATCTCAGCACTCTGCAGCTCCACCAACGGCTCGCCCTAACGACAATAGTCCAGCGGTAATGCGATACCCCGTGTGCTGCAGGCCTGTATCGAATCTTGGACCGCCAAGAAATATCACAACTTTCGATCGCCGAGGAATGAGTACGATCGAAGATCCGTAGTCCTACCCATCGAACTATTGAATGCTGGAAGCACATGACATCTATGCACCACCGGAGTTTCCTGCGTTTGTACGACATGAACGCTCCGTCGCGACGACGAGTTAATTGATTGGCCTTCTGTGGGGTCTATGACGTGGCGAGGCCCCCTGCGGGAAACCAAGATCAAGATCATCCTTGCGACCCCCATCATTTGTCGTCTGCCGCAGTGGGTCCTTGCCTATGAAATACGTACGACCCGCGCTCGTGCGGATTACTGAGGAGGACGCAAGGGGGAGTGACGAAAAGGACTGAGAGACGCCGAGGTTGGATGACAGGAGGTAGAGCCACAGGGGTCGTTGGGTCGACCTACTTGGACGATGGTGGAAGAGCCAATGCTTTGTCGTTTTCGTATGTTGGATCAGGGGCGTCCGTTTGTCTCTTGGCTTGTAATGTACTTAATCTAGCATTTCTTTCAAATGTTTAGTGTTGTCTCTGGTGTGTTCTGAGTATACGAAATGAAATACCCCCAACTCTTTTCTTCGTTCCCTTGAGTCCGCTGGGGGGTGTTCGTTGTTTTGCTTTTCTTTCTCGCCCTTCTCCATTGTTCGTCGTCCTTTGTGGCGTCTGCTTGCTGACTTGACGCCGAACCACGCCACTGCGCGTTAACCTCTTTAAACGCTGTGTCGAGGGGCTTAATCAGGAATGTCAGCTGACTCTGTGAAACGATCCGTTACCAACTTGCAAAATTGACGCCGCACAGCATCGACACTCTCTTCTGAACCACCATGCCTGATCCAAATGGCCATCGCGAAACTCATTTGAAACGCAAGTTCGAGCCTGAACAACTCACTATTGCTGAGCACCCACGTAATAAACGCCGTGGCGGTTCGAGGTTAGATTTCGTGATCCCATGCTGCCGGATAGCATCCTGCCAAATGTAGGTCGACTTCTGCAGGGGCACCTGAGGTTGCAGAGCAGGGGATGGCTCTGGTATGTTTACAACACATGAATAAATTCATCTACTAATCTCCTTTACCTTTGGGAAAACTAGAATGTGATGCAGGGAGCTCAAGTCTACATGAGGGACACCACACTCTATGTGGCACAAAATGTGTGTTGTGTGATCATAGGATTGATTGATTGAGATATGGACCTGACATTTTATCAAGATTGAGGTTCATGAGCAAGCCAGCAGGTGTCAAGATGATACACTCCTTGTTCCCCAAAGACCCAATTCAAGTGCCTTATTTACAGGTCGTGAGGACATTAGGGAATGTCACGGGTTTACAAACCCATACGGGTTGAGGTCATGGGTGGGTACGGGTACGGGTACGGGTTGGCATTTTCGTACCCCAGTAAAACCCATACCCGCGTCACGGGTGTCACAGGTTGGTCACAGGTGTGATGTGTCAAGCGCAGAACAACTCTCAACTACCACTACCACTTCGTCACCACTGCCACTAACCACTACCACCTCCTGCAACCTTCGTTCGACCGCCTACAACCACCATGGCACACGCCGATGACACCAGCTACGATGAAATGACGCCGTGACACCACAGCAACCAGCCAAGGACCAGCTGGCTCGACGCTACGTTGCGGTGACGACGTGGCACATCAACAGTACCTTCCGAATGTGCTATGAAGTCTGACGGTAGCGACGCACACCAGCAGCAACCACGACGATGATGGCTGGGAAGTGAGGGAGGAGCGAGTGCAGCTAAAAGGTCAGCAACCCCCTAAATCCCCTTTCAACTGACAAAACCCCAGCCAGCCCCTGTCACCTCAACCATTGCTACATCACGACAAATGAC
>Ga0307507_10005809_pt1 | contig 19793 bp, 5 predicted proteins | sample 7_EM_MG_FD_207223 | JGI IMG/M metagenome (GOLD analysis project Ga0307507, IMG submission 207223) | Populus trichocarpa ectomycorrhiza microbial communities from riparian zone in the Pacific Northwest, United States - 7_EM | ecosystem: Host-associated > Plants > Roots > Unclassified | place...
AGGGCCGTCGGTTGGCAATGGAGGGCAGGCTAGCAGGGCCGTCGATTGACTGTATGGTAGGCTGGCAGGGCCGTCGATTGAGGTATGGTAGGCTGGCAGGGCCGTCGATTGAGGTATGGTAGGCTGGCAGGGCCGTCGATTGAGGTATGGTAGGCTGGTAGGGCCGTCGATTAAGGTATGGTAGGCTGGCAGGGCCGTCGATTGAGGTATGGTAGGCTGGTAGGGCCGTCGATTGACGTATGGTAGGCTGGTAGGGCCGTCGATTGACGTATAGTAGGGCAGCAAGGCCGTCAATTGGTAGAAGCCTAGCTAGTGGTGTTCCTGACACCAGAATCGATCAATTCGCTACCGTACGCTCTAAAGATCAACAGGAAGGTAGCAATAGTAAAAAGAGAGCTGCCGAACGCTCTGCCTTTTTACTACTCTTTACGACAAAGCAAGTAGCTGGCTGCCGAACGTCATACAACTTGCTCAATCCATAAGACTGCCAAACGTCCTCTTAAATTATAATTGCAGAATGCCCTAGGTTAAGTGCTTAATCTATGCGCATTCATTAATCAATGTTAGAACATATAACCTAAGGCTAATATCACGTAACGTCGTAATTGTAGTCTTAATAGGTTGTATGATGATTCTCGCAGAGGATTGTAAGGATCGCGGTGCCTAAGTAGGGGGTTGATTAGTCACCATAAGGATAACTAATCAAAGACACGACGACGACACGTCAACGACACGTAACCACGTAACTTCTGTCTATATATTCCGACAGAAACAAATAAGGACCATAGCATTTCCAGGTAAACGTAGTGTTCGGCCTAAAGATTAAAAAGTTAATACTGAGATTAAGAAGCAAGACGACTTCTAGAATCTAGCTGCAAGACGCAGAAAACAAGAAACTATAGATAAGTTTAGGACAAGAATTATTGTATGGCAAGAGCAAAAACTAGACCAGAGATCTTGTAACAGTTTACTAGCACTATGCTGAGATACAAGAACGTCGCCTAAAAGGCTCCGAGATATAATCGACGCTACCCTTGTATGTCTTGGATACGGTCAAATATTAAGTCATAGACTATGGAGTTCCGGGTCTACTTTCATATATTTAGTTCACTTAATTTCCATAGATTTACAATTAAGTCGTTCACTCAATTCTCCTATACTTGTACTGTTACAGTTATAAGTCTAAATTGCACTACCTGCTAAACCAATCAATCTACTACCTTATTTACGAAGTCACTACTTCTACCACCTTTGCAAGTGTCTTAAGCTTCTTTACCTACTAAATAAACGGACGGTTGCACCTGGCTGACAAATGTACCTAATAGACGAACGAACTGACGAATCAAAAAAGGTCAAAATAAGGTTTCGCTAAGACGCTAACTTAGGACCCTACTTGTTGGAATTACAAGGTTATAAGGTTACAGCGGAGGTGTCTTGAGGGTCTATTTGATGATAGAGATGACGCAGACGATGAATATTGATTAATTCGTGATACAGTAGATACGGTTGATGTTTATCTAGATTGATATGTAGAGCTTGACTTTGGCGACGTGTCTAGAGCTTAGTTAGCATCTCTTGCTTAATTCTGACACTCCTCTATGCTGACGACGCTCTCCTTGTCTGTCCTAAATAGGCAATTTTAAAGCTATTCCCAAATACCTTGCAAGTGCTATTCGGCCTATGTATAGAGGGAAAACCTAGTAGGCGAAAAACCTCCGTAACTTGCTTTGTCTCTGTCTGTTACCGTCTTTGTTAGTTACCAATTCCTAGCGTTACACAGTGCTTTATAAATTGGTTAATTGGTAGCTGTTTCGTGAGCATATCTCCAGGTTGATCTTTACCTGGTATATGTACTACCTTAAGTTAATCTTTCTAAACCATGTCATTCCGTACAAAGAGGTATTGAATTTTAATATGCTTGGCTTTCTAGTAGTGCTTTATGTTATATAATAGGTCAACTGTGCTTTTATTGTCGCAATAGAGCGTAGGGATAAAGGGGTTGTTGTTATCTCTCTCCCCTAGATCTCTTGTTAGCTTCTTAAGCCATACTGCTGACCTTGCTCCTTCTAATACTGCCATAATCTCCGCTTCTATTAAGCTTAATGCTGTTAACTTCTGCCTTTGAGCTATCTAGATTACAGCTCCCCTATAGTGCATAACTGCTATGCCTTGAAATAATATCTGATCATGTTCTGTTCCCTATGTAGTATTAGTAAAGATACTGTAGCTAGTAGGTAGATTGGTTAACGTAAGCTTGCATAAAGGGAGGTATACTGCTTAATTTAAGTAGGTAATTCCAGTTTTGAGAGTGCCGTTTAGATATTGTAGTAGCTGCTTGCTTAAGCGGTAATGTGACTCTTTTAGTGCTGCTATAAACCTAGCTAGCTGACCAACAGCGTAGCTAATATTAAGATGTGTGCAGTTTAAGAGGTAGATTATAGAGCTAATGATCTATTGGTAAACTGTCGCATTGTTATACTTAAGGAGGCTTTTAATATTGGGCTTTAGAATAGTACCTGCTGGTATTAGTAGCTTGGCTGGATTGCAGTTATCTATTTTTAGCCGTTTAAGTAGCTTCTTAATGTACATTATCTAATATAGCTTAAGGGTTCGGTTTGTATGGTCTTAATAGATTTAGAAGCCTATAAATACCTCTATAGGTCCTAGGTCTTTATATCTCTATTCTTTTAAGATTTTTGTCTTTGTGATATTAAGGTATTGGCGCTGTTCTGTGATTAGTATATTGTCAACAAATAATAAGATGTATACTTTATTTCCTATAAAGAGATTGGGGTTAGTATTAGCTAAGTTTAAACCTATGCTTTTAAAGAACTTCTTAACCATCTAAAACCATTCTCTCAGTGCCTGCTTTAGGCTATAGAGTAACTTATTTAGCTTTAAGTAGGCATCTTTTACCCCTTTAAGCTTAGGTTTGAAGTCTTTTAGCAGGTTAGGTATCTGTATGTAGATCTATTCTTATAACGGCGGGTTTAAGAATGCAGTTTTAACGTTAACGTGGTTAAGTTTAAGGTCTTCTACTACCACCTTTGCCATTAGGAACCTGAAGGTGTTGTATTATATAATAGACGCAAATGTCTTAAAATAATTGATGTTGGGGGTCTGCTTATCTCCCTAAATATACAGTCTTGCCTTCTTGCGAATTACTTCTCCCTTAGTATTGTACTTGTGCTTTAGAACTAGCTTGCTTAGGAGTAACAACCTTCCTTCTAGTACTCTCCCCCTTATAATGGTATAGGTGTGCATCCTCTTAAGTAAGAGGAATTCTTTAAAGATAGCTTTTATCCAGCTAGGAGCGTCCTCCCTTAAGGCCTAATCTAACTTAATAGTGTTAAAAGGTGCTGTAGGTGCTCCTATAGAGGTAGTGTTCTCAGCTTCTAGGTAAATAGCTTTTATAGCTATTACTAACTAAACCACCGTATTGTTAAAAACCCTTATATTTGGTAACCTTCTAGACCTTATTCTCTGCGCATAAGGAATGCGTATTAATGTGCTTTATATGGGCATCCCACCCTTAGCATTACCTTAATTTAAGTGTCCCACTTAATCTTAACCTGGGCTTCCCACTTAATTAGAGCGGCCCACTTGGTCTTAACCTAGGCTTCCCACTTATTTAGAGCAGCCCACTTAGTTACTATCTGGCCTACTTATAGTTCTCGCAACTAGAGTCTCTGTTAGCGCGTTTAAGGTAGTAGGGGGAGGTATAGGTTAGTTCGCGGCTTAGCTTATAGTGTGATTTAAGCGTCCCGCTTAATCTTAACCTGGGCTTCCCACTTAATCTAAGCGGCCTACTTAGTTACTATGTCTTGTAGCTTGCACCTAAGGTGCTCTATAAGGGAACCTGTACTCGTTCACTTTAGCATCTCCAAATAGCTTAATTGCTTGGGTATATAGGTTCATCATCTTAAATTAACTACTCCCTTTTAACCCTATGAAAACGTAGTCAGGTTTTATTCTTAAATTATACTTCTTAGGGTGTTTCTCAAGCGTATTAATTGGATTGGTATAATACCCAAAGACGACTAAATTCTTAAGGTTAGGGACTCGTTAGGTGTATACCTCGTAGGGTGTAATAGCACCACTGTGCTCGTTATTAAATGGAAGTGCTGAGGTTGGTACTTAATTCTTAATCCAGACAGCGTGTTCAACTACATAGTACTAGAGCTCTACTAGTATATTTCCTTGAAATAGAAGTGACCTTATTTTATAGTCGACTATATAGATCGCGCACTCGATTGCGCCATTATATAAGTGCTTATATGGCGGACAAGGTTCAAAATTAATACCCTAGGGTATTAGTTTGTCTTAAAATCTATAGCCGAACTCCCCCTTTCTGTTATCCGCTTGAATCCATATAGCTTTAGTCCTAGTGAATCTCTCTACTCTTATAATGATTTCTTTGATATATAGTAGTACCTCTTTAGTTTAGAGGGTTTTAAGAGGAATAACCTAAGTGTAGTATATGGCGTCGTCTAGGGCTAGGAGATAGTAGTTATAACCTCTAATTAATATACTGATTTGTCCTGTAGTATCTAGGTATAGCCCTTAACTAGGTATCTTCTTGCGCTTAGTTATCTTCTTGCTTAGTATTTCTCACATCTTCCTAGCTAGATAAGCTTTATATATACTCTTACTAACTAGTACTGCTCTCTTCTTAAGCTTTATGCCTAGTAAGAAGTGCTATAGCTTAAACAGGTTATTGTAATTCATATATCCAGTTTAGTAGTGCTATAGCTCAGCATCTGTTTTACTAACGTTTGGTTATAAATTGTGTGCTTCTATTGTTGCATTAAATACTTCCTAATGCTCTTATAGCACGTAGAGGTTGTTCCTTATAGTGGCCTTAAACATTGTACCTAATTTATGCTTGCCAGTAGCTCAATCGTCTGGGTTAAATATAATTAAGTAGCCTTCCTAAGTAAGAGTCCTTACTGAGATCAGCTTAATTAACTTAAATAAAGGTATAAGCCAGACGTCTTTTAGCTTTAGGGTACCGATTTAAACTTAACTATAGCCTATAGCAGGAATAACGGTCCTATTTACAGTACGGACCTGTTATGGCGTATTTTATCTCTTTAAGTGTGTTAGGTCTAATTAGTTACTAATAAAGTGCTTAGTTGCTTCTAAGTTAAGAGCCTAAGCTAGAGATGTTGTTGTAAGTATAGCACATTTAGGGTTAGGGTTAAGGTAGATTAAATCACTGTTAAATTCTTCCTTAGCTATTGCTATATTCCCTATTTCCTCTGCCTTAGGAGCACCTTAATCTATTTTCCTGGCGTTATTAAATTGGAATTGCTTAAGTAGGGGATAGTCTTTCTGGTAGTAACCTTTCTAATAGTATACTCTGCACTTATCTCTTTCTAGTTGTCTTAGCTCTTTAGTTACTTAAGATGATGAGCTATAGTGATAACGTAATAAGGAATAATTGAATCTACCAGCACAACCTCTGCCCCTTGTTTAACCTTAACCTCAGTTTCCCCTTCTCCCCCTAGGTTCGTCTTTCCTCTTATATACAAGTGCTGTATTTTATACTTGTGTAGGGAGAGCAGTCTCTTGCTCCTAAAGAAGGGTAATGCAGCTCTTAAGGTCTTATTTGTCTTGTAGACACTAAGTCTTTGTATTCTGCTACATAACATCGCTTGGGAGGGCCAAGAGAAGCTACTCTTTAATATTATCGTTGGTAAGTGCTTAAGGTATTAAGGCTAGGTTAATCTTGAATTAATTAAGTATTTAGAGGAACTTAATAATTTGCATCTTTGTAGGGTTAAATATAGTGCTGTAGAACTCTCTGTGGAGTCTAGAGATGTAGACCTCGTTATTGGCCTTATTGAACTTCTTTATTCCTTCCTATATTCCTTGAATATTGTACGCCTTTATTATTGCACGTATCTCTTCCTGACGGTTGTCTCCTATCGAATTATAGATGATCTTGTTTACTTCCCCTCGTCTTCTTCTTCTGTTAGCTAAATTGACTTAATTTGGGTCCTCTGCACCAGTGATAAAATTCTAGCCCTCTGACATAATTAGGGCTGCCTTATAGGTGCGCTTTTAGTCTGTAAAGTTGTCTTTATTAAAAATGACGATTTTACTGGCCTTGTAATTGTATGTAGGTGTTGTTAAGGTTAAGGTAGAGGAGGTTATTTTTGGGGTTGATTTTTAAGTTAGGAGAGGTGTCGCTACCCGGGCTTATAACCTGTTGGAATTACAAGGTTATAAGGTCACAGCGGAGGTGTCTTGAGGGTCTATTTGATGATAGAGATGACGCAGACGATGAATATTAATTGATTCGTGATGCAGTAGATATGGTTGATGTCTATCTAGATTGACATGCAGAGCTTGACTTTGGCGACGTGTCTAGAGCTTAGTCAGCATCTCTCGCTTAATTCTGACACTACTTAACCTGTTAAATTCTAAAAATAATAACTAATATAGACGGACCTCATTTAAAATTTAACCTTATCCTTAAAAAGCCATCTAATTAGATGCAATAGTTCTTTATTATTTAAGATACTACTAAAACAAATAATGTATGGTAGTATATTAACTTATTAAAGAAGAAAGATAAGCTTCTAAAGCTGGAACCTCTGAATTGGCCTATACTAAGAGACGTGCTTCCTACTGCTACATTAATAGCTAAGCTAGATCCAAACCAACTTATTGCCTATAATTAACTATACGCGGAATATAAGGACAACCTCTACGTATACCAGAAGCAAGAGCAAGCTATAAATAATATCAGCAATTATATTATCTGTATGACGTCAGTAGCCTACCTCCCTCTTATTAAAGACCTTAGAACAGTATACAAACGCCTTTAAGAGTTAAAGACTGTACTCGCCCCTACTACCTTAGGTTAAAAGCGCAACATCCTAAATTAATACACGGCTCTTAAAGCCTATAATAAAAAGCAGAGCATTAAAAAATGGTTAAATAACTGGAGGAGCATCTATAAGCTGGTAGAGAAATTGGAGCTTTTAGACGTATAGGGATTTAGGCCCCACTATAATTTTGTATAAGCTATTAAAGCTATTTCTTTTAGTTTTGCAGGAGCACTGGAAGTAGACCTAATTAGGAAAGAATAAAAAGATAAAAAAGCCCCATCTATTATTAACCTCATTAAGGAATTTAAGGAGCACTACCGTATACAGCAAGCATTATCTACCTCAACTGCTAATAACTCTGCATTTACAACCCTTTAAAACAATTTTAATTTAGACTCTAACGGCAATTCCAATTCTAACAGCAATTTAAATTTAAATTTAAGATGGAACAAGGAATGCATATACGGCATTATACATTGGTTTAACGACTGCTATTACATTGCTAAGCACAAGCGCCCTTAAGGATGGAGACCAAGGGTAGATATTTAGAAGAAAGTAGATAAAGCTATCTTATCTATACCTTAGATTAAACGCATTATTAACTAAATTTAAAAAAGAGAATAGGAAGCAAAGGAGAATAATTAGAATATAGAATCTATAATTAATTTTAATTCTAAAACCCTACCTTCTACCAAACCAACTAGCCATGCTACTATGTTTAGTACTGGTTAAATTCCTTTTAAACTCCAGAATACCTAGATACTTAACCCTAGTGTAGATACCCACATCTATAATAATAAAGAAGACTTTACCTTCTTATACCTAGTAGTAGAAGACGACTACCTAATTGCTAGCGGAAATTTTATGAAATTTTAAGCTTACGGAATAGTAACCATTACTGTTAATACACCTACTAGGAAGTCAAAAATGAAGCTATTCTATATAGCACTAGCGCCTACCTTTTTTATAAATATTATAGCACTTTTAAGAGCTACTGATAACAATATCTATTTTAACTTAGGACGAAATGTGCTATACCATCTAGCAACTGGTAAAACAGTCTGCTATGCGAAATAACTAGGGGGCCACTGGGCACTGATGTACAGAGAGCCTAAAAATACCCTAGACTTAACAACTTAATTAACCTTCTTAATAGGAAGATTTTAACTAAGCCAAATAGCCCATAAACTAATCAGAGCCACAGCTATAAGATGGCACAAGATACTTAGCTATGCAGGACCTAATACTATTACATAGCTTCCTAAGCACGTTATTAGCGTAGAGCTAACTAAATTTAAAACCAACAAACGAGCACTGCTTAAAATTAAATGTAAAGTTTGCTTATTAGCAAAGCACACACAGTAGATCTCTTAAAGATGAGAACACAAATTTCCAGCCACTTAACCATTTAAACGGCTAGCATTTGATATTATCTACCTTAGAGTACCAGGGTACAACGGTAATAGATATGCCATGCACTTCTATTACACGTATTCCAAATTTAACTTTGTGTTTACCTTTAAGAATAAGAATAAAGCTACCGTCCTACCTACCATTTATAAGACTTACTGCTTAATTAAAACACGATTCCACTAAGACATTGTCTTTTTTTAGAGCGATAATAAATAAGTATTTAGATAAACAGAAGACACCCTACAAGTATAGTATGCAGATAAGGGCATTACCTTTAAATGCCAAGTACTGTATACTGAGGAACAAAATGGCAGAGCTGAACAATCTGGAAGAACCCTTATGGAACGATTAAGGTCTATACAGCTAGAAGCATCCTTACCCCCATCTCTAGAACCAGAAGCTTTCCTTGCTGCTGGCTATACACTCAATTAAACACCAAATAAGTAGCTAGGGTGGAAAACTCCGTACGAGGTCGCCTACGACAAGCTGCTATCACTTACCTATATGCACAAATATAGTTGCAAGACCTATACGCTGAACAAACAAGTTAGAAAGGGAGATAAGCTAGCTCCTTGTGCATTAATAGGACACCTAGTCGGCTATAATTTAACAAATATCTATTAAATCTGGATTTTAAGCCTTTATAAAGTTATTTAAACCAGAGACGTTATATTTAATAAGACCTTATTTTATAACCCTAAGGGTTAAAACATTAATTACCTACTTAGGGAAGTATTAAAAGACACTATCTAGGTAATTAGTCTACCAGAACCTCTCCACAAGGATAAATCTAAGGATAAATCTATCCTATATAAACCTACCTTAAATGCAGATTAAAAGACTATATTAAACAACTTAGCAGAGCTTCCTATAAAGGATATTAAACAGCTACTGACACCTAGCAGAACGGTATCTCTAGATCGGCTAGAAACAAACACCATACTAGGAGGACTTTAAGATGATATCTTGGATATAATTGAAACAGGTTCTACCCAGCCAAGTAATTCACTAGAACTGTTAAATATAGCTCCACGAGCTAACGAGGTCTCGGCCAATCTTTCTGCCAACCTTATCCTACCAGAAGGTTCCAAACAAATTTAACATTAAGCGTACGCAGCAGCACTAGCCAATATACTTACCCTATTTGGTTACTACGCTGGCTTTGCTATAGGACTAGTAAAGGACATTAACTAAACTAGATCCTCTCTATATAGAGATAATCTTCCTCCTAAACTAAGGAACCTTAAAGAGCTAAGAAAGCACCCTTTAACTACTAGCTTTTAAAAGGCCATGGAAAAAGAATACAACAACCTAAAACGCTAAGGGATATTTAAGACTGTCCTAAAGGAAGAAGCAACTAATAACCAGATCCTTCCGCTAAAATAGGTCTTTAAATACAAGTTCAATAGCGACGGCTACCTATAAAAGCTAAAAGCTTGACTATGCGTCCACGGAGACCTACAGATTACTAAGGAAGAGACCTATGCAGTAACCCTAGCTGCTCGAATATTCCGTGCCCTTATGGCTATAGCAGCCGTATTTAATTTGGAGATTTAACAGTATAACGCTGTGAACGCATTTACAAATGCAAGACTAGACAAGCTAGTATACTGTTACTGCCTAGAAGGCTTTAATTAAAACGGACATATCTTAAAGCTACTTATGGCGCTATACGGATTAAAAGTCTTACCACTACTTTAGTATAAAGAGCTTATAAATATACTGGCCAAATTCGGGTTAAAGCCTATCTTAGGTACCAACTGCCTTTACACCAATGGATGACTTATTGTCTTCTTCTACGTAGACAATATTGCCGTTCTATTTGCTAAAAAGGACCTTTAAAGACTAGAAGAATTTAAAGCTAAACTTCTATATTAATATGAGATCCGTGCACTAGGAGACCTATAATGGTTCCTAGGAATTTAAATTAAATGAGATCGTGTAAGCAGAAAGCTCTGGCTCTGCTAAGATTTCTATATTGAAAAGATAGCTAGTTGGTTTAAGATCAAACCAGAAAGGTTCCCTAAAATACCACTACCTAATGAACTAATTCCGTCCGACTAGCAGACAAACCCTTAAAGAACACTAGCCTATTAGCAACGAGTCGGTTCTCTTGCGCACCTCGCCGTATTTGGAAGACCTGATATTGCGAAGACGCATTTAAAGCTAGCTAAATTTCTTACTAATCCAAATTAAAAGCACCTCGATGTATTAAATCAAGCCATTGCCTATTGCCTTAGAACAAAATCTATAGCTATTGAATACTCTAGCAAAGTATTCAGAGCACATGTCTATTTTAGAAACCCTAAAGGAGAAGACGTTACCTTTTACAGAGCATCTAACGCAGCATTTGCGGACTATAAAGACACCAGATGGAGCTCTTAAGGATACCTTTTTATGCTATTTAGAGGACTGATTGATTAGAAGGCAACCCTATAAAGATTAGTGACTTATTTAACTACCAAAGCGGAGCTTCTCTCCCTGTCTATGGCTGCTATTAAGATTATCTGGTGGCAGCGTTTCTTTAAGGCAATTGGCTTTAATTTAGAACGCGAATTTACCCTACTATGCGACAATATGCAGATGATACAACTCCTAAGATAGGATACACCAAAGCTTAACACTAAGCTACGACATATCGACGTATATTAGCACTGGCTTAGACAGGAAGTCTAAGACAAAAAGATTGACGTACAATAGGTCCCTATAGACAAGATGCCTGCCGATGGTCTTACCAAGATCCTACCCTGTTAAAGGCACGAGGCATAGATAAAGCAATTAAATTTGGTGGATGTTTGATATTAAATTGCTACATCATTAAATAAAGACTCTTAAGCATTACCCTATCTCTCTATTTTTATTTTCTACAGCTTTAACTACACCGTCAAATCTGGGGGGGTGTGTAACAGTTCACCAGCACTACGCTAAGACACAAAAACGTCGCCTAAAAGGCTCCAAGACATGATCGACGCTACCCTCATATGTCTCGGATACGGTTAAATATTAAGTCATAGACTATGGAGTTCCGGGTCTACTTTCATATATTTAGTTCACTTGATTTCCATAGATTTACAATTAAGTCGTTCACTCAATTCTCCCACACTTGCACTGTTACAGATCTAGCATGTCAAACTATAGAAGGGACAGAGCACCTATATAAAGAATCACTAATAGGCTAAGTGCAGGGACACCCAGGGCAAAGTGGTTAGAAGAACTGGAACAAGAAGAGGACCTAGACGTCCCAACCAGGTTTAAAGAAAGACATACTAAAGGATGTCACAACGCAGTAATAATAAGGTACTTTCTTATAGACAAACCATATATACTAAACCAGTTATACAGAAAGTGGTATAGGCAACGACATAATAATAAATAGAAAGACTTTTATATATAGCTAAACAAAAAGGTAGTCTAAAACCAACCCATTATAGAAAAACGCATAAGTCATATTAAAGGAGCATTAATTATAATGTTAAGGAACCTAGAAGAAGGATCTAGGGACTAGAGAAGCAAGTAATAAATCTTAGTACCTATAGTAGAGATACTAGTGGTTAAGTTAACTAGGTATAGGTTTAAACTTAAAAGTGAAAACAAGTTAAGAGTTAACCTAAGTTACCTAGCGTATTATACACTATTGTGGATAGCTTGTGTAGATAATATATGTAACATGTATAGAGCACCTAAAGATAAAAACTAGAAATACCTAGTAAGGATATATTAGGTACCAGAGGAAAAATAGTTTAGGGACGCTAAGTATATACATAGATGGCACCCAGTAGAAGTGCAAAGCTAAGGGGACTTAATACTTTAACTAGGAAGATTCCTTATAGAAGAATGCCTAGATAGATAACAGTAGTGGGAGTGCCTAGAAAATACTTATCTATAGCATATAGAGGAAAAGAAATAAACTAAGTATTAGCCTAAGTTAGACTAAGTATAAGCAGGATCTAGCAGCTAATAGTTAGAAAAAGGGGAGGCGCATAGGACTAGAGGGAACTAGTGTTAGAGCCTTAGACCCTTAAAGAAATTCAAGGACAATACCTAAATTTATAAATTAAGTGGCAAGATTAGCAGTTTAAAGTGTTAATAGATAGTAGAGTAATAAGGAACCACATGTTACTAGCAGCAGTGGAAAGGATAGGGTTACCACACAGATAGAAAGAACACCTATATCTACTTATAACAATTTTAGGAGATTAAATAGCCTATAGAGGAGGCATTATTAATCTTAAAACAGGACCTATTTAGTTAACTATTAAAGGAAAACTAGTTAAGATGTCTTTTAATATCCTACTATTAGGATAGGATAAGGCAATACTAAAAATGCCTTAGTTATAGGAATATAATCCAAAGGTTAATTGGGTTATAGGTCAGGTTAATATTAGAGATACTTAATAACGCAAGATGTAATAATAAACTAAGTTGGTATAGTACTAAGTTGGAGTAACATATAAAGAGACTAAGTAAGGCTTAGGGCATATACTAAAAAGATACCATAAGTATAGTAAAAAGTTATGGTTGCTAGAAAGTGAAAAGCTATTAAAATATATAGCGTGGGACTATAAAATAGAGTTAGAACCTAGAATAAGTCTAAGGTTTTTTCTAACTTATAAGCTTACTAAAATAGAGTTAGTAGCGCTTAAAGAGTTTGTTTAGGAGAACTTATAAAAGAGATATATTAGACTATTACAGTTATTAGCAGAATATCCAGTATTGTTCATCCTAAAGAAAAATGGAAAACTTAGGATATATATAGATTACAGATAGTTAAACAGCATTACTAGGAAGGATAGGTATCCTTTACCCTTAATTAGCGAAATCTAAGATAGGATAGGTAATGCGCAAATCTTCATAAAGATAGATCTGAGATGGGCGTACTATTAGATTAGGATTAAGGAAGGCAATAAATAGAAAGCAGCTTTTAGGTCAAAGGAAGGACTATACAAACCATTAGTTATACAATTTGGGCTTATAAACGCACTAGCAATGTTCTAGAAGTGAATTAATAGTGTATTAGGAGAACACCTTAATGAATTTGTTATGGTATATCTTAATAATATTATTATCTACTTAGAGAGTAAGAAGGAATATGGAGAATATATTAAATGGGTCTTAGAGAGACTACAAGAGGAACAAATGCTAGTAGTAATTAAGAAATGCAAGTTCTTTATAAGGAAGACCAATTTTATAGAATTTATTATTAAATTAGGAAAAATCAGCATGGACTTAAAGAAGGTAGAAGCTATAGTAGATTAGTAAGAACCAGAGAACGTTATACAGTTAAGATTGTTTCTAGGGTTTTGCAACTACTATAGGAGGTTTATAGCACAGTGGTTAAAGAGTATTAAGCCGTTTACTTAATTAACAAAGAAAGAGGAACTGTGGGTTTGGGGTAATAAGCAAAAGAAGTTATTTAAGGAATTTAAGGAGTTGTTTACCTAGGAACCAATCCTTAAAATCTATTAACCAAAGCTAGAGACGGTTATTAAGATAGATGTATTAGACTTTGCACTAGGAGTATACTTGCTATAGAAGTATTCGGATGCATAGCATCTAGTGGCGTACTATAGTTAAAAGATGACACTACTAGAGTTAAACTACAACATATACAATAAAGAGTTGCTAGGCATAGTTGCAGTATTTAAGGAATAAAGAGTATTCTTGTAAGGCACAGAGAGACCATTTATAGTTAAGACGGACTATAAGAACCTTATAGGATTCCTAATAACAAAGGAACTTAACTAAAAACAGGTTAGATGGGCGGAAATGCTTATAGAATATTATTTTGAGATTTAGTATACCAAGGGTATAGACAACACACAAGCAAATGCTCTAAGTAGAAAGGCTAAACTATAAAATAATAAGAAGCTATTAGGAGCTTTATTACAAAAGGACAAAGACGGATTAATTAGGTATAATTATCCAAGGATAGCCGCAACATAGGAAAGTTAAGTCTATAAATTACTAGAGAGTAATTGGACCTAGAAAATCTAGGAAGCACAGCTTAAGGATTTAGACTTAAAGCAATATAAGAACAGAAAAGCTACTTATATTCTAAGGTTGATTATAAAGGAGTTTATAAAAGAATTTCATAAAGGACTAATATAAGGACACAACGGAGCTATAGGCTTAGTGTTAAGACTTTAAGAGGAGTATATTATTTAAGGAATCTAGGGACTAGTGAGGTAAGTTATAAAAGAATATCTAAATTGCTAAAGAAACAAACCAATAAGGTATAAGCCATATGGAGGGCTATAACCTGTTAAAGTACCAGAAAGACTATAGGAGGTTATATTATAGGATTTTATTATAAAGTTACCAAAGTTAAGAGATCCTATTATAGGACAAGATTATAACGCAATCTTAGTAATAGTAGATAAGCTAATAAAGTGGGGGTACTTTATAGCATGCATAGAAGAGATATCAGTAGAGGATGTCGCTAGAATCTATATTAAAGAAGTATTTGTAAGATATAGAGCACTAAGCAAGATTATATTGGACAGAGATCTAAGATTTATAGCAGCATTCTGGGAGGTATTCTTAGTAGAATAAGGAGTTTGCGCAGTAACCTTAATAGCGTATTATCTATAGACGGATGGATAGATAGAGAGATTAAACTAGACACTAGAATAGTATCTAAGGCACTATGTTAATCACGTACAGAATAATTGGGTATTGTTATTACCAGTTGCATAGTTTATATATAATGTAATACTATAGGAAGGAATGGGAATATTACCATTTAAGGCGAATTATGGATATAAGCTAAGAACATTATTATTGCTATGTTAAGCAAAGAAAACCAGTAGCACAGCTAGGCAGAGAATGGAGATGTTAATAAATCTTTATGTAAACCTTAAAGAAATAGCTAAACTAGTACAAGAGCAAATAAAAAGGTACTATAATACTAAGAGATCTAAGGGACCAGATCTTAAGGAGGGAGATTAAGTATAGCTACTATACAAAAATTTTAAGAGTTAATGACCAAGTAAGAAGTTGGACTATGTTAGACTAGGACCTTTTAAAATTACGCAGGAGATTTCACTAGTTATGTTTAAGTTAAACCTACTAGCCAAAATAAGAATCTACCCTATATAGTATATTGTAATATTAGAGCCAGTATATAGGAATATTAAGCTACTAGTCTATAAAGAGGACATATACAGAGGATAGGAAGAGGATAAATAGCAAGTTTTGAAGATCGTTAGTTATAAGGATGTAAATAATAAAATATGGTATAAAGTAAAGTAGATAGGCTATAGTAAGACTACCTAGGAACTACTAAGTAATTTAGAGAACGCTATAGGAAAGGTATAGGAGTATTAGAAGAAAGTAGGTTAGGAAGTATTAAAAAAGGATTACTAAAAGATGAGTTACCTAAGGGGGACCTATAAGGAGCAACTACCATGTTACTTAGAGTTGTTTTTTTCTCTAAAGATGTTACTCTTTTATTACCTAGCTTAGACAAACCCTGTTAAACAAGTTTCCACTTCTTAGAACGGACTTTCTTACAAACCTTCTTAAGACGAAGAAGATAGGCAGATACCGCGATGTGAGCATCTAGGGCCTTTTGTTCTGCATTATAAGAACATTCTAGCTTAGCTAAGGCAGTAGAGAGCTTACTATTAAGTTTTATAGCGGCAGATTAAATATAAAACCCTATAACAAGTTACTTAGGGAACTTAATAACTATTAAGAGTTATAGGATGTGCATACTTAGCGTTAGAAGTAGAGCGAACATTGCAAGACGATTAAATATTTGCTTTAGTGCACTCTAAACAAGAGAAAGGTTGTTAGGAGTTAGGACTTGCCAACGCAATATAAACTAACCCCTCTTTTGTATAATGAGAATACAAAAACAGCATAACTTCACCTAGTGATAGTATGGCAGCAACAGTGCAAGTATATTATTACGCATGTGAAGAAAAAGAAGCTTTAGGTATAATAAGCAATAATATTAACCAAATTAATTAAATAGATATTACACCTCTAGTGGACAACTTGGAGATATTAGAAATCTTTAAGGACAAAGATAAAGAGGAGGGAGATGGTGTTACGGACAGCTTAAGTATAATATTATAACTACTAGGAGAGGAGTTGGCAGAAGCTAGTTAGTTAATATAGGCACAGTTCAGGATGGAGCTGGTGGAACTATATAATAAGGAATGGTAACTAAGGTTATATAATGTGCTATGTAAGGAACATGGAGTACAAAGGGAACGTATGTATAATATGTATATTACATACATTACGTATAAGAGAGGATTTCTTAGGCGTATGGTTATGTATTTAAAGGACCTCAGTCCCTACCGTAGATAATTCTCTCCTTATAGTGAATCTTAGAATACAATTAGAGTTAATCTGTTAGGCAACCACTCCACCAGTTATTATTACATTGTTGACTTATTGTTTATACCTACATACCCAGCCCAATAACAGGACCCACTATAGTTCTTGCTATAAGGTTCCGTTACACAGGAGAGGAGGCAATTAAGTACCTTCCATAGTTAGTAACGGGACCAATTTTAACGGGACCAATTTTAAAAGAACTAATAACAGTTAAATCTATAACTTATGGAGTCAGCAAGGCTTATAAGATTGTATTAAGAAAGCTACTAAATAGACGCCTTAGATGGCAGATATTTCGCAAGAAGAAGCTTAAGACGAGAGCCCTCTATAGTATTTAACTCATAACTAAAAGCAATGCTAAGCTCAACACTAAGCTCTAACACGTTAATATTTATTACTACTAGCTCCACCAGGAAGTTTGTAAAGGAAGGATTAATAATAAATGGGTCCCTACTGCGGATATAACAGTAGACGGCTTAATAAAGGCCCTACCTTATTAAAAGCACAAGACGTTTGTTCAGTAGTTAAACCTCATTAATATTAAGGATCTAATTAATTTAATTTAAATGATATTTAGGCAAGGTAACTATATGGAGGATTTCTTTAACTCAACACTAAATTTCTATTATAACTTTTTGGTACTATACAGTAGCACAGAAGGCTCTGTGCAGCTAGGGGGGTGTGTTAAACTGGATTGGAGTTCCTTACTACCATCTTACCACTGTCTTCAAGACTAGAACCCTATATCTCACTACCTCGCTACTTACCTCATATGTCTCATCAAATGTCTTATTAAAAGTCTTATTACCTGTTTCCATTACCAAATAACGACTGCGTCGTTATTCTGTTTGCAACCTATTTGTTACCTATCTGGTGTATATATAGAGGCTCTAGAAGCCCTCTTTAATAAACAGAGTTCTCATACCTGATTGTCCGTTCAACAATACCACCCGGCACTGGTGGAACGTTAGTGCTATCGAGTTTCTCTTCGTGCGGTTCATCATGATGTTCCTAAATCCAACACAAGTTAGTGTGCGAGTCGGAGATAAACCAATAGGTTGTCAGAGATACGTACCGGTTGACCAGTGACAGGATAGAGCTCAAGGGGGTGTCCTTGGAACTCCATGGCTTCAAGACTTGTGGTCAAGACTCGCGCCGTTGCTGGTTTACAAGGTTATCCACGGCTTCTGAGTCGTCTAAAAGATAACCAGAAGGAGTTGCAAATTCAACAAAGAACTTAAAAAATCCGTGAAGCTAAAGATGACAGGGCAGGCGACTGCAATGATTAGTTCCTCCGACGATCGAAAGATGCGATCTACCAGCAGGATCTCTGGCTGAATGGGCAGAGCCTGGTCCTTATATCCTTGAAAGTGTCGCACTTCTGAATTAGTATGTGTCCATCAGCCTCACAACTTTAAAGGATTGCGACTGGCCTGGTTGCAGAAGTTCTCCCTGGGTGCCTAAGTAGCGATACCGCATCTACACGGACTCTGGAAATACTGTGAATGGTCTACACCACCTCTTTACATCTCGTTGTAAGTGCTTATTGATCTTGGCGACTAAACTACCTATTTTAGGTATAATCCTGTACAGAAAGGGTATAAATCCGCGCTGTTTGATCAGCACGATCGGCACGCACTTACAACGAGATGCGCCGGGGTGGTGTAGTTACAGAAGTCCTCCTCGCGACTTAAAGAAATCCTGTGATTGGTCTGATTACAGAAGTCCTCCTGAGCTAGCCCGGTGGCTGACCCCATGGTCCGGCAAAGTATTGTACATTGTCGGTGCGTTGCAGGGGTTCCTTGCAGAGCATTTTACACCAATAAGAAAGCCGGTTGTATAGAAAACATGAACCTTCTTAATTGTCTTCCTTTTTCATTTGCCGCAAGCCACCCAACCCCTCTGCAACGCACCGACAATGTACAATACTTTCGCCGGATACCGTAGTATGTACGCCTTCCCGGCCGGCTGAAAGCACGTGTTGATCACAATAACCAAAATGTTATCTCAGTAAGCGACTCAGCCAGCGACCAAGACAGTAAATCTCGCTAGTACTTAACTAGTATAGCTTTGCCAGACCCTTACTAGTGTAATAGAATTAGGGTTAGTTAGGATTACTTAACGATGCTGTCTCAGTTGCCGTCTGAGCCTTTGGTGCGAAAATGTAACGTAATCGATCAGCTTACGGCCCATATCAGCCTACGGCGCACCCTAATTTTTGGTGCAGTTTAGACGTTTTAGCACCTTAGTAATCTCAACAACCACGAAATATTAAGTAAAATTATATGAGTATATATATTATTTAGCCCTCCCTAATGGCTAGGCAAAGGGTTGAAGTAATGTAGACGTGTAATTCTATTGTATCGCAGATCTTACCGGGCAAAACTTCACTACGACTAAATGGGACGATTAAGAGACAGTATAAATCGACTGATAATATTGAAATAACTACGCAAATCTGTATTCTAAGTTAAAACCTAAAATCTTTTGTTGCTGTTGAGATTGCTAGGGTGCTAAAACGTCCAGACCGCTCCAAAAATTAGGGTGGGCAGTAGGCTGACATGGGCCGTAGGCTGATCATTACATTAGGCCACTGCTAATCATACACCCCCTAAACGATACGCATACACCCCCCAATTAATACAGATACACTCCCTACCTCATTTAGTTTAGACGCTTCCTCATTAAGTTAAAATATCACGTGTGTTTGATTTGTTTGCGCCCGCTTCGCGAAAATCAAAGTGCGAGCCAGTATTTCGCTCAAATGCTGAGGGCTCTCTACAAGTAGATCTGCCGACGCGATTGGCAATTGTAGAGCCGGTTGTAGGGTTGATGGACTGACTACCGTGACACTCTACAATTGCAGGCCCTTGGATGCGAAGCAGAGGCGTCGATTTGGGTCCCACCGGGCGCGCGTGGGCGCGTGGGCGCGAAGCAGGTAGCAGCACCTGAATCAGTTTGCGCGACGCCTCACAAAATACTGCGCAATCTAATTAATCGACTCAGTCGCGATCCAAATTTAGATTCTACTACTTATACTATAACTAAAATCAAGACTTGATCGCGATGTTGCAGTTATAAAACTTACATGGCGCGCACTTTGATTTTCGCGATGCAGGCGCAAACAAGTCAAACGCACGTGATATTCTAACTTAATGAGGAAGCATCTAAACTAAATGAGGCAGGGGGTGT
>Ga0307507_10005810_pt1 | contig 19790 bp, 18 predicted proteins | sample 7_EM_MG_FD_207223 | JGI IMG/M metagenome (GOLD analysis project Ga0307507, IMG submission 207223) | Populus trichocarpa ectomycorrhiza microbial communities from riparian zone in the Pacific Northwest, United States - 7_EM | ecosystem: Host-associated > Plants > Roots > Unclassified | place...
CCGTAGTCCCCACCCACAGCATTAACATCTACCTTACGCTCCAGCAAGATATCAAGGACTTCGTGGTTCCGGTGGTGTGAAGGGATCACTGCCGCCTGTAGCGCCGTCCAGAAGTGCCCTCCTTCGACATTCGGATCTGCACCTGCTTCGAGTAGGGCTTTTACAACCCCAGCGTTTCCCGTGGATGCTGCTGCCTGTAACGCTGTCTCGTAATATCCACCCCGCACGTTTGGATCGGCTCCGTGTTTAAGCAGCAGCTTAACCTTCGAGAGAGAGGCCTTCGCCGCACAGGCTGCCCTTTGGAGTGGTGTCCTATGTATTCCTCCAATTATATTGCAATTGGCACCCTTTTCGAGCAACATCTCTATCATCTTTATCCCACCCCATTCCGACGCTTCGTAGAGAGCCGTCCCTGTGTGCCCCGGCTTCTGAGACTGACCGTTCACATCTGCACCAGCATCAAGCAACATTCTCGTGATCTGCATGTTCCCCATGTTTGCTGCTCGTTGGAGTGGACCCTCGACGAGTGCATCTGATGAAAAATTAACCTTCGCTCCATTGTCTAATAACAACTTAATAATATCCGGGTTTTTCGCATAAATGGCAGCCAGTAGTGGGGTGTCCTTCTTGTTTGGCGAAGTATTTACATCAGCACCAGAATTAATTAGTCGCTGGACGGCATCCAAATCTCCTTCAACCACTGCTGTTTGTAACTCGCCCCCGTGTCTATTCAAAATTCTTAAGTCCAGTTTGTTACTGCTAATCTCCTCTAAACTCTCTAGAGCACAACGCTCCGCCACATATTTCGCGGAGTTCTGGTATATGAGATGTTGATATTGCAGAATTGGGTTATATATCCAGGCTTTAAATAAGTTTCGCTTTTGCATGCTGTTAGAGTGCACATCATAGTTGGGATCAGTGTCTTCGGGCCACTCGGGTAAAGAGGGGAAAAAATCCGGTATTGAGTCAAGTGAAGATCCGAGCCTCAACAGCGCGGAGATAGTTTCGTATCTGTTCGAAAGAATACTCCAGGCAATAGGCGATCCCGAGGGCCACTTGAATGGGAAGTGAAATGCATCTGCCTCAACATTGGACTCCTCATTAAGGTTTTCCTTCTCTTGTCCCACCAGCATATCCGCAATATCATTGACTTCGCTCGGCTCGAAAACGAATAGCCAGTGCAATGGTACGGTCCCAAGAAGTTTACTTTTGAGAGTTATATCGGCTCCCCTTTGCACTAAATAACGGGCGGTCGCAGCGTGGCCTGCCATGCATGCCCTTTGGAGTGGTGTCTCGCCACTAATATCTAGGGAGTTGATATCATACTCGGTATCTGCTAGGCGTTTGACCTCAGCAGTCTGCCCAAGAGCAGCTGCCTTGTGAAGTGGATAGCTTCTAAGCCACTCGAGGGGGCCTTGAACGTCGTAGAGAAGACCAGATGGACTATATGCGCCCTCCTTCTCCATCGTATTATAGGCATAATGTGCATTGTATCCACCCGATTGACGAAAATCAGATAGGGCCAGCCCATATTCCTCCGGATTCTCGTGTGCAAACTTCCAGCCAAGAAGAAAACCCGACGCAACTGCGTTTCGTTGCCATTTGGTGTCGTTATCTTCCAATGTTTTTCGAAACCTATCATTGCTGTTCCCCAGAAGCCGGCTGCAGATGGCCTGAGCTGGAAGGTAACCTCTCATAGCTGACACCACAGCACATGCTCCCCGTTTCTTCCGATACACTCTTGTTCGAACATCTGAGCTCGAGCCATGGAGTCGTCCTGAGAAGCACATCCCTAACAACTGATATCCACTGATTTCCTGGCCCACTAGATTCCCAGAGATATTCACCTGAGGCTTCTGAGATACCTCATCGATTCCGTTAACGTAATGGGATGCAATATTAGCATATGTATCGGCATCGACTTCCTCGAGGAATTTATATATAGGTAGCCAAGAGTAGTTTGCTCTTTTGGATTTATTCCGGGGCTGGATCCCTTTTTCTTTGGCTATCGACCGATAATGTTGAACGGTTCCTAGCAGCATAGACGAGGCACCCGGCGCCATTTCATACTCGCCCCAGGGCGTATCATCGTCGAACCGGCCTTGTACCCTATTTTATTATAAACCGCCTCTTCTCCTTTTAAGAATACAGGATTCACATGCATACCAATTTCCAGTTCGGTCGAATTCAACTTGGGCTACTTGCGAGAGCCGGTCACAAACTTTCCCAAGATCTGATGCCCTCTCCTGAGGTCGACTCGGCAGTAAATATTGCATGACATCGCGTATACAGTTCTGCGTTGGTTGAGAAATATTCGCACGCTTTAGGATATCGCTCACTTCTTCGAGACCAGTCTTTCCATATCCATCATAGGCACGAACAACTGTCCGTAGGATGAGAAGCCCAAGCGAGAAATAGTCACATTTCATCAACATATTAGTGGTAACACCAACATCACTCAATTCCGGCGCCTGCCAACCAGGGGTTCCGATATTATATATCTTTTGGTTTTTCTCCATATCCAAGATAGAAAACCCAAAGTCCGAAAGTTTTGCAATACAGAAAAACGGAGCCCCAGCAGGAAATACCAACACATTATCTGTTTTAATATCACCATGGATGATTCCGGCATCGTGGAGAGCACTCAGCCCCTGGGCGACATCAAATCCCAACTTCTGGAGAACTTGTTCGGGAGGGTTCGGTATATTTCTCTTATGATTAGATAGGAAGTGTCGCAGCGAACAATTGCCATGCTCGAGAATAAGTAATAGACTAAGCGGCTTAACTTCGGCACTGAAGTCACCAAAATCAAACCCCCAAGCCAATAACTTGACAATATTCCGGTGAGCATGAATTGCGGGATTTGAGAGTGTGCGGACTTCCAGAGTGAACGCACGCAGCTGTTCGGGAGTCCCAAAGCCAAATTGTTGTGAAGTCGATATCGAGCCCCCCGCATAGCTTTGCATAAATCTCGCTCGCTTAACAGCAACAACCACTGGGGCCAGCTGGGAACCCAGAATCTTTGATATATATGGTAGATCAAAATGTGGAAATCCCTTAAAGACAAGGTGCCGGCCGCCAAATACGTCGAACTGGGCCCCTGAACCTAAATACTTCGAACCCAAATGCACCTGACGCTGAAAATGCGGCCCTTCCATATTTATAGATTCCATCAACCTAACAAAATCCTGAAGATTCTCTGGATAATCTGAACGAGGGCTTGAAACTAAACTGGAGGATTTTTGAGCTTCGCCAGAAGGTAAGAATTCATTTAGACGCCGGTATCTCGAAGGATCGAAGTCATTACTAGGCAGCAGTGTTTGGGGATTGTCAGGCTCCATGGTCAGGATCGTGCTAGGTATGATACCGTATTGGAAATGTATACTGAGTGACAGGTTGGTTTTGTGAGCTAGAAAAAGTGTCGATAGCGGGTTGCGATCCTTGGATCCAGAAAGGACCTTGCTCCTGGACAGCTTGCTTGAGTGAGGTGTGCTATCTGTCAGGTAGGCCTAAAGTTATTCTATTATAAGGTGTGGCTTAGACTATTTATGCAATTGGTGAGACATGCATGTTTCCTCACAATGTGCCAAATTTTACAATCTCCTGCAGAAGCCAGCTAATATTTAAAAGTTGTAAATTTAAGCCTAACCCCAACCACCTAAAATCTGGCTCGCGTGAGGATGGTCGCTGAGATCACCAGTTGCTCCTCAGCTCAGCTTTTGAATTCGCTGGGTGGCTTATTCATGGAATTCTACAGCACGAGCCCTGAGACCTCCCCACCTATTATTGATTTCAAAAAGATCGTCAGTGCTGGGATTTCTCAAAGATTTGTTTTTTTTATCATACTTTGAACGCAATTTCCCGCGACCCACTTTTCCTCCTTTTAGCTATGAAATTCGCCTCTCCCTGCGGGAGAACTAATCTGAGCCCCTGTGGCGTCGCGAGGGAGGGGGGGCTGATGGCCTTTTTGGAGCTGACAAATGGATATTCAAGTTAGATACCCTATTGTCCGTAGGCGCCTAGGGCCGTTGGTTCTCCTAAACCAGAATATGGCGTTGTGCTGGTGGCCTTTGAGAGTGATGATAGCTCGCTCCCATTTTCCCTTGAAAACCCCACAGTAGAACGAATAATGGTCGGCACATAGGCCAATAAGAGATGTATTAAATTCACTCTCACTCAGCCATTCTTAGGGTTAACTTTGGATTTTTGGATTCCAAATAATTAACTATTATGCACTATATATCGGCAATGGAGATAACCAGGCTCATTGTCGCAGTCTTTAACGAAGTGTTAGCGATCGAAAATTTTATTAGACATCTCCTGATGCAGGAGACCAGGGCAATAGCTTCCGGAGACTGAAGTTAGACTTCAAATACCAGCAGACCCTTCTCTTAACATTCGGTAAACGGTTCCTCGAGAGTATATGTTCCATCTCACCGGTCAAGGAGATTACTTGGCAAAGGGCATGTGCTTTTGATCAAGGAGATATGCTGTTCATGAAGTAGGCCACTTTGTGGATGAGATATGCTCCTGGCAATCAAAGATTTGTCCCATCTCACCAACTAAGTAAATTCAGTTCGGTTATTAAGAGCTTCACATACCCGGTTTTCGTGATCTAGTAAATTCAGCCATTGGGTAAATTGCTGGAAGGTTTGCTCGGTAATGGAAACATAGGAATTGTTGCTCGGCTCTATTAGATTCTTAAGCAAAGCGCGTATCCGGCCTCTAGTATATATAGAAGCAAGGTCGTGGGTGAGTGTATATGTGGGAGGAGAAGAGCTCCACTCACTATCAGAGTGGAAGAACGCACACCTTATACTAAAAAATTATTTCACATTGATAAACACATACGTTAACCAGCTATCCTACCATGTGTTTCAATAAGGCTGTAGGAAAAGGGGTTTTTTCTTCTTCAATACTTGGTGGGGGAGATGGTCAAGGCGAGCCCTTGTTTGGTAGCATATCTCTCTTGCAAAGTGACCTCTTTTGCGAAGAGCATATGCTCTTCACCAAGCAATTACCTTGGCCGGTGAGATGGAACATATGTATTATGTGGACAAAATGAATTACCCGAGGGAATTTCTAGTGCCCGGCGCCGTGCAGGTGTCATACGTCGGTAGAAAGATACGGTAAACTGTCGCAATGAAGGCACTAGGGCGAGGCTATTTGACGCCAAGAGAGATTTATTATCTGGTATAGTCAACACAATTTATGGCGACCAGGAGCCCTCTTTGCGGTGAAGGAAACTCCCAGATACGGTATAACCATCTGGCTTGGCACTAAGAAACTTTCTCTATCCGGATACTTTATGAACTAGCGAGCACCTCTCTTTGCGCGAAGACTTTGAAGATGGGAGTGTACCAACTTGTCCCTTCCACAAGTATTGGGCAATCCCAACTTTTCCCAGGCGCAAGCCATGCTAGGATTCCCAGATACTTTTGATGAGCGAGGGCTCGCTAATTCGTGGATTGTCCGGAAATAGGTGAGCCAAGATCCACGAATTTGGTGGTTCTTGGCATTTTTTATGTCCCAATATTTACGAACTGAGGAGTAGAGTAGATCATGCCCCATACATCCCCGAAGCCCTCGTGTACTCGTACAGTATATGTTCTCAGGGCATTTCATAAATACCTTATAACCAAGTTGTGTCCATTCAGAATTTCACACCCACAAAGTGAGGACGATGCCATGGACTTTAGAGGCGACTTTGGAGAGAGAAAGGTCTCCATTAAATCCTCCCTTGCTTCCAGAACGGGCAGATTAAAGATGCATAGGGGCCCGTCGTGCTCTAGGAGATCCCCCGGGGGTGTTATTGTTCATGTTTTTCTATTGGGGCTCTGGTGGGTGGGGGGCTTTGTCACACTAGCGGGTGGTGTGGTGTTACTGCTGTATTGAGCTTGGTGGTTCGCGAGGATCAGAGGACATTGCCGAGAGAGACTGCGGTCACGCAGTCCCGGATATCTACGTTTCCGGTCATATAATTGATTTTGAGCCACACGGCCGCTTGCGGGATGATGATCCGCCATTGCCAACTAACTACGTCGGCTATGCCAAGAACCGAGGTTTATCGTTCGTGCCTTTTTGCTTCCATATCTTGGCACGGTACTGTATCCTGGATTACTAGTCGGGCTGGACTGACTGCTCGAAAGTGTGCTTCTCTGTACCGGTATTGTATATGCGAGTTAGAGTTAGAGATGAGATGAGATTTTAGTGGTCCGCAGGCAGATCCGGCCGGGGAGATGATTAGGGACGAGGGAGGCCGAGAGTAAATATCGCTGCGGCAAGTATCCCCCCGTATCGTTCCTCTAATATATCATTCGCTCAATATCATGTCCTTCCAATAATACCCCCGACGGAGGATGCTAAACTAAAAAGAAGAGCTATTCCACAAACCAAATGAAGCAGAACAAGTATAGAAACAAAACAACGAAACAAATATTGCCATTAAATCGGTCGTAAGTCGTTATCATAATAAACTCCGAACACCCTACCGCCCTAATGTCGCACACCGGTCAAAAAACTATATCGTAAAAGTACATGCTAAAAAATAAGTCTCTGCCTTTTACTAAAGCTCAAAGATCACCGGTGCTAATACATACCTTATGGATCACATCTGCTCATTACCCCACCTCACGTACACCTTCATCGTATAGACAGGAAAAACTGGAAAAAGCTACCCTTTCAATAGCCGCTCTTTGACAATCTCCTTTTCTTCTGCAAGGTGCCGTTCCGCCCATGCCTGTGATCGGATTAGTAAGCTGTTGTGGGAGAAGCAGTATCTCGATCTAAACGCACAAGTATCTCAGCAGCTGCACGCATTTCATGCATTGCTCTATCATAAACTCCCATTACCTCGCTAACCCCACCACCTCCAGTTTCGCCGTTCTGCTCATCCGTCGGCGAGGGGGACTTTCCAACGAGATATTTTATCTGCGAGAGAGCGTGAAGGGCAGACAACGATTGGCGTAAAGACTCTTTGAGTAATTCCTCGGGTGAGGGCCAATGCACCGGCGCGTCAAAGTTTGAAGGTGTTGTAGGAACTGTTGCTGCGGTGGGTTGGAGTGAGAGGAGGTTCTGTTGTGAAGCTCGTTCCTCATCGTCAGTTTACCAACAAACCAACAAACCAACAAACAAACCAGCTCAGCTCATCAACCACAAATCTCCCCCCTCAACTGCCACCTCCTCTCACTGAACCCACAGCCCCCGACAGAGAAGAAGAAACGAACCATGGCTTGAGAAATCCTCGAAAACCCCTCCTCAACTCCCTCCCTCGCCATATCCGCGCCTCCTACACTCCCCCTATTCTCACAACCCCCCGACTCTATCCATCCGTTCCCGCCACTTTCTCCTGGTGACATACTCGCCCTGGACATAATCGAGCTTCTTCGTTTACGTGCCAAGGAAGACGTGGGCTTGCACGGGGGCTCGGAGGTACGCGGGGACGTCGGGTACGGCGAAACGTGCACGCTGTTAGCCGCGGTAGCAGTATTAGTTGTAGAACGACGCTTGAGGCGGGGAGTTGTGGGCGTTGCGGGCGTTGCGAATAGCGGCGCTGTGGTCGTTGTGGTGGCTATTGCTAGTCTAGCTGTGTCCATCTTTTTCCTGAATTTATTTTTTTATTTTTTTCGGAAGCGGTGTGGAGGGAGGGGGTGTTTTGGGCCGGGCGAAGCGAAGCGAGGGAGCGAGCGGGAAAAAAACAAGAGTAAGCGGATGAAAATCATGGTTGTCTAATTTGTGTGGCGGTGTATGCTCTATTTTACTATGATCATGAATGCGCACTCGGGGGTTGTACTTGTATGTCTGATGTGTGGCTGGTGGTTGTTTGTTGGTGACTGGTTGGGCGGCGTTGCTCTTGGATTGGTTGAATTGTATTTCTCCCCAGAACGCGCCATTCGCTGGCAAAGCGCTTGGTGCTGCTTCGCCAAGGTGCAGCCAAATGTCATACCGGTATCTCACCTCCACGTATACAAATTAGAGACACACAATCCTAATTCTGAATTATTCGTTCGCCTGCTAAAAGCTAGCGCATCAACTCATTTTTTCATCCCATGCTTTCATGTAAGGGGCACAGGAGAATCTGAGCAAGGCTGAAACAACCCAAACATCACACCTCATCAACTTCATCGCGTTATCACATAGCTCAACGGATGCGCACGGCAGCGCACTGTACCTGCGTAGTTCGAAATATGCGGCCTTGTGGTTTGACATCATGGGGCTGTGCTAAATTTATGGTTCCCGGGGTGGTTTGGGATAAAACCACGGTAGGCGGGGGATAAGGGGGCGGAAGAGGAGAAAAAGGGGTATTGTACAGTAACGTGGGATAGTTTTCTAGAAGGGTGCTATATCTGTTCTACACGTCATAGCTAGGCGGAAGGCACATTAGGGTACCGTACCGATCGCACGGTCAAGGGTCATAAGGTTTAAGGCTGAAACAGCCGTTTCCTGGCCCTTGGCGGTTTGGTTGGTGGTGGCTCTACGCATGTGTGTTCGCTGGTGTCGATGCAGCGCTCTCGGGGACGCTACATTGATATGGGGGCCAACGGGAACAAGGATGGTGACGGGATGGAGCCTGCGCAGTACAGCAGTAGATACTATAGGCATACTGTAAGGTTCCGTGTGAATGAGATGAAAAGGCAGAAAAAACGTCATTCCGAGGTCAATCTAATGCTTTGTTGCAAGATAGCAGAGGAGGAGGTCGTGTGTTGGGCTCAATTTTCCGTTATGATTGCATACTCAAAGCAAGAGCCATGCAAGGACGCGATGTAGATGAGGCGGCAACGGCATCAGTACTTTAGATTTTGGATCTCGGAGGCCCCTTCGAAACCGGATATTCCAGATGTCCGGGTGCAGGTTAAACTATCTTGCCTAATCCCCCGATCTGCACCCCGCATCCAAACCAAGTCAACAAGTGCTTAAACCCAATCAGAAACCACCAAAAGTTTATTCTGATAGGAATTCATCCCGGACTGGACCCAGGGGTGAATCCGGGAATCGGATCTCTCCAGCTCTCTCCGCCAGTGAGCTTCCTAGATCGAACCCTAAATTTCCAGGTACCCGCTGCCTAATATTGGTTAGGAACCAAGGAGCTCTATTTTCTAGATCCCCCGGTTGTATTCTGAGAACCCGATGTGGTGGGGGAATGAAGTGAAGAATTAGAGGGAATCACTATCAAGCCCTTCGTTTACCTAGCTAGCCTCATACTAAGAGCGTAGACAAATCATATAATAGATAGTAAAGAACCGGCCCATAACGCCCCCAAAATCTAGAGGTCTGGGACCTTGCAAAAATAGACCTGGGAAAATTGTGACTTAGGTATCATTTCTCTAACTCTCGCTCTCGATAGAAATGAATGATCTAAGCCGTGATAACAGCTGTCTGATGAACACAAACCACCGGCCCTTGCGATTCCAATCCCGTACTCAGAAACGGCATTACGTCCTTAGGAGCCCCCAGTTGCGGAATTGGCTACTCACTTGCCTCCTCGCCTCCGGCACCCTTCGCTGGCTTCTTTCCCCTATCCGCAAACACGGGAATCTAGGGTATCTAGGCTGCTTCCGCCACAGCTTGGTGTGCAGTTCCTTTGCTAACCTCTTGACCCCCTCGGTGTTTTGATCGATAGCTTTCCTCTTGCTAAGTATCGAGGCATTCTTTTGCTCGTCAGTATCTCAACCTTGTGCATTTTCTGGCTGTGCCCACCAAGGTCTGCTGCTGCCCATTAGGTTAGAGTACCGGTAGAGGCAGATCGAGTAAGACTTTTAGCATCCTCATGTTTTATTATTAGAAAGGGGCAGAGGACGGATATCAAACTAACCTTAGAGGTTGAGGTGTATTGGAGCTTTGGGGCTGGTTTAATGGCATAGGTCGGGTATGGGGGAGGAGTGAAGGAATGGGGGGAAGAGGCTTGGTCTAATTTTTTTTGTAATTAGAATTGGTTATGGGGGATTGGTGTCGAGTGCTTTGGGTTTGGGAATAGAGTGAATTGGTGAAAGGGCGTCCGCTATATAGTTCTATTTTTCAATTTTGGTTAGGTTGGGACCTATATGGGTGTTGGATGCCGTTGAAATCTTCCTCACATCCAGTCTATTATCTTACACCTTACGACACCGTATAACGCATTACCGTAAAAACTCAAATAATCGGTCGGTGTGCTATGTAGTCGAGAATTACCTACTTCAGAAAAAGGGCGAAGAAAACACAGCTGCTCGCCCCCCTTGAGAGTCATAAAAAAACAAAAAACACAGACCTTACCAGAGGAGACAACTACAACGACATAGTACACCGACCGATTATTTGAGCTTTTACGGTAGTGCGTCCGATTGAATAGGAAAAAGGAAAGCAAAAGAAAGGAAGAAAGCCTTGACGTGATATATTCTGGAATAATCTACCCCAACGGCCGGTCCCCTCTTCATCCACACCAATCATCTTCAAGAGTGACGGGATGCGTATTGAGCAGTACTAGTAACCGACAATTAGCTACTTTAGAGTAAAGCTTTCTTTCCTCCGGCGGGGGGTTTTAGAGCCTCGGGTTGTTCTGTAATGTGCTCCGAATGGGGTTGCCGACTTCGTCCGAAATCGCTGTGTAGTGCTTTCCCTGTAGTCTAGCGGGGCTAATACATGTTATACCGAAGCGCTATATGAGGGATCTAGTAATATCTTAGCTAATTACCAACGCGAAGATGTGATTCTGGGATGAGAATAAAGTCTGCGTCGCAGATAAAGATAATATTCCTATATGGCGCCGACACCTGGCTATAGTAGCAACATGTATCGAATGAACATATATAGTACTTAAAACACGCAACTCGCCTGCGCGATGCTGTAGATTAGTGTACGCTTATGATACTAGTCTGAGATGGCCGGGGCTTACCACTTGTATTCTTGAATCCCCAAACCACGGGTGGTTTTAAATCGGGGTCAAACTTTAAGTTTAATTTGGCACTAGGCCCACTCTAATTTGTCACCTTGCAGAATGAAATCTAAAGAAACTTGACATTTCGGAATGTAGCCTGGGCTAGGAGTATTGTGTAATGCATTGAGGGCAATGTAAGAACTATTTCGAGTTGGGGTGTAGAGTTAAGGAGTAGAAATGTGAGTGCCCGTTTATGATGAAAGAAGGAGCTGATAATAGAAAAATAATTGTTCTCGGACTTCAAGATCTTGGCTATCTTGGCTTGCGAGATTTTCGAGATTTTCCGCGCAGAATCAGATCGTGGCTGTTAAGCTGAGCCCTGGGAACACTAGTAATGGTGGTTCAGGAAGCATGAGAACGGAACCATGAACTTCTAAAATTGGATTTATTTTTTTATCCTGGAAGCTAAGAAAGTCTTTTGTAATGATTAAATTTAGATGCCTGGTTGATGGGATGAGTTCTATGAGAGCAGGTGTCTGCTTGGCTAGGGATTGGTCTCCAGAACTTTATATTGGGATTTAATCACGCAGCCAAACACCCCCTAAGCTTTCACCAACCTATCTGGGGGCCCCTCTGCACGCCGGGGAAACCCAACTGCGAAATCGGGTAGGCCTATGTTCCTTAGCTCAAATACCGGTTTCATAAGTCTTCCGGACAGGTCCTAAACATCATCCTTGGCAACTCGGCAATGATTCCATAGGGGGGGAAATGGTAGAAAAAGGTGATAACAAAAATAGGCCCTGCTACTCTGAGGAGAACGGTCGTGAGAAGGTAGTGACTCGACCGGGTGGAAATTGGCTTCGCCGCGGTAACGCATATCTCGCATACCGGTACACAAATAATTCTCTCTTGCGTGATCAATACCTTGCCGCTGCTGTGCCTCTCTTGTTAGTTGCGATCGAACGATTTTTCTATTCTCGCATTCATTAGAAGTAGCTATCTAGAGACTGTTGTACATAGTACTGTGCGATGCGGTATCGGCATGTCACCCGGGTGTGCATTTAGTATCGGAAACGCGATATAGAAGAAGAAAAGGGAAGGGTTGGGAGGTATGAACAAAAAAGTATAGGATTCCGTCCTAGATTAGAATAGAGCTAAAATTTCCCCCAACTCCTACCCCACTGACCCCCTAAGGAGTGCAAAGTGGCCCGAAATTGCTCTCCGGTTATGACGCTAGGGCCTTGGTATCACACGGTATTTTTTTACAGAGCTCTGCAGTGACCGTATGTTCCACATCCATAATCTTGGTAGACATCGTCTGCCTGTGTGTGATGTAAGGCTTGTTTACCTCCCCTCGGCTCGGGGGAGCACAATTCTTGACTCCGCGAACAGCATCGGGCTTCACCGCGTCAAGTCTGGCCCCGGCAACCTTCCTCGGGAACCCCCCCCCACTCTTATCCCACCAGTTCTTCAGCTCCATGCTATTCTCCTTCACGAAATTGTCCATCTCCCTCTGGCTCTGCAGGACATTGTCGAGGGAGTTCTGTACGTTCTCCGTGTAATAACTGCCCTTGTAGTTCCCCTTGGAGTCGAACTGCTCCTCGCTGTCCCAGATCAGCTCCTCCGCTATGCGTCCTATGTTGAACGCACGAATGACCTCTGGGCTAACAAACCCGTCGTCGCAGGATGACATGACTTTGATGTCCACTTTGTCAATACTGGTATCCCTGAAGGTGATTTTGAGGTAGGCGGGGATCCAGGACTCTTGCATGTCCGTCGGAGAGGGGACTTTTACTATGATTTTGCGGGCGATGTGGTGACCTCCGCTGTATGACCACTTAGGAATTGGGTTTTGTTCGGCAACGACCCAGTTTAGGTTGAGCGAGAGAATTAAGAAGAGAGAATAAGTGAATAGAAACATTAAAGTCAACTGTGGGGGCGAGGGGGATTGGATGGTGTGTTTTAGTTGGTGATACGCGGGTGGGTATATGCAAGGTATATAGCTAGTGATCGGTTTCGGGTGATGTAGTGCTGTAGACGGATTTGATTCGAGTGTCCGATGGAAGGAAGCACAAAACTTGGTTTCTCATTCACTTCATATTGTGAAATATATAAGTTAGATGAGCACTCCCGGATAAACATGGGCGGATATTTTCGAGAAATCCCCACCCTTGGAGATACAATGACCTGATGTATGCTAGTGAAGTGGACTGCTGCTCTAGGGAGTAGTAAGCCGGTGAGTTTTCTCTCGGTCGCCGGAGGCCTAAAGTTTGGGTACGCCGGGACGTTTAAGTCTGGGGGAACGCCCCAACTAAAAGGAGGAAGAAAACAGGATAAGAGTACCGCTGTCGTGCCCCCGGCAGCCCATGGGCATCGGGGTTGGCGGGACACGTTATCTCCGTTAGGTCCGCGAGGCGAAAAGGTTGTGAATTCATCGCAAGCAGTTGCCCTGAGTGCAATATTTAAGGTCAACCTACGGCCGGAAAGCAGGACCCCCGTAAACCTCCTCCACGAAACCTCCCCAAGACACTTATAGTGGATACTCGTCCTCCGTACCTCGGTGGTCATTTTTTCAAATATAGGTTTGAAGCTTGTAGAAGGTTCCGGGCGGGCTAGGGTATTTAGTAGGGTCGGTGGACTGTGGACCAACTTTTAGGCAAGGGCTGTTTGGGGTTGCGGGGTTCTGAAAGCTTGCAAATCTTCTCCCAGAGGTATAGAATGGGTTATCTTTCCCTCCTCCTTGAGTCGTGCCTCTTTCTTTCTATCCTCCGCTCAGTTGAAAATTGCCCTTTTTTAGTGCCTCTGCACTACCTCAAGGTGGGCCCTCCGGCAAGATTCGGCACTAATACAAGCGGTGAGGGTTTGGGAGACTGTCGCGGCTCAAAAAGTAGTTAAAAAAATGTAAAACATGTTGCTTCTCGCTCTGCTGGGTGATTCTCGTGGTATGAGTTGAAAAAAGGTTGTCAAGACTTGGGGGCTCGTAGGATACCACAGAGGCACGTTTAGCCCCAAAGGGTGGTTCTCATCGGTGGATCCTTATCTGTACTACTCGTAGGGTGAGCAAAAGTACGGCGAAGTCTTGGCTGCAACTCACATAGAAATTCTGTGAGCCACGTTCGCCAGACTTACCCACAACCCCCAGTACACGGAGTGGATCAGTGGCTTGGAACATATCTAGTATGATAACAGGCGAAGCTTTTGATCCTTCTATGGATTTATGCCGTGCACAGGACGGCTTGACTAGTAATCTGGATCCGAGTGCTTGGCTGTGACTCTAATTATTCAAGGACTCTGGTACGGATCACCTGGCTAGGAAATTTAATTATGAACTTATCGCTTGGATGGTATTTGGGATTACCCCTACGTGGACTGGCCTATCTAGGATAGTTTATTGATAAGCTAGGTACTTTAATAGGCTAGGACACTGCTGCACGCGAATTGTGAATTATTATTACTCTGTAGGAAACTCATTTAGGAGGTTTCCCCACTACCTGTAGGCGGTTCCTAGAGCGCTAATACTTTTTCCCCTCTTTCTGAATGCTCAGGCGCCTAAAGAACTTCCGGGTTGCGTTGGGTCAATTTGGCCGCTAGTCGCGATGGGGTTTGTGGATTACTGACCCCGACGGGCTCAGTATTAGACTTGGGTCAATGGGCTTATTACGAGCTTGGAAAGAAAAGAGGAGGATTCGATAGAAAAGCCCACATAACCCGCTGGAGGCTATTTCACCATATCGTGAGTCTAACAAAATCTCAGTTCCGGGGCGTACGGAGGTATCACAATGAGACTGTTATTCGATGTTCTGGGAGGCAGGATGCCATGGACTCCAGAAAGGTGAGTGGTTTCCTTGGGGTTTACCGGACACGTCCATATGATGTCGAATGGACAAACATATATGATCTAATTCCTAGACCTCCCTTTGTTAAAATACCGCCGTACTATATGGTTAGTTTCCTCTGCACACTCAATATTTCGTTTTTGGGGTAGGATCGGTCTGCGGCTAATTTTAGCATCATGGATATTCACTCGGTCTTGTAAAAACTGATCACAGAAATCTCGCTGGAGAGCCCGAAATTGCATTTCTGTTTTTCTCTCTCCTTTCCTAGTTGGTTTTCCATGAGGGGGTCACCCGAGGATTTCCTCAACTCTAACATTCATCAAATTTACCACAAAAAGCTTTTCTGTTCAAGTTTAATCTCCGGGCGAGGGGGGTGTTCGGTGGGGGGTGGTTTTCTCTAACCGCTGGTAAAGCATTCTCTGCCCTAATTTCATCAAACTGAACCTCTCACTGAGAGTCTAGTCCAATTGCTGTCTAAAGTAACACGTTGTAGGGTACGTATATGGCTTAGGGGTATATTACGGCCTATTGCGTTGACAGTTCTCTTGACTGAGTTAATGGGCCTCTGTCCTGATTTATAGCCTATACCCCCCTTTGGGTTGTGCCGTGTCAAATATTAAGAGGGAGCGCTCCATAGGCACCTACCCGAGTAGTCTACCGCATAGTGCCTCTTGTGCAGGAAGTGTGCCCAGAAATACAGTAGTTAGAAAAATTCAAAACCATCCCCAGCCGTATTCTGCCTGACTAACCCACCTCCGATCTGGCTTCCCTCTTTACTTCTTTCTTCCGGATCACCACCATAAGCAACCCCGCCCCACTGTACCCCAATACCCAATTCCGTGACATTGCGAAAGGGATTATTTTCCGGAATAAGACCTATTAATCGTGCAGAAGGTAGTTTGTCCTACCATGGATGGCAGTTCGATTTACCCAGCTCGCGGTAAGTCCTCAAAGCCTTGATTCTCCGATGTGTTACTTGCCGAGTAGGATGTGTAGGACCGTACCTTCTTCTTTGGGATATTTGCATCCCCCGGATTACCGGTATCGATAAGGTTGTGACGTGGGGAGGGGAGGGAGTCCTGCGAGGGCGCTGGTGGCCTGGTTAGGATAGGATATCCTCTTCTCAACGTGCTTGTAGAAATGAGGTCTCTATGCACAGTCTTACCCTGCGCCTTGGCCAATTCTAGTCGCCCACAACCAACTGCCGTTTCTCCTACATAAAGGCGAGACATGTCTCGTCTTTTATGTCCTCACTCCTCCCCGGACGGACTGGACGACTTGGGGCACTAACAGCGCTTTATCACCCTAGCCTCTTAGCAAAGTTGCTGATATTATGATGGTAGAGTGTTGAGAGCGGAGCAAAGGAATAATTGAACGAAGGGTAGCTAATACTTGCACTATACCGCCGTTCCGGTCAGGGACTTGATTAGCCGACTGCTGGTTTATATGTTAACAAGGATTATGGCTGGGGCTCGCAAAACTCTAATTCTCCATACTCGTGATTTAACTTTAGTAAGGAATTCCCGCATCACTATCCTAGCGGGGATCTTTCTCCTCGATTTTCTGGATCCCTGCTATATGCAGTTGAGCGGGTCCCACTCTCTGATCCGCCGTACTGTGCTCTCCCGATCTCTCCACCATCACAAGCCAATTGCAGGTGCCATTGGAATCTCCTCTGTACCTCTGGCTAGAAAAGGGACAATCACCACATCACCACCCACCTCGCAGTCATACATTCCCTATTCTCACCCGTACTGTCAAACCTCGAATGCGCGGGTTCTCCCTCGGTAGAACTTCTTCGTATCCCCACTCCTCCTTCACCTCCTCCCCCCCATTGGCTAGCAATAGCTAATAGCGGATATCACTCTGGCGAGCTATGGGAAGCAATTTTCACAAAATCATCAACGGCACAACTATCCATACTGTCTGGGACGGCGGGGCTTTCCCAATTTTTTTAGGCACAGAAACATCGCAGTCAAGGAGCAACACAAGACTGGATATCAAGAGATTCTTTCAACTTCTTGGGGCGCTGTGCTGTACGAGTGCGAGCAAGCTGTGCTGACATAAGTGCCTGCAAGCAACCCACTGCCCCACACCCCCCTTCCTTTCCCGGCTCTGTGGTGACGACAAGCGTAATATATTCCCCCACGGTTCCCGATGCTAATGCGAGATTGTGGTTGATCTGTTTGAATGCAGGACGGTTAAACTAGTCCTTCTTTTTCGTGGTGGATTTTCTTCTTGATAGCCGATCCTTGTGGGTGGTGTGTTGCACCGTGTAGTACTATAATACAAGTACGGTTAGTGCCGGTCTCTTGATAAGGGAGTATGTTCGACGACTCGGCCTGGGAAGACACTGTGTTGTTCGAAACCGGAAGTCTGACTACAGCGGAAGGCACATTGTGTTCATCTATCTAATGAACGGGAGCACAAACATAATGCATATATCCCGCACCAGTGATGTCGTCGTCGAGCATCACTCGAAGTATCCATCTTGGCACCGATGCGCTTGTCTCCAAAAAGTGAATAGGAGGCCGATGATATGCACTGGTTTTCCAATATGTGTGAATGATAGGTGGTTACACAGTGCAGTGTCATATGGTCCTTTGACCCCCTAAATAACCACCTGGGCTATGTCTGCTTGGGTGGAATTTTTGTGAAACGTTCGTCTGGGTTTGGAGACGTTTGACTTAGAGTTAACTGAAGCGGATAGTCGACGGACAAAGATGTGAGAGTTGACGCAAGCAGAAAGGTGCGATGAAAGATTACAGAATCTCTAATGATTTTGTTTGTTCTGGAGTTGAAAGGAGATAAAAGGATTGACAGAGATGGTTTATGGTCATGTAGTTACTTTATTATTATTACTGAAGTACCGTACCCAGGCGAATGGGGTAATACATGGAGAGAAATGGACGAGTGTGGGGAGAGATGGAATGATTGAGATGGTTTCCTTAAACTCTGTATATGCTTATGTCTTGCTTAGTTACTGTAGTTAAGATGGAGGACGAGGGAACAAAGTTTCTGATTATGCCTACCCCATAGCCTAGCCCTACTCGAGTTCGTGTGTTCAGCTGTTGCGCCATTTGTTAGCTACCCCTCCGACATGACCAGGAGTTTCCGGTGTTTTGTTGGGCTAGGGACTGATGTCAGGATAAATGGGTGTATAGCTATAGGCGGCGATACCTATAATGGGATATGTATTCTCTTTTTCTCACCCTTTGGACCGAATGCGCGGCAAGTGGGGTTACGAATGCATGCGCTTTTAGTTTACCGCGATAATGGTGCCGTAGAGTACTTTCTCTCCCCCTCCTCCATACGTGGGTAGGGAAGCATAAACTGCGGCAACTACCAGGTCGTACGGAGAGGGGCCACGGGCTTATTGCACATGAATTAGTTAATTTAACCTTGGCATACCTGTATGAATCCTCAGAGAAAAGCTAGACAGATAAAGAGCGGCGATCCCCCACTACTAATAAATCTATCTCAGAAAATCAACCCATTCACTCCGTTTTATCCTGGATACTCATCATAATAGGTACAGGTCCAGACTCCACACACACTACAATTGTGGCGTCAAAAACGAGTTCTAGGTCGTCCCCCCCGCTAAAGTACAGCGAGATAGTATGCGTGGGAGGAGGGATGGCTGCAATATCTCTTGGATCCCAGTTACAAATTCAATACAACTTTACAGACTTTCACATTTACGACAAAAACGATGGAATAGGGGGGACATGGTGGGCTAATACATACCCAGGCATTTCCCAATTCGGATATCAGATACAGAATATAACTAATTATCCCGGAAGGTGCGGCCTGTGACGTCCCAAGCGCACTATATAGTTTCTCCTTCGCCCCGAACCCAGACTGGACCTGCTCACTACCGGCCCAGGGTGAAATAAAAGAGTACATTGACAAGGTCGCTTCCAAATACGGAATACCTCAGCGAGTCAGTCTATCCACAGCCGTGACAAAAGCTCAATGGGACGAAGGCCGCGGACGATGGCGCCTATCTTTACAAGACTTGAAAACAGGCGATGCGTATTTCCACGAATGCAAGATCCTGTTCACGGCACAGGGGCTACTAGCCGAGCCGAACTACCCAAAGATTCCCGGTCTCGAGACTTTCAACGGGCATGTATACCATTCCTCTTGCTGGGATCACTCTGTGGACTTGAAGGGGAAGAGAGTGGCTGTTATCGGAAGCGGGTGCTCAGCGGCACAGATTATACCTGCCATTGCTCTAGAAGTCGAGGTTGTCAAGCAGTTTATTAGAACCCCGCATTGGATTTTGCCACCTCCGGTTATCGAGTACTCGGATTTTGATAGGTGGATGTACAAGAATGTGCCGTTGGCATATAGATTTCACCGCCTGCTGGTGTTTGCTTCGATAGAGTGGAATTTCCTCCTTTTTGGGCTCTCCCGGTACTCGCAAGGGCAGCGGGATCGGGCACGTGAGGGGGCGATACAGTATCTGCATGTGAAGGCACCGGAGAAGTATCATAAGCTTTTACTCCTAGATTACTAGATCGCTTGCAAGGTGTTCTTTTTCTCTCTCTCTCCTTCTCTCTCGAAAATCTCGCCGAAGGTGAAGGTTTACTTATGATTACATTAGCGGCGCGTTCTGGACGGCGGATACTTAACCTCCCTCAATCGACCAAACGTGCAAGTTCACAAAGAGAAGGCTATTGAGATCACCCCCCGTGGGATCAAAGGCAGCAACGGAATTCACGATGTAGACGTAATAGTTCTAGCAACGGGTTTCCAAACGTCAGGGAAGTTCTTCAAGGGAATGGAAGTCCTCGGTCGAAACGGAGTCTCTGCGGACCAGCATTGGGATGGGATTGGCGGGGTTGGAGCATACAATACCACCGCCATGCATGACTTTCCGAACCTTTTCATATTGTTGGGGCCTAATAGTGCTACCGGGCACACTTCTGCTATTGTTGCGATCGAGAAGTAGCGCTTTCTTTTCCCTTTCTTGTACGGGTGTTAGACTAATGAGGCCGGTATTGTAGCACGGTTGATTACGCACTCCAGGTGCTAAAGCCTGTACTTAGAGGCTATGCATCACGAGTAGAGGTGAAGGAAAAGGCAGAAAAGGAATATGT
>Ga0307507_10005811_pt1 | contig 19788 bp, 6 predicted proteins | sample 7_EM_MG_FD_207223 | JGI IMG/M metagenome (GOLD analysis project Ga0307507, IMG submission 207223) | Populus trichocarpa ectomycorrhiza microbial communities from riparian zone in the Pacific Northwest, United States - 7_EM | ecosystem: Host-associated > Plants > Roots > Unclassified | place...
ACATTCTAACTGGTCTCCCTTTAATAGTTATCTAAATAGGTCCTATTTTAAGATTAATAATACCTCCTCTATAGGCTATCTGATCTCCTAAAATTGTTATAAGTGGATATAAGTGTTCCTTTTGTCTATATAGTAACCCTATCCTTTCTACTGCCTTTGGTAATATGTGGTTCCTAGTTACTCTACTATCTACTAACACTTTAAACTACTAATCTTGCTACTTAGCTCTTAAATTTAGGTGCTAACCTTAAATTCCTTTAAGGGTCTAAGGCTCTAACACTAGTTCCCTCTAGTTCTATGCGCCTCCCCTTTTCCTAACTATTGGCTGCTAGATCCTGCCTATACTTAGTCTAACTTTAGCTAATACTTAGTTTATTTCTTTTCCTCTATATACTATAGACAAGTGTTCTCTAGGCACTTCTACCACTGTCGTCTATCTAGGCATTCTTCCGTAAGGAATTTTCCTAGTTAAAGTATTAAGTCTCCTTAACCTTATACTTCTACTAGGTGCTAACTATGTATATACTTAGCATTCCTAAACCGCTTTTCCTCTAGTTCCGTACTAGTCTTTTCCCGACTCACCAGCTGTATTGGAAGCATCAGTGCGATACGCTTTGGATGGTGTTCTACTAGATGGCGCCTCCGGTGCGTCTCTAGAAGTACTTCTTGAAGCGAGTCTAATCCAGAGGATGTGATAAGCACTTGACACGCGTAATGGATTCCCGAAGGATTTTCAAGTATTTTGCATCACTAGTATGGATGACCTAGGATAGCACTTGCCTGAGTTGCGTATCCCGTGGTATTCAAACCGTGCCGTGAGTGAAACTCTGACGGAGTGCTTAAAGCTACCTCAGGATTAGAGCTTCGCAACGCAATCCAGAACCCAGGGCAGATGCAGGGAATCCAAATGACATTCCTGAGACATACGTCTCTAGCCCCGAGGTAGACGGTAACTTTGCCCTTGTCGACGACTTTCCCAGGGCCGTGGATGTAGCACCACCCTGTGCAGCTTCATTCGATCCCGAGACTAATTTTCTCGAGACCAGCATGCTATGCCAACCTACAGTTTCGCTCTATGAGCATGACCTCATTCGTAAGACTCTCCCGCATAACTCCTTGCTCTTGGCTTTCGGGCAGGCATATTCCACCTCGAGGCTCGTGTGACGAACTCATCCGTGCAATATACACCTGTTCCAGAACTCAACCTTCGCCAGCGTCCTACTTCCCATACTCCACATCCAAGCACACATCCAAGCACATTTCTCGTCGAGGTCAATGCGCGTGCGCCTGGAACTGCTGCCATCTGGCATACGCTCCTCGCTAGCGGCATTGACTATTCCGCGCTTCATTTACTATTAGCCCTCCCTCCCTCCCTCGTGTCTGTCAGGCGTAAAATGTCTGCAAGTATTTTCCACGCTATTTACCGTAGCGTTAAGAAGTAGCATCCTGTCGAACTGGATCGTATTTCCTTACTACCATCTTGATACTGGCTTCAAGTCTAGAATCCTATGTCTCAATACCCCGCTCCTTACCTCGTATGTCTCATCGAATGTCTCATCGAATGTCTAAATACTTGTTTCCATTACCGAATGACGACGTAGTCGTCATTCTATTTGCAACCTATTTGTCACCTATCTGGTGTATATATAGAGGCTCTAGAGCCCTCTTTAATAGACAGAGTTCTCATACCTGGTTGTCCGTTCAACAGTTATAAGCCTGGTCCGTCTACTAAATTATCTTTAATTCCAAAGCCTTTATTCTAATTAATTATCATCTTAATTATAGACAACCATGATAATAAATTCTTAACAAGAAACTAAACCCGTTATTGTATTATCCGTAATCCTTATAAGCCTAAATAATTGGGACAAATGGATTAAGGTAATTAAGTTAAAAGCAAATAATAATTATCTCTGGGAGTATGTTAACCTATTAATACCTAAGACTAAATTGCCAAAGCTTAAAGAACCTATTTAAGCCTCACCTAAGGATGCCAATAGCTGGGGGATGACGAAGCTCGCAGAGCTAGATAAGGAGGAGAAGGAGGAGCTCTATACACTTAAAGCCGACTATAGGGAAAATATAAAGCTATACAGAAAACAGCTGTTAGCTCTTGATATATTACGCAGCCATATCTAAAGCTTAATCTCACGTACCTACCTCATCTATACATTTAAATGCGTCACCACCTATAATGTCTTGGTGTTACTAAAGCAGAGAATTACTCTAACTAATAATGCCTAAAAGCTTCAAGCAGCTACCCAGTATGCAAAGCTTAAGAAAGCGCCTTAGAACCAGAACTTTAAGGTCTAGTTAGAGGAGTGGGAGAAGGTATACACTAAGTATAAGGAGCTAGGTCTACCTGAAATAAATAGTGACTGTTTAGTAAGAGACTTCATATACATAGTTAATTTAATTATACTAAGCTGGTCTAAATATTGGAAGAACCAGCTTAAAAGGATAGAGTAGAAGAAGGAGAAGCTTCCTGGCTTCTTTAAACTGGTTAAAATCTACTAAAATTACTGTTGTACGGAGCTCGCCTAAAAGGGCAAAATCCCATAAGGATCCTTTGCAGCCACCTTTAAGGACAAGTTAAGTAAGTTACTGAATTCGAAGCCTAAGTTAAAGTCTAAATTATTAGCAGATAAGTAAAAGAAGGAAAGGCAACCACCGCCAGAGTGCCTATGCGGAAAGCGTCACTACTTTAACAAGTGCTGGTACATTCTAGAGTTAATTCCTCGCCTATTGTAGTTCAAACCAAGTAACAAAATTCAGAAGAAGGTGGATGAAAAGATTGCTAATACAATACCTGAAATTAAGGCTTGTATTAAGCAAATTAAAAAGGACGATTAAGCTAATAAGAAGCCAAAGGATGGTAACTAGTAAAGCTCTTAAGAGCCCAATAAAGGCTTTGCGGTTTATTAAGTAGGAGCCTATAATATAGCTTCTAGTTATAAGCTTTATAACAGTGTTATTCTTAACTTAGGAACTAACCTATACATTATTAACAATTAAGCTAGATTTGTCAGCGATATTAAGCCTACCTTAGACTACATCTATATAGGCTCGCATATTAAAGAAATTGAAGGCTATAGTATAGCTACAGTTATAATTAACTACCTAAAAGGGAAGAGGTAGATATAGCTCTTAGGAGCAGCCTTTATACTAGGCTTCCACACTAACCTAGTATGCCTCTAAAAGCTTAATAATAAGGGCGTCTATTGGAATAATAAAAAGAACACTCTTTACTATGGCGACAATATAACATACGCCTACTATGGCTACCACTATAGTTAGAAAACTATTAAATATAATAAGCTAAAGAAAGACTTACCGGAGGCTTCCTTTGCAACTTAATTAAAACCAGTAAAGTATTTATTAAAGCCTCTGCTAAATCAGGCAGAAGGTTATATATAGCACTAGTAATTGGGCCATACAGGAAAAGAAGCAATTATGCAACTACTTAAGTTAGTAACAGGCGCAATTCTAAAAGGCCCGATAACAGTAGAATGTAAAGCGTATGGAGTAAGCAAAGCTCACAAGGTAATATCTAGAAGAATACCAACTTAGTTAACAGTTCCTTTCTACAAAATCTACCTTAATTTAATACCCGGAATAGTTGTATTTAATAGCAATAAGTACGTAGTATACTTCCTTAACAACGTAACGCGAATAAATAAGGTAGATATAATAGTTAAGAAGTTGTCCCTTACCCAAAGAGTTATTATATATTGCAATATTATTAAACAACAATACGGCTTTAAGGTAGCCATAATCTACACAGATAGAGAGATGTCTCTTAGAGACAAATTTAAGGATTGGACAGCTAAATAAGGAATTACTCTTAAAAAATTAGCACCTAATACTTAATTATAGAACGGTCCAGCGGAATAATTTAGGGGGGTGATTATATAGAAGGCTTAGTGCATAAGGATTAAGGCCTATTTACCAGAAGAGCTAACACTAGAAGCCTATAAAGCAGCTACCTATCTACTTAATTAGACACCCAGTAGAAGACTTGGGTGGAAAACACCTTTTAAGAAAATCTAGTCAGTAATAGGTATAACACTACTAAAACCTAATATAGGACACCTATAAGTCTATAGCTGTAGGGCCTATCCTCTTAAATATAATATTTTATGCCTAAATAAGCTCGCGCCAAGGGCCTATATAGGATATCTAGTAGGGTACAATTTAATAAATATCTTTTAAATCTATATTTTAAGTTAGAAGAAGGTCATTAGAACAAGAGATGTAAAGTTTAATAAGTAGTTGCTCTATAATAACTCACAGCTAGATCTTATAAATGTACTCTAAGTAAGGACTAACCAAATATTGGAAATTATTAATGTCCGTTAAATAGAGAATCTCTAAGATAAATTGGAATTATTATCTAATAAAAGCAATAAAACTCTAGATAAGATTTAAGTTAATACTAAAGGAAGATAATAGGTGGATTCTGGTAGAAATTAAAAAGAGCCTAATACTAAAAGTAGTAAGTAATAAGATTTAAGCTCTAAAGACAACTTAGCTCTAGGGCTTTCTACCCTAAATAAGACGCCAGAACCTAACTCACTAGAGCCTCTACTACTATCCTTAAAGACCTTGGTAAAGAAGCAGTACTATATTATAGTTCCAACTAATAAAGCTAAGCTAGAAAAGAAGATTAATGGTAATATAGGGGAGTAAAACGTGGTTAAAGGAAAAAGACTTAAAGATTAATTAAAAACCTATATAGGGTTTCTTGCTGACGTTACTAATAACTAAAGCCTTTAAGCTTAAAGATCAGCCTTTAATATAGGGCTTACCTTTTATAAAAAGCTGCACTATAATTAGCTCCTACTATTACCTAGGAATTAGAAGGAGCTTTAAAGACATTAATATAAGGAAGAGTTTATGGCTGCTGCCAAAAAGGAATACGCGGACCTTTAAAATTAAGAAATGTTCCAAGTTATTAATAAGACAATCCATATTAAAACCATGCCTATTATCTAGGTATTTACCTATAAGACTAATAACAACAGATATCTAATAAGGTTTAAGGCTTATCTTTATGCAAGAGGTAACTTATAAGAGTTAGTTTATAAGGATATATATACCGCAACTCTGGTAGCAAAATTGTTTAGAGCCTTAATGGCTATTATCGCAATATTTAACCTAGATTGCTGGCAGGGCAATGCCGTTAACGCGTTCGCAAACAGTAAAATTAATAAGGTCATGTACATTAAGTGTCCAAATGGATTTCTAATTAAGGGTAAGTGCCTACTGCTTTAATAAGCGCTCTATAAATTATAACAATCATCTCTACTGTGGCATAGTGACTTAACTACAACACTAAAAAAGAAAGGCTTAAAGCTAGTGGCGGAGGAGCCTTGCCTACGTTAGGAAAAAATTTACTAGCATTTGATTTTACTTTTTAGCCATTTTAGCATTTCTAGCATTTTCTAGCATTTTCCAGCATTTTCCAGCATTTAGCCGCTAAATGCGGCATTTATAACTAAGTACTAGCATTTAGCTGCTAAATGCGGCATTTATAATTAAGTCTTAGCATTTAGCTGCTAAGTGCTAACTATAAGATTACTAAGTATACATAAAAGTATAAATTTTATAAATTTTATAAATTTTATTTACTTATTAATATTAGTAAGCATGCATAAAAGTATAATTTTATAATTTTAATAAATTTAATAATTTCTATATTTTATATATACTTTATTAATAAATATTAAAGTTACTACCCCTGTAAAAATCTCGCTAAGGCTCTAGCGTATCACGAAAAAATTTACTAGCATCTTAAGTTAGGTTTATACTAATCTAGCAATTTCAGTATTTAGCCGCATCTAGTTACATTTTGCGGCCATATACTATACCGCCAATAATAATGCTGCAATTTGTGGCTAAACGCTGCCTTAATAATAATAGTGCTGTAAGCTGTAGCTTGTTATAGTACGAGCCAACTATTACAGTACGAGCTGACTGTCAAGGTACGAGGCGAAAGTATATAATTAATATCGCGTGAAGATCTAGGTAGGAGGTAAGGTAGTATATATACGCGTTACTTAGGGGTTAGGTCTGTGCTTATACATACATATACGCTTATAAGCCAAATTATAACAACGCGTCTTAGTCCCGTAACACAGCTTAATGCTCTCTTAGAAATAATAATCCTAGAAACATTTTGGTTAACTGAGTTTACTATATACACTACACTACTACTTATAAGTTACTTGAAGACACGTCCCTTAGCCCGCATATACGCCACTATACAATAGTAACAGGTTTCGCCATATGGCAATTATATATAGTGTTTGGAACTATCTATAGTTGCATTATACTCTTATAATTGTTACTATTATTAGATAGTCTTAGTGTCTTCTTTCTTACCTTAGCCTAATTTTAAGCTTAAATTGGCCTTCTCCTTATACACCAACTTCTGCAGTAATGACGTGAATTTAGTTAACTTTAACATCCTCTACTTAATACTTAACTTCCGATTGGCTATAATAGTACTATAGTAGATGGGCTTAGTTTGTCCTTATTAATCTATCTAAGTAAACAGTTGCTTTACCTCTAAGAGCTTATGGCTTAGCTTGACCATAATGGTGTAATTTACGCGCTATAGGTTAATAGACAGCCTAATTAATATAAAGGTGTAAAGTAGGATCCACTTAGAGTTATTAGTGTTAAAGGTTTACCTAGCCTTGGCTTTCTTAATATTGGATATACTAGCTGTATAGCGAAGCACCTTGTCTTTGCCGTATTCTTTACACAGCCTATTAAACTAATAAGCTAGTGTAAGAGGTAAGTAAGTGGTAATAACAATCTTACACGCTAAACCATCCGTCCGTTTTTTGACATAAACGCAATTGCAGATTTTTTTAGCTTTAAAGAACTTTATATTCTGTTAAAAATGGTGGTTAAGTATATCAGTAAACTCCTTACTAAGCGGGTTAGTAGTCCACCTAGCAACAATTAGGTCCTTTAGTGTGTAACTCTAAGTTTTTAGGCATTTATTGTTGGACTTAATTATAATAGGGGCTTGCTAGTCCTAGTATTGGATAACCTGGGCTACGCTTACTGCCGTTTTCGCGTTAGTGTATAACTTGGCTTGGGTGAGTTTTGGTATCTTAGGTTTAGTATTTAGATCGCTGCCATCTTCCTCCTATATGGCCAGAAGTTCCTTATGTCAGCGCCTCTACTCTGTGCTTACTTAGTCCTCTATAGCTGTAATTATAGCCGCCTTGGTGTTATTAGGGTTGGCCTATAATGTAACTAATTTAAGATAGCTGTTCTTTGGGATAAGCTTTTGCTGGTTAAACCAGAGTGTTAACTCCCCTCTATATATCTAAAACGTTAGAATAACTGTGTGGAAAAATGTAGCCAGTTCGCCGAATTTCTTATCTGCTATTACTCTGGTTGGGTTAGTCTTCGCATCCTTATAAAGACGGTTGAATTCCTTCTTCTTTAGCTAGATGGTTTCTTCTTTAAGCTTAAGCAGTACTTTAAACTCTATTTCTTTTAGCCTATCTACTTCTTCCTACTTGGGCCTCTTTAATCCTGCCATAATAAACCATATTGGTTGTATTGGGTTCCTATTATTAGGTGTGCTAGACACACCCCATACAGCAGGGCTGTAATTATACGCTATATGGTACTCCTTAACTATATCCTAAATAAACGATATTAAGACTCTACCAGTTGCGTTTAAGTAGCATTTATCCCAGAGGATACGCCTAACTTATATTACACTCTTTAATTTCTAATGCGATCTAGTAGTTTGGCCATTTAGGTATTTCTATATACTAGTTTATATGGTAATAAACTTACATATTAGTTGTGTGGCAATATAATTTTGTATAATAATTAGAAGAAATTAGGTTAAGTATCTCAGCGCTAATAGTTCTGTTATATTAGGGATAGGGCGATAATTGTTCTTAAACCTGGCTTTACCCTATAGGTATAATAGGGAAGTCTTACCAACTGGATATATATTGTTGTTATTCTCCCATTGTTCCTTATTAATCCACTTAAAAGCCTTGCAGATTTACCGCTATTTGTCCCTTTTTAGTTTACTAAATATCTTAACTTTTTTGTAGCTAGGGGCGAGAATTGTAATCTGGGGCAGGTTGGGGCGCTTTATAATCGCGCTGTCTTGTAATATTGTATTCGCGTCCTTTAGGAATCCTAGTAGGCCTAGGGTTGGCATAAGGATAATTAAGTAGCCTTGCTGTGGGTCTATAGGGTATAGCTTCTTAGAGTTATCTTTGCAGTAGTATATAATTAGCTACTTTGCTGCCTATAGGCATTTTGTATCTAGTAGATGCATCTTAGGTAGGTAGCAGGTTATATTCCTGGCGGCTTAGGCCTTTTAAACATCTATTACGTTTTAATAATAAAAGTAGTTTATTAGCCATTAAGTGATTATTTGTATAGTCTTACCCGCGCCAGGTTTATCTATACAGATGCTACCTCCTTTAATTGTCCTCTCTTACTTAAATGCCTAAGCCATATATACCACTTAGTATGGGCTGAATTTAAAGCCTAATGCGAGGCCCTAATTAGGGAGTTTAATTAGGGCGGTCTTAGAGAGTGCTTTTAATAAGATAAGTAGGAAATACTCTAAAGTAAGCAGAAGATCCGCCTCTGTTATATACGCTAGTGCGCTATCTAGGTTGTCCTTCCTGGCCTTATAGAGCTGGGCTAAGAAATTTTGCTAGTTAAGTTCTTCCTCTATATCTACGTCTTGGTTGTTATTATTAACTAAATCCTTATCTTGGTCGTTATTATTAACTAAATTCTTATCTTTGTCTCCACTCTCTGTGTCCTTAGAGTTAGTATAATATAGAAACTGATTATTATATCCACCGGCATATTATGGCAATTTACTATCCTCTATAGTAACATCTTAAGGGGTATTAATGGTTAGTAATGCGGTAGTAGGGTCGTCTATTACATCGTTAGGCTGGTGTGTACCTTTAGGTTCAGTAATAGGTTGCGGCAATATACCGTTATCTGCGGCGATTTCTCCGGTACCACTGTTACTCGCTAATATGGGCTTATGGGTAGATGGGTTATATCTTCCCTTCGCTAATTACCTTCTGCGCATAATTGGCTCGCTATTACTGTTTTCTATAAGGGTGCCTACTGCTGATTTTGGCCGAGGGCGCTTCCTATGTCTATTTAGGTTGGCCTTGCGACTATTTAACTTCCTAGGCGTGGCTGGCTTGCTTTTATTATCCTTTGCTAGGGCACTTATTACTAATCTTAGTTAAGGCTACTTATTATATTTACCTAATTTGGTCTTTCTGTTGTCCGATTTCTTATATCTAATAGGCTCGCCCTTGCTGTTTTCCTTGGAGCTATATACTACTAATCCTAAATAACTCTGCTTCTTGCCTTCTCCTAGTTTGCTCTTGCCGCTGGCCTTACGCGGCATTAGGACTTACTAGCTGTCTTTTACGCTATATCTGTTGTGTTTAGGCGCCTTAGATTTAATGGCTGACGGTATATTGTTAGTGGCAGCAACTTAGGAGTTTAAGTTGGGAGGTAAGAATAATGCTATAAGCACGGCCTCCTTTGTGCCATTTTTTGCCATTTTACTAAGAGCTGTAATAAGTGTGCCCTTTGACCGTATTGCGAGGTTTTTATGTCTCTATGGCGATATGTAGATGTTCTTTTTGGGCAGACCGTTAATGTTAAGCTTTATATAGGCTTATAGTTCCTTCTATAGCTTACCTAGAGCTATATATAGGTTTCCGCTTATTAGATATAAGACTTGGACTACCCTAACTATTAACTTACCCGTTAAGCCTATAGATTAGATTTTAATCTCAATATCTCCTATATTAATTGCGTTGCTTACTACTAGGGTTACTGGCTAAGGCAAAGGGATACCATGCAGTGGGTTTGCGGTAACGTCCATAGGCTATATTATATGTAGCAGCTAAGGTGGCGTCGTCTTATCTCGTGCTTTGGTCTTTAGGGGTGACGTATATTTACATAGAGGTAGGTTTTTTAATTTCTTAGAGGTACTTAGTACCCTCTTTACGCGATTAGAATAAGCACTTCCTATAATTTTTAGGATTACCTGCAGTTTCTAATCTGGTGGAGCATTAGCAAATTATAGAAGTTGCTTATAAAACTCCTTAACATGTCCTTCTTTTATTATTATAGAGTTGCCGCAATATATTACGTGCTTAGGCTTGACTTTAATTGCAATATTTTTAACTATCTCTTTTAGTTTATTGTAGTTTTCAATGCTTATTCTAAAGCCTTGGGTAATATCTGCATCTTTAGTTAGCTTTGGGTTCGCCTTATACTACGCGTCCAGCTTTGCCTATAGTTGCGTTATTGTTAAGTTACTTGTCTGGTTAGGTATATATAATATTGCGGCATATATTAAGTAGAAGGTGACTATTAAAGTAGGGGGGCTTTGTGCTGTAGCTGGCTAGCGCTATACTAGTACGACTCTAGTGTTAGATATAGTTAGAGGTTAGTTGTTAGAGAGATAAAAGGTAGGGTAAGTGAGGTAAATAAAGGAGAGGTAAAGCGGTAGATCTTGCAATTGCCTGCATATACCCGTATAGAGGTAAAATTGGCTGTTGTTTACTGCTACTGGTTGGGGTAAATGCGGCTAGACTTAGTGCTGTGTAGTTAAATAAGGGCACAATTGTATAACTTATAGGGACTACCCTACCCAGCCTATTTAGGGCTGGGTGGTAGTCTAGTACTGCTAAACTCTTATAGTTTTTAATATAAGTAATTTATTAAGTGCCTATGGAGGGGTAACTAGTTATTACGGCATAGTAGAATATAGGAGGTTGTGGGCGTTACTATATTTCTTATTATTGTATAAAGTTGGTATATATGCGCGCCGCCAGAGTTAGAGGGCTGGCCTATATTTATATATGCGGGCTCTATCGCTGTGAAGTGTTTGCTATATAACAGGTAGTATTTCTGGTGGACGGCGACGTATTGTACTTATTATAGGCGTTACTATACTTCTTATTATTGTATAAAGTTGGTGGATATACATGCCACTAGAGTTAGAGAGCTAGCCTATGTCTATATATGCGGACTCCATCGCTGCGAAGTGCTTAGTATATAACAGGTAGTACTTCTAGTGGACGGTGACGTATTATACTCACTTTATAATCGCTAGTGTTATTATTATACTACCGCGTAGCACTTAAGGCCCTACTAGGTGACTTTTTTTGGAATAATAATTATCTAGTGCACGAGTTACTTTTATATCTGTGCTTAAATATCTAGTGCTTATTTAAACGCATGTCTACAGTAAAAGGTAGTAAGAGGTTTTGTATCTTATATTGTAAGTTTATGCAATTAATGGCATTTTGGGGCATTTTAGGATAGTAGATATGTTGTATATACCTAGTATCCAGCCGCTTAGCAATGTCAACTTATCTCGCTATTTATCTATTTAGTATTATATAAGAGGTTAGTGTTCTACTATAGCATTTGTTGCGTTGGAGTCTCTTATATTTAATATCTTTATTTTAGATCTATCTAGAACTATATACAGTCTTATAATATCCCACTCCCTACCTAGTACTCCTATAAGAGATTGTTTAGCTAATAATACCTTATCTCTTACTAATTAAGGAAGGAAAAGACTTATACTTTCTAGCAGTGGTAGGCTGTGCTTATTAGTGATATTTTTAATAGATTATAGTATTTGAGTTTCTGTTTACCTATAATGTAATCAGCCTGCCTATGGTAAAGTGCTTTTACTTTACTACTTGCTTCTCTTTTCCCTTACCCTTCTATACGTCTATATACTTGTATTATAAACTATAAAAGCTTAATAGTACTGGACCATCGCCTGGCCTATATTAAGAGATAGGCTAGGTAGGGTAGTCCCTATAACTTATACTATACCGCGTCTTCCTCTATAGGTTGGTTTTGTTACTATAGATTCGCCCTTACACGCGTTTAACCTGCGGAGTATATAACTGTGTGCTTTGCCGCCAAGGCCTTACTTATATAATTTTGTTAGGGTGTGCTTTATTTCCTTACCTTTACTAATTAACCTAACTCTACTAACTACCCTCCCTTACCCCTACCCTACTGGTATTTACCTCTATAACTAGTGCCTCTATAGATCTATCTAGGCTATAGAGCCTTATAATATAGTAAGTTAGCTGCCTTATCTTTAACCTTAGCTATGTAATAGAGAATCTATATTTACTAATATGTTTACACAGACCACCGCTTAATATAGCCTACTACTAAAATAGACCTACCTACTAATTATTTTATAACTCGCGACGTTAACTATGTCTGTGACCATAAAAGGTTCGCTAAGGGCGTTATAGTTTTTAAGATTGCCTTAACTATAGCGGCTATAGGCTCTAGTGTCTTGTAAGGTAATGGCAAGGGCCCTATACTTAATAAGCCTCTTCTTCTAGAGCTTGGTAGTCTATACCTTTTGGCCAATAATACTCTAAAATGCTATCTCTGTCTGTCTATATACGCGCTAATTGTCCTCTTAAGAAAGCTTCTTAACTTTATTGCGGCTGCGGTAAGGCCGGTTATCTTAAAGCCAACTGCCCTAACCCTATATATAATAATTGTAGGGAAGCCAGTTATCTTAAGAGCAACTGTCCTTATATAATGTGTAACTAATATAGTGCTATAGGCTATAGAAAGCGAGACTGTCCCTAGCTATTAAATAAGAAGAAGTAGACTTGCCTAAACTATAACTCCCTAGACCATTAAACTGTCTTCTATAGTTACGTATATAAGAACTACAGAGTTATAGGGTACAATATTAATAATTGCATAAGTGGACCTACTTTAATTTAGGCGATAGACGCCGCAACTGCTTTAGGTAAGGTAGATGCACTAAGTACTACTACTTTAAGTATAGCTGCGACCTCTCCGTTGCCTAAACCTCTTAATGTAGCTGGCTTCTATCTAGTGGCGGATAGCCTAATAGATGACCCAGACACTTATATAGAGGATAGCGATTCCATAATAGCTAAACCTTTAGATGCACTCTAGCTTTTAAATAATAACCACCTTATAGTTTAGTTTGTTACGTAAATTATTAAAGAGCATATTATAGTATATAGTATTACGTTCTAGGTGTCTTATGAGACCAATGGAATACCTACTTATTATTTGCATAAGACGGTGTCTATTTAATTTACGGATATTAACATTGCTGGTGATGTTAAGGTTAGTACTACTAATACTACTTCTCTAGTTATTTGACGACTGTTATATCTAACTATGCTTAAGTATCTTACTTGTATTCTCCCGCAAGATGTTATAACCCTGCGACTTTACTATATTAGGTTCGTTGTTGCCTCTAATAAACTTATACTAGGTACGCGTATATTGCTTAGCAAGTACTTCTTTGTTAATAGGGACTTTGGCCTATTTATACCGCAAATCCATAAAGCTTGGGATATACTTTTGAATAGTCCTGTGGTTATTGTTAACTTCTTTACGCTAGGCACTAAATGGCTTAATGGCTATATCGCGAGCCTAAATGCAAGCCTATAATAGTAGAGCGTTAATAATCCTTTAGGTCGCTAGTGGAAGAACTATAATATAAATATCCAGCTTAGTATGCAGCTCTTACTAGAGAACTGACTATTATACAAAATCCCTATAAGGTATTAGTTTAATAGCGTTTTTAAGTATTTTACGGTCCAGTTCTATGCTGTAGTTATAAGCCTTAAGGCTGTTAACTAGAACCCCTAGGTACCTACTATTATTCGTCTTATTACCTTCTTAGGCAGCGCGGACTAAGTCTACTACGCTGCCATCTAGATGGTTAATGGCCTTACCCTTTGCACTAACTCTATTATCAATATTTTATTCCTAGGTGAAGACGCAGATAGCTAGGCTAGCTAGAAAGAAGTCATTGTTAATACTACTCCCTTTAGCTCCGGTTATAACTACTATACTTTTGTCTTTTAACTATAGGTGGGTTATAAGTTTACACTAAACCCTATATTTGCTCTAGAGTATGTCCTAAGCAGTAACAACTTTATAATAGTTAATAACCTAAGTAAGGCCCTAATTATAGTATAGGGTATTAATTGTCTTGTAACTAAGCGTGTCTCTAAGGTTAGAATCTCCTAAGAGATTAATACTCTACACTACCTATAGCAAGGAGGTGACAGCTTCTATATTAAGCACTAAATTATGCTGTCTAATAACTTCACAGATCTCCCACGTATTAATTACTTTAACTATAATATTGCTAAGTATGGGAAGAACTCGGTCAATAATGCCCTTGGGGCCGTTTTGCCGCTACTTAATAAAGAGTAAATGGGTACCTATACTGCGCTTAAATATATAATAGGTGGTATTTTGCTAATCTAAGGCCCTAGTGGTGTTGGGAAATTAACCTTCCTAACTATCTTAGTATAATACTAGTATTGACTTAGATCGCCCTAGTATAATCCTACTAGAATCTGGGTCTTGTTGCCGCTTAATTGCTAACTGGATATGCTGGCTAAGACAATTAATAATGCGCTTATAGAGGACTATAAGGTACTAATTGTGTAAGGCCATCCCGCTAAATTTTCTATTGTCCTTTGCCGCTATATGCGCTTAACGGAAACTAAGGTCTATATATAGGATGCCATTATATAGCGAACAGCGGCAGGTATTAACACTTATCCTAAGTATTTTGAGAAATAGGATAACTATGCTATGATTAATAAGGACGCATCTATGCTAAATATAGCATTCCTGCTCTACTGTACGTTTAAGGCTAGCAATGCTACCAGCTTTAATAAGTGGTTATAGGTTATAGATTTGTTTAAAGGTTAATGGTTGTTACGCCTTATAGGTGTCCTAGATAGTAATAGAAACCTATATCCTATTATAAACCCTAATACGACTAAATACGCCAAATTCCGCCAATACTTATACTGATTTGTGCTTGGTAATAACATAACGCAAGATAATAAGATGGGATTAACACTTACGGCTAACGTAGTTATTACAGACCTGGCTAAAAAGGCTAATATTATTCTTATAATACCTAATATAGTCTCGCAGACTTGTGCACATTCTATTAGTGCCGCATGTGTAGTTTTTTATAATAAGGCTAGGAAGGCGTTTAAGCTAGGTAGTTTTACTAGATTTGCCTAGAGCAGACTATATTTAATTAAGGGAGGTCTATAAATCCAGGCTAGTAACCCCATGCCTTAGGTTTTCCTTAGTAATATATACCAACCAAAACCAATTCTTAGTCCTAATTTTGATGATCCGTTCTACTATTAGAAATCTATCTCCCTCTATATACGTCTCCTTGCGGCTAGTATAGATACGGTATGGTTCTCGCTGCAATATTAATTTATTAAAGATATTGCATATTTTATAAATGCCGTCCTACTGTATAGCTAGCTTTAGATAAGCCTAATAGTTAAGGACCGAGAGTAGTTAAAGCTAGCGGCGAGCTTTTTTAAGGATATGCTGCGCTGCGACCACCCTATTACCTTCCTCGCCGTTAATGGTACTATGTAGGTAAACGAGTTTAGCTAATTGACGTATAACCTAGTCTATGCTTAACGCGTATTCTAGGTGGCCATGGCGCTAATAGACTTTGGATTTAAGCTATTAGAGGTTGGCCTTACCGTTCTATATATAGCCTAACTTGCCGTCTACTCCGTAGCGCTGTATGCGCTTAAAGAATGGTGCTACGCCCAGCAAGATGGCAGCAAGTAGCGGGAATTTACGCCAGTAGTTAGTGAGATCAAGGTCTTCACTATTAACGGCATCTAGGGCGGCCAGGTAGAGTTATTAGTATATAATATAACAGTTGCTGGTCTGCTAAAATTTGTCTAGGATATAGTAAGGAACCTTCTTATAATTACTAGACTATAAGCGGGCCTTATTATTATTGGTAGTCCCTAGGTAATCCATAATTATTATACTAGCAATAAGACCTTTATAAACACCGCGTACTATAAAATTAAGAAGTAGTATAAAGACAATAAGGTATTTATTAACCTTGAGAATTTTAAGCGGAAAGAGCACTTCTAGCAACTTATTGCCCTATTTAACGTTAATAAAACCATACAGCGTGTCTACTGCCAGCGTATAGCCAATTACACGCCCATTTTGTACAGCATAGACGTCAACTTTAACATTGCTATTTCTGACTTTATAGGTGGAGCAAATATTAGCGGCGCTAGTAATTATACTAAAGCGTGAAATAAGGCCGACGGAGAGGGCGCTAATAATAACGGCTAGGACGGTGCCGGTAATAACAGCGAGGATGATAATAATGGAGAGGATATTAGTGGCGTTGGAACACAAGAAGGGTAGTAAGGACGGATATTATAGACTTTACTAGCAGTAAGACCCTTAACTAGGGACACTAAATAGAAGTCAAGAGCGGCCGTAGCTACAGGCCTTTAGCATTTATAATTTTGCTACAGCACTAGATAAAATGCGGCATATTGCAATATTATGTGTTATAGCCAAATAAGATGAACTCTTACTAATCATAATCTCCAAAACAGATAAGCGCATTACGGTGAAGACAGCCTAATTTATTAAGTCTAGTAATCCTAATTTCTATCCCTTATAGGCTAGCGGTTAATTAATACTAATCTATAATTCTAATTTTAAGTACTTAACTAGTTAGATTATAGTCTAAATATCTTACTAACAACCGCAACTATTATCAATTACTCTCCGTATAGTATGGGCCGCCTCTATTTTCGCTAAACTGTAATAACCCTAAATAGTATTATCTATATTACTTCCGGTAATACGTATCGCTATTGTAATAGTATAGGGGGTAACTGATTTTGATTAATGCTTATTAATTCTCCTATTCTATAGGTGGAATTTAGTGGATTTCCTAAGCTCGCTTAGCTTATGTAATTAACCCCTTTTAACTTATATTCGCAGTTAAGTTGCTGTAAATTGCCCTAGATTGCTATTATGTAACGGCAAGTTGCAGTTATATAACTATAAAGACGTAACCTTAATTAGATAAGTATCTAATCCTTTTCTTACTATAGCTGCCGCTAAGACAATATAACTTAACGCCCTCTCCTACTTATATTAGGCAGTTCCCTAACCTAGGCTATACTATTCCTAGCATTAGCACGCCCTTACTATATCTTAAGACACTTGTCGCTAAGGCTATAGGTCCTTAAAATAATATTTATCCTACCTTACTAGCTACTAGCTGGCAAAATATAGGATAAATATAATGTCTATATAATTGCCCCTAATAGAAGAGCCTATAGTAAAGGCGATTTACTATACCACACCTAAATAACCTAAGATTATATATATAGGCAATAATCTTAGGGCTTCCTAGTGTAATAGGAGGTCTTGCTGCAAGGTAAACTTAACTAAAGTCACTATCTCTATGTAGATTAGATTAACCGTAATTAATTAATACTTTTTAGCCTACCTGGCAAAATATATCGCGCTAGTAATAGGGCTAGATAAACATTAGCGATATATTACAATTATAACGGACACCTACATACTATCTTTATAGATAGCTGTGAATATAGCCTGGCCTACCCTATAATAAACTGCCCTTAATAGAGTAGCTCTTAAGGCCCTATTGTTTCAGATAGGCATAGTCTCTATATAGGCGGCCTATATCTACTCCTTATTACAATCTACCCCGGCCTCTGAAAACATCTTAACCAGCAGCTGATATTTAACTGTATATAGGCCTTAAGGCGTATTAGGCAGTAATACTAGACTTAAGGCTATGTCTATGCTTAGGACTGAGTTTATACCATCTAGTTGCCGCCTACAAAGTAGTATAATGAGTTATTTGAGATTGCAGCCGCAGTTCTGTATATAGCTAAGTAGGGACAAGTTCTACAAGTTTGTGGCAGCTATATGCCCCCTTTCCGCATCTACTATATAGTTTATACCAGGCCGCCCTGGCACCTTTATCTTTTTACGTATATTTGACTATGTGTAGGCTAGCATGTTCTGCATGGCCTTATATACCTATGGCGCTAGTGCCTTCTCGCATTCTACTACTTAATGGATAACTTTCTAGATTACCTACTTACGTAGTGAATTGTTTAGTCGTCCGCGAAATAAAATATACAGGATATTATCCTTAATAATAACCTGCTCAAAAGTCCGCTTAATAGTATTAAGTCTCTCCACAGTAATACCCAAGCTGGTGGTAAGCTGTATGTCTTTTTACGGGTCCACAGCGCTCGCAGAGTTATACTATACCGCATTTACGGCATACCGCTGTTATATATCGCGTCCTATTATAAAAGATAGTCTAGTATCCTAAGTAGGGAATAGTGGTGTTTAGAATCCTATACTTAGTATAGCAGAGAGGCGGTATAATATTGGTAATAAGTAGAGCCCCCTAACCCGACGTGACGCAATCTGGTATAAATTAGCGTAAAATATATTGGGTTGCGCTATCTAGCGTATTAGTGTCCATGGACATCGCCATGCTCTTACTTATAACATAGCACAAGCTATAAACACTACTTTAAACATACGGTTTTATATAAATGTTATATTTGGCCCCCTTCCAACCAAACTGTAGTAAGTTATAGCTTAATGTGGTAATTTACAAATAAGCTCTATCTAACGGCAATATGGAAAGTATAGGACTAAAGTAAAAAGCACAGGCGGTCTAACCCGTTATAAATAATATTGTCTAAGAAAACAGAAACGGAAGAAGGATAGATATAAGGCTATTAATATTAAAGAAACAAACGGTAATACACCCTTACGCTATTAAAGCTTAGAGGAGTATTAGACAGCCTATTATAGGGCTAAGCTAGAGTAAGATAATAAGTAGTCACTTATATAATATATAGATAATAATGCACCATGCCATTAAACCTTGGAAGGGCATTAAATAACCAATTATAAGGCCAAATTAGAGCAAGATAATAAGTGGCCACCCATATAAGCTCTAGGTAATAATATTATCAATAAGCCAAATAACAGGGCTGCGGATATATACTATAACAATAATTCTATAATATTTAATAGGGTGCACAACCTAGCGATAGTTAAGACTAATTAGTAAACTTTAACTGGAATATCTACAGACGTCTTTCGGACTAAAACATTTGAAGAGGCTACTGGCCGCGCTATAGGAAAGCCTCTAGAATAGAACCAAGGAAATCCGCAAACTGTAGACAATATTACGGCAGTATGCGATATTATACCGCGTATTAAACGTACTAGTAGTGCACTAGATAAGACACCTCCCCCATTTTATCTATTTAGCAGTAAGGTAGAATACGCATAGGTCTTATGGTAGGTAAGCTATAGAACTTCTAACCACACTATTAACGAGTAGTTTAACAATATTAGGCTTTAGGGAATATTTACCAACTATTTTTCTTGCTGGAGTGCTAAAGATGTTAAAGTAAAACTACTTTTAAAACGGATGCAATCCAAGAGTAAGCAACTATAGTGGATTAAAACAATTATAACTATAGGGGACTAGTAACTACTAGTGTTACGGGACACCTCCGTGACACCTTACACACGTCTACCTGTTTCCACCGACGTAGCAAGAAGAGACCGACCGCGAGATAGCAATCTGCCGGCAATCTACGGCAATCTGATGGCAATCTGCTGTATTCTGCCATATTCTGCCAAGTCCAACGAATCCTGCCAAGTTCTGCCAGGACCGTTCCTCGAATCCTATCCTGCTCCGTGCACGTGTTAACCAAGCAATAAAACTAACAATATATACCCTTTCTCCCCGTTTCCTTACCTTCTCTCCTTACGCAACGTCTTAACTTTATTACGCAGTTTATATATATAGCT
>Ga0307507_10005812_pt1 | contig 19781 bp, 7 predicted proteins | sample 7_EM_MG_FD_207223 | JGI IMG/M metagenome (GOLD analysis project Ga0307507, IMG submission 207223) | Populus trichocarpa ectomycorrhiza microbial communities from riparian zone in the Pacific Northwest, United States - 7_EM | ecosystem: Host-associated > Plants > Roots > Unclassified | place...
ATAGCATATAACTTTACCTTAATTGCATGTTAAGAAATATATAGTTACCTTTTAAAGTTGCTAAGTAGGTTAATTACGTGTTAAGAAATATATAGTTAGCTTTTAAAGTTATTAAGTTAGTTAATTGTATATTAAGTTAGTCAAATTGCGTGTTAAGTTGGTTAATTGTATATTAAGTTGGTTAAATTGCGTGTTAAGTTAGTTAATTACATGTCAAGTTAGTTAAATTGCGTGTTAAGTTAGTCGAATTGCGTGTTAAGTTGGTTAATTGCATATTAAGTTAGTTGAATTGCGTGTTAAGTTGGTCAATTATGTGTTAAGTTAGTTAATTGCGTGTTAAGTTAGTTAAATTGCATATCAATTACGCGAAACGCGAAAATTAAAGTCTACTTGAATCTCATCCTGCGAATATTTTCCCAATGCTAGATTAAGATATATACGGATTATAAAGCCCTAGAGTACTTTATAACTACAAAGCAGCTTACTGGATAATAAGCCTATTAGGCTAAAATACTCTCCTAATTCTTCTTTATGATTATATATCGTTTTAGCAAGTAAAACTTTAAGGCTAATGTATTAACCTAAAGGGAATAAGACGTAGAACCTTAGGATAAGTTAAAGGCCTAATACCGGACGCGCGCCCTCCTCTACCCTAAATAGCTTAACCCGTAGATCCTTAAGGGGCTGAACCCTAAATAGAATAACTTAGTACCTATAGAAGGAGAAGTCTTAGACAAACTAATAGGGCTAATTAATTACATCCTAACTGTAAACCGTATAGCTAATTCCCTAAAGGCCCTCCGTAACTAAGCTATAAAAGGTGACCCTAATTTGGAAATAAAAGAAGAACTACTCTTATATTAAGAACGGCTTATAGTTCTAGATATTAACAACCTACGAATAGAGCTAATCTGTAAAGCCTACTGTTAGGTCTCTATGGTATACCCTAGTTAAGACAAGACCTACTAACTACTAGCGCCCCGTTACTACTGGTAAGGACTTCTATCTAATATAGTACGATTTGTTAGAAACTGCCACGCCTATAGATATATAGATGCCCCTAGGGATCGAACTTCTAGGTAGCTATAACTACTGCCAGTTCTAAAACACCCTTGGCAATATATTATAATAGACTTTAAGTCATTTCTAAAGAACGCCTACGGCCATAATGCGGCTTTATAGTAATTAACCAATTATGCAAGCAATCTGTCTCCCTCCTATGTTTTAAAACTACAACTACAAAGGATATAGCTCGCCTCTATATTAACAATATCTATTAATTCTATAGTGCCTCTAAATTAATTATCTCTAACTGTGGTTCCTAGTTTATATTAGATTTCTAGAATAAATTCTGCTGTATCCTTAGGATTAAAATTAAGTGTCGGTATACTCGCTTTATTAACGTGCACGAATATCACTTATAGTGGTACGTATGCGGTGTTGAAGTTGGTAGTTAATTGTTGTCTAGAAGTAAGGGGTTGCTCCAAGGTCAGGTTAGCTAGCCTCGCTTCATGGTCTCGTAACTACGTCACATAACTAACATTCTGACACTGGAGCAACTCTAAAAAGAAGGCTAATCTATACTCTAAAGTCAAGTTTACTTCTAGACTATTCGTAGCGTATATGCAATAGCTTCCACGCTCCTTTTACAGGTCCGTAATTATATAACCCGTATTATAGCTTATACAAATATCTCTAAACCAAAGCCTATAAAATACTGTATTATGGAGATACTACGCTAAGGAAGAGAAGAAGAAGAAGAGTTATTAGGGGTAGCAGGTTAATATATCGTAAGGGCCGCTAAGGCGCTAGTGGTAAGCAAGCCAATAGCGATTTTCTATGCCGGGCATGGAAAATCCTAATTAGTTAGTTAAATTTAGGGTCCGCACTATTATAATTAGTTACCTAATGCTAAGCTAAATCTAAGTTTATTTGTTTAACCCATCCTATAACTTATAGGTTAATTTAGTTCATATTAATAAGCCGTTAAAGAGCCGCGCAGGGTTTTCCCTTCGTTATAGCGTTAGTAGGGTTGGCCTCTCCGTTAATCTATTTCACCTCCATAATCTGTCTCCGTTTATAGGCTTGCCAGAGGCACATTACGTTAATTATTAGGCGTTTTTCTTGGGTGGTTCCAAGTTGTACTAAATAGTTATATAAGGACTTAGAGTTAGTATAAAGCATAAGTAGAAGGTTAATTTATAGGATCTTATCTACTATAGACTTGATCACAACGCTGATGTTAAAGCCGTGGGCCGTGCCGTAGAGTTTAGAAGCTAGTACGCTCCAAGTAACTCTTTTGCACTTAACTAAGCTCCAATGGATAATATTGGCCTTCTTTATAGCATTAGCTAGTACAAGGACGTAGCCAATCTGCGAAGAAAGGTCCTTGTTATTAGTAAATAACGCGTCCGTAAATACCAGTAGCTATAGGGTTTTAATATCTAACTTAACAAACTTAAGACCTCTATTAGCGTTCTTGATTTGCTAGTTTAAACACTTATTTAACTGTTTTACGTCTTCCTTGTTAGGGTTAATTACCTAGGCGGTAAAGGATAAATTAAATAAGGCTTCTAGCTGGTATACTAAAGCGATATATGTACCTCTAGCACGTTAAGTAATGTACTAGTCCTTTAGAGTTAAGGTTCTTGTAGCTCCTCTTAATTTTATACTTGTGGCAAGCTTGGTGCTAATTATACTAAGGTTTGTATATTGTTGTTTCTAAATAAGCGTAATGCTCCCGTTAGTTAGTAGCTAAATAACTCCACTGTTGAACTTAATGGGTGTATTAATAGTAAGTTGTTCCCGTTTCTTAGCCATAAACTTGGCCTTATGTAGCTCGTTTTACTCTGCGTTTATAAAGGTCTTATCTGCCAGGAATAGAGTATTGTTGGTTTATAGGCCTATAATACTAAAGGGTTTGTTACTCTATAGGAGGCAGGGGTTGTATATAGACTGGTCTATATATAACTATTGGATATAATATAAGTAATATATCTTAAACTAGTAGTTACCAGCTTCTGGTACTCTGTAGAGTGGTTTTACAACCTTTAGAACGGAGGCCTCGTTAATCCTAAGTTGCTTAATTAGCTCGTGCGGACGTCGTATATAGAACTCTCGATTTAGTATAGTGGTTGATTGTACGTAGGCCTATAAAATATCTCAGAGGTAAAGTCGTGCCTATAGAAGCTTTATGGCGGTAATATAGAGAATTAGTTGTTGGCTAACTCGTTAAATAGTTAGTAATTAGGTAAGAACTAGTTCCTTTTCTAAGTTATTATAAGCTTATATGACTAGTTAGGATTTCTTAAAGGCTTTATTAATTCCCTTATTCTTAATCTTGTTAACAAATCGCAAGTTAAAGAGTTATACGCCTTATAGTATATCCGTAAGTCTTATAATCTTAAAAACTCCCTTCTTAAGTAGACCAGTAAGCTCCTTCTATTAGAAGGCGCTAAATTGGGTACTAAATTGACTATCATCCTATAGGTAGATGGTGATATTAGTTATGGCTATAAGTAGAGGATATTTGCGAGGGCGTCCTCTGCCTTATTTTGGGGGTTATTGCTAAGCTTTAATAGGTCTCTCTAAGACAGTCTTAAAAAGGGCTGACCTAAGTAGAGGTTTAGGTGGTAATTCTAGTCTAACAATTTGCTCCTGCAATTTAGTTGCTTAAAGGTAGGGTTTTACAACTGTAGATTAGAAGGCTGTAGGTTCGCTAGACAGCTTAATAGTGCATATTTTACCCTTAACGGTAAGTAAGGTAAATGGCCTATCCTAATGGCCGCTTTAGCCAGTGTTTCCTTCTCTCTAGACTAAAATGGGCGAGTTTAGTGGGAGATTATAAATCGCATTAGCATTAGGTCCGTTTCGCATATTTAACGCGTTAGCAATCTATTATTTAGCTCGTAGCTTCTATATCTCTACTATAGCCTTTTTAATTACGGCAGCGCGTTATATAACGGTAGGGGATAGTGCATTGGATTTAACTATTTGGGGGTAGGCTTTAAAGACTAGAAGTGTAGGAACTAGTCCTTTAGGGCTAGCTGAATTATTAATTACTTTAAACGCCATTTAGAGTCCCATCTCCTTATTAATATTAGGGATTTCAGTTATAATAATCTGGTAGGCTCGCCGTAATAGACTATAGTAGCGCTCTACCATTCCAATAGAGTTATATGCTTCAACCAGTACTCCCTTTATACTAATTCCTATAATGGTGGCGTATTACTTGAATTCCTTACTAATAAAGTTCTTTTTGGCGTTGTAGGTAATTAGGTCTAGTAGCCCTAGGTAAATATTAATCTAGTATATCCATAGAACGTTCTATATATGTTTGGCGCTGATGTCTTATAGCTATCTACTAGCTTGGAATTGCGTTCCTTTATTAATAATATATAGGAGGGGTAATCCGCTAATGTATATAATATTAACGATAATATTATAGTTAAAATTAACGTTGTCTTATAGGGTAAAGCGGAATCTGCCTAGTAATTTACTAAACTTCTAATAGTAGTGGTAGAACTTGGTTAGTTGCTTAATAGCCATTCTGTTAGTTTTATGGCTAGCATAGTAGAGTAGCTTTTGCAATTTCTTAACTAAGGGATGTCCAAATTGGCGATGCAGACGCTGTAGCTCTATATTTATTAAGTAGCAGGGGTTTGCGTTAAAGGATTCAGATAAATATAACTGTAGTGATAAGCTCTATAGGAGAAATAGGTAGCCAAACCGTTGCATTATTGGCACTTTTTTGGTGCAAGTAATAACAACGTTTCTAAGGTTGTTGTAGTAGATTTAAAGTCTGTCTATATCCGCTAAATAGAGCAAGAAGGGGGTATCCGCATAGACAATATAAAACTGTATCTTGCCTATAGGGGTGACAACATCTATAGTTTTAATAGAGGTAGCAATTCTAATGCCAAACTGCACGTTAACTTGTCCTTTGGTTGAGGTATTAAGTCTTACAAATTAGTCCGTGTTCTATAGTGCCTGGAATTATCCGTAACCGGCTATAAACTTCTTTAATACACTGGTATTAATTATAATTCCTATAAATACCGTGGAAGTATAGCGTAAAACGGTGGTTGTTGTGTTATAGTTAAACGGGTCAGTTTCCGTAGTAGGTTCCGTAGAGGTTACAGTAAGTAAGTAAGCGTAAGCCTTATTGGCTAGTTCTACACTTATAGAGGTTGCTTTATCTGTAGTAAGAGTCCTAAATAATATAAGGTAGTAGCTATTAGGGTCTTCTAGTTCTTCCTTACTGTTATTATTATTAGTGTTTTTGTTAGCGTCTATATCTAGCACAAGAGCTTTAAAAGTCTTATTATACTTATTATCGTTGTCTCCTTTATAGTAGATAGTGTATTGTTTAAAGTGTTCTTTAAAGTTACCGTTACGGCCCTTGCTATTATTAAAACGTCTTTTATATTTATTTCTAGAACGGTTCCGCTCCTCCTCTATATATTTCTATAAGTGGCAGCTTTTCTTTTAGCAAACATAGCACTTGGTCTTTAGGGACCTAACAGTGTTTTGTTTATAGGAGCGGGTTCAGTTACAGTTATTACAGATGTTACGGCGGTATATACGATCCATAAAGTAGGCTCCTTAAGACGGTCTTATTAAGGCCTAGGAAGGGTGTTCCTTCTCCTATATAACTATAGAAGATTGCAGCTTGCTAATTAACTAGGAGAGGTCTTTAGAAGGGTTGGAAATGGCAATACGGCATACTGGTACTCCTTGGCAAGCGGTAACTAGCTTATTTATAAGGAAGAAGTCTATATAAAATTCTAGGTATAATCCGTGGCAATGTTTTAAGAGCTTATTAAGGAGTAGTTGGAAACTCTAATAGATTTGCTTATTAGGGTTCTCGTTAATAATTCCTTAGAAGTTAGTGGCGTTCTATTTAGTAAGGTTTCTCCAATAGTACTCTAGTCCTTCAAAGAAGTGACGCATGTGGTTATATGCCTTAGTGAATAATCTAGTTAAAAGGCTACTATTATAGTAGTGATCCTAAGCAAGTCCCTTTAGCATAGTTGGGAATGCAGTTATATAGCCTTTAGGAGGTAGACCAGCTCTCTTATAGATATTATAGAAGATAGTTAACTTAAAGTTAAAGCTATTACTCACTCTATTGTACTTCTGGTCATCCGTATAGATCTTGGCGATAGTAGCTGCCTCTTTGCTGTATATAGGCAGGTGTATAGCAAGGTCGGTATTAGCAGTACTAGGGTAAAGATACTAGGCAGGAGGAGCACTAGGTAGAATAGAAGCGGTTACTAGAGGGAGGGTAGAGGCAGTTGCCATAGGCAATAATTGCTGGTTCTACGTCTGTAGGAGTTAAGTAAGGAGGGTAAGTAGTTAATCCTAGGTAGAGGTAGGTGCAGCTTACTATTAGGTGGCGGTTAGTGCAGTTTGCTAGGGTATAGATGCAACAGCTAGTTAGGGTATTATAGGGGTAGGTATTTACATTCCAGGTGTTATAGCTGTAGCTATAGGCTGAATTGCAGGCGTTGGAGGTAGTAGAGGTAGTTAATGGTTTACAGGCGTCAGTACCGTATGGGAAGGTAGTGGGCTATAGGGGGAGTTATAGGAACTAAAGAGGCTATAACTAACGGGGTTATAGCTTAATTTGATATTAGAGCTGTTTATATTAAATTAAGTTGTTCTTATAGTGCCACTATAATTATAGGGCTGACTTCCTTAAGAGCTCCTATAATTTCCTTATCTGTCCATTCGTGAGGTTCCTCTTCTATAAGGACATTATATAGAACCTTATAAAGTGGGTATTTATTGCTGTGTGTGGCGACATATACTCCTCTTTGGAGTAGGTGAGTATAGAGCTTTGCTCTAGTAACAGAGCGTATCTTTCTAAAGTCCTTAATAGTAAAGCCTTCAAATTCTTCTTAGAATAGCGACCGTAGTGTATAATCCGTAAAGTTCTTATATATATACTCATAGATTTTCATTTCTATATATTCTTCCAGGTCTTCCTCTAAGGCAGTTGCTATATTAATCCCGTAACTATATCTGGCAATTCTCTCCTTCCATTTAGGATCTATTTTATTGTGCAAAGCAGTGTACTAGTCCTTGTATATGTTTAGTTTAAGGTTAAGGTTAAGGTTAAGGTTAAGGTCGTTAAGGTAAGGGTGTTAAGGTAAGGGTGTCAAAGTAAGGGTATTTTAGGTATATACGTCCTTTACAGCCATCAGGCCTATAAAGTTCTTAGCAAGATTACTATTCTCTCAGCGATCTGTTGTATTGGCTGTAAGGCCAGTATAAATTCTCTTAAGCTTAAGGGAGGTCGCAATCTTCTCCAAGTAAAGATACAATTCTCTAGGCGATCTAACGCGTTAGCAGTTAAGCTAATACGTAGTCTCGAGCTTCGAGGGTAATGTAGCTTTCTCCTTTAACTGGAATAGACAAGGCCAGGCAATCCGTGTACTGTTTCTAGTACGGTTTTTAAGCTCTAGCTTATTACGTATTTCCTAATCTATACGTCTACTGATCAGTGTCGGTATACTCGCTTTATCAACGTGCACGAATATCACTTATAGTGGTACGTATGCGGTGTTGAAGTTGGTAGTTAATTATTGTCTAGAAGTAAGGGGTTGCTCCAAGGTTAGGTTAGCTAGCCTCGCTTTGTCAGAATTAAGCGAGGAATGCTAACTAAGCTCTGGACACGTTGTGAGGTCAAAGTCTGCATGCAATCTACATAGACATCAACCGCATCTACTGCATCACGAATCAATCAATATTCATCGTCTGCGTCATCTCTATCATCAAATAGACCCTTAAGACACCTCCGCTGTGACCTTATGACCTTGTAATTCCAACAGGTTATGAGCCCAGGTAGCAACACCTCTCCTAACTCAAAAATCAACCCCGAAAATGACCTCCTCTACCTCAACCTCAACGACACCTACATACGATCACAAGGCCGGTAAAATCGTCATTTTCAATGGAGACAACTTTGCAGACTAGGAGCGCACCTGTGAGGCAGCCCTAATTATGTCAGAGGGCTGGGATTTTGTTACTGGTGCAGAGGACCCAAATCAAGTTAATTCAGCTGACGGAAGAAGAAGAAGAGGGGAAGCAAATAAGATCATCTATAATTTGATAGGAGACGACCGTCAGGAAGAGATGCGTGCGATAATAAAGGCGTACGATATTCAAGGAATGTGGGAAGGAATAAAGAAGTTTAACAAGGCTAATAACAAGGTCTATATCTCTAGACTCCGCAGAGAGTTCTATAGCACTATATTTAACCCTATAAAGATACAAATCGTCGAGTTCCTCTAAATACTTAATTAATTTAAGATCAATCTAGCCTTAACCCCTTAAGCACTTACCAACGATAATATTAAAGAGCAGCTTCTCTTGGCCCTCCCAAGCGATGTTATATGGTAGAATGCGAAGACCTAGTATCTACGAGACAAAAGAGACCTTAAGAGTTGCATTACCCTTCTTCAGGAGCATAAGACTGCTCTCCCTATACAGGTACAAAATACAGCACTTACACAAGAGAGGAAAGACAAACCTAGGGGGAGAAGGGAAAACCAAGGTCAAATAAGGGGCAGAGGTTATACTAGTAGATTTAATCATTCCTTATCACATTATCGCCATAGCTCGTCGTCTTAAGTAGGCAAGAGCTATAGCTATAGCAAGGAGCCAAGGCCACCAGAGAAAGATAAGTGCAGAGTATACTATTAGGAAGGCCACTACTAGGAAGACTATCTCCTGCTTAAACAATTTAGATTTAACAACGCTAAGAAGAAAGATTAAGGTGCTCCTAAGGCAGAGGAAGCAGGGAATGTAGCAATAGCTAAGGAAGAATTTAATAGCGATTCAATCTACCCTAACCCTAAACGTGCTATGCTTACAATAAGTATAGGTCTCTTATAGAGCACATTAGGTATATGCTATAAGGCAAGCTACGAGACATGGTAACCAAGTGGGCCGCTCAGATCAAGTGGGAAGCCCAGGTTAAGATCAAGCGGGACGCTTAAATCACGCTACAAGCCAAGCCGCGAACTAACCTACACCTCCCCCTACTACCTTAAATGCGCCGACAAAGACTCTAGTTGCGAGAACTACAAGTAGGCCAGATAGTGACCAAGTAGGCCGCTCCAAACGAGTGGGAAGCCCAGGTCAAGACCAAGTAGGCCGCTCTAATCAAGTGGGAAGCCCAGGTTAAAATCAAATAGGACGCTTAAATTAAGGTAATACTAAGGGTGGGACGCCCATACAAAGCACATCGATACGCATTCCTTATACGCAGAGAATAAGGTCTAGAAGGTTACCAAATATAAGGGTTTTCAACAATACAGTAGTTCAGTTAGTAATAGCTATAAAAGCTATTCACCTAGAAGCTAAAAACACTACCTCTATAGGAGCACCTATAGCACCTTTTAACGCTATTAAGTTAGATCAGGCCTTAAGGGAGGACGCTCCTAGCTAGATAAAAGCTATCTTTAAAGAATTCCTCTCACTTAAAAGGATGCACACCTATACCATCATAAGGGGGAGAGTACTAGAAGGAAGGTTATTACTCCTAAGCAAGCTAGTTCTAAAGCACAAGTACAATACCAAGGGAGAAGTAATTCGCAAGAAGGCAAGACTATACATTTAGGGAGACAAGCAGACCCCTAACATCAATTATTTTAAGACATTTGCGTCTATTATATAATACAACACCTTTAGGTTCCTAATAGCAAAGGTAGCAGCTAAGGACCTTAAGCTCAACTATATTAACATCAAAACTGCATTCTTAAACCCGCCGTTATAAGAATAGATTTATATGCAGATTTCTAACCTATTAAGAGACTTCGAACCTAAGCTTAAGGGCGTAAAAGACGTCTACTTAAAGCTAAATAAGTCACTTTATGGCCTAAAGTAGGCACCAAGAGAATAGTTTCAGATAGTTAAGAAGTTCTTTAAGAGTATAGGTTTAAAAGCAGCTAATACTAACCCTAATCTCTTTATAGGAAATAAAGTATATATCTTGCTATTTATTAACAATATACTAATCGCAGGAAAGCGCCGATACCTTAATATCACAAAGACAAGAATCTTAAGAGAATAGAGATGCAAAGACCTAGGTCCTATAGAAGTATTTATAGGCTTCCAAATTAAGTGAGATTATACAAACCGAACCCTCAAGCTATATCAGACAATATACACTAAGAAGCTACTTAAACGGCTAAAAATGGACAACTGTAATCCGGCCAAGCTACTAATACCAGTAGGTACTATCCTAAAGCCCAATATCAAAAGCCTCCTTAAGTACGACGATGCGACAGTATACCAGCAGATTATTGGCTCTACGATCTACCTCTTAAACTGCACACGTCCTAATACCAGCTACGCTATCGGTTAGTTAGCTAGGTTTATGGCAGTACTAGGAGAATCGCATTACCGCTTAAGCAAGCAGCTACTATAATATCTAAACGGCACTCTTAAAGCAGGAATTACCTACTTAAGTTAAGCAGTCTACCTTCCTCTATATAAGCTTACGTTACCTACTAGTTACAATATCTTTACCGATGCTATATAGGGAACAGAACACGATCGGATATCATTCCAAGGCATAGCAGTTATACGCTATAGGGGAGCAGTGATCTAGATGGCTTAAAGGCAGAAGTCAACAGCATTGAGCTTAATAGAAGCAGAGATCATGGCGGCATCAAAAGGAGCAAGGTTAGTAGTATGGCTTGAGAAGCTGACGAGAGATCTGGGGGAGAGAGACGACAACGACGACCCCTTTATCCCTACGCTCTATTGCGACAATAAGAGCACGGTTGACCTTTTGTACGACACGAAACACCACCAGAAAGCCAAGCATATCAAGACTTAATACCTCTTCGTACAAAACAACATGGTTCAGCAAGGTCGACTTAAAGTAGTATATATACCAGGCAAAGATCAGCCAGGAGATATACTCACGAAACAGCTACTAATCGACCAATTTACGAAGCACTGTATAACGCTAGGAATCGGTAACTGACGGAGACGGTAACGGACGGAGACAGAGCAAGTTACGGAGGTTTTTTGCCTACTATAGGTTTTCCCTCTGTACGTAGGCCAAATGGCACTTGCAAGGTATTTGGGAATAGCTTCATAATTGCCTATTTGGGACAGACAAGGAGAGCGTCGCCAGCATAGGGGAGTGTTAGAATTAAGCGAGGAATGCTAACTAAGCTCTAGACACGTTGTAAGGTCAAAGTCTGCATGCAATCTACATAGACATCAACCGCATCTACTACATCACGAATCAATCAATATTCATCGTCTGCGTCATCTCTATCATCAAATAGACCCTTAAGACACCTCCGCTGTAACCTTATGACCTTGTAATTCCAACACGCTTTATGGTCTCGTAACCACGTCACATAACTAACATTCCGACATTAAGCTCTCTACTACATTCTACCCCTAGACTAATAGTTAAACTGAGATTATAAACCAGTACCTTAACTAGCGACTACGTCCCTTTATAGACTACTATTAAGACAACTGGTTAGAATTACTGCCTATAATAGACTACGCACAGCTTATACTCCCCTATAATAGTATAGAGATGTCCCTATTCAAACTACTCTACAGGTATATACCACAAATGTTCTTTAATTGGGATAGGCCTACCAAACCCACTACGGCCCGCGAACGCCTTAGCTATAAAGAGGCCCGGGTATTTGCCAAAAGAATATACAGAGCCTAGGAGACTGCTTAAATAATTATAAAAAAGGCGTAAGAGAAGAAGGAGTCTAATATAAACTAATATTATTACGAGGTAGACTTCTAAGTAGGAGATAAGGTATGGGTATTAATAAAGAACTAGAAAACCTAGAGGCCAAGCTATAAGCTAGACCACTAAATAGCCGGCCCATATAAGACTCTTTAAAAGGTAGGACACTCTTTTAAGGTTAAGCTACTAGAATTAATAAAGATCTACCCCATCTTCTCTCTAAACTAGCTATAAAAGGATATAGATAATCCACTACCTAGATAGTATAATAACCCCCTACCACTAATCCAGATCGCAGAGGACAAAGAATAGGAAGTTAAAGAAATCCTAGCAGTAAAAAAGGTCCATAATGTCTTAAAATACCGCACAAGCTGGGTAGGCCATAATAATAACCCAAAGTAGTACCCCGCATCTAATTTTAAGTACTCCCCCTATAAGTTATAGGATTTCTACCTAGCCTAGCCTAACCTCCCTAGACCACCATATAAATTAGACAGCTAGATTAAATGCTAGGAAGAAGGGTTAGATAATTATAACAATTTAGATAACAATAGGGAGCTTAGACAACGCCTAAGGGCAGGCTTTTTCAGGAGGGGGGGGTGATATAACGGTGCTAAAGCGCGTTACCTGCTATATTCTGCCACCTAGTAGACTGTTTAATACTATCTAATACTGTCTAATACTGTCTAATACTGTCTGGTACTGTCTAGTACTGTTTCTTACTGTTAGCTCGCCTACTATTAGCTTGTCTACTACTAGCGCCTTAGCGGCTCGCGTTACCTATTTGTTTATATAAGCCCTTGCGGCTACCTTTCCTTCTCCTTAGCTTAGTGTCTTCATTAGATAGCAATCTACAAGCTTTAGTTTAGAGGCATTTATATAAGCCGTTACAACTATACTCTAACCTTAAGTGATTCTGCCAAAATAACTAGAAAGAGAGGCCTAATTGGATAACTAGCTATAACGCTTCCTTTTAGGAGCTCTGGCTTGAGTATAAAGAAAAGAAGCTATGGTTGGCAGAGTAAGCCTCTAAGAAGAATTAGCGTTTGCAATCTGATATTAATGACTTTATTAGAAGCTTTATGGGTACCGCCTTTACTATAGCACCTTCCTTATTTGATAATTAAGAAGACGAGTATAAGTAGTGGAAGAAACTTAATCCACTAGCGGAAGATCACCCACTGGCTCGCGATCCGTTCTTATACTAGAGGATGATGGCAATGGAGTTTCCTAACCTTAGTTAAATAGCGCTTAATATACTAAGTATACCACCATCAAACTGTAATTATGAACGATCTTTTAGTAAGCTTGGTGATATGCTTAAGCCTTATTGCTTATAAATGCGGCCTGATATTATTGCAGCCTTATAGTGTACGCGAAGCTAGAACTATAACGGCTTTATTAAATATAGAAAATGACCTTTCCTAATAAGGAAATTGTATACTGGTTTGGACTTAACCGGAGATCGCGCTATTTGATTTGGTTTACTGACTTTTAAATAGAATAATATCCCACCCAAATTTTTAATTCTAGCCTCCAACTTTGGCGCTATTGAGAGGCGCGATCTCCCACTTTAGGAGCTGTTTTGTATACATATAATAATGTATAAGGAGGATTGGCTATATAGCTAGGTTGATATTTATAACGGTGCTAGAGCGCGACCTGCTAAATTCTGCTATGCTGCTGCCATATTCTACCAACCTACGATTGGCTCGCTTACTGCTAGCGCCTTGGCGGCTGCCCCTTTATATATGTTTACTATGGTTTTTACAACCCCCTTCTTTTCTTCTCCTTAGCTTAGTATCTTTACTAGATAGCAATCCACAAGCTTCAGTTTAGAGGCATTTATACGAGCCGTTATATTATACTAAGCTCTCCCTACATTGCCTGGGAAGGCCTTAATAATATCCTACCCCAAAGAATATTCGTCTGTAATGACGCGTTGACGCGCTATACTTAGATACCAAAACAACTCTACACTGCCTGGGAAGGCCTTGACAATATCCCACTTTATAAGCCAGACAGGACTGGACCTGTACCCCTGGAATTAAAACTAAAGCGTATAATACCGACGAACCCTAGGTAGCTAATAATGGCACCTAAAGTAAGCTTATCTAAAAGAGCTGCCCCAACCTAAGAAGAACACAAGATTCAATTAGGATTAGAAATTAAAGATAATAATAATATTATAGACGTATATAAACAGATTCGTGCCCTAATGGCTAATTAAGAAGCCGACCGTCTCTAAGCTTAAAGCATACAGGAGACCTTATAAGAGATTTTAAACAGCCTTGCGGCCCTATAAAGTAGCTTAGCCCCCCCTTCTAGAAGTCCTAATTGTCCTATTAACTTAACCAAATGTGATATACCAGGGAGTATAGATACGATAACGAAGTAATTAAAGTCCGTTAAGCTCCCTGACCCCCAACTACTATCTAATAGGATAGACCCTACCTTTAAAAATTGGAGGATTTAAGTATGAGGAAAGCTCTGTGTTAACTACAACTATTTCCTTTCCGAAGAAGCTAAAATGCTTTACCTCTTTAGTTGAACCACAGGGGACGCCTAATGGCACCTTTAAGCTAAGTTTAAGGACGATTCCCCTGTCCGATTTATATCCGTTAACAAGATAATACGGCACCTAGCTGCTATCTACGTTAACCCAAATAAAGTACGGGATGCTTGGTATAACTATAATCGCCTAATAATAAAACCAAACTAACCCTTTGCCGAGTTCCAGACTTAATTCCTATACCTTATAGGAGAAGGCTAGGTTCCCCTTAAGAACTACCATTTAGATCTGTACGATAAGCTAACAATCTAGCTATAAGAAAAGATTGCTGTAACCTTAGATAACCTACTAACCTATAAAAGACTCGCAGCTTGTTGCCTATCGTTAGACTTAGAACTAAAGCGGATTAACGCCCGCCCTAATTAGCAGAAGCGACTATATAGTGATTAGAACTCGTTAGCCACACCTATAGGAGCTAGAGTAGGAAGACAAGCTATAACTACTCTTGTACCAAAAGCGGTTATAACTACGCACTGGCGAGCCTTGCCCGACTAGCCACGTACTACGCCCTCGGCTGGTCCCCGTTGTAATACCCCGATCGACCCTACCTCGGCTATATGCTATAACTGCGATAAGGAGGGTTACTTTGCCTTGTCTTGCCTAGAGCTAAAGGATATAGGCGATATTAAGGAGATGGAGGAAGGAGAAACGTCTAATAAGTTGGGAAAAGAAGAACCCTAGGGAAAGACTCCCCCCTAGGGTACCCTATTGATCTTAAAAAGATTGATCTAAGTTAGTTAATAGGTGGAAAACACTTTATGGTTCTATGTATAGTATCTTAAAATGGATATGGAGTTAACACAACCGCCCTTATTAATACTGGAGTAAATGGCTTTGCCTTTATAAATACTGCCTATGTAAATGATGTTGCTAAGTTTCTAAATGTAGAAGCTACTAGACTAGAAAAGCCTGTCTAAGTAAAAGGGTATAACGGTTAAGCCGGTAAGCCGGTTACCCACGTCTTAAAGTTGCATATCGCTCTTGATAGATAATGCTAGTATGGTATCCCCTTTTGTGTCCTAGACCTAGGGTCCCACAACATAATCCTTGGCTAAAAATAGATGTCCTATTTTAATATTTGGTTAAATATACAATAAAGACAATTTGTTTGGCTAGAGGATAGACTAAAATTACCCTCCTTTGTTAGGGAAATCCGAACTGACCACAAGACACTAGCTGCGAAGGCTGACCCTACCTATTAGTAGGATATTAGGGACCGCGACCTAGCCTTTGCCTAAGAAGATGCCCGCCGCGAGGCCGGAAGGAACTTATTTATACCAACAGAGATACTCCCCTGGAGCGCTACGGTTAACGAAGACTCTACTTACGGTAGTAGGATAGATAGTAATGTAGATAATGTCTAAATTACGTAGATCTAACTAACAGGGAAGAGAATATACTAATAGGACATAAGGGATGACCTCTAAAAGATATAATAGGAGCTAAAAGGAGTAATAATAACGCCTTTACCTTGGAAGCCCCTAAAGTCCTATACACCCCCATTGTTACGCGACCCCCCTATGGTAGATATTACTGTAATCAGCGCTATAGCGTTCCACTTTAATATGTACAGGAGGGATAATGAGGTCTTTATAACTAGCTTATATAAAATTAACCGGATTATTACTAAGAGGGAAGAAGAGCTAGCTAAGGAAACTAATAAGGAGCTAGTTAAACGCCTTTTTCCTACTATCTATATGGGATACGAGGACGCATTCTTAAAAGTGGCGTTAGATAAGTTACCCCCTTACTAGACGTATAATTATAAGATTTAATTAGAAGCTAATAACTTGCTAGGTTATAGCCCTCTCTACTAATAATTAATAGATAAGCTAAAAGCAACCAAGTAGTACTTAATTGATAATCTTAATAAAGGGTTTATTAAGCTAAGTTAAGCCCCTTTTACTTCCCCTATCCTATTTATAAAAAAGCCTAATAGAGGCCTTTGTTTCTGTATTGACTATTAAAAGCTAAACGCTATTACTTAAAAGAATTGGTATCCTATTCCTTTAATTAACGAGACCCTTGTATATCTAAGCCAGGCAAGGATCTTTACTAAACTTGATATCCGCTAAGCGTTCTACTAAATTAGAATAGACCCTGTATCTAAAGATTTAACAACATTCCGCACCCATTATAGGTCCTATAAATGCAAAGTTCTTCCTTTTGGACTAATAAATAGAGCGGCTACGTACCAAAGGTATATAAATGACGTTCTTTTTGATTACCTTAACGAATTCTATACGGTATACCTAGATAATATTCTTATTTACTTAGACAATGAACTTAAGTACTAAGTTTATATTAAGAAGGTCCTAGAGAGATTACAAAACGCAGGCTTATAAGTTGATATTAAGAAATATAAATTTGGGGTAAAATGAACAAAGTACCTTAGGTTTATTATTAGTATAGAAGGAATTAAGGTTAACCCTAAGAAGGTTAAAGTAATCCGTAACTAGAAACCCCTTTATACTATAAAGAGGATCTAGTTCTTTCTTAGCTTCTACAACTTCTATTGCCGTTTTATCCGTAACTATGGAGTAGTAGCAAAGCCTCTTGTATAACTTACCCAAAAGAATACGCCTTTTACCTTTAATAACAACTGTATAGAAGCCTTTAAAGAGATAAAAGATTGGCTTATCTCTTTTTTAATTCTTTATCACTATAACCTAAACCTTAAATTAATACTAGAAATAGGCACTTCTAACGGAGTTATAGCGGGAATCCTATTATAGTTATATCTAGACGGCGAATAGTACCCTATTACCTTCTTTTTAAAAATAATGGACCTAGCTAAGTGTAACTATAAGGTATATAACAAAGAAATGCTAGCTATTATCTAATTATTGTTCCAATGGCGCGTAGAGCTTAAAGGCACGAACTCCCGGATTAAAATATATACGGATTATAAAGCCCTAGAGTACTTTATAACTATAAAGCAGCTTACTGGATGATAAGCCCACTAGGCTAAATTACTCTCTAAATTTTTCTTTATAATTATGTATTGTTCTGGCAAGTAAAACACTAAAGCTAATACACTAACCTGAAGGGAATAAGATATAGGACCCTAGGGTAAGCTAAAGACCTAATACTAGACGCGCGCCCTTCTCTATCCCAAACAGCTTAACCTGTAAATTCTTAAAGAACTAGACTTTAAACGGAATAAGCTAGCACCCTTAGAGGAAGCAGTCTTGGATAAACTAATAGGGCTAGTTAACTATATCCTAACTGCAAACCGCATAACTAACTTCCTAAAAGCCCTCTATAACCAAGCCGCAAAGGAGGACCCTGATTTAGAAATAGAAGAAGAACTGCTTCTATACTAAGAACGGCTTATAGTTCCAGATGTTAATAACCTATGGATAGAGTTAATCCGCGAAGCCTACTATTAAGTCTCTATAGCACACTCTGGTTGCGATAAGACCCACCAACTACTAGCGCCCTGTTACTACTGGCGAGGACTTCTATCTAATGTGGATTGATTTGTTAGAAACTGCCACGCCTATAAACGCGCAAATGCCCCTAGGGATTAAACTCCTGGGTGGCTACGACCGCTGCCAGTTCTAGAACGCCCTTGGCAATATATTACTATAGACTTTAAGTTATTTCCAAAGGACGCCTATGGCCACGATGCAGCCTTTGTAGTGGTTAACTGACTATGTAAGCAATCCGTCTCCCTCCCTTATTTTAAGACCACGACTGTAAAGGATATGGCCCGCCTCTACGTTAACAACATCTATTGATTCTACGGCGCCCCTAAATTAATTATCTCTAACCATGGCCCCTAGTTTATATTAGATTTCTGGAATAAACTCTACTATATCCTTAGGATTAAGATTAAGCTCTCTATTATATTCTACCCTTAGACTAACGGCTAAACTAAGATTATAAACCAGTACCTTAACTAGCGACTACAGCCCTTTGTAGACTACTATTAGGACAACTGGTTGGAATTACTGCCTATAATGGACTACGCGCAGCTTACACTCCCCTATAATAGTATAGGGATGTCCCCATTTGAACTGCTCTATGGGTATGCACCATAAACATCCTTTAATTGGGATAGGCCTACTAAACCCACTACAGCCCGCGAACGCCTTAGCCACAAAGAGGCCTGGGTATTTGCTGAGAGAATGCATAAAGCCTAGGAGACTACTTAAATAATTATAAGAAAGGCGCAAGAAAAAAAGGAGTCTAATATAAACTAATATTGTTACGAGGAAGACTTCCAAGTAGGAGATAAGGTATGGGTGTTAATAAAGAACTAAAAAACCTAAAGGCTAAGCCACAAGTTAGACCACCAAATGGCTAGCCTATACGAGACTCTTTAAAAGGTAGGACACTCTTTTAAGGTTAAGCTACTAGAGTTAATAAGGATCCACCCCATCTTCTCTTTAGACTGGCTATAAAAGGCTGCGGATAATCTACTACCTGGATAGTATAATGACCCCCTACCACCAATCCAGATTGCTAAGGATAAAGAATGGGAAGTTAAAGAAATCCTAGCAGTAAAAAAGGTCCGTAATGTCTTAAAATACCATGCAAGCTGGGTAGGCCATAATAATAACCTAGAGTGGTACCCCATATCTAATTTTAAGTACTCTCCCTATAAGTTATAGGACTTCTACCTAGCCTACCCTAACCTCCCTAGACTACTATGTAAATTAGACAACTGGATTAAATGCTAGAAAGAAGGGTTAGATAATTATAATAATTTAGACAATAATAGGGAGCTTAGACAACGCCTAAGGGCAGGCTTTTTTAGGAGGGGGGGGTAATGTGACGGTGCTAAAGCGCGACCTGCTAAATTCTACCATGCTGCTGCCATATTCTGCCAACCTACGATTGGCTCGCTTACTGCTAGCGCCTTAGCGGCTGCCCCTTTATATATGTTTACTATGGTCCTTACGACCCCCTTCTTTTCTTCTCCTTAGCTTAGTATCTTTACTAGATAGCAATCCACAAGCTTTAGTTCAGAGGCATTTATGCAAGCCGTCACAATATTACTGCCGTTGTGGCGGGTAATTGATTTTTTGGGCATCTTTTACGTAGGAAAACTCTGCATTAAATTTGGAGTTATGTAACCTTCTCTAGGAACCGCTAGAGCGATAATAAGGGTTGATCCACACTAGTGCTGCCAACAATTAACAGATTTGATTGGAAGTTCAATCAGTCCGAGCGTCAGTCCAATTAATTAAATACGAGATTAGATATCAATTAAGCCAATCAAATAATTGAACCGAGGTCAAATAATTAATAATTGATTAATGGCCTCGGTTAATAGTTTATCCAGTTTCTTTAAATTTTTAGATTAGCCACTTTAACAAAATTAATCTACTACTCTACAATAGCTATTATCTCAGAAATACTGTTAAATTGATCCGCAGAAGCAGCTCTATAATTAATAAGTATATCTACTCCGTACGCCTGCACGATATCTAGTAGAAAGCGCCGCCGAATGGGCAA
>Ga0307507_10005813_pt1 | contig 19779 bp, 21 predicted proteins | sample 7_EM_MG_FD_207223 | JGI IMG/M metagenome (GOLD analysis project Ga0307507, IMG submission 207223) | Populus trichocarpa ectomycorrhiza microbial communities from riparian zone in the Pacific Northwest, United States - 7_EM | ecosystem: Host-associated > Plants > Roots > Unclassified | place...
ATGGGGTAGTTGGGTGGCTCAGTTGTGTTGGGTCGATACTGTATTTGCAGAACCACACTGTTGGGTCCCGGACATAGGGAGTTTTGTATGATACTATGATTTCGGAGGACGGAGTGGCGTTGAGATAAGAGTGGTGAAGTGCTGTAGATACTAGGTAGATAGTAGTGGTGGTATTTGAATTAGTTTGTCAGTGATTTAAATCAAAAGTGTAGTGATGTACTCGAGTAAATGGGAGTATTATATGTACAAGTACTATATTATAGTAGCCACTCTAACTTCCAGACGCCTATGATATATCTTCTGCTAATTGCCGGTAGAATGTCTTTAAGCGTTCCGGCTTCACCCTTCCTCAAACTGCTTATGCACACCATTTCTACCATTCTTTCATCTTTTCTTTTAGGAATGATATACCGGTAGTTAGAGACAGGTTCCGCCACCAGCGTGCGTCGATGCTACTTATTACACATCCTGCTCCCTCCTCCTGATGCACAGAAACGGGCAGGCTGCGGTGTTCAATTGCGGTAGGTGGGCGCCGCGGCGCCCCATGGCTTGCTGCCTGCTCCGGGTAGGTCTTGCTGGCTAGCAGCTGCTTAGTTTTATGTTACCTTCTGACCGAGCAGATCACTCTGAAGCATCAGATCCTGTCATCACTGTATTTGGAATTGAGCAGTCTGGTACCGTTTTTCCCGCAGTTGGTATTTCCCTTCTTGCTTACTATACAATGCAACAAATGAATGCTCGTTCCGCACCGCCAACCCTATCGCAACCAATAAACCTGTTATCACACTTCATGGACCCAACTCCCAACAAGCAAGTGCAACTTCAATTCTACGGATGACAACTCATGAATGACCTGTAATCGATCCTGAAACATAGCAGGGGAAATCACTTGATGCCGGCAGATTACTAAGGTAGTTTAGGTCAGCTTGTCTCGGAGCAATACCGGTATTTAGCCCTTCCCCGTATGGATCGTCGCCCTCGATTTCTTTTCAACGTTCTTTTCTCAAAAGCATCGTTACTATCACTGCGATTCTGGTTTAAATCCCCACCTCGCGCTAGCCCACGTCACCCAATTCCACTTTCACAGAGAAGGGAGAGAAAGAAAAAAAAGAAAGAAAAAGAGAAACACTCAGAATGACCTTAATAACCCTCCCGCCCGAACTACTCTACCTAATAGGCGACGCCCTCCCAACCCCCTCCCTCTCAGCCCTAACCCGCACCTCAAAACACCTACATGCCCGCCTCTCCCAGGAACTCACCAATCGCACGCACCCGCCCGGTGACGACCACATCAGCGCCATCTACCATGCAATCCTAACACCATCGCCAACTCTCCTGACAAGCCTCCTATCACTGACCCCCCACCGCATCCACGGATACAAGTACCCGGCAAACCACACGGCGGACGCAAACGTGCAGGACTTAGTTTCCTACGTCCTGCGTAAGGGTGTAGGAACGGATATAGTCGGCAACGCAGCGCTGTACTTCTCCGTTACGCGTGGGAAGCTCCAGCTCACACGGCGGCTACTGAGGGGGGGGGCGGATCCGTGTCTGCGGGAAAGGTGTGACGTCAGTGCCTTGCACCTGGCCGCTATGGAGGGCGACGTGCAGATGCTGCGGATGATGCTCGGCGAGTGCGGGATCAAGGTTGACATCGAGGACGTGTACGGACGCACGGCCGTGTACACTGCTATCACGTCCAGGAAGTTACAGAGTGTTAGAGTCCTACTGGATGCTGGGGAGGATATCAACCGCCGGACCTACGTGCACAGTGGCAGGACGGTGCTGAGTTTTGCGGTTTCTAGGGGCGAGGCTGAAGTTGTGAAGTTGTTGCTTGAGCGCGGCGCGGATGTCAAGAGGCTTGATCGTGGTGGGAGGAGTGCGCTCGGCATTGCGGTTTCGAATGGGTATGTGGAGATTGCGCGAACGTTGTTGAAGGCTGGAGCGAAGGTCTCCGATGGGACTTCAGGGCCCTTAGCGGAGGCGCCGTTAGTCGTCGCCCAGCGTTTGGAAGACCCAACAATTTATTCCATGCTAATCGAGTCGGGAGGAAAGGTCGATGGTGATGTTGAAAATAATTAGTTTCAAATTTTGGATGTCAATGGTGCTTGTGGGAGATTCCATATTAACTTTTCTTTGGCTTCTTACTTCGATGTATCATGTATCGGTTATCTCTTGTTTCGGAGTTATGCTAGACCCTCTCACGATACCCTGGACGCTAGTCTCTTGTACTAGTAGCGCCTTATTTCATTCAGATTGCAATTTACCATAGAATACACGGCGTCTGTCTTTATTCTCTCCGACTTCTCACTAATGCAACTAGAGCAACGGACCGGCGAGTGAGGATTTATGATTCTATCGCAATGAAATCTGGTGACTCTATGCTACCGTTTTTTAACAACTATTTTCGGCGCGGAAAAAGAGGGGTGGTATCTCTCCCGGTCTATCTGAACATCCAAAAGCTCATGAGTTGCTTTGCCCTCCTGGAGCGCCTTAGAGAGCACTGCTGTTGCCACTCCAACTCCGATGCAAGACCGCATCATCTCACGCATGCTCTGAGTACATGTTAGTAATTTCTACATGAATGGGATGGCGTTATGGTACCGTTCTATACCGCTCTTCGCAGAGAACAACACGTGCGGCTCTGGCATCTAGCTTGCATAATTGATCAAAGTTCTTCCTCGCGTCTGTTGCGCTCTCGGAAGCCATTTCGAGGAATTCAGATGTCTAAGACTGATAAGCGAATGCCCCATTGGCAGAGAAAAAAGGGGCACTGACCTCAATCTCTGGATTGCCAACCAGGGACTCGAAATCCTCGAAGGGTGCTACCTCTGGGCAGCCGATGGTGAAGAATGGCTTCATCCTTACTTCATACCTCAGGGCATCACTACTGAAGGGCTGTGGCGGCTTCTTGAGCAGATTGAGCCTCGAAAGAGCGGTGAATAGCTAGGGATGTCAGTTCACGAATCCACAAATCGCTTCCCGAGGGGTGCGCTTACACTGATCATAGCACCTGCCAACTCTTGTACTCCTGTGGCCTCCAGCAGATAAAAATTCAAGAGTGACAAAGTCTTTACCTGCTCTGGGTTTGAGCGCGGTTCCTTTCTCCTCTCTAACGGAGAGCCAGATGTAGGCCTATTCGCAAACTGCAGCATTCTTTCGATATGGCCTATCCTTGTGCGTGTGTAATGCTGCAAATACCAGTACATCCCAGCAAACTCGTGTGTTTGGAAAACCTCCAACTCAAACCCTAGAAGCATGATCCATTCCATCTGTCGTAGCTTATAATGATAGACCCATGAAGATAGCGGAAATGCGAAGCTTGGTCCGTTTGGAGTCATTACTGCCTCTTCATTGGTGAACTGGCGTAAGTCTGAATCCACTTCTTCTGCCTAAGTGACCGCCCTGTTAGATAAATTCAGCTCTTTTGGAAACGGGCTGGCATTACCTCGACTTGGAGGGAATCCCAGTCAAGAATAGAATGGCATAGGGTTCTACGTAATCGTGATCTATTCTGGCAAATGTTTCGAAACAATTCCATGAAAGACTGAGAGGACAGAGGGTTAGTGTCTACTTTTGCCTGGGCCCGAGGGAAGAATTATACCTTTCCGGCCCTCTCTATGAACCAATTCATATGTTTGGTTATCTCAAACCTGGGGTCTTGTGGTGCCTCAACGAGGTCGTTTTGAGGATCTAATAAGATATCTGCTGGATAACAAAGCTCCTTGAGATCATCGTAGAGAAGTCGCTTTATTGACAGTTTGCCCGGATTCTCCACCTGTCCGAAAAACACGGATTGGAGGAGAGATCGAATATATGGCGAAGGGGCTGGTTGGCGGGTCATAAAGCTCAAGAAATAGTTCTAATAATATGAGCAAACGACTTTGTTTATTAAACTGGCACCGTAGTCGGAACAGGACAAATACTCACAACCAAGTTTGTCGATCCCTCAAAATTAAGAATCTTTAAAATATCCTTGCCCTCAGCACAAAGCTTCTTTAAATCCGAGATAGCATCCATGAATGGATAGTTGACCATTGCTCGTGGTGGCACTTGACTTGCTAACTTCCTCTGCACGGATATGCTAAACGCCGCGGGGACGGCCCTACCTACTTTATAGGTTTCTTCAACCTTTTTCACACGGTCAAGAGATGTATCCCATACCTCAGTGGTTTCGGGGGACCATTCTTTAGTTTCGCTAGAAAATACAAGTACGAGAGACTTGCGGAGCAACAATCGATACTTAAAGGCATTGCGGATCTCTTCAGAGTACAAATCTCCGGTTCCCTCTAGCCACGACAAAGAACTATCCAAAAGGGCCACGATTTCTTCGGATTTCACTCCTTCAAACAGATTAACGCCGTAGACCTGAGTCACAAAGTCTTCTTCCTGGGGAAGCGTTAGTCTGATATCAAAAACTGAAAAGGGAGAGCATCGTTACAAACCTCATAAATTTGCTCTGTCAGTATCTGATGATTGACATGGCTACAGCATTTGATCAACCCAACGCAGAAAGGTCGCAGCACATTTTCCAGCAATTGAGCCTCGGGAGTATCGGTTTTCTTTCCAGGAGGCTGTTGAAATGTCGCTTCAGCAAGGGTAGAAGGGCTAGAAGACAGGAGCCTGTCTATATAAAGTGAAGTAAATAATGTCTGTGAAAGAGCACTTCCCGTGTGCCACGCCATCTATTTCCAGAGAGTCATAAGTAGATCTGTTGGCCAACACAGGTGATCGTCGCTTACCTCATGGCATAGGAGTTGATCCATAATCCCTACAACCTCCTCCGGCAGTCTTGGCTGTAATGCATCAAATGATTCATATTCTGCCTGTAGCATCCCACTATCCATCTTAGGATCCATGATCTGATCGTCGCAACCAGAAACCGTCAATAGCGCACTTTGATAATGCCCAATAAGAGAATAGGTGGGGAAGGGAGATTGCACGAACCTCCAAAGCGCCGACTGCTTGAAGTAGAGTGAAGTATGGGTCTTTGATCAGTTGGCCGATCTCCAGCTCTATAATTCAAAGGAGTTAGCTCTAGCATTTCCATCACGAGAAAGAATTAGCATACTTGCTGAAGCCTCAAAGAACTCGGCCGTAACATCTCGAAAGGAGTCCATAGTAGCCTGGGGAGCTGGGATTATTGGGTTGCTCGCTGGAGCTGGGATAGGATTTGGCCTTTTTTCTTTGATGGTGAAGCGCTCGAAATCCTCGGCGGGGTAAGCCAAATGATTGACCCCGTTACTCTCAGCCTCTCCCATGGTGATGGGGGGTGGGGGGAGTCCGTCCCGCTGTGTTGGAAGTGTTGTAGGCTGTCTATGCGGTAGGCCTGTGCAGCGTGTGGACTTTTTTTGGTTGTTATTCACAATAGGTGGGATGTGCTTTGAAACGTAAAGGAATTGAGGCGTAATGGAGGATTCCGCCTCTATTTCAGTGAAATCTGTGGATTCCGCACTAACAACGCCCCCCATTCCCCCCCACCATCTAAAAAGGATATCTTCTACATGTTTGTACAATGATGGGAATTGGTTTTTTTTTGTCTTTTAAAAAAAAGAGTAATCCGATGAAACTTTTCCTTTACTATTCCACAGACTCCTGGGCCAAACTTTTCACCTCACCCTGCTTTCCACCCTATTTCGGAGAACAACAGTCAACCAATGATCCGTATTCTACTAATAAACGAGACGGATAAGAGGGTAAACAAACCTCCCACTTCGCAAACTTGAGTTGCATATCTCCGCGACGCTCGGCGGCAAGGCGGGGCTGTTCCTTGAGGGACCTGCGCACGACTCTCGCGGCGATGGATAGATATTTATTGTAGCTGTTCAATCGAAGTTACCCCCGATTAGCGGCCAGATCATCGATAGGAGGGCCATAAAGACAAACGTACGTGAGACCAGCGGCTTTCCAGGCAGCAACCATTGTGGATGATGGGGGGAGGATTGGCTTTGATTTGAGTGTTTCGTTAGGGACTTTGCTTTGGGTATTTTCGGAATGAGGTTTCCAGAAACAGGAGTCCGAGTCTATCCAAAATGACCCTCTTACTCACCTAACCCTAGGGACAGCTTGCAGCCTGTTACCCTGACTGAAACAACGCCAATTTCTGGTTGCCTTACTCAAGCACCATTTCCTGTCTTAAGCTTCGATTTCGAGCAGCAGATCCCGGCTCTCGAATTTGTGCGGCTTCTGGCTGACGAGGGTCTTAGCAACGGATACTCAAGCAATCTATCATACTCAATATTGATCTATCCGTCCCGTTTATAGAAATAATTAAAATTTGACAGTCCATGCAGCGCAGACACCGGGGGACGCGATCCGTTCCAGCCCAGGCGCTCAAATCCAACAATCGTTGCTCCAGCTGATGCACTACATGGTATGCCACGATAATACGCAAGTGTAAAGGTAAATGATGAGACTGACAGGGTATGGGTGTCCTGAGGGCATATCTCTGCCTAACACCAAGAACAGTATAGTCTCAGGCCACCCAGACCCCTGTCTGTCTCATCATTTACCTGCACTCGAGTGCCCGAGTACGAGTACAGTATGATACTCGAGTACTAGCTTCAGTGCCACACTACTCATTCCGCCTACTAAGTATTTGACTACGACAGTAATTCCGTCAGCTACCCTGCCTTCACCGACCTCCCTTTTAATACGGCATCTAGAGGTTCAAATCCACGTTATCAATAATCAACAATCCACACTATGAACTCAATTCAAAATGAGTATCATCTCGCTATTTGCCCTACTCCTATTCTTCATCCTGCCTCCTACCACCGTCGGACACAAAACGGCAACCGTCACAGTCATTGAGCCAACAACCACCGTCAGCTTCACCAAATTCCTATTGCCAACCAACCACTATCAGTCGGTTCCGAGAACAGGGCCTTTGCATACATGTTTTCAGACGATATCTACCAGAAAGAGTTGGTTCGCGGTAGCCTGGGAATCGGGGAAAGCTTTGGACAGTCCTAAATGTGATCAGCTTCAGAAAAGCATCCGCAAAAAGGCTAGCAAGGGTCTGGCGAGATGGCATTGTTTTTGGTATTTCGATCCGAGGACCAGGACTGGAGTTTCGAAGGCTCAGGGAGAGTTTAAGAGCAAGGTTGGGAAGATGGAGAATATTATTGAGAAGGCCGTGGGTGGAATTTGGGGAGAGGAAGGTGCTGAGCAATGCCGTTTCGTCTAGGCTGTGGTTGAATAGGTTGAATCGTTCAGTGCCCACCCGCCTTCTTCGTATCACATGGGTAGTAGGAAGCCAAGCCTTTTGACTTTCATCGTAAGTCAAGTTTGGAAAGGTCCGGGGCAGTGTCGAAGCACTTAAGCACCGACATCACAAGCTCAAATTTCACCAAGTTTACCACAAATCACTATTTTGGTACCTGTCCAGTTTTTGATGATGATATTGCCCCACCAGGAAAAGAAGGAAAAACTGTAAGAACGTTGTATTCGCCGTAATCCCAATCCCCGCATCCACGCGAATTAGATATTAGCCCTCCCATTTTTTTTTTTTTAGATTTAATCTCTCCTTGGGGGCCTGTTCCCACCACCAAACCTCCTATTGTCCTGAGGTTGTTGTTGAGAAACAGGGACGACGGTGACCGGGATAGCGTCGAACTAGATATCAAGAAAAAGTTCAGCACAGCTCTTAAGCAGGGTCTAAGAGATATTAAAAACATACGCCCAAGCTCTTCAACAAATCCTTGGTGTCAGGATCAACCTCCAAGGTAGCACCGTCGCTTGCGGCGTAGTCGAGAGCCGAGATATCAGGAACATATTGATCCTTTCTCTCACGCTCCTCCTCCTGAAGCTTGAAGGAGATCCCACGGACGGGACCTCTCTCGATACGCTTCATCAAATGGGTGGTGTATCCGGCGATCTGAATGCCCACGCGAGTCAGCAAACCAATTGCCCCGAAAGAAGTCGGGGAAGGCACACCTTGTTCCTCAATCTCTTGGAAGCGATGATGGCGATCTCATCGCAGATACGCTTGTTGGTCTCGAAGTCGAGAGTAAGCTTGGGGTAGTACCTCTCAATGATGATCTTGGAGGACTTCTTGACGGTCTTGGTACGAACTGTTGGGCACCCCACATTAGCCTGCGACCCAATTAAGGGGAGACCGGGGCAAAAACTCCGTACCGCGACCCATGATATCTGATTTCTGACTTCGTGGATACTGAGAGGTTAGTGTGGAGGTGGGTGTTTGTTGATCGTCGTTCGGTCGGTCGTTATGTTTGGCGTTGGAAGTTCGAGATTACTTTGGGCGATGTGCAGTCATGGTGTGTGGGAAAGTGGAGTGGGGCTGTGCCCTAAGACTGCTTTTGCTGTGTGACTTGGCGTGTTCAGGAATCACACGCTATATCCAACTACCGACACAGCAACCGACTGCACACATCACAACCGCCATGACCACACAGGAATCCACTCCCCTACCATCACCCCGCCAAATAATCACCTCCCTCATCAATCAAATTAGATCCCTCCCCCCACCCTCGCCAACTACATCTCCACCCTCCAACCCCCTTAAAGCCGTCCCCGCATCAGCCCGTCAACTCTTCATGTCCCTCCACTGCCTTCTTCCGTCCGCGTTTCTCCCAGCTCTTGATCTCCTCGATAAATCCCTGGTAACCAGGTACACAACCGGCTCTGGCAGGTCAGTATACTACGTGAAGTCCACGCAATCGCTGTCGCGGGGGAAGTTTTCGACTTCTGGGTCCGTGTATGAGGTTAGAACCAAGGCGTGGAGCTGCAGTTGTTCTGGGTTTGCTTTTGCAGCTTTTGGGGGGCTAGGGATTCGGGAGGAGGATGAACAGGGGGTGGAGGAAGAGAGAGAAGGGGATAGATGGAGGTGGGGCGGGATGATAAGAGGTGGGAGTCCGCCAGTTTGCAAGCATCTTGTTGCTTGTGTGTTGGCGGAGAGGTGCTCGGAAATGTTGGGGAGGTATGTAATTGAGAAGAGAGTGGACTTGGAGGAGTTGGTCGAGATGGCGGTTTTGTGAGTGGAGTGGGAGTCTGGGGATATGGTAATTGGAGAGTGGGGGAGGCTTGATTTGGTGGATCCTTTGCGGTGATATCAGAATGGCTTCAAGTAACAGTGTGAGCCGTTCACTGGTATTTCATGGCTTGCACCAAACTTGCATCTTGAATTGAGGCTCTAGTGCTTGATCAACTACCGGCATTAGAGTAAGAGATCAGGGAATTGAGTTCCCATATAGAGTTTGGGCTGTCTGCAGCCGAGAGAATAATTACGTGAAGTTTCTCAAGCAGACAACGATCCTTTGTCTCCCCTGCACGTCTGGTGATTGAGATTTATTTCCTATTTGGGATATCCTAAATACTGCAAACAATTACCACTTTCCCCTGCTTGCACCCTCTGATGCAGGAGGATTTGGAGGGGTATAGGCAATCTTCAGCACACTTCTTTGTACCCTAGGGCCTATCTGCTCTCCTCTTGAGGTTTTTGCTTCCAGCATCTCACAATGTAGGCAGGTCCTTTACCTTTATTTCTGGCAGGCCTTGCTTTCAGCAGATATCGGGAAACACATAATACAGCAAGAAATAATATTTCAACAGGTGACAGTTGATTTCTCTGCTCTCCTTAATGGGGGGTAGCCTTGTATGGATGAACATGATCATGGCAGTTATTCGGTTTGCTTGGATCTACCTCTCTGTCCTCTCCATCATTGGCTAGCACCTTACTAGCACCATCAAGCCCCTCCTTACTTGCACAATACTGCTAGAATATTTCAAGTTTCAGGAGGGCTCAGGTTCCTAAGGGCTTGCCACGTTGGCAAAATATGGTCCTGGGTATGATTTATGGGTGCTGCCTTCGGATGCAAGCAACTTTGGTTGGACGTCCTACGCATCCTGTGTGACCTGTAGATCTAATATCGCATTCGTTGCACTCAGTATATTCGGAGTTGGGACCTGACATCTGGCTCCGTTCCATACTTCAGGATATTAACCCTAATACTACTCGTACCTAGCATCTGGAATAGCCTATGCGTTAAGTTACATAATAGCTGGTACTTGTATTGGTCCTTTTCCACTCTGGCATCCTAACTAGTATAACGTGTTTTAGGTAGGAGTGGTGCTATGCATGCCCATCTTGGCTCCCCCGTGACGGGGCTCGGCAGCACTATGAATACCGGTATACTTTCCCCGAGCTCCTGTGTATGTCAATGGGATCCAGCATCCGATAAATTAGTAATGAAATTGTAGTTCCCATAGGCTCTGTACGGCTGTACTTGTATTCTCCTACGCTTCGCAGGAGAGTACTGGTACTCTACTATCCTTTGCCACTGGCAATCTCGCCTCATCTCATCTCTTTGTCCAAAAAGTTCTTTGTTCCAGTGAACAACACTTTTGTATTATATCTTGATATCTGGGAAAAAGAGGAAAAAATGGCGGGGGGAGAACAAAGAAAGAAGTACAAAGGATCAGGGGTTAGAAGGGCTGTTGCGGACTTGAGTCTCGCTCAGGGGAACTCGAATCTGGATTCTCATAGGATGGTTAATCCGGACCTTGCGGGTCGGGCTTTGCTGGGTCGTAGGCTTCCTCTTCTTATCCATATTTCTGGTCCCTATTGACAAGTTGTTTACCGCAGTCGGTCTTGACCCTTTGGCTTGGGTTTGCCGAATCCTCTATCACACCCTTCCGGGGACAGAGGGGGCTCTATTGTCATTGGTGCATCTCGAAGTAGGAGCATCCGAGAGTAGATGCGGATAGAATTGTAGCAGCTACTTTCCCAAGGTCAATCGGTATAGCTACTAGCGGTATCTGCGTAGCTACAGACCTAAGAGCTCGTAATTTAGTGGCTCTTAATATCCAGGACACCGAAGGTGAAATTCAGATACCCATCTAGTGTGCCGCCCATCTTATACCATCATTTCAAACAAGAACTCTAAGCCAAAGACTAAGCAGGTTCCTGTCCCAGTCAAGTATGGAATGTGCTGAGAAGCAGATGCTACGGCAAGATGTTTGGGGGATGGAGAGTTAGAGAGTGAGACTACGTCGAAGGAGGAAAGTATTTTTATCATGGAGGTTATGGATAGGGTTAGGGAAATTGACGACTTAAGGTATCCAGAGGGGGTTGGGTCCATAAACTACTACTGGTAGGCTGTTATTCCTATTAATAGCGTTGGGGATCGTGGGGAACCTTTACTTGGTAATCTATTGTAGCCTTTTTTATACCTGGCGGCATCGAGAACAGTATTATACGGAAGGGTAGACTCTACGGCAGTTCTTATTGGTCCCCTACTTATGGGTATAACAACACTGCCTGCCCTGAGGGGCGTACCTCTGTTAAATTCAATTGTATTATATCTGTCTGTGGTGGCCCATTGCGTGCCCATACTGAGAACCGAGCCTATAAATTGGAGGCTGTGAGAGCTGATCCATGCTACTGAGTAGCAATTGGACTTCCCCACTCTCAAAGAAAACCCAAATTTCGAGACTCTAGAATAGTGGCCTCCTGTAAGCGCAAGCCTCGAGTTAGAGATCGCAGTTGTACTTTGTATTGCTCCTTAGCCTACGGAATGAAGTCACCTGAATCCGAGGCCGGTCACAATCTTGGAGTGTAATAATATGTTCAACTTCAGTAAGAACGATAAGCTCGTCTTAGAGGAATCGATAATGTAGGGATCCAAAAGTATCCGAACAATTGGTACTATTGTAGTATCGTTGGCCCAAGGCCCTAGATGCCTCAACAGCCACCACAAATTCTATCCTAAGTGATGCCTTCTAGGCTAGAAAGTATGGACTAATCTTTAGTAGCCTTGCCTGCCATAATCGAACGTGATATATATACCTTGTACCTCTCTGCTGCTAATTTTTGCTTGGATACTCTTGAATTCCTACAATACTGCTACCATGGTGAGATAGGCTTCCATACTGCCGAGTGATTCCAGGCGCATACAGCACTGCACTGGTATAGTACTCGAAGATAAGATCAGGCTAGATAGCACCAATTTGTCTCGTGCACATCTTTTCCTTGAGTGTGACCGTGTGACACAGGTGTGGCAATACCGCCGCCACCTCGAATCCGACAGTAAGGGTGTTTGCAGTCGATTGGGGAAAGTTGGAGTTTCAAAGATTTCTTTTCTGGAAGCGATCCTCTAAGACCTCGAGGCCCAACCTGCTGGAGGAGCGACAGACAGCCCTTTGGCCGGCGCATTTGCGCCGGGGATACGGACATTGACTTACCCCCACCGTGGTTAAACCTCCCGTGGGTGATACAGCGCAACGATTCTTCTCTTGCACCTCCTCACCCCAACTTCTCAAACACAGAACAACCTACAACCGCCCCTGACATCACACTCTCATCTGATTCAGACTAGACGGGATTCGCCTTTCTGAGTGTGCACAAACTCACACGTGCTCCCAATCCCTTATACGCTTTCGTTTTGCTAGGCTATCTTGAGCATGAGTGGTTGGAGGGGTCGAGCAAGGGAAAGAAGCCGCGAAAGTTCCCGTCAATACCATCATTCAGGTGAGAGAGAGAGGGAAAGAGAGTACGACCGAGGTCATAGCGGAGGTGACGAGCAGAGAACAGCCAGGTATCGAGATTGGGAGCGATCCCAAGGCAGTGGACAGCAACATCCACGCCATCCCCAGCATCCCTTCAGCGGGCCAGGTAGATCAAGAAGGGCTTCGAGCGGCAGTTTTCGTCAGGAAGACTACATCCCCGAACATCGTCGGGAGCCAGTCGGTGGTGCCAATCAGACACCATTTAACGATACGGCCCGTCGCGGCTCAGCAAGCTCAGCTGCCTCAAAAACACAAGATCCGTTGCACGCTTCCCCTAGAGAACGAGGAATGATCGAACAATCCGGACACAAACGAAAACTAAGTCCTAGTTGGCCACGCGATAGGGAAGCGACAAAGTTGCGTGGCGACACTGACGACAGACGCAGCTCGTACGAGAGACCTGACCCATCCCCAATTGCTGCCTCACCTCACGACCCACCCCTTCACTCACCATCCACAACAACTCCAAAAACACCAATGATTTCCTCGAGCAACCCACGTCCGCCCGATCCGCGCCTCGCCGTAGGAAACACACAAAAGAAGCCTAATAGTTTTGCTAGGTATCATAAATCTTTTGATTTTAATTTTTAAATCTAAGCTATCGATTAACTAACAGTGATGTACCATGCAGTGTCTTCCAGGAGGCGGCATATGCATTTATGAAACGCGAGGACGCGAGAGAGGCCCACGGTAAGGCCGAGGCTGATCGTAATAGGGTAGCTGATTACTTTAACGCGTTTCCAGTAATGCGCGATAGATATGAGGGGCGTTTAGAGGAGGCGCGAAGGGAGCTTATGCTAGCCGATATGGCTTTGAAAATCAAATCGAAGCCTCTGGAGACTATATGCCTTGAGTTTGCGAGGGAGAACTGCGCAAAAAAGGAATTGGAACCTATGGTACCGTTTCTTCGACAACTCAAGCACGAGCTTGGGAGCTCCAATTCCCTTGCACAGTTCATAAAATCGTTCCTATCACCTTCCGCAAATCTATCACAGTCTCAACAATCAGCTGTCAAGCCTGATGAGTTGCAGAGGTTTAGTAAAGAGCTAGCGGACTTAAGAAAACAGCAGGACGATGAGGCGAAATTCCGCCGAGAGCTCTCTGAGAACTTCCGCACCTTCAAGGATAACTCAAACAAGCGCTTCAAGACTTGTGAAGATAAATTAAGGGATGTTGAAACTTCTCAACGTGGCCTACGGAGCGAGCTCGACCAAACGAAGGAAGAGATGCGTAGGGTCGTCAATGATATCAGAGAAGTTCAACAGTCCTTAGCCCAGCCTCAAGAAAGCAATACTGGGAACCCCCAGAACGCTGCGCCCACAGCCGCCGGAGCCAGCCCAGGCCCAGATGCTGCAGAGGTAGGCGTTGGTCTCGATGATTTTTGTGTTTCCTTTGAATTTCTACTAACGTTCAGTAGATTAAGAAGATTGCTGAGGATAGTGTTTTACCTCTTCTGAGCCGTTATGAGGATCTGCAGGAAAAATGCCAGCAACTTGAGCCCCGAGTGAAGGAGCTGGAGTTGAAAATTGATAGTATCAGTGTTGGCTCTTCAGACGATATTGCCCGACTCGAGAAGCAGTTGAAAATCCAGGATGAAACCATCGATAATATTAGACAGAGTGCCAACAGTGATACTGAAGTTATGATGGAACAATTCACAGCCATTGAGACCGGCCTTCAGGAAAATCATGATCAAACTTCTCGGATCTCGGCGGATCTAGAAGAGTGCAGGACGACGATAGTTAGGAATGGGATGGGTCAGGATAAGAATGCTTCGGATGTTCAGGCAATTCAGGCAATTCTCGGCGAGTATAGGACGGACATCAATGCTCTGAAAGTGGAGTTCCAAAATCTCATAGTCAGGCACCATGATTATGCTTCCAAGCTTCATGATTTGGACAAAAATTCTTCAGCCATCACTCCCAAGCTTTCGAAGGAAATTGAAGCCATTCACACAAAGTTGGCAAAATGGGAGAATAGCTTGGATGGTTGTCTTACTGCCGTCACACACTTGGATCAGAAAATGTCTGCATTTACAACCAAGGATTTCTATGAGAGAGTGGTCTCATCCCTTGTTGCCATCAATCCATTGCTGTTCAATACTACTAACCAGCTTCAACATATGCTCAACGAGAACAAGAAAGCTTCCACTACTGTTCAAAGGCTATTGGTAGAACACCAGCAACATCAAGCAAGTGAACCTGCTCAGCAGCAACAGCACCAACCCCCACAACGGGTTCCGGACCCATCCTCAGCCAATGCCGAAGCCGCAAACGGGACTGCAAATACTAGGGAAGCTGCGCCATCCGAGGGACCCGGATCTCTATCCCAAGCTCTAAAGGATATAGAGTCCCATACCCAGGCCCTTGAGGCACTCGCTAGGCGTGTGGACCAGCACATTGAGACCTATAACGGCAAGATGAGCGACATTCGCGAGTGGACTATCTCTGCAACCAAAAGGCTTCAAGAAAATTCGGATACATGCAGCAATATGGAGAGGGAGATTAAACTGATACAAACCTTTCTCAATTCGGCCAATGAAAATGCACCTGCTGCAGACTCCGATCAGAATCAGTCTCAGTGGCGCGTAGTGAGTGCCTCCACGGCACCACGCAACCCCGACCTTGAATCTGATGTGCAGTCTGAATAGGAGGATGCCGAAGATGGAAATTCTCAATAGTGTTATCTTCCTCTGACAGGTTTGTGTTTTGCTTCTTAACGAATAGGAAGGAGAGAGAAGGAACACTGATTTTCTTAGTCTAGTTCTCTTTCTTTTCCTATTTTTTCGCCTCGCTTTTTTCACACTTCTCTGCCCCACAATACCTTACAAAAGTTTTTGCCTGATTTCTTTTTCTCCTTATGAGCTGTGCAGATTCCTTCTAACACAAAGCATGCACAATCCGTGATAGTGGCAGTATCCCCTCATCTTGCCTCTTCACCATTTACCTTCCGCCCACTTTTCCCCTCCCCCCCCATTCCCTCTCTTCTTTCCTCTACATTTACCAAGAATTCCAAAATATACCTGTACTAATTTCCTCTACCCTGATTCACTCTTTCTCTACTTATATCTCCCACTCTCAAAATCGGCATAGTTCTCTGTTCTTGTAGGTACCGTGTTTCGCTCCTTCTTGCAACATCTTTTACCGAGAAAGAAAAAAAATCCTACCTGTCAATAGCGACCAGCACTTCCAGCTTCTCTCCGGTTTTTTTTCCCCCTCATATTTCCAAATTTTTGCTCTTCATGGTTCTACTCTACTCGACTGGATAGGATGGGTTTGGGGCGTTTGTTCACTTTGTATTTGCGTGGATTAGGCTTTTTTCCTTTTCTTTACAAATATTTCGTTTAGCATAATAGGCTTTTTCGTGGGTTTACTACAGGCGGTTGGGAAAGTATGAAGTGTGTGTGAGCTCCGAGAAGGGTGTTTTATAGGATGTCGAAGGGAGAGGTGGGGACAACCTGAGAACTGGGTTTGTTGTCAATTGCTTGCTCCTGGGTTGCTGGGTAGACTACTCTGCTGAGTCTGCTTCGCTGTGCAGGTTTAGTTACCGTAAGAACTCGAACAGTTGGACCATGCGCTAGAACGCTGGAGCTGCCTCTCCTAGTAAGACCTGGTGGTTTTTTTTTGTTTTTTTTGTCTCGAGGAGCATGTTTCTTGGTGTGTTTTTCGCCCCTTTTCCAGAGGAGGAAACTTTAGACTACGTGGCACACGGTCCCTTTTGCTCAAGTTCTTACAGCAGCGAAGGCGAGGGGTGTGGTGGCGGCGGTGGTGGTAGGTTAGGTAAAAATACGGTGGCTTTTGTGAATTGGAGATATCGTGGGATGCGGATTGTGTTAAATGTGTTGAAATCGTTCCACTACGATATAATGTTGTCATACTCGCCCGGCCGCGCCCCCGCTATAAGTGAACGCAGCATGAGTTTACCTTGCGGGCTTGCGCAATCGGTGTTTGGGATTCCAAAGCACTACGCCAGATTCTGGATCTCGTATTATACCAAGCTTACAACTACATAGATCTCGTTTTCTTACAAAACTCGTTTTCGTCGATTCCAAACGCCTGGGAGCTGATGTCCCTGACCATAGTGCCGTGGTGAGTGAGGAGGAGAAAGATGATATCGGGGGGATATTAGTGCATCAGGAACGGTATATGGTATCTGATAACTGTAAGCTATAAGCTCTTGCCTATTGTTGACTTGGACATCTTTACTAAGTAGCTTCTGAAGATCCAGTGGCGACATTCAGATCTAAAGAGGACAGTGCCAAAGATTAAGTCCCACTTTACCAGCTTCGGGAGGGTATCGGCGCCTTTCGTGCAATGATTCAGATGGTTGCCAATCGTATGAATTCGGAATTATGGATATTAGGGAAGCTCTAGGTCTCATTGTGCAAGCTAGTTAGTTTATCCTCCCCATAGACCAGGTGAATCTAGCACTGCGGTAATCTTTGAGGGCCATCGGAAGGAGGATATCGACCAAATAATATCAGATGCAAAAACCTAACGAGGATAATCAAGGGATGAGAGGAATTCCCGCTAGTAAGCTACAATGAGAAGAACCACAAGGAGTGATTCTTGCTGAGGAATATCGACTGGGATAGAATGAGGAAGATGAGTGAGTACGGAGGAATAATGTTCGGAGGAGGAAGCAGAGGAGAGCCCGGGACCTCCTCACGAGCATTGTCCCGACCACTCTTGCCTATGTTACAACACTAGTGTCATATACCACCCCCAGATCCGGCAACAGAAACGACTGGATAGTAGTAGTAGTTGCAAGTAAACACTATTAGCGATTGCGAAAGTTTCACGAAGGGTTTTCAGCACTACGAAAGCAATTAACTGGACAACCTATCCATATCGAGGGCTCCCGAACAAACGAACAAACCCCGAGACCGCATCTGCTCTGACACTCTTACACCCTCGACCATAGGAATATTGACAAATTGCACAAATAGAGGGAGCTAATTGGGGAGATGGACAAGAGGAACCACGACCGCGAGTCGTAAAGGGGGCTTGACCGGACGCACTGCACTTATGCGATATAACCTCGTCAACGGTAGCGGAGGGAATGCTGGAGCGTAGAGATATACCTATCTTATAGACATGGTGTAGCTATACGGGACTAAGTTCTATGGAGTACTCAGCGGAAACGTTCGCACGTGGGCTTGGTGATAGAGGAGTATATAGGTTACCGGGTATTGAACGCCTTCCCACGGGTGGGGACAAGGGAAGGAAGTACCTCTTTCATAAATGAATTTACGAAATATTGGTCATTGTTTCGTTTGCTCGCTAGAGGCAGGTTCATCGGCCAAAAGTTTAGAGTGGAATATCACAATTTCGATGGTGGTGATACCACAAGTGTAGAGTGATTGGTCTGGGAGAGGGGTTGGGCTGCGCAAGTTGGAGAGATGGTGAAGGTGTAATCTTCGCCGCAGTATTCCACCTAAGCACTGATAAGCCTATAATAAAAAAGCCATAGGGGTGTTATATTATTATAGCTCCTGAAAAAATCCCCCCACTCCCCATAATCCCATACAGTACTAGTAGTCTGACGAGTGATTCCTCATGATGACACATCAGCAGGTATGGTCCAGAGTGTGGGCTTCTGGACGATGCTTGCTAACACCACGCGTTGTACCCCGCTCCGGGATCCACCGTGAGATGCTGTGTAAGGAGGGTACAAAAGGTTATATAGACCATTGGAAGGTGAATTGTGTCTGCGGCTATTCTTTACTCTGAGCGCATTGGGTATAACCCGGGCTTGAGCACTCTGGCGCTGTTTCAGACGATACTATTCTAGGAGAAGCTCTGACAGACACTTGATTGATGCTGTTTTTTCGGTTTCAGGTGATGTGCCTTGTGGCAGTGGTAATCACTCATACCCGGGGCGTTATGAAAGTGTTGAAAGCTGTACCGGTATTAAAGGAATTCGTGTCATTTATCGTCGCCAGATAATCAAAGGGGGAGTAAAGAAATAGCTAAAGGAATAAGAAGGACAGGAATCACCGGTACTTCAATTGGAAAAGGCGTGATGTGAACAATGAAAAGTTAATAATGCTCGGGTTATATATATGGCTTTGTGTAGGCCGAAATCTGCACACGGCCAGGGTGAGAGTATTATGTGGCTAAGCTGTCTTGCGTGCAAAGGCTCTACTTTGCATATCGTAAAATAAAGTATTGGGGTTCTGTCTTGAGGGTTTATAGTGAACCTAAATGCCATAATAATAATAATATTATTATTATCATACAATAAACAATTATAGTAAATGATATGGTATCATAGCTTCCCGAGCTGCGCTGCTGGAGGGACTTGTCCACCCTGGCATCCAACGCGACTCGAATCTACCGTATTGCCAAGAACAGCCTCATCCATCCAACCCCACCACCCCACCATCCATCCATCTCCCGATCACCACCATAGCATCATACAATATCCCGCGACAAAAAAAGGGGAAAAAAGCAACAAAACATGCCACCCCAATCCCTCAATCACCGGCGAACCCACAACCTCCTTTTAATCACCCGCCTCCTCTCACTGCGCGACGGAGTATCTCCATTCACACTGCTACTGGACTCCCTCTCTCAATCGGCACGACCACTCCTGCGAGAATACATCCGACGCCAACAAAGCGGCACCCGGATAATATTTATTTGCTTCGAAACCGTAGTTGCGCCGGAAGGTGTAAGTGTATTTATTAGGGCGCGCGGGAAGGAATTAGCTAGCTTGCAGCGGGAGATTAGCGGTGCTGTTGGTGGTAGCGGGAGTAATCGTTCGTCCCCTTAGCCCAGCCAGTAAGGGGGGGGGGGGAAGGAGTGCTAATTGGTGGAATGGTAGGAACGTTGTTGATCCTGGATAGCTTAAATACCTTGTCGATAACGCACCCATACTCGCTCACGTTGTTCCTGTCTTCGTTGTTGACGCCTGGGATGGCGCTACTGGGGGTTTACCATCTCGACCAACCCACCCCCTCCTCTTCGTCTCAGACAGGTCCGCAACCACTTACGCTACTAAGATATCTCTCCACAACACTCCTAACAACTCACTCGCTTCCGCATATCCTCCTGCAGAAACGACACAAGGATGTATCCCTCCCGCCGCCAGTGTGGGGACTCGACGAGGGTGTGGAGGGAGTTCTAGTCGGGCTGGGGTCGAACGCGGAAATGGTTGTTGAGATGGAGTACAGGAGGAAGTCCGGACGAGCTGTAGTGGAGTGGTTTGTTATAGGAGGGGGGGAGGAGAAGGAAGGGGGGAAGGACG